>Ga0335085_10000858_pt1 | contig 75193 bp, 61 predicted proteins | sample Lox_Sample_45_FD_206712 | JGI IMG/M metagenome (GOLD analysis project Ga0335085, IMG submission 206712) | Soil microbial communities from Loxahatchee National Wildlife Refuge, Florida, United States - Lox_Sample_4.5 | ecosystem: Environmental > Terrestrial > Soil > Wetlands | place: USA... | reverse complement strand
GGCGGGATCTTTCGTCCAGCACCACCTCCAGGAACCGGAAGCGCTCGCGCACGCCACTCAAGTCATCCATCCCTTCCAGGATAGATCAAAACATCTTCCAGTGGTAATGTTATTTCATAACAGTTCCAAAGGGCCGCACCACCCGGCAACACCCCAGCGCGATTGCTTAACCTTGCCCCAGAAGCCAATTCTCAGCCCTCTCGCCGCGGGGGCCGTGTTAGCTCGCCTTTCATTCAGGCCGGGAGACACCTGCCCATATCTCTCCTCACTTTGATTATTGCAAACTTCGCGGGGGGGGGGGAATTCGCGAATCGTCAGGTCATCCGGCTTCAGGGCGTTCGCCACCATTTGCGGCACCCTCAGTGGCAGCCAAAAGGGAAATACGTCCATCCCCGCCACACTTTGCGCCGTCACCGAACGTTACAATGCTGCTGCATTTCTGGGGAAGGAGTTCTGATACCTGTTTTCCAAGAAATGAAATCTCCTCCGGCCCGCAGAGATAGTATCACTCTTGTTCGTGAATTGGAAACGACCATGTTGCGAATGTTGGGAGCGCGCCAAGGCTCGGTTGTAGTCACCCGCCGCTCAATAATAGAGCATTGCCGAGTCTGACGAGGGCTGAACGCCAACTTCAAGGTGCGCGGAGTTGGATGTATCTGGGCTGGCGGTTTCTTCTTTGTGGCACTGTTCAAATACAGTCATGCTACCCGGCGCGCCGCCGAAGCTCCTTCCGTAGACCTCAGCGAGGGTTCCTCGCCGAGGATTATCACCGACCTGTCCGAGCGGGTTGGCAGTCCCGATGCTGAGACGCCAAGGTGAATCTAAGACAGAGCGACAGAAGTGATTCTGCATCCGAGATGTAGCGGCGGTCTCTAACCGCCGATCGGCGCTCACAGAGCGCCGCTACAACTCTATGTCGCCGTGATGATCTCCGGGCATCGAAATTCCGCAACCTAGTATCCCGGCCGGTTGGCTGACGCATCGAAGGCAGTGTGTTTCGTTCCGTCCAGGTTCTCAAGATCCGTAAGCGAGCCAACCCAAGAGCCCGCGAATGCCTAGGATTCGTCGCATGACCTGCGACCTGCTTATAGCTGTAACGGCCTACCCACATGCCGCCATTCATCGCCTATTCCTGATCCTTGCGAACCTCGGTGGCTTCGGTTTGCTTATTCTCAGCTTCCTGGATTCCTCGCCGCTGTTCATACCCTTTGGAAACGATTTGATGATGCTCGCGCTGACGGCGCAAAGGCATCGCTTACTGGTTTACTACGCCCTGATGGCAACTGCGGGTTCGACCTCGGGCACTTTGATCGTCGACGCCCTAAGCCGCAAAGGGGGTGAGGAAGGTCTTGAAAGAGCCGTGCCTCGGAGACGCCTTAATTACGTTAAGAAACGAATCAAGAAGAACGCGACGTGGGCCCTTGCCCTTGCCTCCCTGATGCCGCCACCATTTCCCTTTACAGCCTTTGTGGCGGCCGCGGCGGCGTTCCAATACCCTAGGAAACGACTGCTTCTAGTCGTCTCTCTGAGCCGTCTTTCCCGCTTCTTAATTGAAGGCGCGCTTGGGATTTTCGTCGGAAGGAGCCTGCTGCGGCTCGCCGGTTCAGCCACCGTGGCTTATCTGGTTGGAGGACTGATTGTCCTCTCGTTTGCTGCCAGTGGATTCGCGGTTTTTAGCTGGGTTAAACGCGGAAGATTCTCGAGTGCGCGTTGACAGAGTTGACGTAGGGGCGGCCCTTGTGTCCGCCCAAGCAACGGCACTGCATTGAAATGGGCGGCCACAAGGGCCGCCGCTACGTCAAACAGGTGGCCGCAAAAGCTGTCGCAACTCCTCTTTGGCTCGTTGAAGCGTTGCCTTCTGCTGGCCTCCCAAGTTCCTGCCGGCTCGGTTGATGTAGAAATTGAGCATCGACATCGCCGATCTCTCCGGCGAGCCTTTTCGTCTCGAACTAGACTCGGCCGAGCGCTTGAGTGAACGCGCGATCCGTTTCGGATCTTTCCAGGTGAAGACATTAGCCTCCAAGTCGAGCGCATTACTGTGTTTCGTAACGTCAGCGGACCAGTATTTCCTGGCTTTCGACTTCGCCATCTCGAACCTCGTGGTAAAGCTTTCATGTGTGAAGGTGCCGTGCACGACTAAGCAGAACACCAATAAGCATAGGTGCCGGACGGCGCGGCTGAAGCCGTGCCCTTACATGCTGCACGCAACTTATTGCGTTCTGTTTAAGGCCGGCTGAACCTCCGCAGCTTTATCCGGCGGCTCTCTTCCGTACGTGGTCTAAAGCCGCCGATGGAAACATGCGCTTACGGTCTCCAGGGGTTCGTTCCCTGCCTCTAGTGGGCCCCTGACGATGGTCATCGGCTTGTCTGCCGGTGTGCCTGACGCGTACGCGCGGCCTTGCGAGCCGCCCGTCTCAACCCAACCTTACCCTTGGTGCGTACGGCACGTTCGGCCGCTCGCCGCCGGCTGGCACTGCCGCGGCGCCGGGCGCTGGACTCCGCGTGTTGGCTCAGTGCTGGCCGCGACGCAGACCGGTGTCCTTCCCTCTTCAAGGCTCCGGAGGTTGCCCGCGAGCGTCGGGGCGACGTTTTGTGGCGCCTGGAACTCTGTCCCTTGCGGTAATCTCGCTCCGCCTGCGATAGGGTCTTCGCCGAGACTTTCTTCTTGCGCGGAGGAGGTAGCTTGAAGCCCGCGCGTCGGGCCTTGGAAAGGCCGATGGCGATGGCCTGCTGCGGCGACCTTGCGCCATGCTTGCCTTGGCGCACGTGTTTGATCTCTTCACGCACAAATTCGCCAGCTTGTGTGCTGGGTGATTTTCCTTCGCGAGCGTCCTGACGGGCGCGTTCAATAACTTCCTGTTCAGGCATGTTTCCGGTTCCTCCTTATCGGGACTCTAGGAGCCGTCGTCTTTCGCAGTCCTCTATTCGCCCGGATGCCAGGATCGGTAGCAGCCAAGGCCCGCTCCTCTTGTTTGATGAAGCCGTCGTCGATAAATGGGTGCGCGCGGCGTCGATTCTGAGGAACTTTTGGTAACCCCGTAAGGGTTTGCCCGTATTGAAGGGCGAGCGCTGACCGAGTACGCTCTTGAGGTTCGAAGGGGGGTTGCAGCACTTACCCGTCGAGGTGAGCCCAGGCTGGAGCGACGTGTTGCGGGCGTCCTCTGAGAAATAAGCAACGGCTCCCTTTGGCGGGGAAACTATACAAAAGGGGAGACGCCATCGAACTGCAGCGGAAGCCGGTTTGCCTTCGGGCCTAGACTCCCTCCAGGCAACTGCCCGGCGGTCCAACGCACGGGAGCGGCGCCTCCCTCAAAATCGAGTTGCGGACTACGTTAATTAGCTCACGAATGTCAAGGTCGCCCTCTTGGCGCGACGCTATCTGGCAATGCTCAACCTAATAGACGGTCTTGGTTATTTTCGCCCTCTGCTCGACCCGGGACAGCTCGCGTGAATAGCGCTGGCCTGTTCCGGCGGCCCAGTCCCATTTACGATTTCCGGGAGCCGACCACGAGCAGCCCAACTCCTCCAGCCAACGCGAACGCGCCCAGAACCGGTGGTAAAGCGACAGTCTTATGCTCCTTTTTCGTGGCCTGGACCGGACCAATGTCGATTACCTTCTTACGCGTCGTGTAGGTGAAGCCCTGATACGCGAGTATCAAGGTCCCAACCACAGCAAGAATCACTCCCACCACGACCGTCAATTTCATAGTTGTTTCCTCTGGCACACTTCTGTGGGCCCTTTGTCAAACGTTGAAAGCGACCCTCGCGGTCGTCCGCGGGCGGGCACAAGGCCCGCCCGGACGTCGCGTTTAGTCGCCATTGCCCTTTCTGCCCCGCAAAGACTACGCCGGTGTAAACGGCTCTCCGCCCCTCGGAGAGTACTTGTGCAGAGTGCTATCGAGCTCGTGGGCTGCTGCCGGACTCCGAACCTCACCCTGAATGAGAATCTCCCTCGCAGTCACGCTGCGTCCATACAGCCTGCGGTTATCGTCCTCATCCTGCTTCAGCACGGCTCCGTCGAGCGAGGCTCCGGCGAACAGGCCCCGCGTGCGTGAGTAGCTGAGAATCTCAGCGTGAAGCTGAGCGTCTGTGGCACCCTCGCTGGAACGGCCCACGGGCCCGGCCGCGGCCGACACCTCGCCGCCCAGCTTCACACTATCTTGGACCAGCTTTTTGGCGCCGGCCGCGTTCATCACCACGAACACCACGTCGGTGGCTTTACCGCCGAGTTGAAGACCAAAGCTTCCCCCACCCAGGGTGAACATGGACGGGGCGCCCCAGGAACCGTTTCCACGGTGCCGGCACACCAAAACACCGCGACCATAGGAGCCGCCAAAACCGATGGCAAACTTCAGCTCCGAGGGAACGATGCCCACGCAGACTGCTTTTGCCAGCAGGTCATCCGGAATTCCTTTGTCGGGCGCCTGCATGATCTCGTTCAGTACGTTCGTGGCCTTCTGCAACTGATCCGCAGGTGTGTTAGCCTGTAGCACCGTTGCTGCGCTCAGCGCCAGGCAGATAGATGTCAATGCAAGTCGTCTCATTTGTTCTCCATTCTGTGGTAGTAAGGGGTTCGGCCTAACTGCCGAGAACTTTCTCAATCTCCCCAATCTTCTTTTGCATCTTGCCGGCCGTTTTCTCGTTCGAGCCTTCGGCTTCTAAATTGGGATCGTTGCCCGCTCTACCCGCTTTCTCTTTCACCTTGCCCTTCACCTCGTGGAACTTGCCTTCGACTTGATCTCTTGTGCTTTGCTTCATGTCGTCTTCCTCCTAAATCGGGGTTGGTCTCCTCATACCGGCCAAGTGCCTCGCCGCCCAAGTCCCGCGACTTCAGACGCGAGTCGACATATGGCGAACCAGGCTGACCAGAAAAAGAATCAGAAAAATGAAAAAGAGTATCTTCGCGATTCCAGCAGCGGCAAAGGCAATAGCGCCAAAGCCCAGCAAACCTGCGATGACCGCGACGATCAGAAACACGACCGCGTAGTAAAGCATATGTCCTCCTCTCAGTCCGTCATCGATAAGGACCCTGTAGCCTCCGGAAGGGCACTTTTTGGCCGGCGGTGCTGTGCCCTTCCTGGCAGAATTGGTGCAAGCCGGCGGCCATTGTTAAGGAGTGAGTTGCTAAGCCATTGAGCAGTAGCGAATTAGCGGCCCGGATTGATGCCTGTTGACTCGAGTAGGACTGCGTGAACGTTGTGTAAAAAAGACGCAGTGGCGCTCCCTACGGCAAGGAACGTCCCTATGAATATGAAAACCTGCAGGAGCCTGGCGACCACGAGCCAGGGGTCAAGAGGATATCTTCGGCTCGCCAGCGATTCGCCGGCTTCTCGCAACCGGGCTTCTTTCTTCGGCGACGGCACGAGCTACCACCAGAATGCGAGCCATATTGACTACCTTATGGGACAGGGGCCCCATAAAATCACCCGTCACGATGTCCGAAGGCTGAGATTTTCCGTCCCGCTCTTACCTCGCGCAGCCACTGAGCTGTTTTGGCGAGAGGGCCCACAATGCTCCAGCGCACGATCAGCAGCGTAATTGTGGTGATGATGAGGACTTGCAGCAGTACATGCTACACCGCTTTGCCCATATTGCGAGGCCTTGGGCCTGAATGTAGCTTGCATCGTCAAAGATCGCTAGCTTCACCGTGGGTGCGAGGCCGCCGCTGAGCGGCATCACGAAAACGTGAATCGTCCTCTGCCCGGCGCCAATCGAACGCTCACTCGCATATGAAGGACGTCGAAGGGGCGTCGGGCAAGAACTCGGGCGGGAGTCGTTCCCGCCCGAGCGAATCCAAGTTGAAGTCTATTGTGGGTTACTGGCTGTAGGGGAAGGCGCCGGGGCGTTCGCGCTCGATTGGGTCGCGGTGCCTTGCTGCTCCGGAGCCAGAATCTTGATTTCCACGCGGCGATTTTCCTTGCGGCCCTCCCTGGAGTGATTGTCGGCGGCCGGCGAGTCTTCACCGTAACCGAGAACATGCACCTTCACCAGAGGCACCTTGTCATTCTCGGTGAGGTAGCGCACCACCGCATCGGCGCGTTTGCGGCTCAAATCCAGATTATAGGCAACGGGTCCGGTTTTGTCCGTGTATCCCATGACTTCCACGGAGTAATACTTTAGGCTGGCGACTGTCTGCTGCAACGCGTCCAGCGTCGCCTTATCCGCGTCCGTCAAAGTGCTGCGGTTGAACCCGAACAGCACGGTCTCCGTCTTCACCGTTTGCGGATTATCCATGCCCTCGAGGGTCTGCTGGGTCTGAGTCGCCTGAGTGACACCTTGCTGGGCAAGAGTGTTGGCGCCCTGCGCAGCCTGGTCAGCCTTGGAAGCCTGCTGAGCAGCGTCCTCGCCGGTCTTTTGCGCCTGGGCGATCCCGGTTTGGGCCTTCTGGTCTACGTCCTTGATCGCGTCTGCGTTCTGCTCTGTCTTCTCGTCGACTTTATGGTCCACCCGGTTGACCTTTGCCTCAAGGGCGTCCACGCTTTGCCGCACCATCTTCTTGGTGGCACAACCTGCCATGGAAAGCACGAGGAGACCAGGTACCACGATAGCCAGGACACGCGCGCGAATGTTACCGTTGCTTCGTATTTCCATACCGTCCGCCTCCGAACCCCCCCTTCTAGAAGAGCATGTTTCGTGCCAACTCTCTACCTTGTCTCCCATCAGTTGGTTATCCAGTTGCTCGGTACCCCGGTATGCCACTTTGTGAGATCTCTACGTAAAAGTTACATGGTGCCTGAGCGTTCGACCGGGCGTTCGGAATCACCCGCCCGAGCTCCGTCTCATCTGAGTCGAAGAGGCCTTCGCTAGTCGTTCATAGTCTGCGCGGATGGCAGAATCTTCTGGAGCTAGTTTCATGGCGATTGCATATTGCTCGAGGGCACCTGTCAGGTCACCCTGTCGCTCCAACGCTCCCGCCAATCCCGCGTGGGCGCGTGGGTCGTTTGGGTGGGTCGTCAGTGTCTGGTGAAATTCCGCGATGGCACCATCGAGGTCTCCCTTAAGTTCGAGGGCGGTGGCCAAGTTCAACTGCACTTCCTCGCCGCCGCCCACACCGAGGGCTTGCCGATATTCGTTGATAGCTCCGTCGAGGTCTTTTCGCCGCTCGAGCATGACGCCGAGGTTGGCGTGAGCTTGAGAATTCTTCGGGTTCTGACGTACGGCTTCTCCGAACTCAGCCACAGCGCCATCGACGTCACCCTTCTCCATGAGCGCCACGCCCAGGTTGTCGTGCGTTTCGGAAAATGCAGGGTCGATCGCCAGCGCTTGGCGATATTCGCGGATGGCTCCATCAACGTCACCTGACTTCCGGAGCGCCAAACCAAGATTGTTGCGAACGACGACGTCAGACGGCTGGCTGCTGATGACGGCTGCGTATTGTGCCGCCGCCTCATCCCACTTACCTTCCTGCGCCAGCACGTAGGCTAGAGCAAAATGCACGCTGGGATCGTGCGGCCGGACAACCTCCGCGGCGCGATCTTGCTTCTCGGTTTGTTGCAAACGCTTGAGCTCATCGGGCGGGGCAGATCCGTCCGTGGGTGCCGGCATCGTGTTGTGGTCCTCTTCTTTGTCGCTGACGGCATCGCGCTGGGCAAGTCGCACGCTATCCAGAAGCCCGTCCGAGGCGCCAACACTCTTCAAGTCTGTAAGAAACTCGGGAGAGGGCTGGAATGCAATTCCTCGCTCCCTCACGAAGGCCGCCACGCGCCAGTTCGGCACTCCGCCCGCGACCAGGCCCATCAGTTGCGCTCGCGTCAGAGGCCTTTTGGCGGAGGCGCCCGGCGTTCTTTCCTGAGCAAGGCACGTCACCGCGGGTTCCGCGTGACCGACCCGAAGGATGGCCAGAGCCGCCCAACGATGTTCGGAGCTAGGCGCCTTAATTGTCCCCGGCCGATGCCCATCCCGATTCGCTTGAAATGCGCCCTGAACTGAACTCGCCGCCGCCGAGATAGCCAGCAACAGCGCACTCAGAGGAAGCGCTATTCTCGTTTTCAATCTTGTCGACATGGGGTCCCGTTCGTGATTCAACTCGGAACCGAAAGCGAAGACAGACCTGCCTCCCCGGGCTGTTCCGCGTAGTCCGATGCGCGACGTTGCACGAATTCGACCACAGCCTGCCCTCCAGATCCCGTAGACCAACGAAGAGTCGGCCCGTCAAGAGCTTGCGCAGCCTGCCTCCAGCCATCAGCATTGAGTCAGGTAGATAGTTTTTACACCGATCGCTGCAATTCTTCTCGGCAGGACACTCGCACAAGGCTGTCCAAACCCATTGACGAGTGCATGGACTCAGCAAAAATCACCGGTGAATTACGTAGTGACACTCCAAAAGAGCCTGAGGCGCCACGGGAGATAGCACTCTTCTGCACGTGAGGGCCTGACAATTGCTAGGAGGTGCGCTGGAGGGACCGAGTGAACCCCGGTAGAACAGCAGACGTTCACGATGAGATGGCCCGCTGGAATGGCGGTCGCACTGATACTGTACTCTCTCCCTCTTCAGGGCTTTTCTCGAAGCTCAGGAGCACCGGCGAGACGCCCGTTCGGTATTCGAGCCAAGGCGGACAATAGAACCATCCAGTTCGGGCTCGCAAGCTGGTATGGAGCCCGCTTCCAGTGGCACATTACGGCGAGCGGTGTGCCTTTCGACGACAGGAAACTAACCGCGGCGCACCGCACTTTGCCGCTGGGAACGCGAGTGAAGGTGACCAATCTGAACAACGGGCGTTCCGTGATCCTTAGAGTAACAGACCGCGGACCTTGGATACGGGGTCGTCTGATTGACGTTTCGCGCGCCGCCGCAGACCGCCTGGGATTTGCTTATCGCGGTTTGACTCGGGTCAGAGTGGTCGTAATTCGCGATTCTGATTAATCGGGATGGTGCCCGCTGGCCGGACGGGGCCAAGAAAAGACACGCGATGGCGTCACGAACGTTCACAGCGCCCTTGCCGGCAGATGAGTAAGCCCTCGGCGGCGGCGCACTGCTTTGGTTAGCGTCACCCAACCATTCTCGGTCGGTTAGTGTGTATCGGCTCACTTCCTCTTCGGCGCGCCGCCGCTCGACGAAGCCCGATCTGGCTGCCGACGGCGTCAAACACGCTCAGCAGGTCGTCATCCGGCCGGCGAATGTCGCGGTTAAAGAACTCAATCACGTCAATTTGCCCGGCCGCCGCAGCGCTCCGGGGTTCTTGACCGCTCAGGTGAATCCCAAGCTGGGCACGTCGCTTTCGACCTTTGCAGAAGCCTTCGTGCGACTAGATCCAGGCCCACTGTGGGAGGAGGTGTGCACCATGAGCTCTCGAAATTAGAGTCACGGGATCGCGGCGACGTGCAAGGGCTAAAACCCCCAGCATCAGGGGAAAAAGTTATCAGCCGATTCTGGTCTCTTTGCCGGAGGGGCGGAAGTACCTGATGGACGAGTTGCGCAACGGGGACCGGCCGCCGATCGATGGGCGTCGAGTAGTCCATGGTTTATCCTTTCAGGTATCCCGTGACCACGCGTGTGTCTGAATCAGCACCACTGGCTCGCCAACCGGATGCGCCAGGACGGTATTGCCTTCCGCCCCTGCTCGAACGCCTTCTTGCAGTGCGGTAGTGCCCAACGTTTGCAGGAACTCGCTGATTCCCTTACGGCCAAGGATCTGCTGACCTGCGGCCAACTGCGGAAGCTTGCCGAACCGACGATTCGGGAGAATGGCAAGCGCATCCCGGGCCTCAAGCTCGATCATCCCCGCCAACTGGCCTTGATGCACGCCTTGGTACGCTTCGCTCACATCGCCGCCGGCAGCACCTTTAAGACCCCGGAACTCTATCCCCACGTGTGCGCGGCGCTGGGCGTTACGTCGGATCAATACAGCTTGGCCTCGCTTCGCTACGATCTCTCCAAGCTACGGGCCAAACACGTGGTGGAGAAAGTTCCCCACTCCCGGCGCTATCGTCTGCGGCCTGAGGGCTACTCCATCTGTCTGGTTTTCCTGAAACTGTTCGAGCGCATATATGCCCCTCTCACGGCTGGGTTGTTGCAACCCGTCTCAGGAGACTCCAGGCTTCAGCAGCAAAAACGCACTGAACTCGACCGCCTCTACCAACGAGTCGTCGACGATCTCGACCAACTCGTTCAGGCCGTCGGTCTGAAGGCGGCATAGTCCAGCGCAACGAGAACAGAATCCTCGTTACGCTTCGCATAACGGTCTAACCATCTGCTACGCAGGGCAGTCTAACAACACTCGGGAGTGTGCCCATGGACCAACTCGCCAAAGACCTTCGCTTCGCGCTGCGAATGATCCGGAACAATCCGGGATTCACGATTATCGCTGTGTTGACTCTGGCCCTCGGGATCGGGGCCAACACGGCCATTTTCAGCTTCGTCGATGCCGTTCTGCTGGAGCCGCTCCCCTACCCGCATCCCGAGCGGATCGTGATGGTATGGGAGAAGCCGCCGGGCGGTGATCGGAATGGAATCTCTACGCTCAACTTTCTGGATTGGAAACGGGAGAATACCGTCTTTTCTGCGATGGCCGCGGAGACCGGCGGCTCCATGACCCTGTCCGGAGGCGACCGGCCGGTGCAGGTGCAAGGCGGGCGCGAGTCCGCGCCGTTCTTCGACATCTGGGGAATCAAGCCCATGCTCGGCCGAACTTTCGCGCCGGACGAGGATCAACCTGGCAAGAATCAGGTCGTGGTGCTCAGTCACCGGTTCTGGCAGAGCCGGTTTGGGGCCGACAAATCGATTATCGGCCGCACGCTCAGCCTCAACAACAAACCCTACACGGTAATCGGGGTTATGCCTCCGGGAGTCTTCGACCGAGTGCGGGACCTGTTTTGGGTGCCACTGGCGTTCGAGCCCAAAGACATGACGCGCGACTACCACTGGATGATTTCGTTCGCAAGGCTCAAGCCCGGCGTAACGCTCGAACAGGCGCGCGACCAGATGAGGGCTATCGCAGCTCGGATTGAACACGACTACCCCGAGTCCAACAAAGGCTGGAGCGCGACCGTTGATCGGTTCCAGGACATTTACGTCGATGACAGCTTGCGGCGATCGCTGTGGGTGCTGCTGGCGGCGGTGGCCGCTGTGCTGCTGATCGGCTGCGTCAACCTTGCCAATTTGCTGCTGGCGCGAGGAGCCGGCCGCGAACGCGAAGTGGCCGTGCGGTCGGCGCTGGGCGCGAGCCGCGGGCGCCTCATCCGTCAATTCCTTACCGAGAGCGTTTTGCTCGCTGGCTTCGGGGGAGTTGTCGGCGTTCTCATGGGTTACGGACTTATGAGACTCCTCAAGACCTGGACGCCGCTTTTCCAGTTGCCGGTGGAAGCGGATGTTCACCTCGACGGACGCGTCCTGCTGTTTAGCGGGGCGCTGGCGATTGTCACCGGAATCTTGTTCGGCATCGCCCCCGCGGTTCACGCCGCGCGTCACGACCTCGTGGAGTCTCTGAAGGAGGGCGGACGCACGGCCACTTCCGGCGCAGGCCGGAAGCAGGTGCGCAGCGCGCTGGTGGTGGCGGAAATCGCCTTGGCGTTCGTTCTTGTTTCGGGGGCAGCGCTCCTGGTGCGCAGCTTCTACCGCCTGGAGCAGGTGAATCTGGGTTTTGACGGCGACAAGGTTGTCACCATGTGGATGCCCATGACGTCGGCACAATATCCCGACGGGCCGCGAATCACCAGCTATCTCGATCAGGTGCTGGATACGCTTAATGCTTTGCCGGGTGTGGCGGCTGCCGCAACCACCTCGGGCTTGCCGCTTGAAGGGTGGAGCGAGGGCATGCCCTTTCTGATCGAAGGCCATCCGTTCGTCGATATGGCGAATCGTCCGGCGGCCAACTACAAGCGCGTGAGCCCGTCCTACCTGGCTGCGCTGCAGTTGCGACTGCTGAAGGGGCGCTGGCTGGCGGATAGCGACACCGCGTCCAGCCTGCCCGTGATCGTCATCAACCAGGCCATGGAAAAACGCTACTTCAAAGGTGAAGAACCAATCGGCAAACGAATCCTGATTCAGCAGATCATTCCCGGGAAGCCGGCGCTCGGCCCCGAAATACCCTGGCGAGTGGTCGGCGTGGTCGCGAGTGAAAGAACGGGAATGGAAGGGGGTAACGACAGTCCGGGAGACTACGTTTCGTTCCGGCAGAGCCCCACCACCGAAACCGCCCTGGTGGTGCGCGGGGCAACGGACCCCGCGCATTTGGTGAAGTCGATTCAGGCGGCCGTTTGGCAGCTCAACAAGAATCAGTCGTTCGACAGTGTCGAGACGCTGGACGAGATTAAGTCTGACTCCATGGGCGCGGACCGCCTGCGAACCTCGCTGCTGGGCATGTTCGCCGGTCTGGCGCTATTGCTGGCCGCCATCGGCATCTACGGCGTGATTTCATACTCGGTGGCGCAACGCATCCACGAAATGGGCGTGCGGGCAGCGCTCGGCGCGAGGCCCGGGGACCAGTTGCGGCTGGTGCTAAGTGGAGGTATGACGCTCACGGCAGTGGGACTCGGGATCGGAGTGTTGGGCGCGCTCGCTCTCACTCGCCTCTTAGCCAGCCTGCTGTTTGGGGTGAGTCCGCACGATCCCTGGACGCTGGCTGCGGCCGGTGCGATCCTCGTCGTCGTGGCCGCGGCTGCGTGCTATGTACCGGCACGGCGCGCGACGCGTGTTGATCCCATGGTTGCGCTACGGTACGAATAGAGGTTCACCGCACCGACGCCTGCGTCGACATCTCGCTGCTCCCAAGACTATCGCGTACTGCGGTACCGCCGATTCCCGGTTTACTCGTTCCAGCCCTCGTGCTGCTGCCAGTCGAGAATGCGGAAATGCAGTTCCTCGCGCGGCAAATCCTTGAATATCTTCCGGGAGCCTTCGTCGAGGTTGCCGTCCTGAGACCGGTAAATCCAGCCCATTTCCTGCTTCAGCGCTGAACCTTCACCGCTCAGGTAAACCACGTACTTCTCGTATGGATAGGGCGCAGGCTTGTAGCCTCCGGAGCCGTGGGTGGCGCCTACGTCGCCCCTTTGATGTAGGCGCCACCCGCGACTCCTCGGAATGACAGGTTGGACGGGTTTTTCCGCAGTCTGCCAAGGGTGCTGGTCGCCTGACCCGAGTGCTTTGCGAACCCTTCCCGGGTCGCGCCGGGATCCCGAGGAAGAGTGATGCGAAGTAGCCTACTACAAAGAGCTACAATGTATACTAACCAGCTCCCTTTAAACAACTTGACAGGCCGGCGGCGCTGTGCTATATACTCTTTTGAGGCGCTACCCTGGAAGTGTTGCGGCACGGGCGAGTAGGCTGGCCGAGGGAAAGGCCAGGAGGCACGGGGAGTTTCTTCGAAAACTCGTGGTTGCCCGTTCCCCCGCTCGGCAGGCTTCATGGGCGAGTTTTCACGCAGACTCTCTGGCGCACAGGCCGCACAGGGGCACAGGCAGGAGCGCCTGTGCCCCTTGGCCACCCGGACACCTTCCGAAAAATCGCGAAATGAAGGATGAACCCACGATGTTGTTGATAATAAAGGACCGGTGGGAACCCACGATGTTGATGAAAACACAGATGCTTAACTAAAATAGGCCACGATGTCTATGAAAACAAGCGACTTATTCTTAGCAGTACCCGAGCGAGAGACAAGGACGAGCGCGGCCGCCGGTTTGCGCGAAGCGCCCCGGACTGCGGTGGGCTTGACACCGCCTCTGATTCATCCGCTTGGGGCGCGGGGCGACGTGGGAGCGAGGTGGTGGTTCAGTTTGGAATTCATCGCCCACCACGCCCGGCCTTCTGACTCTGTGTGAAAACGTGCCGCAACGTGCTGTAGCGGCGATCTCTGATCGCCGAAGTTACTGATTCTAAAAGGCGGCTGTCGGAGAGCGCCGCTACAGCACTAGCTTTCACACAAACTCCTTCGGCCACCCCTCCTCAGCAAGCATCAAGGTAGGCGATTGGGCTGGGCGGGTGACGGCAAGGGTCGAGGCTGGATTGAGGCTGGGCGCCGCACAAGGTCTGCGGGGATGGAACGGTGAATGAACGGGTCCTGCTAGTTACACAACTGATTACGTACAGCCGCACCACAGGCCGTACCCACCACCCCCCCCACCCCCATACCCCCCAAAGCCAAGAGGTTATTTAGAATGAATAGATTAAGGATTTTTGTGTCGCTGCCAAAGCCAAGAAGTCTTTTAGAATCGGCGATGCTTAAAGTCGGTAAAATTTACACAAAACCACGGTTTGAGGCGACGATACCACTCAATTTGTAAAGTGCTTGTCCAGCTATTCGAGGCGGGGAGGCTAATCAGCCCTCTATAACCTTGCACAACAAGAAGCCTGTGTAAGCCACAGTCACGGCTGCGATTGGCACAATTTCCTCGAACCTTCGCTTGATACCAGTTGACGCGCGGAGTAACATAACCTTTGCTATGCGGGTCGCGATCGGTTCAGACCATGCGGGGTTTGAGTTGAAGCACGAACTCATCCCGGCGATTGAGGGCCTCGGCCATCAGGTGCTTGACGTGGGAGCGCACACCTTCGCGCCTGGCGATGACTATCCGGACTACGCCGAGGCGCTGGGGATGGCCATCAGGAACCGTCAGGCAGACCGGGGCGTTCTGGTGTGCGGAAGCGGAGTGGGCGTCTCGGTGGCCGCCAACAAGATCACCGGCATTCGCGCGGCCGTATGCCATGACGCTTATTCGGCCCACCAGGGCGTGGAGCACGATGACATGAACGTGCTGGTGATGGGCTCGCGCGTGATCGGCGGCGAGTTGGCCAAGGAACTCGTCACCCGCTTTCTGGGCGCGACCTTCTCCGGCGAAGAGCGGCATGTCCGCCGGCTCGCCAAAGTGAAAGCCATTGAGGCCAAGTTCTGTTCCCCGGGCACTTGACAGGGGCAGGACAAACGATGAAGGACGAATGATGAACGGTGATGCCGGGCTCACGATCCTCGCGACGACGACCGGCTTTGCGGCTGAACTCGCGTTCACTTCATCCAACAAGTAAGGAGCAAATCGATGAATCCCCTCAAGGACCTCGAGAAGTTCGGACAATCAATCTGGCTTGATTATCTGCGCCGCAATCTGGTGACGAGCGGCGAGCTCAAGAGAATGATCGACGAGGACGGCCTCAAAGGGATGACCTCGAATCCCGCGATCTTCGAGAAAGCGATTGTGGGCGGCGCCGAATATGCCTCCGACCTCGAAAGGCTTCGAAGCCAGGGCGGCCTCGACGCCATGGCCATTTACGAAGGCTTGGCGATCAAGGATATTCAAAGCGCGGCGGACGTGCTTCGTGTGGTTTATGACCGCACCGACGGACGCGACGGCTACGTGAGCATGGAGGTGTCGCCCTACCTGGCGCGGGACACTGAGAACACGCTCAAGGAAGCGCGCCGGCTCTGGAAAACCATCGGCCGGCCCAACATCATGATCAAGATTCCCGGCACGGTGGAAGGACTGCCGGCCATCCGCCAGGCGCTGAGCGAAGGGATCAACATCAATATCACACTGCTGTTCGCGCAGCAGCGTTACGAAGAGGTGGCGGAGGCTTTCATCGCCGGCCTCGAAGACTTTGCCGCCCGGGGCGGCGACCCTCATCGTATGGCCAGCGTGGCCAGCTTTTTCGTGAGCCGCATCGACACGCTGATTGATTCCCTCGTGGAGCAGAAGCTGAAGAAGGTAACCACGCCTTCGGAGCGGGCGCTGCTCGAAAGTATCCCGGGCAAAATCGCCATCGCCAACGCGCGCCTCACCTACCAGAAGTATAAGGAGATCATCGCCACGCCGCGCTGGAAGGCGCTGGCAGCCAAGGGCGCGCGTCCGCAGCGGCTGCTGTGGGCCAGCACCAGCACGAAGAACCCGAACTATCGAGATGTGATGTATGTGGAGGAGCTGATCGGGCCCGACACCGTGAACACCGTTCCCACCAACACCCTTGAGGCTTTCCGCGACCACGGTAAGGCGCGCGCGGGCCTTGAAGAGAATGTGGAAGAGGCCGCCCGTACCATGGCCTCGCTCGGCGCCGCCGGAATTTCCATGAAGGAGGTTACGGACAAGCTGGTGGATGACGGCGTGAGGCTGTTCTCCGAAGCATTCGACACGCTACTGGGCTCGGTGGGCCAGAAGACTTCACGGGCGGGAGGGAACGGCGCTCCGGCGGCTGGCGCCGGCCCGCGCCACGATTCGCCCCTTGCGGAACCGGTGGGGGCGCTTCACGAATAATCGCGAACCGCCGCTAGTCAGTGGCCTGCCTCGCCTCGTCGCTAGCCTCTGTAGCTAGTCTTTGCTTCTTGGGGCCTTTGCCGAAGGCGCGTTCCAGAGCGGGCCCCACGACCTCCCGCTGCAGTTCCTGGATCACTTGCTGGTGCCGCGGCTGCAATCCTGTTACTTCCATGGCCTGAATGACGAAGTATCCGGAGGGCACCTTGAGATAGTCGGAAAGGCCGCGCAGGATTTTCCGCGTGGTTCTTCGCTTGCTGCTCTCAATCAGGGAAAGATAGCTGGCGCTGATACCCAGTTGACTGGCCAGATCCTGTTGCGTGAGGTGCCGGGCTGCCCGCAGGTCCTTCAAGGTCTGGCCCATCCGCAGAAGCTCTGCGTTGCGTCTAGAGTGATTCACCTGCAAAGCCGATCCGTTATTGACTCGCCCCGGCATACTCGAGTCCCCCTTATCTTTATGCCTTGCTTATTTACGATATGATGAATTCATGTGAATAGTCAAGTCGTTATCAGAGACATTAACGGATCAGCTTGACATAGCGGCAGCTTCATAAGGCCGGCAAATTGGCGGGACTAAAACCCGCCGCTTACATCAAACTAACCCACTGGCTCTCTGCAGTAACTCGACGCGTAAGTCCTGTGAATTCAGCACCACCGTTCCGCTGCCGAGTTGCTGCAAGTTGGGGGCAGCCCTTGGGCTGTGAGCGCTCAGGAACAGCTTCCAAGCTCGAGTTGTCAAGTTATAGTTGCTGCCTGGAGGCTATGTCCCGTAATGTAATAATGAAACCGGGCGCGGTGGGTAACCACGCAGGTGAGGCGAACGTCACTTCTGTGGGATAGTCAGGAATCGCGATGCAGTCAGGGGGCTGTCGGGACGTGTTGGCGGCTGCGTGCAGGCCATCGATCCCGTCATGACGGTTGATGGAAGTCGAGCGTTGGGAGCGCGTCAAAGAACTGTTCGAGGCCGCGCTGGAACGCGACGAGCCTGAGCGCTCGCCGTTCCTTGATCAGGCCTGCTCGAACGACCCCGACTTGCGTCGCGAGGTCGAGTCCCTGCTCTCCGGCGATAGGAAGGCCGGCGACTTCCTGCAAGAGCCGGTCGGCCACATCTCGCCCGCCGCACTCGCCAACGATGCTCTGCCTTCCACGTTCACTCCCGGCGAAATCGTCTCCGGGCGCTTCGAGATCCTGCGCTTCATCGGCCGCGGCGGCATGGGCGAAGTGTACGAGGCGCGCGACCTGGAACGCCATGTACGAGTGGCGCTAAAGACCATCCGCCCTGGAATCGCCTCGAACCCCAAGACCCTGGCGCGCTTCAATAAAGAGATCGATCTGGCCCTGCGTGTCACCCACCACAACGTTTGCCGCGTTTATGACCTGGAACGCCACCGGCCATCGGAAGACAGCGGCAAGCCCGAAGGGGTTTTTCTCACCATGGAGCTGCTGGAAGGCGAAACGCTGGCCGACCGTTTGCGGCGCCAGGGACGCATGAGCTGTGACGAGGCTCTGCCCCTGATCCGCCAGATGGCCGATGGCTTGGCCGCCGCGCACAAGGAAGGAGTGGTGCATTGCGACTTCAAACCCGGTAACGTCATGCTGGTGAGCGAAAGGCCGGCCGATGCTGATTCCTTGCAGTCTACGCAATCCGTCAGCGTTGACGGCACGCGACCCGCGCAGGCTTCCAGCGGCGATCACGTGGCTCCTAGGGAATCGTCGGCCGGCGCCACCGCTCCAGCCGCAAACGCTACGGTGCGAGCCGTCATCACTGACTTTGGTCTCGCTCGAGCCATGCGCACGACCGTCACACGCGAAACGATTCGAGAATCCCTCGACACGGGCAACCACCTGGTGGGAACGCTTCCATACATGGCGCCGGAACAACTCGAAGGCCGCGGCGCCGCGCCAGCCAGCGACGTGTACGCCTTCGGCCTGGTGATCTACGAGATGGTCACCGGGCATCAGCCCTTCCCAGGTGACCCATATAACCGGCTTCGGGAGAAGCCTCCCTCGCCGCGGGTTCACGTTCCTACCCTCGATCAGCGTTGGGCGTCGGCAATCACGCGTTGCTTGGACATCGACCCCGCCGGGCGGTTCCAAGATCCTCGGGAAGTGGCCGTGGCTTGCTCGGACCGTCGCCGAGGCATATTCGCGTGGTCCAGAGCCCGGTTCGCGATAGCACTCGTTGCGGCCGTGGCCCTTTTGTCTGTGCTGCTGCGCTTTACGGATGTGAGGCCCGCACAGATAGCGACGGACCTGCTGGCGAGGCTTGGGGTATCCACTCCCTTGAACCAGCGGGATTCGATCCTGGTGGCGGATTTCGAGAACCGGACCGGCGAAAGGCAGTTTGATCAAGCGGTGAGCGCACTTGTAATTCAGGCCATGCAGCAATCGGAGTACGTCAATGTGGTGCCGCGGTTGAGAGCGCTCGAGGGTGCAAGGAGGGCCGGCCGCCCCAGCCCGACGACCATTGACGCTGATCTCGGGCGGAACATCTGCATCCGTGATGGCTATCGCGCTCTCCTCACAGGGCAGGTCATCCAGCGGGGTTCCGTGTATCTCATCGCGGTGCAATTAGTGAATCCACACGAAGAAATGGCAGTGGTCAGCCTTGAGAGCGAACCTATGCGGTCAGTGGCAGATCTCTATCCAACCGTGGACAAGCTCGCCGCAAACCTACGGCATAGGCTGGGGGAATCACTGTCCCAAATTCAGAGGAGCCGCCCGCTGGCCGACGTCACCACACCTAACTTGGAAGCGTTGGCGCGCTATCAGCGGGCCTTGGACTTGTACGCGGCCATGGACTTTCAAGGCTCTGTAGCCATGGCCGAAGGCGCCATCGACCTTGACCCGCACTTTGCCATGGCGCACCTGCTTCTCGCCAGTAACTATGACCGTCGCTCTGACGAAAAGGACGTTCAGAAAGAACTCGCGATTGCCAAAGGCGAAATCGACCACGTCACAAATCGGGAAAAGCATTTGATTCTGGCCCTGAGCGACTTTGCCGACTATCTTTTCGAGGACGCTGCAAGGGAATACAGGCTTCTGGCGGAATTGGATCCTGCCGACATCGAAGCCGCTCGAGGGCTGTCCGACTCGATGTTCTGGTCGGGAGATACAGACGGAGGCTTGAAGAGACAGCAGCAAATTATTCGAATGGCGGGCGCAGGGGAGGCGGACTACAGCTCCCTGATGACCAAACTTGTATACATCAACCACTTTCAGGGGGCCTTGGACGTTTACAAGGACGCGCGTGCACGCGGGTTGGAAAACTTTCAAATGCACGCAGGCGCGGCGCTTGCCCAGTGGGGTCTGGGGGACTTTTCAACGGCACGCCGGGAATTGGAAACGCTGTCAAACAGCGGGGATAGTTTCTACCAGGATCTTTCCAAACTTACCTCCGCGGGATTGCTGATCTATCAGGGGGATGTGGCGCAGGCTATTCGACAACTGCACGGTGAGCCTATCCGCGAAGCTCAAACCGCAGGCCTCGTGATTGCCTATTTCGATCTTCTGATTCGCGCTGAACTTGCTCTCAAGCCACACCCACCAGCCCAAACGTATCTTCTCCAACTCGACCGCTTTTCGAGGCGCACCACTCATCCTGTGTTGCTTCTTGACGTGGGTTTGCTGGCGATCGAGCTGGGAGACGTGGGGCTGGCTCGACGAGTGCACGCACGAATGCGGGCATCCGACCAAGGTAAGGACGGCAAGTTTTTAGAGTGCGCGATAAACGCTCTCGCCGGAGCACTGCACCTCTCCGAGGGCCAGATTGATGCCTCGATCTTGGCGGAAGAGCAAGCCTGTGAGAATTATCCCTTACTGGCGGAGCCGTGTTTTATCCTCGGAGAAGCTCGCTATGCGAAAGAAGACTGGCAAGGGGCCACCGATGCCTACAGGCAGTATCTCGCGCGCAAGGGGGTTATCCTTCGAGACGAGTTTCCCGGAAACTGGATTATGTGTCATCTTTACCTCGCCCGGGCTTATGCCAAGTTGGGGGATATTCACAACTCAGGGGCTCACTATGACGAGTTTCTTGAGCTTTGGGGCCGTGCCGATCCAGACTTACCCACGATTCGACAGGCCAAGGCAGAGAAGGCTAGGCTGAACCTCCCATGACGCAACGGTTGACAGAATCCGAAGGAAAGAAACAGGACGTGATTCATACGTCCAACCACAAAACTGAGGAGGTGTAAGATGGCAGGAGTGACCGACACTGATATATTGAACTTAATTGCCAACTGCAATTTCCTGAGGGTCGCAGACAGCTCAGACCAGCAGCCGGGACATAGGGGTTTTGTCGTGGCTCTGAAGCCGGGATCTAAGGCCAACATGGACCAGCCTGATGGCGCCGTTCCTATCGGATCCAACGTGTCAAGCGTGGGGTCCCGTCAACGATAGCGGCGCGGCTTCTGTGCCGGGCTCTGCCGGAGGAGGCGTCCCTGGAGGAACCCCTGTGACTGCTTCTGCTAGTGCAGACGCCGCCCCCGCTAGGGCAAAGGGTTTGGGTAGCGTCTTTTTTTTAAGTTGTCCCTCTAGAAGATGCCCAATAATTACCTCGCTGGCCAAGGATGTGAGATCAATGTTTGGCAGTTAGGGCTTGTGCTTGCGGGTGGCGCATACGTTGGCTGGCACGCGCCCTTCCCAATAGAGGGAACCTTCGCGCGGTCCTTAACAGCATCGAGCTTGAGCGTCGAGTGCGGGTCGCCGGCTTGTAGCGAGAAATGAGTGCGAGGTTGTCTCCAGCCAAACCGAAGCCGGCCAAAAGCGTTCGAGGCGCGAGCCTCTTATTTTAGAAGGTCCGAGCTCTCGTCACGGAAACGCGTTGCGTTGCACCCGCTGCGTAGGGGCACAAGGCCTTGCGCCCCTACCGGGCATCTCGCCAGGTGGCGCGCACGTCGGCCTGTATGCATGCGCTCCTTCGGTTCAGGGTCTTCGCTCGATTTTAGTTGATAATTCGGTAAGCAATGATATGATTAATCGATATTGGACTGAACTAACCTTTCGAGACGGGGTGAGTGTTTCCAGTCTGGAGCGTCAGGAACTTCCTCATGTCCTTGGTCCACAGTGTCGCCTTCACCCTTCAAAAGCCAGCATCCAACCGGAGGACCGAACAACTGTCGCGCGGACCGGCTCCTCGTGACGGCCTGATTCGTACAATCTGTACCGGCTGTACCGGCGAAAGCAACATCCCTGAGGGGCTTTCCCTGCAAAAACCGGACGAAGTCTTACGGACAAAGTGGCGGCGGGTGTTTGTTAAAAGCATAGAATCGAAGCCTAAGACTCATTTAGAATCAGCACGGCTTGCAAACGAACCCGTCAGGCCATTGATTATAAATAGCTTACGAGTTGAAACCCGTCATCTTAATGAAAATTATGGCGCTTACTTGAATTATATTGGTTTCGGTCCGAAGCAGTTAACGTCCAGCCAAGTCAGCCGACGCGATACTGTGCCGTGGCCCACGGCGGTCTGGGCGCACCCCAAAAAACGAAGATGCAAAATAGTGAAGGTATATCCCACGATGTTACTGATAACAATATACTTAAAAGCTAGCCCCTGGAATATCCCACGATCTCTATGAAAACACAGGGGTTAAAAAGTGGCCTCGGGGGATATCCCACGATATTGCAGATAACAAAGATACTTAGCCCATCTATCCCACGATATTGATGAAAACACAGTCAGTTAGCTGCCACCCTTTGTTCCATTGACGCGAGTCGTTCCGTTGACGTGGCGTCTGCTGAGAGCGTGTCCCGGTGAGTCAACCCAACAAGACCGATCGCGCTGGATGGCTTCAGGGTCCACAGGCGCAGTGCTCCGTGCTTCCGCCGGCAGCCCAGTCACCTTGGCGGCTCGTTCTGCTAGGCGCACCCGGCGTGGGCAAAGGCACGCAGGCTAGTCTCCTGCATCAGCGCCTGGGGGCTTGCCATCTCTCCACGGGCGACGTTTTCCGCGCTGCGGGAAGCCGAAGCGAATGCGGGCAGACGCCGGCGATGAGAGCGGCCCTGGAGTATATGCGCCGCGGCGAGTTGGTGCCGGATTCGACGGTGTGGGAGATGGTGCGCGAACGGAGTGGCTGTATCCGCTGCGGCGGCGGCTTTATACTCGACGGCTTTCCCCGCACCCTTGCTCAAGCCGAGGCGCTCAGACGGCACATGGAGACCGAGAAGCTCTCGCTGAGCGCGGTGGTGAACTACGAGCTGCCGCTGGCGGAGATCGTTGCCCGGCTCAGCGGCCGGCGCACCTGCAGAGAGTGCAAAGCGGTTTTTCACGTCACCCAACAGCCTTCCCGGGACGAAGGCTCGTGCGATCACTGTGGCGGCCCATTGTTTCAGCGCGAGGACGACCGGCCCGAATCTATCACCGTGCGCTTGCAAGCCTACGAACGCAGCACCGCTCCCCTGATCCAATTCTACGGGGACCTCGGCTTGCTGGTGTCAGTCGCGGCGACCGGGTCTCCGGACGACATCTGTGAGCGCACGATAAGCGCGCTCGCCAGAGTGGCTCCGGGGCCAAGCTCGACTCGTTCAGAATCAAAAGCTGCTTCATCTGCCGAACCGCCCGCACGCTAATTCGTTGTCACGGCTGCCGACAGCGAGCGGGTAGTCGTGCGGTGTTTACCGTCATGTTCCCGCCAGATCGTTCCGGCGCGCGGGTCGTCCGAAGCAGTTATCGGAACCCTGCGGCAACAACGAGCCTGTACTATGTTTTGCGACACTCGATGAGAAAGGAAGAACGGTCGAGCGATGAACGTTCTGATGTTTGGCGCCACCACCTGCCAGGCCGATAATTCTTCTCACCAGCCGGGGGTGACGGGGGTCAAGCCAAAGATGCGCTTGCTCTTTCTGTTGAACGGTCATTAGGATAGGCGCTAGGCACAGCATCGATGTCCTTGGGAGGCAGAGCTTATGAGTAAAAGGGAAATCAGCAGACGCGCTTTTATGCAAAGAACGGCCGCGGCGGCCGGAGCCGCGATAGGGGGGCGGTCAATCTTATTGAGCCCGGAGATGACGCGGGCGGGCGAAACTTTGGCGAGCGCCTCGGGAAAACCCATGGCGCCCAGTGACACGATTCATTTTGGGATCATCGGCGTGGGCATGCAGGGCTCAGGGCTGCTTGCGACGTCCATCCGCCTGCCGGGGGTTGAATGCATCGCCGCCTGCGATCTCTATGACGGGCGATTGCAGCTCGCCAAAGAGATCGTGGGTGCGGAGAAGCCCCTCGTCTGCACCAAGCGTTACCACGACCTGCTGGAGAACAAGGACATTGACTGCGTGATCGCGGCCGTGCCCGATCACTGGCACAAACACATCATCGTAGACGCCTGCAGCGCCGGCAAAGACATCTACTGCGAAAAGCCGATGACGCACAAGGTGGAAGAGGGATTCGAGATTGTTGAAGCCGAGAAAAAGAACAATCGCATTGTGCAGATCGGCAGCCAGCGCCGCAGCTCGATTATCTACGCGAAGGCGAAGGAGCTTGTGGACCAGGGGAAGATCGGCGACGTCTGCCTGGTGGAAGCTATCATGGGGCGCAATGACCCCTGCGGCGCCTGGGAATACACGGTGCCGCCCGACCTTTCTCCGCAGACGGTGGATTGGGAAACATGGCTAGGCTCGGCGCCCAAGCGCGACTTTGACCCCATCCGGTGGACTCGCTGGCGCTGCTTCCAGGACTACGGCGAGGGCATCCCGGGCGACCTGTACGTTCACGAAATCACAGGCGTCCACTTCGTGATGGGCATTACGGCCCCGGCGGAACGCGCGCTTTCCACCGGCGGTCTTTTCAGGTGGCACGACGGCCGCGACGTGCCCGACACCATGACAACCCTCTACGAATATCCGAAGTTTCGGGCCACCATGCGCGTCACCCTCAACACGGAAACTCCCGAGAGCACCCGCTTCATGGGCGCGGGCGGAATGATCGAGATTCACGATGATTCGGTGACTTTATCGCCTCAGGACGGCCTCGACCACTCGCCTTGCACGCCCGGCTGGCCGCACAAGATGGAAGCGGACTACGCTGAACAGTGGTATGCCGCGCACGGCCCAAAGCCCGCCACCTCCAAGGCCGTTGAGTCGGTGACGTATCACGCCCCTGCGGATTACAGCGACGACCGCGAGCACCTTTGGAATTACTTTCAATCCGTGCGAACGCGCCAGCCCTCGGTGGAAGACGGCACCTTCGGCAACAACGCCGCCCTCGGATGCCATCTGGCGAATTATTCCTATTTCAATAAATGCGTTGCGGAATGGGACGCGGAGGGAAAGAAGATCAGGAAGGCGTGAGCTGGCGTGCGGTGCTGCAACCCCGTCATTCCCGCGAAGGCGGGAATCCAAGCATTTTCAGACCGAACAATAGCCCAGACTACTAGCCTCACATCACGCTCACCGGGTCCATATCGATCATCACAGACCGGGGCGGGACCCGTTCGGCCTGGCAGTAGTCGGCAAGGCTCAGGAGCAGGCGGCTGAGCTCGGAGCGGGACGCAGCCTTAATCAGAAACTGAATGCGATGCCGCCCGTGAAGACGGGCCAACGGGGCGGGAGCAGGTCCCAGCACCCGGAAACGAAAGCCGTGCGAAGCCGCGCCAGCCGCGAGGCGGCGGACGTCGGCAAGGGCTTCGTCCGCCGGATCAGAGCTTGCGAGGCCCGACTCAGCGTCCATGCCTGCGTCACTTGCGGCGCGGGTTCCAGTGTCGCTTTCAAAGCTCCCATCCGGCAGCGCGCGCTTCAAGTAGCGGTCAATCCGCTTCGCAACGTCGACGGCGCGTTCAAGCTTCTTATCCTGGGCAACGACGTGAGCCAGCGCTGCCACTGGCGGATAGCGCATCATGCGGCGGAAGCGAATTTCCTTGCTGAAGAATCCGGCGTAGTTCTGGTCGGCCGCCAGACGGATGGCGTAGTGCTCCGGGTAAAACGTCTGCACCAAAACGCGGCCGGGAGCAGTCCCGCGGCCCGCTCGGCCCGCCACCTGAGTCAGAAGCTGAAAGGTGCGCTCGGCAGCGCGAAAATCAGGCAGACGCAGGGCATGGTCCGCGGAGACCACGCCCACCAAGGTGACGCCCGGGAAATCATGGCCCTTGGAAACGAGCTGCGTGCCGATCAAGATGTCCACTTCGCCGCGGCGGAAGGCGCCCAACACGCGCTCGTACGAACCGGCGCGCCGAGCCACGTCGCGGTCCAAGCGCTCCACGCGCGCAGCCGGAAACAGTTCGCGAAATTTGTCCTCGATCTTTTCGGTGCCTTCCCCGACGTAGTAAATGAATTCGCTCTTGCAGGCCGGACAGTGCGAGGGCACCGGAATGGAGTACCCGCAATAGTGGCACACCAGCCGGTGCTCGCGGCGGTGGTAGGTGAGGGAGATGGAACAGTTCTGGCAGCCAGGGCTCTCGCCGCAGCTTCGGCAAAGCAGGAACCAGGAGTAACCGCGGCGGTTCAGAAGAATAATGGTCTGAGCGCGGTGAGCAAGTTGCGCCTCGATCTCCTCTTTCAGACGGCGCGAAACCGGGATCTTGCTGAAGGTCTGCCGAAATTCCGCCCGCATGTCGATGATCTCCACGCCGGCCATGGGCCGGCCGGCGACTCGCTGATCGAGGCGAACCAGACTGTATTTGCCGCGCTCCGTGTTCCAATACGATTCCAGCGACGGCGTGGCCGATCCCAGCACACAGAGCGCCTGCGCCAGGCGCGCTCGTACCACGGCCACGTCGCGCCCCTGGTAGCGCGGCGTTTCATCCTGCTTGTAACTGGCTTCGTGTTCTTCATCTACGACGATCAGACCGAGGTTGACGAGCGGCGCGAAGACGGCAGACCGGGTGCCGAGCACCACGCGGGCCTCTCCCCGCGCGGTGCGCCACCAAGCCTGATGACGCTCACCCTGCGGTAGGCCGCTGTGCAACACGGCCACTTGACGCCCGAACCGCCTGACGAACAACTCTTTCACGGCGGGGGTGAGAGCGATCTCCGGGACCATCACCAGGGCGGTGCGGTTCTGCTGGAGTGCGCGGGCAATGAGGCGCAGATAGACTTCCGTCTTGCCGCTGGCCGTGACGCCGTGCAGCACAACGGTTGAAAACTTCTGCCCGTCGAGCCGCGCGCCCAGATCTTCAAGCGCCTTCGATTGTTCCGAGGTCAGCTCGAAGGGGGCACTTTGAGCCACGGCGTCAGTTTCCGGCTCGGTCGCGACCGACTCAATCGGTGCGCCGAACGCCGAGCGGTCTTCGATCTTCACGAGGCCGGCCTCTTCCAGGCGCTGCAAGTGAGCGAGAGAACCGTGAGAGGACTTGAGCAGAGAGCGATGGTCGATTGCCTCGGACTTCGTCTGCGGCTGAAGCTCGCTTGGCGCCGGTGGCGATTCAGCGCCACCGGACTTGCCCGCAAGCGCGTCCAGAATTCTCCGTGCAACGGGCGAAAGCTTGGGCAGACGGTCCGGCAGCGGCCCGGCCAAGCGGACGGCCAGCACCTTGCGGCGCGCCCGTTTTTCTTCCACGGTGTGAGCTTCGGCGTAACCCGCATTCAGGGCGCTTTCCACGACCTCGGGTCCGAACCGCCGGCGAGCAGCGTCAAATCCCACAGCGTTTTTCGTCAAGGCATCCAGCAGGCTCAACTCTGGATTCGGCGTGCTCTCAGTGGCGGCGCTCCGAAGTTCGTCGGCCCTCGCTCGGCCCTTGCCGGTGATCTCCAGACGCTCCGCACGCCTCGTTTCCTTCAGCAGCGGCAGCATGCCGCGAAAGACTTCGCCGATGGGGGCGACGTAGTACTCGGCAATCCACAGGCCGAGCGTCAAGAGCTCGGGTGAAAGCAACGGCTGAGGCTCAATCACGGCTAAGATGTCACGCACCTCCACGCCAGGCGCCATCTTCGCCACGGGCTCCAGCACGATCCCTTGCGCGCGGCGCTTGCCTAGCGGCACAAAGACACGCTGGCCGGCGCGCACCTCGATCGAATCGGGGACACGATAGGTGAGAGGCCGCGGTATCGCAGCCATCACGGCCACCTCGACGAGATTTTCATGTTTGCGCGGCATCAATCGGCAATGTAACCTAAGTGCCGGCCTGTAGGGCAAGAAGTTGCAGCTTCCCTGAAGCGGCAATCGCTATTGTCGACGCCCACGCTGCAGCCACCCATAACTATGTCCCCGATTGTCATCAGTCTCCTACTGGGCTTCGTTGCCGGCGTGGCCAATCTTGCCGGCGCTGCCATCGTGGTGGCCCGGGCCTGGAGCCGAACCTTACTCGCCTACTTCATTGCGGTGGGAGCAGGATTCATGCTCGCTACTGCCCTCGGCGAGATTGTCCCCGAGAGTTTGCGCCGCTCCCCGCAGGCGGGCCCAGCCCTGATCCTGGCCGGCTACTTCGTAGTTCACTTCTTCGAACACACCTGGCCGGCTCATTTTCACTATGGAGAAGAAACGCATCTCGAACCCTTTCACAACCGCCGCCGCGCCTTTTTGGCTCTGGGAGGCCTTTCCATTCACACGTTCTTCGACGGGGTAGCGATTGCCTCCGGCTTCCTGATTTCCACTTGGCTGGGCGCGGTGATATTCGGCGCCACGATTGTGCACAACCTGCCGGAAGGCTTCACCATCGCCTCGATTATGGCCGCGGCACAAAAGAGCCGTCGCGCGGGCCTCGGGGCGGCGGCGACGCTGGGCGTCTCAAGAATGGCGGGTATCGTCGCCATGGGACTTGCCCGGCATTGGGTGAACGCCGGCTTGGCCATCGCGGGCGGAGTCACGCTATATGTAGCGGCCTCAGATCTGATTCCTGAAGTCAACCGTATGCACGGCGTCCGCACCGCGCTGGCCGTCGTGCTGGGAGTTGTGTTGGTGTTGCTGCTGCGCTTGGCTTTCGAGCCGTAAGGATGTCATAGAATCCCTGTTAGGATTTTTGCTTCTGGCTCGTGGCACTTGTGTTTGTATCCTAGAGTCTCTTGAGTTACACTTTGGCCATGACGATGGAACAAAAGAGTGCGCTGTCAGAAGTCGTCGTCGTCGACGAAGAGATCATGCATGGTGCACCTTGCTTTGCTGGCACTCGCGTACCGGTTCAAACTCTGCTCGACTTCCTTGAAACTGGCGAAACGATTGACCACTTTCTCGCCGCGTATCCCTACATCCCTCGTTACCAGGTACTTGCCTTTCTTGAACTCACCCGGGATATCACGCTGGACCAACTCAGATGCGCGTCCTGATAGACGCGTGCGTCGATCCTCGCATCGTCGAAGCTTTCTTGGGCCACGAAGTCAAGACCGCCGCAGAGATGGGCTGGCACCAGCTCAAAGACAATGCTCTTGTCGCGAAATTGAAGGGTCATTTCGACGTCTTGGTAACCATCGATCAAGGGTTTGAACACCAGCAAAACCTCAAATCGCTCAGCTTCGGCTTGGTGATCGTACATGTCCCACGGAACAAGGTGGAATTCTATCGGCCCCTGTTCGGTCACTTGATCAGAGCCGCACAGAGGGTTAAGCCTGGTGAGGTAGTCGACATTCGCGCCCCCGCGTAATACGCCATCTCGGTTTGCCTGGAGTCACGATGCCGATGGCATACTCCGCCAAATTGCTCGATCACTTTCATCACCCTCGTCACGCCGGCGAGCTGGCGGACGCAACCGTCGTGGCCGAGGCTACGAATCCCGTCTGTGGTGACGTGATGAAGTTGTGGCTGCGAGTCGAAGGAGGCCGGCTGACTGCGGCCACTTTCAAGGCCGATGGCTGCGTCCCTTCCATCGCTTGCGGCGACTGGCTCGCCGGGTGGCTGTCGGCGGGTTGCACTTTGGACGAAGCCAGATCGATCACGCCCGCGACCATAGCTGCCAGACTCGACGGGTTACCGCCGGCATCGAGCCACGCAGCCGATCTGGCGGTAGACGTCTTGAGGAAGGCTCTCGACGCGGTCAGCCCAAGGACCTAGTGTGTGCTGCGTGGCGTCAGCGAGTATTTCGAGCCGGTTGCAACACAAACGCGGCGTTCAATCCCTGCAGGTAGGGTTCAGCTCGCTAATCAACTCGTCACGGCGGGTGAGCCGCTCGTCGCCCAACACGACTTCGAATTGAAACTCGTCTGGCGGATACTGGCTGATGCAGGGGTGTTCGCTCTTCAATGAGCGCGTCAATTCCTCCTGCAACTGCTGACTGGCGCCCACGTAAACGCACTCCTGGTGCGAGAACAGAGAATAAACGCCGGAGGTAGGCGGGACGTGTTCGTGGATGGTGTTGGCATCAAAGGGATACCAGTTCCGGTGATAGATCATATTCAACCCTTAGTCTGATGGCGATTTCGTTTCGACTTCCTGTTAACTTGGGATGATAGCCTGCAGCGCAGCTCGCGCGCAACATTGAGCTTGGCCAGACACTCTCGATGCCAATATTCTCCGCGCCCGAGACAGGCAGTTTTCGATATACTTCGCGCTGACCTGAAACGCGGAATCGGAAGGCAGTCGAGGGATCGAAGATGAAGAAGCTCTTGATGGTCTTGTTGGCAGTTGCGTCTTGTTCACTGGCCCAGGAACGCAAGGTGGCGCCCACTTGGCTGCACCGTTACGTGCCGAATCTCGCTGAGCAGCACACCGACTTCAGCAGCAGCTCATGCCGCTTCACGCCAATCTTCGGCGAGGGCGACTCCGAGGCCAAAGCTCCGCAAAGCGTCTCACGCTTTGGCGAAGTGACGGTGGACGGTAAGGGCGCGTGCGAACCGGCCGAGTATCCGCGGCAGGAGGAGCTGTACTTTGTGCTCGACGGAACTGGAGTCATACACTATGGTGAGCAAACGCACGCGATGCGTAAGGACGACTTCGCATACGTGCCGCCAGGCGTCCGCCACAGCCTATCCGGTTCAGCAGACCAGCCGCTTCGGCTTGCGGTGGCCACTGTCAAAATCCAGCCGGAGATCCCCATTCCCGCGCCGCCACCCGAGCCGATGGTGGCAAATCTTGACGAGCTGAAGGAGCAGACGGTCGAAGGCCACCCGACGTCCGTTCTTTACAGGCTCCTGATCGGACCCCACACCGCAACTCGAGATCGCATCAACGCCGCCTACGAAGTGGCCGATTTCTTCCTGATGGACTTCGCGACCGGCGGGACGAACTTCCCGCATCATCACGAGGTGGAGGAGGAGATCTACCTGGTACTGGACGGGGAGGGACAGATGGCCGCCGGCGGCGGCACGGACGGAGTGATGGGCCTTCATCCGGCCAAGGCGGGGGACGCCTACTATTTTCGCCCCAATTGCACGGTCGGATTCTACAATCAGGATGTGCCGGGAGCGAAGGCTCACATTCTCGCGCTACGCACCTTCGTCCCTTTGCCAAAGAATCCGGATTGAACCGGCCCTCCACTCCGAACCAGAAAGGAGCCGTGATGGGTATGCAAGCGCAATGGACCTCTGACCGCCGATCATTCATGAAGTGGGTGGTGGCCACGCCCCTGCTGACGCAAATCGCGGCGCGCGATCTCTACGCCAGGACGGCTAGTCTCGCCGGGAAGGACGTCTCCGATAACATCTATAAGCGCCTGGGCGTGAAGACCGTCATCAATTGCCGCGGCACGTGGACCTACCTCAGCGGCTCGCTCGAGTGGCCGGAAGTGCGGGCGGCACAAGTGGAGGCGGCGCGTCATTTCGTCAACATTCTTGAACTCCAGCGCGCGGCGGGCCGCAAGCTGGCCGAACTCACGGGCGCGCCCAGCGGCATGGTCACCTCGGGAGCGGCGGGTGCCATGGCCTCGGCCACCGCCGCATGCATCGCGGGAAGCGATCCCAAGAATATCTGGCAGCTTCCGGATACCACCGGCCTCAAGAACCAGGTCATCATGGCCGGCGGACGCAGCTTGTTCGATAGCGCCATCCGCCTCGCAGGCGGCAAGCTTGTGATGGGCTTCTCGCCGGAGGAGATCGAAGCCGCCATCAATGACGAGACGGCGATGATCTACACCACTCACCTGGGCGACACGCTGAAGAGAGAACTCGCCATCGCCCAAGCGCACAAAGTGCCCCTATTGCTGGATGACGCCGCCGGCATTCCGCCCATTGAGAACATAAAGCTTTACGCGCGCATGGGCGTCGATCTCTACACCTTCTCCGGCGGCAAAGGACTCTGCGGACCTCAGTGCAGCGGGGTGCTGCTGGGCCGCAAAGATCTGATTGAGGCCGCGCTGCTCAACACCAGTCCTTATGAGGGCGCCGTCTGCCGACCCATGAAAGTTGGCAAGGAGGAAGTCATGGGCTGCCTGGCCGCTATCGAAACCTGGCTGAAGGTTGATTCCGACGCGCTTTACCGCCAGTGGAACCAACGAGCGCAGCGTATCGCCAGGCTACTGGACACCGTGTCCGGAGTCAAAACCGAGATTTACGTGCCTGATGATGGAAATCGCTACCCAACTGTACGAGTCTCCTGGGACGCACAGGCGTGGAACTTCAGTGTCATGGACTGCGTTCAAAAGCTCCGCGATGGCGACCCAGTGATCGAGGTTCTCGGCCCCGACAACCCGAGCGGGGTACCGGGCGCTCGCGAGGGCAATCCCAACAGGAAGGAACGCCGGGAGCCGGCCCGCCTGGAACTCGTCTCCATGACCATCCAACCTGGTGAAGAGATCATCGTCGGGCAGCGACTGCGGTCGATCCTCTCCGCAGCCAGCAAAGCTGCCTAGAGCGAGACCATTTCGCCGCAAGGGATCTCAGTCTCAGAAGATCGCGCGCCTTTGCACCGCCAGTTTGCTTTCCAAGCTAAAGCGCGGTTCACCGGGTTCGCCTTCCAGGATACGACCGGCAAGGTATTCGCCCACTGCGGGTCCGTGCTTAAAGCCGTGACCCGACCCGCCGCCTGCGAGCCACACGTTCTCAAAGGCCGGATGACGGTCGAGCAGAAAGTCCCCGGTGGAGGTGTTTTCGTATTGGCACACCCGGGCTTCCACAAGGGGAGCCTCCTGTAGCGCGGGAAAGCGAAGAGCCAGATAAAGGTGGGCGTCACTGACGCCTTCCGGGCTGGGTATGCGGCTACCGGTGTCGGGGTCAAAGGCGCTACCGTGGCGATCGATGCCCACCTTCACGCCTCGGCCCTCAAGATCGGGCATGCCGTAGGCTTCGTGCGCCAAGTCGATCCAGGCGGGGAGCGCGGCGGGAGCAAAGCGAGCGTCCCCGGCGGGCGGAGCGAAGAAGAATACTTCTTGGCGGCTAATGAAGAGACGATCTCCTAGCAAGGCCGGAAAAAGCTTTCCAAGCCACGGGCCACAGGCGAATATGATTGCACCGTCGATGCCAACGCGAATGGAGGTGCCATCCGCAGTTCGAATTGCGTCCAGACGGCCACGAACGGCCTCGTCACCGGATGGCGGCCCTGTAGCTGCATGGATGTACTGGACGCCCTCACGAACGGCCCGCTCTACCACCGCCTCGACCGCCCTCCGCGCCAGCAGGACGCCGCTATGAGTCTCCAGCAGACCCCAACTAACATCTTCGTCCAAGGCGATCTGCGGGTAAGTGCGTGCCAGCTCCTGACGGGAAAGTGTTCGATGAGGTACACCCAGCTTCCCGAACGCAGCCAAACTGGCGGCGTTGTAGGGGTCCACGTCGGTTGCCCGTCCTAACCACAGCACACCCGTTGGGTGAAACAAGGGTTGGCCGGTTTGTGCAAAAAGCGCCTGCCAGCGGTCGAGCGCCCGCATCGACCAGCGGGTGTACACTTCGTTGGGGCCGTAACCCATGCGAATGATGCGTGATTCGCCCCCCGAACTGGCCCGGCTGTGGCCTGGGCCGTAAGCTTCGAGGAGCGCCACGCTGCGGCCACGCCGGCAGAGCTCAAGAGCCGTCCACGCTCCGAAACTTCCGGCACCCACCACAATGGCGTCAAAGGGTTTAGACATAATCCGTCAAACCGTACTGGTATCCAGTGTGCGCGAAAAACAACGCTTTGAGGCTCTGGAATATCGTTCTTTTTCCCACCAAAGAATCGTAGGGTTCCGGGCCACAGCGGTCAATGGTCAAGTTGGCTCAGCCAGAAAGAGACGGGAAAGGCAAGCGCGACGCGTCAGTTTGTCAATGGCGGATTTCGTGCATTGGGTATACCAAGTCGTGCAACTACGGGTCTCGTATCTGCTCGAACGGTCAGCTATGCTCCTCAGGGTCTATGATAAACCACATGATATGAGTTAATTACAGGATTCACAGGAATCGGTGTCAGTCTGGTATTTGCCTTGCTGTCTCCTTGGGCGAAGTATAATCCCAAGGAGGTTGCAACCCTTATGAAGAAGCTTTTCACACTGCTTTTCACGGCGGCACTGGCGTTTGGTTTGGCCGCTCCTGTGTTCGCGCAGGATTCAAGCGCACCAGCGTCCAGCACCACAAAGACGCACAAGGAGAAGAAGACCAAGACGCACAAAGAGAAGAAGACCAAGAGCGAATCTGCGCCACCTTCCAAGTAACTCATTGCAACATAAAGCTTTACTTTGCCGGGCTCGGGCCAATCGCTTGAGCCCGGTTGTGTTTTGGCCTGCCTCGCTCGCCCTCTTACCCCAACCGCTAAATCTAGCCAATCCGGTGATGAGATGACCCGTCGGCCCTCTGGTTTGAGTCATGGAGTGACCGAAAAAGTGTGTACGTTTTACTCATGATGCGATTCCTGACGCAGCCGGCCCCACTTATCCACAGGCTAGCTTCAGGAAAATAAGACTGAAAATATTCTGTCCCAAACTTCTAGCTGGTACCCCCATTCCCATCTGGATGACTTATGAATGAACGGGACACCGCGGGATGCGCGTGCCGCTTGCTGGCTTCGGGCGCCTGGGTCTGGCGCGTATCTGCCGGCCCCCCCGGGGGGGTATGCCGTATTTTCAAAAACGAACCCGAGAAGTACTGTAGAATCAATAAAAGTTCCAAAAAACGAACCCAAAACGAACCTAAACGAACCTAAAACGAACCCAAGCTCAATTCGCCGTGAAGCCAACAAACTCTTTAGAATCAGCAAGCCGCTTTTCACAGCTAAAAGGCGAATATCTAAGCAAGCAGGAGGTATCAGCTCCGCCTCATCAGGCCAATGTGCTCCCATACCGGCAGAAAAATGGCAGGGCAAAACCGTCCGCGACAGATCGAACGTTCGGGCTACGAAACTTGTTGACAGCGACCTCGTGGCTGGTCTACTTTCCAGTAGTCTAACTATGGGTAAGGCTGAAACTCAAAGAACGGAGATGCTGCCGGGCACGCTCTACCTGCTAGTGCTCCGCACCCTTCAGGCGGGTCCGATGCACGGCTACGGCATCGCTCAGCGCATCAAGCAGCTTTCGCAAGACGTGCTCACGGTGGAGGAAGGCTCGCTGTATCCCGCCTTGCAGCGAATGCTGATCAAGGGCTGGGTTGTGGCGGAGTGGCGGCCGTCTGAGAACAATCGCCGCGCGCGTTACTACAGCCTGACGTCCGCCGGCCAGAGGCAGCTTGGCCTGGAGCTTTCGGAATTCGAGCGTGTCATTCAGGCTATCACGCGCGTGATCCAGCCGGAGACCATCGGGTAATCGGGTGATCGGGTGATTGAAGGGTTAAGGGATTGATTCATTGACTCAATGGGTCAATTGGCGTGATTAGGCAGACCAGCACATGCAGACCCTGGGCGAGCGTTGGCGGCGAGTGAAATTCCTCTTTCAGCGCGGCCAGTTCCAGCGCGATTTGGATGAGGAAATGCGCCACCACCTCGAATTAGGCGCGCGAACGCATGCCGAAGCGGGCGAATCGCCGGAAGAGTCGCGATTTGCTGCCCAGCGCGAACTGGGCAACGCCCTTCGTCTACGAGAGGAGAGTCGTGATATGTGGGGATGGACTCTGCTTGAAACCCTTCTACAGGATTTGCGATACGGTCTGCGTCAACTGGGGCGGGCGCCTGGACTGACTGCGGTCGTCGTGCTTTCGCTCGCGCTCGGCATCGGAGCCAACACCGCGATTTTCAGCGTCATCAACGCGGCCATGTTGCGAATGTTGCCGGTGCAGAACCCGGAGCGGCTCGTTCAGATCGGGTTTCAAGGAAGACACAGCGACAACGGGGAATCCTTCGCCGGCCAGAGCTTCTCCTATCCCCTGTATAAGGAGTTGCGCGAGCAAAACCAAGTTTTCACGGGTATTTCAGCCTTTAATTATTGGGATTCGTTCAACGCATACCCGGTAGGTTCGGGCACCGGGGGCAGCGGCGAACCGGTGAAGGGACAACTGGTTTCTGCGAATTTCTTTTCTGTTCTCGGTGTGAACGCGGTCGTGGGCCGCACGTTCGCGCCCGACGAGGACAAGGGTGCGGGTGCTCATCCAGTTGCCGTCATCAGCTACGCACTGTGGAGCAGGCTCTTCGCCCGCGACCCGGCGGCAATCGGAAAGAAATTGGCCATCGAAGGCTTGCCTTTCACAATTATCGGAGTCGCGCCAGCGCATTTCAGCGGTGTCAATCCGGGGCGAAACTGCGACGTCTGGGCCCCGGTCAGCATGCAACCGTTGGTGGCGCCCAGCGAGTATGACTTGCTCACCAGTAAGGACACGAACTGGCTCACTCTCATGGCGCGTTTGAAGCCTGGAGTTTCGTCAGAGCAGGCTCGCGCCGGCTTGGACGTTCCGTATCAACGGCTCCTTCATGAGCTTGACACTTCGGGCTGGTCCCAGCAGCAACGGAACAATTTCTTTAGCCGCCGCGTTGTGCTGCTGCCCGCAGCACAAGGCACCAACTACCTGCGCGAAGAGTTTGCGCGGCCGCTTTTCTTGCTGATGGGCATGGTGGCACTGGTGCTGCTCATCGCCTGCGCCAATGTGGCCAACCTGCTGCTGGCGCGAGCGAGCGTCCGCGAACGGGAAATTGCCATTCGTTTGGCACTGGGCGCGGGACGGCATCGCCTGATCCGGCAGTTGCTCACCGAGAGCGTCATGCTGGCTCTTATGGGCGGCGCGCTGGGCGTCTTGTTTGCCTATTGGGGGAGCCCGGTACTGGTAGCCCTGATGGCGCAGGGACATAGCCAGGTGACCCTCGACGTTCATCCCGATCTTCCCGTCCTCGGCTTCACGTTGTTAATCGCCGTCGTCACCGGACTAGCGTTTGGCCTGGCGCCGGCGCTTCGCGCAACGCGAACAAGGGAAACCCTGTCTGTGCAGGCCGGCTCCCGCCATTTGACCGTCTCGCGCGCAGGCCGCAACTTAGGCCGGGTACTGGTTGTTTCCCAGGTCGCGCTGTCGTTGGTAATGATTGTCGGCGCCGGTTTGCTGGTCCGAACGTTTCGCAACCTCGAAACCCTCGACCCTGGTTTCAGTCGCGACAGAATCCTGCTGTTCGGGCTCGACCCGACGAAGGCAGGATACAAAGACGAGCGCGCCGCTCAACTTCGTAAACAGATTCAGGAAAGAATTGAGCAAGTGCCGGGTGTGCGCTCCGCGAGCTTCTCCTTCCTGACTCCTATTAGCGGCGGCGGCTGGGACAACAACGCTGAATACGTCGAAGGTTACACGCCGAGGCCCGGCGAGAACACTGATGTCTACATCAATGCCGTGGGAACTCGATTTTTCCAGACACTCGGAATCCCCCTGATCCTCGGGCGCGACTTCGGAGAGCAGGACCAGGCCGGATCAACCCTGTACATGGTAATCAATCAGACGATGGCGCGCCGCTTCTTCGCCGGTCGCAATCCGATTGACAAACACGTCCAACTTGGACCATGGAGCGGCCGACAGGGGTGCGAAATCATCGGTGTTGTTGGCGACTCGAAGTACCTCAGTCTGAGGGAGCGGGTACCTCTTACTACCTATATCAACGTTGCGCAGCTTCCCCCCGCTATGGGCCCACGTGGGGTTACCTTCGAGGTGAGTAGCGCCGTTCCGCCCATGAGCCTCGTGCCCCAAGTGCGGAACCTTCTTCAAAGCATTGACTCGCGGCTGAGCGCTTCCGATGTGAATACCCTCGCGGAGCAGGTGGATAGTTCGCTCTATCAGGAAAAACTGGTGTCCGCACTTTCGACCTTCTTCGGAGTACTTGCGCTGGCGTTAGCTTGCATCGGTCTTTATGGAGTCATGGCCTACGCAGTGGCGCGGCGAACCAATGAAATCGGCGTGCGGATGGCCCTTGGCGCTCAACGCAGCCGGATCTTGCAGATGGTGTTGCGCGAGGCCTTACTGCTGGCTGTGATCGGCGTAGTCATCGGTCTGCCTGCGGCCTGGGCCGCCACGCGCTCGATCAGCAGCATGCTGTACGGCCTGAACCCCGCTGACCCCGTGACGATTCTCGTCGCCACATTCTTGATGGCGGCCGTGGCGGGGCTCGCAGGCTATGTTCCTGCGCGGCGCGCGGCGCGAGTGGACCCGATGGTGGCGCTTCGCTACGAGTAGGGAATCGGCTGATCGGAAGATCGAAGGATTGACTCAACCTGGGAGCGCGGGCGTCCCGCCCGCCCAGAGAAAAAACAAGGAGCGGGCGGGACGCCCGCGCTCCCAGGCTGAGTCAAGGAATATTGTCAGGTAAACGAGCATGCAAGCTCTGGGCGAGTTTTGGCGGCGCATGAAATTCTTCTTCCGGCGCGACGAGTTCCAGCGCGAACTGCACGAGGAGATGCAACACCATCTCGAGTTAAGCGCGCGAGCGCACACCGAAGTCGGCGAATCGCCCGACGAGGCGCGATTTTTCGCCCAACATCAGCTTGGCAATGCACTGCGTCTGCGTGAGGAGAGCCAGGACGCGTGGGCGGTGCGATGGTTGGAGGAGCTTGGACAGGATATTCGTTACGGGCTGCGAACGCTCTGCAAGAATCGGGGCTTCGCCGCAGTCGCGATAATGACGCTCGGGCTCGGCATTGGCGCTAACACGGCGATTTTCAGTCTGGTGGAATCCGTCCTGCTTCAACCGGTCCCGGCAAAAGATCCCACACGGCTTGTGGCCTTGTACACCAGCGGTCCGCACGGTGCGGGCTACAGCTCCACTTCGTACCCGGATTACGAATACTATCGCGACCACACGAAAGTGTTTTCCGGAGTGATGGCGTATGCGCGCATTCGCGTCAGTTGGACTCACGGCGGCGAAGCGGATTTTCCCTGGACCGAGATCGTTTCCGAGAATTATTTCGCGGTGCTGGGCGTGAAGCCCTTCATGGGCCAGCTACTTCTCTCGGCGGCAGGTGCCGGCCACGGCGCCGGTCCTGCAGCGGTGGTGAGTTACGAGTTTTGGCAACGGCAATTGGGATCGGACGCGCACGCCCTCGGAAAGCCATTGGTGCTGGATGGTCACCCTTTCGTTGTGGTCGGCGTGGCCTCAAAGGGCTTCAGTGGCGTGAATCTGGATTGGGGCACGAAGGCCGGAATTTGGCTTCCGCTCTCGATGCAGCCTCAGGTGTTACCGTCGAGCATCGATCTTCTCCAGGCGCGCGAAGCTCGATGGCTCCTGGTGATCGCGCGGCTCGCGCCGGGGGTTGCTCCTGCTGACGCGCGGGCTAATGTGGCTCTCGCCGCGCAGCAACTCGTTACGTCTTATCCGGCGGCGGACAAGGATCGGACGGCCATTGTGCTTCCGGCCACCCAAGCCCGCATTTGGCCCACCTGGCGCGAGCAGATCGTCAACTTCCTCGGACTGCTGATGGGCGTGGCAGGGCTCGTCTTGCTGATTGCCTGCTCCAATGTCGCGAACCTGCTTCTTTCGCGGGCGGGGGTGCGGCGCAAGGAAATCGCCACACGGCTGGCTCTGGGAGCGGGCCGTGCACGGGTGGTGCGGCAACTGCTCACCGAGAACGCCCTTTTAACAGCCGCAGCCGGGGCAGTTGGCGCCGGACTCGCGCTGCTCATCATGCAAGTGTTTCCCAGCTTCCGTTTGCCCTTCACCATCAACATCGCGTTGCATCCGCAACTAGACGGTCGCGTGCTTGGCTTCACTCTGGCGCTTTCGGTCCTCACCGTTATGCTCTTTGGTCTCGTGCCGGCCGCGGAGTGTTCCAACGCAAGTCCGAATCAAGCGCTTAAGGAAGGCGGGCGTGAAGCCTCCACCGGCGTGCACGCCAGCCGGATGCGGAACGGGTTGGTGGTGTCGCAGGTGGCGCTCACGCTGGTTTGCACCATGGGCGCAGCGCTCTTGCTGCGGAACCTTTACCGGGTTGAAAACACCGATCCCGGCTTTAATTCCCATAACGTTCTGGTGGCGGCGATCGAGTGCTTCACGCGCAATTATTCCGAGGCCGAGCAGCTCCACTTTTACCGGCGCCTGCTTGGCGAGGTGCGGCAGTTGCCTGGGGTAAACTCTGCCACCCTCACCTCAGGTTTGCCCCTGAGCGTGTTGCGAGACGTGAAGAGTGTGGTTCCCTACGAAGAAGAAGGTGGAGACTCGAAGCATGGATTCCAGGTGCAGGTGAGCACAGTTTCGCCTGCCTTTTTCGAAACACTGCGCATTCGGCTTCTTCGAGGCCGGGATTTCAGCCCCACGGACGATGAAACGAGCCCAGGGGTCGTGATCGTTAACCGAACTTTAGCGCATGCATTTTGGCCTCACCAGGACCCGGTTGGACGGTACCTGATGATTGCCGGCGAGAAGTCGTATCGCGAGGTCATCGGCATTACGGAGGACATCAAGTATCACACCGTGTGGGAGAGCCCTCAGCCCTACATGTACCTGCCGCTCTTTCAAAGCGGGGCGCCGGAGGTCTACCTTGCCGTGCGCTCGGCGGGCGAGCCGATGAGCCTGATGCCTGCCATGCGGCGCGCAGTCTCTACGCTAGACCCTCAAGTGCCCCTGTATGATGTTGGAACCCTGGACGAGCATTTCCGCGACGCGCTCTCTCAGCCGCGCATGGCCGCTTTCCTGGTTGGCTTCTTCAGCCTGCTGGCGCTCGCACTCGCGGCGGTTGGCATCTACGGCCTTGTCTCCTATTCGGTTTCTCAGCGAACGCACGAAATTGGCGTCCGCATGGCTTTTGGGGCGGGAGAGGGCGACATGCTCAAGATGATTATCAAGCAGGGCCTGAGACTTTCAGTCGCTGGACTTGCTATCGGCCTCGTAGCGTCATGGGCGCTCACGCGGCTGATCGCGGGTTGGCTTTACGACGTCAAGCCCGCGGACCCCGCCACTTTCTTTGCCGTTTCGCTGCTCCTGGCCGTGGTTGCTCTTGTTGCGACCTACGTTCCCGCCCGTCGGGCGTCGCGAGTGGATCCGATGGTGGCGCTGAGGTATGAGTGAGTAATCGGGTGATTGAGTGATTGAAGGACTGATTCATTGACTCATTCTGGGAGCGCGGGCGTCTCGCCCGCTCTTTGTCTTTTCGTCTGGACGGGCGAGACGCCCGCGCTCCCAGAATGAGTCAAGATTCGCGGGTATTTTAATTTGGACGTAGGGGCGGCCCTTGTGGCCGCCCAGTTTGCGGAGCAAACCCCGCGGATGGTGTGAGCTCGACGGCCACAAGAGCCGCCCCTACGTCCAAATTGGGACAGCGGCATTCGTGTTGTCGAGGCCGGCGAGCATGGGAACGTTAGGTGAGCTTTGGCGGCGATTGGGATTCTTCTTTAGGCGAGGGCGGTTCCAGCGCGAACTCGACGAGGAAATGCGGCACCACGTCCAAATGAGCGCGCGGGCACACGCCGAGGCAGGCGAATCGCCTGAAGAGGCGCGGTTTGCCGCACGGCGCGAGCTTGGGAATGAACTGCGGCTGCGAGAGGAGAGCCAGGATATGTGGACGGTGCGATGGCTTGAGGAATTGGCGCAGGATGTCCGTTATGGCCTGCGAATGCTGGTGAAGAATCCGGGCTTCACAGCGGTGGCCGTACTTACTCTGGCTCTCGGCATTGGGGTGAACAGCACTATTTTTAGCGTGATCAGCACGATGCTCCTGCGCAAGCCTCCGGTCCACGATCCCGACCGGTTGATGATGCTATTCAGTCGGAACCTTGGTGCAGCGAGTGCGAGCGATGATTCCAGCCGTTCTCCAGTTTCTCCGCCTGACTTCCGGGACTGGCGCGCGCAGACCACTGCATTTTCGGGAATCGCAGCAGCCTCGTCCTTCGAAGGTGACGAGAGCCAGACCCACGTGACGGTGAGTGGCGGCGACCGGCCGGAACGGGTGCCCGGCGCACAGGTGTCTGCGAATTACTTTCAGGTATTGGGCGTCTCTCCCGTTCTGGGACGCGCCTTCCTGCCTGGTGAGGACGAAGCCGGCCACAGTCGAGTAGCGCTGCTACGCGCCGACCTCTGGAAGCGCAGTTTCGGTGCCGACCCCGGCGTGCTGGGCCGAACCGTCAAAGTGAATGGAGACACCTACACTGTGATCGGCGTCATGCCGGATACGTTCAAGCAAATGTGGGTGTTCCCGGAACAGCTTTGGATTCCCCTCGCTTTTACGCCCGCGCAACTGAGCCCTGCTGCGCGAGCGGAACGGAGCCTAAGTGTATTTGGGCGTTTGAAGCCCGGTGTGAGCCAGAAACAGGCGCGATCCGAGCTTGATACCATCGCGCGCCGTATCGCCGCGAGCAGCCCCGCTACCAATAAAGACTGGGGCGCGAATGTTCTCACGCTTCAGGACTACGCGATCCAGGAAAGCAACGCGAGCACGGCGCTGGCGTTCCTGATGGCGGCGGTGGCATTCGTACTTCTCATCGCCTGCGCCAACCTTGCCAATTTGCTGCTGGCGCGGAACGCCAACCGTCAGCGTGAATTTGCCATTCGTGCGACCCTGGGCGCTGGGCGCTTCCGAGTGGCGCGCCAACTCCTTTGCGAGTGCCTCGTGCTGGCGCTTCTCGGCGGAGGCTTGGGCCTGCTTTTCGCCGCCTGGGGTCTGCACCTGCTCCGCGGCGCATTCAACTGGAATGAGTGGTCTGTCCTGATTGCCGAACAGCTTTCCATTGACCACAACGTGCTGTGGTTTACGTTTGTGGCTTCGGTGGGCACGGCATTGATCTTTGGCGTTGCGCCCGCTTTTCGCGCTTCTCGCCGTGACCCAAACGCAGGTCTCAAGGAGAGCTCGCGCTCCGCGACGGCCGGGCGGGAGCATCATCGTTTACAAAACTTGCTGGTGACGGGCCAGCTTGCGCTGTCGCTGATCCTGCTGGTGGGCGCGGGTCTGTTCGTCGAGAACTTCATCGAAGAGATGCAGGCAAAGCCCGGCATGAACCCCCACAATGTGCTGACGGCCTCCGTCGCGTTGACAGGCACGGCGTACAAAGATCCCGCGCGCCAGGCTGATTTCTTCAAGGGCGTGCTTCGCAGCTTGGCGAACTCTCCCGAAGTAAAATCGGCGGCGGTAACTAACGATCTGCCATTTACGTTTCCGGGTCGCGCACACTTTGTGATTGAAGGACGGCCCGCACCTTCGGCTGACTCCAAAGATTGGAGGCTGTCATGGGCCGGATATTTCGCAGTCAGTCCGGGCTACTTCAGCGTTACGCAGATTCCCGTGCGCGAGGGACGGGAATTTACTCCTGCGGATGACGCGAGTTCTGCACCCATCGTGATCGTCAATCAGGCGTTCGCCAGCAAATTCTTTCCTAACCAGAACCCTCTCGGACACTATCTCAGCGTCAGCCCTGAAGAAGCGCCTGCGACCACAGCGGGCGGCTCCGGGTCTAGTCAGCCGCAATGGCGCCAGATCGTCGGCGTCGTAGGCGACGTCAACGAGTACGTGGGACAGGCAACTTGGCGGCCTCACGTATTTGTTCCATTCCTTCAGCGGCCTGAGGGCTCGATGAACCTGGTGGTTCGGCTGCGTGCCGATCCCAGCGCTTTCGCCGCCTCGCTACGCCGCGCCGTCTGGAGCGTAGACAAAGATCAACCGGTCACCAACATCAGAACCATGGATCGCGTCATGCACGACTCGGGGCAGGGAGATGACATCATGGCGGAGTTGATGGGCGCGTTCGGATTGATCGCGCTGCTGATGGCCGCTGTCGGGATCTATGGTCTCATCGCTTACCTCGCGGGGCGCCGCACGCATGAAGTCGGCGTACGCATGGCGCTGGGCGCGCGTCGTCGCGAAGTGTTGCTGCTGGTGTTGGGCGGCTCGATGCGGATGGTGCTGGCAGGCGTGGGCGTCGGTGTTCTGATTTCCCTCACGATGCCGCACTTGGTCGCGGCAAGCTTTGAGGGCATTCACATGGCGCACAGCAACCTGATCTTGGCCGCCACTCCTCTTGCGGTGATGCTCGTTGCGCTGGCTGCGAGTTACGTCCCGGCTCGAAGGGCTTCGAGGGTTGATCCTGTGACTGCACTACGGTGTGAGTGAAGACATCAGGTGATTGAGTGATCGGGCGATTTACGAGTGATTGGCAGGGGCCGTTGGCCCATTCCTCAAGGGGAGGCTGTTGATGAATTCCTCCGGCTCGTAAAGTAATCGGCGTGCTGGCGAATGAAAAATGCCGGTACGGTCGAGTACTTGGTTTACTCTGCTCATCTGGCAGGAGGTCATGGTTGAGCAAGCTCAAGGTAATTGTCGATCAGGACGCACGTGGTCCGGGCACCAGCGACATGCAAGCCATCCTCGTTTTTCTGCAGTCGGACCGCTTCGAAGTGCTCGGCATCACCACAGTCAGCGGCGATCAATGGGTGCGGGAAGAAACTCAGCATGTACTCCGCTTGCTGGAGGTGGGCGACAGGACGGATGTGCCCGTTTTTCAGGGCGCCGAATTCCCTTTGTTGAATTCCAAGGAAGAGACGGAACGCTGGGAAGCGCTCTACGGCCATTTTCAATACAAGGGCTGTTGGACCGATTACTTCCCCGCCGGCCGCACGACAATAATCGAAGAGCGCTATCACCCGCCCGAAGTGATTCCGCCTCTTATTGAAGGTGAGCCGAAAATCAAGGCACAACCCGGCACAGCTGCCCAGTTCATCGTGGAAACGGTGCATCGATATCCGGGCGAAGTAGTCGTCTGGTCTGGCGCGCCGCTGACAAATATTGCGCTGGCGCTGAAACTCGATGCTTCCGTCGCCGCGCTTGCCCGCGAACTCGTTGTGATGGGCGGCGGCTTTTACTCCGATAAAGCCGGCATCCTGGCGGGCGACGGCAGACGGGAGTTCAATTGGTGGTTCGATCCCGAAGCAGCGCGAATTGTACTGCGCGCGGCGTGGAAGAAGATCACCATCACGCCGATCGACATTTCGATAAAGACCCACTATACACCTGACGTCCACGCGGCCGTCATCAAGCCTGATACGCCGCTGGCCCGCTACCTCGCGCAGTATTCATTGCCGGGCTATATGTGGGACGAGATCGCAGGCATTGCCCTGATTGAGCCCTCCATCATCACCGATCAGCGCCAACTTTTCGTGGACGTGGAAATCGATCATGGGCCCAGTTACGGCCAGACTCTGTTCTGGCAGGCTGACGCGGCGTTGCCCTCTTACCAGCGCCTGGCAAACGTCCAGTTCGATCTCGACGCCAAGCGGTTCTATGAAATCTATATCGACCTGATGACGCAGCCGCCCCGCAGGAGTTCGTAGGGGTACGGCTCGCCGTATCCGTTTACAACGAAGACGCTCCGGAGACGCTGAAAGAAGACTTCACGCATTCCTCTGAACGAAGTCACTCAGCTCCGCACGCGTCGGCGCGGAAGCTTGCGCTCCCAACTTCGTGACCGAGAGGGCAGCCGCCGAATTCGCAAATCGGCAGGCCGAAGGCAGATCCAATCCCTCGCTAAGACCTACTGCCAACCCGGCATTGAATACATCACCGGCTGCAGTGGTATCAACGGCCTTCACTGATGGCGCAGGCAAAAGCTGAGAGCCTTCCGGACTCACGAGCAAGCATCCTTGCTCGCCCAGTTTTACGATTACCGTTTTCGCGCCTCGCGCTTGCAGCTTGCGCGCGATAGCCAGAGCTTGGTCCGGGTTCAAGCTCGCGGGCGAAAGATCCGCCAATATCGCCGCCTCAGTTTCGTTCGGCGTGATAATGTCCGCCAGCGCGAAGAGTTCGTCGGGCACGGGCTGCGCGGGCGCAGGATCAAGAATTACGCGCGCGCCGGCGTGCGAAGCGGCGCGCGCGGCGGCCAGCACTGTGGGCAAAGGGTTCTCAAGCTGCAGCAGAACCCAGGAGGCACACGCCAGGAATTCCTGCGCGGCCTCGACATCCTCCGGCGAAAAGCGGCCGTTCGCGCCGCGTACGATGATGATTGAGTTTTGTCCCGTGTCGGCCACAAAGATGAGAGCAATGCCGCTACTCACATCCGGTATCGTCAGCACGCCAGAAACGTCGCAGCCCACCTGCTCAAGGTTAATTCGCATCTGCCGCCCGAAGTCATCGCTACCCACGCGGCCGACCATCGCCACACGCCCGCCGAGCTTCGCGGCTGCGTAGGCCTGATTGGCGCCTTTGCCGCCCGGCTCGCTGAAAAAGGTGTGGCCGGTGATGGTCTCGCCCACCACCGGAATGCGCGCGGCGCAACCTACGAGGTCCATGTTCAGGCTGCCAATCACGACGATCTTATCTGCCACAATGACGCTCCAAACGTAGGGGCGGCCCTTGTGGCTGCCCAAAGATCAAATCTAGACGACCGTTCTGTCAAGTGGGTCGGCCACGAGAATCAGCGTGAAAACTCGTGGATTCCCGCTTTCGCGGGAATGACGGCGTTGAGATTCCACAAGGTCTGCCCCTGCGTTTACGGACTTCCGTATCTCTGGCGCTTGAGAAACTCTCCGTGCCCAACCTTGCCCACAAACTTGCCTTGATCGATGATCAACCGGCCTCGGGAAAAGACCTGCTTCGGCACGCCTTTCACCTTGATGCCTTCAAACATCGAATAATCAACGCGCATATGATGAGTCTTGGCACTGATCACGTGTTCTTCGTTCGGATCAAAAATCACCAAATCGGCATCCGACCCCACGGCGATCGTTCCCTTGCGGGGGTAAAGGCCAAACAGTTTGGCGGGCGCCGTCGAGGTTAGCTCCACAAACCGGTTCACGGAAAAGCGTCCGCCCTGCACTCCACCAGAAAATACCAGGCTCAGCCGGTGTTCAATTCCGGGGCCACCGTTCGGAATCTTGGTGAAATCGTCCTTGCCGAGCTCCTTCTGCTCCTTGTAACAGAACGGGCAATGGTCTGTGGAGACCACTTGCAACTGATCCGCCGCCAGGCCTTTCCAGAGCTTCTCCTGGTGCCACTTCTCGCGCAGCGGCGGTGTGAAAACGTACTTGGCGCCCTCAAAGCCCGGCACATCGAAATTGTCAATCGAGAGAAATAGATATTGCGGACAGGTCTCGGCGTACACAGGCAAACCCCGGTCGCGAGCCTCGCGAACCTTTTCAAGCGCGTCGTTGCAAGAGAGATGAACAATGTACACGGGCGCGCCCGCCATCTCAGCCAGAGCGATAGCTCGCCCAGTAGCCTCGGCTTCTGCCGTCGTGGGCCGCGTAAGCGCGTGATACTTCGGCGCCGTTTTGCCCTCGGCAAGCGCGCGTTTTACGATCACGTCAATGGCGCCGCCATTCTCCGCGTGCATGCACACCAGTGAACCGCTTTCCGAAGCTTTCAGCATGGCCTTAAAGATGAGCGCGTCTTCCACCATGAAGACGCCAGGATAGGCCATGAAGAGCTTGAAGCTGGTGACGCCCTCGCCTGCCAGCGCGTTCATTTCGTCCAAACGCGCGTCGGGCAGGTCGGTCATGATGCAATGAAAGCCATAGTCGATAGCGGCCTTGCCGTCGGCCTTTTTCCACCAGGTGTCGAGCGCGGTGCGCAGCGTCTCGCCCTTGTACTGGATGGCGAAGTCGATCAGGGTTGTGGTGCCGCCGAAGGCCGCCGCAAGGGTGCCGGTCTCGAAATCGTCGGCGCTGGTGGTCCCGCCAAAAGGCATGTCGAGGTGCGTGTGCACGTCAATGCCGCCCGGAAACACAAATCGTCCATTTGCATCGATAACCTGCCGCGCCGAGTCCACCGGCAAATTCTGCGCGAGCGTCACAATCCTACCGTCTGTAATTGCGACGTCGGAGGCATAGGTGTCCGTCGCGGTGCCGACGATGCCGTTTTGGATGAGCGTGTCGAAGCGCATTCGATTGACTCCAGTAGCGGGCCCACAAGCCCATGCCATCCTATCACGGCCATTGTATGCTGAAAGGCGCTGAAGACTTGCTGAGAGGAAGCAGGCGTCCGATGCGCCTTGCGAGTCAGTCGTGTTGATTGCAATCAAGCTGGTGCACACCGTGATTTGGGCGTTGTTCGCCACATGTATTGTAGCCATCCCCATCGCTGGACTTCGCCGGCGGTTCAAGTGGGCAGGCGCCTTGACGGCCCTCGTCCTGATGGAGTGCGGTATCCTGGCCCTGAATCACGGGCGTTGTCCGCTCACTGACGTGGCGGCTCGCTATGCGGCCGAGCGCGGCGACAACTTCGATATCTACCTGCCCAATTGGCTGGCCCAGCGAAACAAGGCGATTTTCGGCACCCTCTTCGCGATCGGCGAAGTCGGGGTCCTCTGGTGCTGGCTGAAGCCGCCTCGATAGTGAACGCGGATTCCCTGCTAAAATGCAGGCATGATTCTCCATCGTATCGCTCCCAAGCTGCCGTTGGAGAAGTATGAGGAGAACTTCGCCGATCTCAATCCGCCACTGACGCCTCAGCAGGCTCACGTCGCCGCTGGCCGTTGCCTTTACTGTTTTGACGCGCCCTGTATCAAGGCTTGCCCCACTCGAATTGACGTACCATCGTTTATCAGGAAGATTTCCACGCGCAATCTTACCGGCGCGGCGCGCGTGATCCTCACCGCCAATATTCTGGGAGGGAGCTGCGGCCGCGTATGCCCCACCGAGGTTCTTTGCGAAGGCGCCTGCGTGCTGAACGGTTCGGAAGAGAGACCGGTGGAGATCGGTCGCCTGCAGCGTTACGCAGTGGATTACGTCCTCGACAGAGGGATTACACTCTTCCACGCCGGTAAACCTAACGGGCGGCGCGTGGCCTGCATCGGGTCCGGTCCGGCATCGTTGGCCTGCGCGGCCGAGCTGGCCAAGGGCGGCTACGCTGTGGAGATATTTGACCGCAATCCCGCGCCTGGTGGTTTGAACACCTACGGGATTGCGGCTTACAAGAGCCGCGCCGAAGACAGCCTGCGCGAAGTGAAGATGGTGGAGGCCCTTGGGGTGAAGATTCACCAAGGGGTGGAAGTGACGGCTGGTCCGGGAATGGTCGAAAGTCGAAAGTCGAAAGTTGAAAGTCAGGATGATGGCTTAGAACCGGGCGGCGATGGCCAAACTCCGGGCGGCGGCGTTAACCTTTCGACCTTTGACTTTCGATTTTCGACTCTCCCACTCGCCGAACTCCAGCAACGCTTCGACGCCATTTTTATCGGCGTCGGCCTGGGCGAGACCTGGGACTTACAGTTGCCGGGCGAGGGTTTGCACGGCGTTTACGGTGCCATCGAGTTCATCGAGCGGACCAAGAGCGAACCCTTTTCGCAGGTCGACGTCGGCCTGCGCGTTGCGGTGATCGGCGCGGGCAACACGGCCATCGATGCCGTCACGGCGGCGCGCCGGCTCGGTGCCGAGTCCGTCTATTTGATTTACCGGCGCGGCGAAGAGTCCATGCCGGCCTTCCACTACGAGTACGAGCTTGCCCAAAAAGATGGAGTGACCTTCCTGTGGTACACGTACCCGCTGGTGATTCTGGGCCGCGATGGCGCCGTGACGGGTCTCACCTGCGCACGGACGCAGGTGGAAGGGCGAGGCCGCAGGGCTCGGGTGGAAGTCACGCCAGGATCGGATTTCGTTTTGGAGGTGGATATGGTCGTAAAGGCGCTCGGCCAGCAGCCCGTGACGCGGTTTCTTGAAGAGATTCCCGGTGTGGAGCTGGACGCTGGCCGCGTGGTGGTGAACCCGGAAACGCACCAGACGGGGAATCCAAAATACTTCGCGGGCGGCGATTGCGTGAACGGCGGCAAGGAAGTGGTGGACGCGGTTGCCGAAGGAATGGCAGCGGCGCGGGGAATTGATCGCTGGCTGTTGTAGGCGTAGGGCTCGCCCTACCCTTTTGAGGAATTAAACAGGCCGGCTGCCGGCGCAAGCCAGCCGGGGTACGGAAGCCGTCTCCCTCCGAATCGAGGGTATCACAATGCCAGACCTCAGCATCAACTTCGCCGGGATCAAAAGTCCCAACCCGTTCTGGCTGGCATCCGGCCCGCCTGCGAACACCGCCGGACAGGTGATGCGCGCTTTTGACGCGGGTTGGGGAGGCGCGGTGTGGAAGACCGTCGGTGACCCCATCATCAACACTACGTCGCGTTACGGCGGCATCGACCTGAGTCCGCAGAAGCTGATGGGCTTTAACAACATCGAGCTCATCAGCGACCGACCCATCGAAGACAATCTGCGCGAAGTCGCGGAAGTGAAACGGCGCTATCCGAATAACGCCGTGATCGCCTCGCTGATGGTGGAATCGCGGCGCGAGGCCTGGCACGAAATGGTGAAACGCACGGAGGATAGCGGCTGTGACGGCCTGGAGCTGAATTTCGGCTGTCCGCACGGCATGAGCGAGCGCGGCATGGGTTCGGCGGTGGGGCAGGTTCCGGAGTACACCACCATGATCACCGAATGGGTAAAGGAGGTGGCGCGCACGCCGGTGATCGTCAAGCTGACGCCGAACATCACAGACGTTACGCGCATCGCGGTGGCGGCCGAGCAGGGCGGGGCGGACGGCATTTCCCTGATCAACACGCTGAACAGCCTCGTCGGAGTTGATTTGGACACGTTTGCGCCCCGTCCTACCGTACGGGGAAAAGGTTCGCACGGCGGCTACTGCGGACCTGCCGTGAAGCCGATCGCCTTGAACATGGTCGCGGCATGCGCCAAGCGGGTGAAGATTCCCATCAGCGGAATCGGCGGCATCGCCACCTGGACGGACGCGGCGGAGTTCGTAGCTCTGGGTGCATTGTCGCTCCAGGTTTGTACCGCGGTGATGCACTATGGATTCCGAATCGTGGAGGACATGACTGACGGCCTCGCCAGTTACCTGGATTCGAAGGGTTTCGCCAGCCTGGCTGACTTGCAAGGCCGCGCCGTGACGAACGTCGCAGACTGGGGCGACCTCGATTTGAACTACAAAATCGTGGCGGACATCAACCACGACCTCTGCATCGCCTGCCATCTCTGCTACGTGGCCTGTGAAGACGGGGCCCACCAGTGCATCGAAGAATACCCGGCAAACGGAAACGGTAAGCGCATTCCACGCATCATTGAGGACGAATGCGTGGGCTGCAACCTTTGCGCGCTGGTCTGCCCGGTGCACGGCTGCATCACCATGAAGGAAGTCGACACCGGCAAGCCCGTTTTCACATGGAAAGACCGCACGCGTCAGCAGCAACGAGAAGCGGGCGTGGCGTACACGCCGTCGCTCTGGGGAGAATGAACTCAAGTCTTGACGCGTACGTTGGTTTTGGCTCGTCGACTTAGCCTGCTTCCCAGCCGCGTCCATATTCATCGGCTGCGAGTCCGGAACGGGTTCGCACTATCAAGAGCCCCAAGAATTTTCGACCATTGGTTCTTGTCACAGTACTCCTCGATATCTGCAATGCGGACACCATCGACACCCTTTGAAAAATCGAAGGGTCTTCGATTCCGCTGTGTATACTGAGCATTGAAGAGCCGGTTTCGCTCAACCTGCGCCTCACAAAGCTCTCTTTGCGTCAGGACAAAAAACCGTTCTTCGAAGCTGCCATCCTCATGCGGCAGAACTTGGAACAATACCCAGAAGTCGGGAGCTTGCGGGTCGGGATCGTCCAGTATTGCTTTCCACAAGGCGTTGTTATCTGGCTCACCAAATGGGGGATTTCGGTCGCGATGACGGACTAAGAATTCCTGAGTGACCCGCGTGAGGAACTTCCCATACCTTGTTTGACTCGTCTTTACCTCAACTTTGAGGGCGCGGTGCTTCGCGTCGCTGATAGCATATACGCAGACGTCTTTCCGGTTGCCGTACGTCACCGTGGCGAACACACCGCGCTTGTTTAATTCGCTGCACACGCGGTATTCCCCCGCCAAGCTTAGAAGATACTTGGGTATCGCCACACGAGACTGGACGAACTTCTCAAGCTCCGGTGTGAGAGAGACGTTCATACTGCCACGGATCGGCATAGTCAACTCAACTATGGGCCGGTTCGCAGGCCTGTATCAATTTGTGTCACAGTACGCGTGGGAGATTGACGATCGGAACCCGCTGGCCTCAACGCCGAATAGACCAGGAACGACACCCCAAACCCAACGAACCACGCGTAGTCATACAGCACGCGAAGCTGCGGAACCACGAGACCGACCAGCGCTACGACGATTCCGGCCGTCAATGCTGCGAGCAGGTGCAGCGCAGGACTTGTTCTTGGCCCTGCGCCCTTCAATTCCTGAAACAGCCGCAGGGCTACGGGCGAGACCTGCACTACGCTTGCTCGAGAGCACCACCAGGATCGGGCCTTCAGTCGGCGGGCCGCGATGGGCCAGAGACGGTCACATCCATTTTCGACTTTTGTTCCCCATGGGTTTGTGGTACCGTCTCTCTGGGGATCGTTCGCGTCCGGTCTAAACCGCCAGGTGTCCCGGACGTTGTCGCTGAAGGCTTCTGTGTTGTGCGGAACGACGGAGGTTGTAGCGGCGCTCTATGAGCGCCGATCGGCGGTCACAGACCGCCTCTACAGCCCTGTGCACAATCACTTCTGTAGCGGCAACCGAGGGCACGTCAAAGCCGGGTGCGCGAATGACTAGTTCGTCTACCGCTTCCAACTCAAAGCTACGTTCCGAGGGCGACGAACCGTCGCGCGGCTTGCCGCATTTCGATTCGCGCCGCAGGGCCGAGTTCGAAGGCTTTCTGCTCTGCATTCTCGGCCTCCTGTTCCTGCTCAGCCTCGTTTCCTATCACACCGGCGACCTCTCGCTGGATACATCAGCTTCATCCTGGTCTGCCATTCACAACCTGATTGGGCGTTGCGGCGCCTATCTCGCTGACGCTCTCCTGCAGGGCCTGGGATGGACGGCGTATGCGATTCCGTTCACGCTTCTCCTGGTAGGTGCGCGCCGCATGCTCAACCGGCCCTTCGCGGCGCCTCGAACCAAGGCCGTGGGCGCGGTGCTGCTCGTCGCCTCTCTTGCCGCGCTTCTCGACTTGGTTCCCATGGCTCCGCCGGTCGCGGGATTGATCCGCGCTGGAGGACTGGCTGGTTATCTGCTGCGTGTGGGGATGGTGAATGCCTTCAATCAGCTTGGCGCCGGTATTGTGGCAGGCGCGGTGTTGCTGGCCTCGCTCTTTCTGGTAACGAAGTTTTCCTTCGCTTACGCCGGGCGGTTGTTGAAGGCGCAGTTTGCGCCGCTCGCGGGGATCGGACTGAGCTGGCGCGCCTGGCGCGAAGCGCGAGAGCGCGAACGGCTGAAGAAGAAGCTTGATGAGGAGCGCAAAACGGGCAAGCCGCCTATCGTGGTGGGCCCCACCCAGCCCCTAACCAAGGCCGCCGTTCGACCCGCGCCCGTTGCGCCTCCTGAACCGGAGATTAAGCGCCGGACGCCGCGTCCTCTGGAATCGCCGGACGACTCCGACGAAGATGAATCGGTGTTCGAGGATGCGGCGTCCGAGCCACTCGCGGAGCCGCGTGTGGTGGAAGGTCAAGGCCTGGGCTTGTCGCCGAAGGCCTCGCTCACGCCTTCCCCGGCGGGTGCCCGGCGCGCGCCCGTCAACCCCGGCAAGCCTAGCCTCGTACGGCGGAAATACAAGCTGCCGAGCGCTGCCTTGCTGAGGCCGCCTGAAGAGGAGCAAGGAGTGGACGAAGCCGAACTCAAGGAGCGGGCCTCTCGTCTGGTGGAGAAGCTCGCCGAATTCGGCGTCACGGGCGCGGTGACACAGATTCACCCAGGGCCCGTCGTCACTACCTTCGAATTCAAGCCCGAGGCCGGCATCAAGTACAGCCGCATCACGAATCTGGTGGATGATCTCTGCCTGGCGCTGAAGGCGGAGTCGATCCTCATCGAGCGCGTGCCGGGCAAATCGACCGTGGGCATCGAAGTGCCCAACATGCACCGCGAGGTGATCTACCTGCGGGAACTCGTCGAAGGCAGCGACTTTGCGAGCTCGCCTTCGAAGCTCACGCTCTGCATCGGCAAGGACATCACGGGCAAGATGAAAGTGGCCGACCTCACTCAGATGCCGCACGTCCTCATCGCGGGGTCGACCGGCTCGGGCAAGAGCGTGGCCATCAACGCCATGATCGTTTCCATGCTCTACAAAGCCACTCCCGACGAAGTGCGGCTGATTATGATTGACCCCAAGCGCCTGGAGTTGAACCTTTACGACGGCATCCCACATCTCTACACGCCCATCGTCACCGAGCCCAAAGTCGCCGCCAACGTGCTGCGGCGCGCCACCACCGAAATGGAAGAGCGCCTGAAGAAGCTGGCCGAGCAGGGCGTGCGGAACATCGAGCAGTACAACCGGCTTTTCGAATCGGGATCCACCCTGAACCTCTTCGACAACGACGGTGAGGCGCAGGGGCCGCTGCCCTACCTGGTGATTGTGATTGACGAGCTCGCCGATTTGATGATGGTGGAGCCGCAGACGGTGGAGGAATCGATCACGCGCCTCGCCCAGATGGCGCGCGCCGTGGGCATCCACCTGATTCTCGCCACTCAGCGGCCCTCAGTGGACGTCATCACCGGCCTCATCAAGGCCAATATGCCCTCGCGCATCTCCTTCCGGGTGGCCTCGAAAGTGGACTCGCGCACCATTCTGGACGCCAACGGCTCCGAAGCGTTGCTCGGCCGCGGTGACATGCTCTTTCTGCCGCCCGCCACGTCGAGGCTACTTCGCTTGCATGGTTCGCTGGTGACTGAGAAAGAGATCAACAAAGTGGTGGACTGGTGGAAGGCGCAGTCTCCCCCGCAATACAACGAAAACTTCCTGAAGCCCGTGGGCGACGGTGAGGCTGAAATCGACGACCCGGAAGATGAAGATTCCGCCGGCCTCGACGAAGTTTATGAAGAAGCGGTGCGCCTGGTGGTAGAGTCGGGCAAAGCCTCCACGTCACTCCTGCAGCGCCGCCTGCGCCTAGGCTACGGCCGCGCCGCACGGCTGCTCGATATGATGCAGCGAGACGGAATCATCAGCGCGCCGGACGGCTCGCGGCCGCGCGAAGTGCTCAAGCGGCCTGAGTGGCTGCAAGAAGTGGAGGAGCCGCTGCGGTGATGCCCGCGAAGACCGAATTGACACAGCAGCTCGCTACGCCCCAAAATGGACCTACCGTGCCGCGGTAGCTCAGGTGGTAGAGCGCAGCCCTGAAAAGGCTGGCGTCGGCGGTTCAACTCCGTCCCGCGGCACCATAGAATCAACCACTTACAAACCTCAAAATCCAAAAATCTGTTCCAATTTGTTCCAATACTCAAATCCAGGCCCGGCCGAAGTTTGTCTCAGCCACTCTTCAGCAGAGGCTGCATCCCACGAGTTCGCTTCGTTTTTGAAAACTTGCTTTGCCCAAGAAATCGCCCGCGACGCCCGAGGATTCAAGAAATCAGTTCTCCATTGGGTGCGTCGAGGCTTGCCACCGCAACGTGGGCGCCCCAATGACCCCAGACTTGACGCGGCAGCCCGGATGATCGCCCAAGGCAAAAGCCCCAGAGAGGTCCTCATTGCTCAGGTGGCCGGATTCAGCCGGCTGGACACGTACGGCCGCTATTTGGCTGAGAAAGGTCTAAGAGCGGCTGTCAGCAGAAGAAGAAAACAGAAGGAACGCGATTCACGTGACCCGCCCCTTAAATCAGACTCCCCAGGCCAGACGAATAAACACCAAGAAGAACGCCCAAAATATTAGCGGATTTGCGGGGCTAGATCGGCGAATGCCGCCTCTTTACGATAGCCACCAGAGGCTTGAGCCGCCAAGTCGAGGTACCAGCCGTAAGCAAGGAACCCGCCGAGGAAGCGCATCAGAGCCTCAAATCTCAATGGAGGTGATGAAATGGCTGCAGAGACCAGACGTGAATTAATCTCGCGAATTGAGGACTTGGAGTCGGAGAACGAGGACTTGAAATCACGACTAGAAGAGATCAGCGACCTCGCCAGCGATGAAGATGAAGACCAGGATGAAGCCTGCAACTGAATCGAGCCTCGACCGGGCGAAGCGGTATCTGGCCCAGTGCCCGAACGCCGCCCGCCCGGACCTGCCGAAAGGCAACCGTCCGTCAACCCGTTAGGCTTCTCGTTCAGGTACCAGTTCACCTACCCGTTGTCCTACCCGTTTATGCCTCAGCGTAGTGGTACAGTTTGAAGATTTCCACAGGAAAGATTGGCAAGTCAATTGTCTGGTAGAATGTCGGACCGGAGGAGCCGACATGAAACAACATAAAGTCAAAAAGATCGTTGTGCACGCGGAAGACATGTGGAAGGAGGAAGATGCCCACGGGGGAGAAAAGTGGTTTTTGACACTTGAAGTCCAATTGGCTGCCAGTGCGCGGTGCAAGATCGCAGGCCGTGAGCAGCGAGCAGCCAGCAGGAAAGAAATTAAGCAAAAGAAGCAAACCCAGCGAACCACATCCCCGTGATAATCAAGGCGAAGTCTGAAAAGCAAGAATAGAAAAGCCCGCCGGGACGAGGGCCTCTCAAACTCGATTCCGACTGAAGAAATGATACACTCCCTGGTTGCTATCTCTCGAAATTACTAGTCTGAAGGGAAACGTCGGACAACCATGAAGCAGGTTGTCATCGAGAACCCGGTCCTGAATTCGCCGTTTGAGGCCCCGCAGCGTCACTTCAAATTCGACGACGAAGGCATCACCAATGACATCGTCGAGGCCCGCCGCATCAGCTCTTACTTCATTCCGATTCCCCCTGCCAAGAAGCGCGGCAAGCAGCTCCAATTCGAGACCGAATGGACCGAGGAACGCATCCGGCCCAACGAGTGGATTAACCAGGTCCGAGCCCGCGTTGACCAGTGGCGCCAAGGAAACCACGTTGGCATCACCAGCACCACACGGCGCTTGCTCGAATACTGGTGCGATCCCGAGCGTGAGAGGAAGCTATTCTTTTGCCAGATCGAGGCCCTGGAGACCGCCATTTACCTCACGGAAGTGGCAGGTAAGCACGGCGACGCTTGGATCGAAAACGACTTGCGGAAGGCCAACGAGGACGCCAACCCGTTGCTGTTCCGCGTGGCTTTCAAGATGGCCACCGGGAGCGGCAAGACCGTGGTGATGGCCATGCTGATTGCGTGGCAGGCGCTCAACAAGCTCGCCAACCCCCAGGACGCCCGCTTTTCTGACTCATTCTTGATCGTGACCCCTGGCATCACCATTCGCGACCGCTTGCGCGTTCTGCTGCCCAATGATCCGCAGAACTATTACCGTGAGCGCGACATTCTGCCCGCCGAGTTGATGCAGGAACTGGAGCGGGCGAAGATCATCATCACGAACTTCCACGCCTTTCTCTTGCGGGAGACCACCCAGGCCGCACGGCTCACAAAACAGATTCTCACGCATGGCGACGAGGCGCCGAGCCCGTTCAAGGAGTCCCCGGACCAGATGGTGCGCCGGGTCTGCCGGGAATTGGGCAACAAGAAGAACATCCTGGCGATAAACGACGAAGCGCACCACTGCTACCGCCGACGGGTAGGAGGGGAGGACGCCGAGCCTCTGAAGGGCCAGGAGCGCAAGGAAGCGGAGAAGCGCGAGGAAGAGGCCCGCATCTGGATTTCGGGCTTGGAGGCGGTCAAGGCCAAGATCGGGGTTAAGGTGGTGTATGACCTTTCCGCCACGCCGTTCTTTCTTCGCGGCTCCGGCTACTCGGAAGGTACGCTCTTCCCGTGGGTCGTTTCTGACTTCTCCCTGATTGATGCGATTGAGAGCGGAATTGTGAAGGTGCCCCGCGTACCCGTCGCCGACGACACGATGCGCGGCGCGCAACCCACTTACCGGGATCTGTGGCTCCGCATTCGCGATCATCTGCCGAAGAAAGGCCGTGGAACCCAGGCCGTCAGCGGCGAGCCGAAGCTTCCCAAGGAACTTGAAGGCGCGTTGCACAGCCTCTACGGGAACTACGAGAAGTACTACCGCCGCTGGCAGCAGGACGCAAAGGCCCGCGAAGACGGCCAGACGCCGCCCGTCTTCATCGTGGTTTGCAATAACACCAACGTCTCAAAGCTCGTTTTCGATTACATCGGAGGCTGGGAGAAGCCCCTGGAGGATGGCAGCACCGTTGCCGTGCCCGGCCAGCTCGCAATCTTCAGTAACGTCGAGGATGGCCACTGGCGCAGCCGCCCGAATACCATCCTGATTGACAGCGAGCAGCTCGAGAGTGGCGAGGCCATGAGCGATGAGTTTAAGAAGATCGCCGCCATGGAGATCGAAGAATTCAAATTGGACTTGCGGCGCCGATTTCCGGGCCGCGACGCCGAAGCCATCACCGATGAGGACTTGCTCCGTGAAGTGATGAACACCGTTGGCAAGCCCGGCAAGCTCGGAGAGCAGGTAAAATGCGTCGTCAGCGTTTCGATGCTGACGGAAGGCTGGGACGCGAACACCGTGACGCATATTCTCGGGGTGCGGGCGTTCGGCACTCAGTTGCTTTGTGAGCAGGTTGTGGGACGAGGGTTGCGGCGCATGAGCTACGCAGCCGAGCGCCAGCGCGTCGCGGTGAACGGCAAGGAAGTAGAATTTCAGGGTTTCGCCACCGAATACGCCGAAGTCTACGGCGTGCCGTTCTCGTTCATTCCGGCGGCCGGCTCGCAGAAAAATCCGAAGCCCGGCCCGCCTCCTAAGCGGGTCCGCGCCCTGGAGGAGCGCTCCGCCTGCGAGATCACGTTTCCCCGGCTCACCGCCTATCGCTTCGATTTTGCCGACGAGAAACTGCGGGCGGAATTCTCGGAGGACTCCAAGCTGGTACTCAGCACCAAGACGCTCACCACGTGGACAGAAAACGCACCCATTGTGGGTGAGACCTGCATCCATACGCTGGACGATCTGAAAACCCGCCGACTGCAGGAAGTTGAGTTCAAGCTCGCCAAGCTCGCTTTGGAAGGAAAATTCCGCGATGACGGCGGCCACACCAAGCCGTGGCTCTTCCCGCAGGTGCTGGAAATCGCGCGACGTTGGCTCGCTGAATGCGTGATCTGTCAGGACAATACGTTCCCGCAGTTGCTTCTCTGGACGGAGGTGGCGCACGATGCCGCCGACCGTATTTATCGAGCTATCGTCGCGGGCGCCAGGGGCCAAAAGACCCTTAAGCCGGTTCTGGAGCCCTACGATCCGCAAGGCTCAAGCCGTTACGTGGACTTCGACACCATTCGCCCTACGTACGAGACGCGCCCCGACAAATGTCACGTTAACCGTGTGGTGGCCGATACCGAATCGTGGGAACAGAAGCTAGCCCAAACTTTGGAGAACATGGACGGCGAGGTGATCTGCTACGTCAAGAATGACCATGTGGGCTTCACCATCCCATATACGCTGAACGGAGAGCAGGAGAACTACCGCCCGGATTTCATCGTGCGGGTGAACGATGGCCACGGCCCGGAAGACCCGTTGAACCTGATTCTGGAGGTCACCGGCGACCGCGACGGCAAGAAGGCCGCGAAGGTAGCCACGGCACGTGACCTCTGGGTTCCCGCCGTCAACAATCAGGGCAGATTCGGACGATGGGCCTTCGTCGAGATTTCTAATCCTTGGAATAGCTCAAATGAAATTCGAAGTCTTGGTGTCACGCAACGATGACCGCCCGTTAGCAGACTGGGCGCCGGGAATCGATCCATGGCTCAATTGAAAACGAAAAACGTGTTTCTCGATACCCAGGTCTTCTTTGACAGCGGGTTTCGGTACCAAGGGCAGGTACTCAGCGCCCTCGCATCTTATGCGACCGAGGGTGATGTCTGCGTGTTCCTGACCGACATAACGGTGGAGGAGGTGAAGGCTAACATTCGGGACGCGGTCCAGGAAGCCGTTCAGGCCCACCAGTCCTTTTCAGCAAAGGGAAAGATTCTGCACAATTCTTCGTCTGTTGCCGTGAAGACAACGCTCACAGCCCTCAATAAATCCGCGCTGGTGACTGAATTAATTGCACAGTTCGAGGCATATTTAGAGGAGGTCGAAGCAACTATCCTGAAGGCTTACGATATGAAGGTTGGGCCAATCCTAGATGCATACTTTAGTCAAAAACCGCCCTTCGGACTTGGAAAAAAGAAGAGTGAGTTTCCCGACGCGCTGGCTCTAGAGGCGCTGCGTGACTGGTGCGGCAAAACAAGCAATGCATTGTATGTTATCAGTGGGGACGCGGACATGCAGGCAGCGTGCAGTGAAACAGGCCCTCTTCATAGCCTTCCGCGACTCGCCGACTTCCTAGATGCCCTGACTTCCGAAGAGACTGTCACCGAATTCGTGCGGACGGAGACGGCCAAGCGCAAAGACGAAATCGTAAAACGTGTCACGCAAGTCTTCCCTGATAGAGGGTTCATCATTACTGATGTGGCCGATTTTCACGCTCACGTTAACGAAGTGCGCGTCGACGATGTTGGTCTTGACGACACCGATTTCGAAGTGATCGAGGTCTCGACAGACAGCGCAACCATAGTGGCGACCGCACACATTTCTTATGAGGCTGATTTGATGTACGGTAATGAAAACACCGCGAGCTATGACCATGAGGATGGCTACTTCTTTTTCGACACTGTCAACAAAACGGTGGAACTTGAAGAGGATTACGACGCGCAGATAATCGCAAAGTTTAAAGATCACGACCCAGCGTCCTTCACGCTTTCCGACGTGCAGTTAGATGCACCGGATACGATCACGATAAAGGCGAATGAAGACGAGGGGTGGCCTTACAAGTAGGAATATATTTCAGAAGCACGAATTGGTCTTGGTGAGAACGGGACCTGCGGCTTATGGCGAGAACCAAGGAAGCAAGACGGACACAGGTCGAGAGTGTCCGCCACAAGGACAAGCGGCGGAACATTCCCACCGAGGAGTTGCGCGATTTCGTTGCTGAGGATGAGCAGCACCCCAAGGCGATGCTCTATCCGCGCGACCCGTCGCTTGACCCGCAACTCGTCTGGAAGGGCAAAGACGAGCAGGACGCGAAACCCCTTCAAGTGCCGGTGGTGCCTGTCTACATTCAGGAGAAGATTCACCCGCAAGCCCTCATCGAAGACTTTCGGCAAACGGCCAAGGAAGGCCAAGCGGCCCAAGCCGACCTGTTCGCCGATTTCAATGGCATCAAGTTTGAAGAGATGGTGGACTTTTACCACCATGAGCAGAACTGGTCCAACCGGATGATTCTGGGCGATTCGCTGCTGGTAATGACCTCGCTTGCCGAAAAGGAGGGGCTCAAAGGCAAGGCGCAGATGATTTATATCGACCCTCCCTACGGCATCAGGTTCGGTTCGAATTGGCAGGTGTCCACACGGAAGCGGGACGTGCGAGACGGGAAGGCGGAGGATGCCACGCGCCAGCCTGAGCAAGTTCGAGCCTTTCGAGATACCTGGGAGCTCGGGATTCACTCCTATCTCGCATACCTGCGAGACCGGCTCGTCGCAGCAAGGGAACTGCTCACTGAGACCGGCAGTGTGTTTGTGCAGATTGGAGACGAGAACCTTCACTTGGTGCGCTGTGTGCTGGACGAGGTGTTTGGGAGCGGTAACTTCGTGTCGCTAATCTCCGTTACCAAGACGAGCAGCGCAACGGCGCAGCTACTCGCTGGCACCGCTGATTACTTGCTCTTCTACGCAAAGGACGCCTCCAGGGTTAAGTACCGTCAGATTTACCTGGAGAAGGAGGCAGGTGGCCTAGGCGCATCAGGCTACTCGCGCATTGAGTCGGCCGATGGTAAACGAAGCTCGCTCTCGGGCGACGGAGCCGATTCTGCGCGAATAGAAGACGATCGCGGGCGACTCTACACAGTGGATAATCTGACGAGTCAGCGGCCCCCTGGAGACTTCCCGGTGGCCTATCAAGGCGAGGAGTACCGCCCTGCAAAGGGCTACTGGAAAACACATCCCAAGGGCATGCAAACGCTGGTGAACGCGGGCCGGGTTGAATTGATCGGAAACACTCTGAGGTATGTGCGATACATAGACGACTTCGCCGTGTTTCCGATTGCGAATGTTTGGACGGACACAGGCGTTGCGGGATTCGCCTCAGAGAAAAGGTATGTCGTTGAAACCTCGCCGAAGATCGTAGAACGCTGTCTGCTCATGGCTAGTGACCCCGGCGACCTAGTTATTGATCCGACTTGTGGGAGCGGGACCACCGCCTACGTAGCCGAGCAGTGGGGGCGCCGTTGGATCACAATCGACACCAGCCGCGTCGCGTTAGCACTTGCTCGTACACGGCTCGTGGCTGCCAAGTACCCGTATTATTTGCTGGCCGACTCGCCGGAAGGAGTCCGCAAGGGAGCAGAGACTTCGGGAACTACGGCCGAGTTGGTCAAGGCCACCCAGTCCGAAATCAAGAAGGGGTTTGTTTACAAGCGCGTCCCTCACGTCATGCTAAAGTCCATCGCCAACAACGACGAGATCGACGCTATTCATGCCAAGTGGCAGGAGAAGCTGGAGCCCGTTCGTGCCAGCTTGAACAAGGCCGTGAAAAGAGCATGGCAGGAATGGGAAATCCCGCGCGAGGCTGACGCAGCATGGCCGGAGAGCACCAGGAAGCTCCACGACGAATGGTGGAGGATACGTCGCGAGCGGCAAAAGGAAATCGACGACTCCATCGCCCGCCACGCCGAAACCGAATTGCTTTACGACCAGCCGTACGAAGACCAGAAGCGCGTCCGCGTCACCGGCCCGTTCACCGTCGAAAGTCTTTCACCACACCGTGCCCTATCCGACGACGGCCACCCCGTCACCGTAACAGCGGCCCGCGAGGAGAGCAGCGCCGGCAGCTTCGAGGCGATGATCGTCGAGAACCTGAAGAAGGCCGGTGTCCAGAACACCGTGAAGAGCGAGCGGCTGACGTTTGACCGCTTAGAGCTCTACCCAGGCGTCTGGCTTCAGGCAGCCGGGGAATACACTGAGAAAGACGGCAAGGTTCGACGCGTTGCCGTCTCCATCGGCCCCGAACACGGGACGGTGAGCCCGGAGCAGGTGAAGGAGGCTGCCAAGGAAGCCGTCCAGGGCATCGGCTTCGAGACGCTGATTGTCTGCGGCTTTTACTTCGACCCGCACGTTTCGGAAGAGGCCAAACGTTACGGTAAGCTGACCGTGCTGACGGCGCGCATGAATTACGACCTCACCATGGGTGACGAGCTGCTGAAGAAGACCGGAGCCGGGAATCTCTTTGTGATCTACGGTGAGCCCGACCTGGAGGTCCGCAAGGAAAAAGACGGCAAGCTGGTGGTGGAGATCAAGGGTGTGGACGTGTACGATCCCACCACGGGCCAGATTCGGAGCCACACGACTGACGATATCGCCTGCTGGTTTATCGACACCGCTTACAACGGCGAAAGCTTCTTTGTGCGCCACGCCTATTTCACGGGGGACACCGACCCTTACGAGCGGCTGAAGCGCGCCCTTCGCGCCGAGATCGACGAGGCCACATGGCAAGCTCTCTATTCCACCGTCAGCCGCCCGTTTGATCCGCCCAAGACCGGCAAGATCGCCGTCAAGGTGATTAATCATTACGGGGACGAGGTTCTAAAGGTCTACCCCGTAAGCAAAGGCGGAAGTGGCGGAACTTAAGAAACCCCGAATAGGCGAGAGCAACTTAAGAGCCATGCTGAGGCGCAAGGCCACGGAATTCTCGAAAGTGGCGGTTTCAAAGCGTTTCCGACAGCTTGTCTGGCAGCAAGCGCAAAACAACTTGTGGCTTTACAACCAGCTTGAAGGGCTCGCCACCTTGAAGAGGAAACGTGATCCCAGGTACGTCAAATACTGCGAGCGGCTTCTTGTGGGATTGGCGGAGGCAAATGTCGGACACTTACCGGAACTACCACCCGATGCCCTCCTAGGTCTCGAAAAGCTAATTGATGTGATCGTCGCCGTCATGAGCGGCAGGAAGCCACCCGACTTCACTGGACCAGAATTTGCCACGATGACGAAACGCCTGTTTGTGCCACCGAAGAAGCCAGGGCCGCACCCCGTTTCAAAATACGATGAGGCCTTCATAAGACGCACGAAGGGTGAACGGCTCTCTCGCATAATCAAGGACCTCGAACCGGAAACGTACGCCAAGGACCCCTACGGTACAACGCAGAGATACTCCGCAGCCATTCGCCTCAGAAAGAAGCGAGCCAGCCAACTGTAGCGCTCGCATGCCGGAGCCATTCGAGTAATTCCGCCTGAAAACTCCTCGAATTTCGACACATTTTTTCTCCGAATACCTGGACTGACTTCCCGTTTAGTTCGTGAAAAGCTCGCATCATGCGAACAAAAACTTTCGAACGCCGATGGGAACTAACCCAACGAATTGACAGGCTAGAGCTGGCCCTCGCCCGAATTTATAGGGATTGTGCGCTGGAGTTGGGCATCCGCCGCCGCAAGAAGCGTGAAGACAGGTCGCGCCGACGGAAATGGAGCAGTGCAAGGTGATCCCCATGTCCCCTGAGCAAGCCCTCCTGCGCGGCTGGAATGTCATCCCCGTTCGCTTGAACAAGAAGCCCGCGATCCCATCATGGAGGGAATTCCAACGGCGCCGGGTAAGTGTGGCCGAAGTCAACGAGTGGAAACGGAAATTCAGGCCGCCAGCCTGGGCTGTGATTACCGGAGCGATCAGCGGCTTGGTCGTCTTGGACTTTGACGGCGATGCCGGTAACGCAACCTTACGGAGGCTCGGACTCAATCCCCACGTCCGCACCGGCACTGCTGGCCACCATGTTTATGTTGAACACCCAGGATTCAGGGTGTCCACTCTGAACGCGAAGACCAAGGGCGAGCTGGAACGGCTCTATCCCGGCCTCGACATTCGGGGCGATGGCGGGTATGTCATCGCGGCCGGCCGCAATCAAGCTGGTGAGTATGAGTGGCTCCGAAAACCCGATCCCGATCCATTCGAAAATCTGCCAACCGAACTGCAAGACTTTTTGAAACGCTCCAAGGAAGAGCCAGCACCCAAGCAGCCCAAATCAAAGTCCAACGGCGGCGCGTCTGCCGAGCGACTTGTTTCCGAAGCCTTGAAGCGCGCACCAGAAGGGCGGAACAATGCCGGGCTCTGGCTCGCTACGCAGTTGCGCGACAACGGCCACAGCCAGCTAAAGGCCAAAGAAGTCATGCGTGATTATGTCGCCCGGGTGCCGAACACAAACACTAAGGGTCATTCCGAGCCCTACTCGCTGGACGAAGCTTTTGCCACCCTTCACCAAGCATTTTCCCGGCCACCACGCCAGCCTTGGACGCAAAGCAACACCGCAGACGAAAATGAAGAAGACTTCGAAGACGAAGCTTCGGAGCGATTCGAGGTCACTGATTCCGGAGTGTTCCATATCCCTTCCCGTCGCCGCAAAAAGCGAACTCGCATTTGCTCCCGACTCGATGTTCTGAAGGTAACGCGGGACGATCGGGGCGAGGGTTGGGGAAGACTGCTGAGATGGCGGGACCGAGAGGAAAAGGAGCATATCTGGTCGATGCCGATGAGCTTGCTGGCGGGAAGCGGCGAGGAATACCGTGCACGGCTCCTCGACGGGGGCCTCGAAATCGAACCAGGAGGGAAAGCACGAGAACTGCTTACTACCTACATCCAGACTGCCGGCTGCCATGAGCAGGCTCGCTGTGTATCTAAGGTTGGCTGGCATGGAGATGTGTTCGTTCTACCCGACGCCACCATTGGGGCGTCAGCCGACGGAGACCAATTCATCTACCAGTCGCCGGTCGAGGCTGATCACTACTTCAATGTTTGCGGCTCCTGCGAGGACTGGGAGCGCGAGATCGGTTTGCTCTGCGCGGGAAACTCCAGACTGGCGTTCGCTGTTTGTCTGGCATTCGCCGCACCGCTGCTTTCACTGTCCGAAACTGAATCTGGCGGCTTTCACATCTGGGGACCATCCTCACTCGGGAAAAGCACCGCCCTCATGGTTGCCGGCTCTGTCTGCGGCGGAGGAGGCAGGAACGGCTATGTTGAATCGTGGCGGACCACAACCAACGCGCTTGAAGGATTCGCCGAGTTGCATAACGACTCTCTAGCGTGCCTAGACGAAATCTCGCAAGCCAACGCTCATGAGGCGGTGGAGTCCCTTTACATGCTGGCGAACGGTCAGGGTAAGGGTCGCATGACCAAAACGATTGCGATGCGGCGCCGACTATCCTGGACCATCTTGATTCTGTCATCGGGAGAGATAACGCTCAGAGAACACGCTGAAAGTGCCGGAAAACAGAGTCGAGCAGGCAGCGAAATTCGCTTAGCCAACATGCCGGCGGACGCCGGCGCCGGCATGGGCTTATTTGAGAACCTGCATTGTTTTCCCACAGCAGCAGCTTTCGCGGGCCATCTCAAGGAAGTTGTGAAGAAGTATTACGGCAGTCCGATTCGCGAGTTTTTGAGGCGAGTTGCCGAGGATCGCCCAGGAGTTGAATCCGCGATTCGAACCTTCATTACTCGGTTTCTCGGCGACAAGACCCTTTCCGGCAGCTCGGCGGAAGTCTTGAGGGTCGCACGCCGTTTTGCGCTTGCTGCGGCGGCGGGCGAGGTCGCAACGGGATTTGGCCTCACCGGATGGCGCGACGGCGAGGCAACAAAGGCCATCGACCGTTGTATGAAGGCGTGGCTTCGAGCCAGGGGAAGCATTGGTCCGAGCGACATTGACGCGGGCATGAGCCAAGTAGCGGCGTTCATCGAAGCCCACGGGGCGTCAAGGTTTCAGTCCGATGAAGCAACTGGAGGAGAAAAGGTGCTCAATCGGGCGGGATACCTACACCGCGACCGTGACGGCAAAGTGAAGCAGTACCTAATCTTGCCAGAGGTCTTTCGGCGCGAAGTCTGCGTAGGCTTTGACCATGAGATCATTGCGCGAGCACTCCTCAAACGCGGGTTACTGGACAGTAAGGAAAAGGGGCGACTGCAAAAGAAGCCGAGAATCGCCGAGCTGGGCACCACCGTTTGGGTCTATGCCATCAACGCGTCGATTCTCAGTGGTTTCAGCGGGGACAACGGGGACACCGGGGACGCCAGCCAGTCATCTTGCGGGCACGAAAGGAACAACGGCCAAAAGAAGCTGTCCCCGGAATTGTAGGGGAAGTGGGGACACCGGGGACAAATGTCCCCACTGTCCCCATTGCTCGCAACGCAGCGGGGACAGTGTTCGATTGCAGCAAATGCGCGGTTCTTCGGACGCCGCCTTCAAATGTCCCCAGTGTCCCCACATGCCAATAACATGCTGGCGACTCCACAAGGGTTCTCCGGTGGTGCTAAGCTGCCACGCGAGACAAACTTCGCTGCCGGGCCATCTCAGGAGGCATTCCAAAAGATGGCACGGCGGAGATTTCAAGACCCGATGCCCAAGAAGGAAGGTCGCTGGTGGTACATCCTGACTTGGCAGGACGAACTTCGAAGTGGAAAACGAACAAGGAAGCGGCGGCGCATCAAGCTCGCACCGGCGGCGATGCCGGAGCGGGAGGTCAGAAAGATCGCAGCAGAGACGCTGCGTCCCGTCAACCAGGGACTGATTACAGTCGGTTCCGCAACCACGTTTGAGGAATACACGGAGGCCGTTTACATCCCAACCATGTTGCCGTTGCTGGCGAAAAGCTCGCAGGAGCGTTACCGAGGCGTTATCAAGAACCATTTGAAGCCGAATTTCGGCGGAATGTGCCTTCGCGATATGACGCCTCTTCCGCTACAGCGGTACCTCTCCGGTCTGGCGGAGTCCGCTCTGGCCTTCGAATCGAGGGACAAGATTCGCGATGTGTTGTCCAGCATTCTCCGTTCAGCGGTCCAGTACGGATACTTGGTTACCAACCCCGTGGAAGGCTTGCGCCTGCCCCGCCCCAAGCGAGGCAAACTCTCCAAGCCTTACCTGCGGCCCGAGCAGTTTCGCGTTCTGCTCGACGCCGTCCCGGAGCCTTATGCCTCGATGGTCTACGTCGCAGTGTTCACCGGCTTGCGCATCAGTGAGCTGGTGGCTTTGCGATGGCGAAACGTGCATGAGGACTCCATCACGATTGACGAGCGCTGTTGCCGGGGCGATTGGGGAGCCCCCAAAAGCGAATCCAGCAACGCCACCATCGCGGTCAACTCCGCAGTCATCGACAGAATTCACGCACTGCGAAGCTTGACCGTGGTGGTAAGGGCGGGCAGCGGCACAAGGAAATACCGGGTTGTGAAAGCGGACGGCCCGGACGATCTTGTGTTCCAGTCACTCGTGAAGGGCGGGCCAATGCGAGACAACAACATCCTCACCAGGGTCATCAAGCCGGCCGCCCGAAAGGTCGGCTTGGACTTTGTGAACTGGCGGTGTTTGCGGCGCTCGCACGCCACTTGGCTGAAGCTGGTCGGGGCCGACGTGAAGGACGCCCAAGCCCAGATGCGGCATTCAAGGGCCAGCACGACAATGGACATCTATCAGCAGTTTGTTCCAGAGTCGCAGCGCCGAGCCGTGGACCGGCTCACGAGCTTGACGACATCCAACATGGTCAATTGAACCTATTCCAAAAGCAGCTGTTCCATTACTGTTCCAAAAAACGGGTGATTTTGATGCCTCAAAAGACGGATAAGATCAAGGCAATCAGACAGATAACCTCGAAGCGGCCCGGACCTGAAAAGGCTGGCGTCGGCGGTTCAACTCCGTCCCGCGGCACCAACAAACCAGGCGTTTTGACGCGCTCCGTTCTAAGTTCGCGGCGAATCGAATCCATCACCTGAAATCTCCTCCGAACTGATATAATGCCCCCTCAACTTCTCAGCACGAACTCTCACCCCATGAGCGCAGTCACTGAAAGATCGCTGCCCCACAATCTGGACGCAGAGCGGGCGTTTCTAGGTTCCATATTGCTCGACAACGACGCCCTCAATGTGGTCTCCGGTACGGTCAGTGCCAATGACTTGTTCGCCGAATCGCACCGTCTGATTTTTCAGAAGATCATAAGCCTCTTCGAGAAAAGCCAGACTGTGGACGTGGTCTCGCTAGCCGAGGAGCTTACGAAAGCGGGGGTGTTGGAAAAGGCCGGCGGCGTGGCGTATCTCGCGGCCTTAAGCGACGGAGTTCCCGTCGGTGACTACTCGTTCGTGGGGAATTACGCCCGCATCATCAAAGAAAAGTCGATACTGCGCCGCCTGATCAACGCGTCAAGCAACGTTATTAGCCGGGCGCTAGAGGCCTCGGAGGACGCAGAGGTCCTCATCGACGACGCCCAGAAACAGATCTTCGAGATCGCCAGCGAAAAGACTCAGTCCGGCTTTTTCGGCGTCAAGGAGATTGTGAAGTCGAGCTTCGGGACCATTGACGTGCTCTTCGACCGCGGGCAGCGCGTAACCGGCGTAGAGACGGGCTTCACCGACCTCGACAGCAAGACTTCGGGTCTGCAGCCGGGCGAGCTCATCGTGGTCGCCGCTCGTCCTTCGATGGGCAAGACGGCCCTGGCCATGAATATCGCAGCCTACGCGGCTACCCACGGCAAAGTGGTGGGCATGTTCTCGCTTGAAATGAGCAAGGAATCGTTGCTGATCCGCCTGCTGTGTTCCGAGGCGCGCGTCGATAGCCACAAGCTACGCACTGGTTTTTCCAGCCGCGAAGACTGGGGCAAGATGTCGAATGCACTCGGCCGCCTGGCAGAGGCGCCGCTCTTTATCGAAGACACGCCTTCATTGAGCGTGCTGCAGATGCGCGGCAAGGCGCGCCAGCTCAAAAGCGAGCGCGGCCTGGATCTGCTAGTGATCGATTATCTGCAGCTCGCCACCGGGCATGGGCGGTTTGAGAACCGCACCCAGGAAGTGAGCTACATTTCGCGCGGTCTGAAAGCCATCGCCAAAGAGCTTCACATTCCCGTGGTGGCGCTCTCGCAATTGAGCCGCGCACCCGAGCAGCACGGCGGGGGCGAACCTCAACTGCACCATTTGCGCGAATCCGGCTCCATCGAGCAGGACGCCGACGTGGTGATTTTTATCCACCGCGAGAAGCGCGAGGTTTCCGAAGGCGAAGAGTTCGACCCCGGCGCCGGGTTCGAGGCCAAGCTCATCATCGGCAAGCAGCGCAACGGACCCACCGGCAATGTGAACGTGGTGTTTCAGCGGCGCTTCGTGCGCTTTGAGAATGGCCCGTTGGAGGGTGAGCCGGAGGGCCAGGGGTACTGAGGCGACGGATCGCTTCAAGCCGTTCGTCGTTCGTAGTTCGTTGCTCGCGGAAAGGCGCGCCTACGGTGATCAACGAACGACGATCCACGAACCACGAGCCGTTCGGCTTGAAGAGGCAGTCAGTTGGATCCCACGTTAACTTCCACCAAATTGTTGCGTCCCACTTGGGCTGAGATATCGTTGCCGGCTCTCCGCCGCAACTTCCAGCGCGTTCGCGCGCTCGCTGGCAAACGCAAGGTGATGGCGGTGATTAAGGCGGATGCCTACGGCCACGGCGCCGCATCCGTGGCTAAGTGCCTGGCCCAGTGCGGCGTGGACTGGTTCGGCGTAGCCACGGTCGAGGAAGCGGCGGAACTGCGGCAGGCCGGCATCGAACAGCCCATTCTGCTCCTGGGCGGGCTTTACATGAGTGATCCGGCCGACCTGGTGGAATATCGCCTCACGCCAAGTATCTCATCCACAGCCCGTCTTGATACGTACGCCGAATGCGCGCGGCGTGCGGGCCGGCCGATCGAGTTTCACCTCAAGGTGGATACGGGCCTCGGGCGCCTGGGCGTGCCGCACGGGCGCTTGCAGCTTTTCCTCGACCGCTACGAGCAACTGGAGGGTCTCGAACTCAAGGGAATCTTCACCCACTTGGCTTCAGCCGAAGACCTCGTGGCCACCCAGACCGATGAGCAACTCGAGCGCTTCCGAGCCGCGCTCAAGGAGTTGCCTTGGCACAAACTCCGCACGGAATGGACCCACATTTCGAACAGCGCGGCGCTGCTGGTGCGGAACGATTTTCCCGAGAACCTGGTGCGCATCGGCGCCCTCTTGTACGGATATTGCGTGCCCCTTGTCCTGCCTCCGGGCGTGCCCGCACGTCACCGCGACCGGGAAAGCGCGGATCAGCCGGGTGGCCGCGGTCCGGCCGGAGCGGCGCTCGCAAGGCTGGCCGAGTTCGAACCTATTCTTACGTTCAAGTCCCAGGTCGTCTACTTGAAAGACGTGCCCAGCAACACGCCTCTCGGCTACGGGGCGGCCTATCACACCCGGCGGCCCTCGCGAATCGCTACTGTGCCGGTAGGCTACGCCGATGGACTCAGCCGCCAGCTTTCAGGCCGCGGCCGCGCGATCGTCAACGATGAGTATGCCCGCATCGTCGGCAACATCAGCATGGACTTGACCCTTCTCGACGTCAGCGACATTCCGGGCGTCGAGGTCGGCGACGAAGTGATCCTCATTGGCCAGTCCGAGCACTGCCGCATCACCGCTTACGAAATCGCCGCTGATCTGGGCACGGTGCCGTACGAAGTGCTGTGCTCGATCGGGAAACGGGTGCCGAGAATTTATGTCGATGACGACGCGCAATGACCAGTGGCTCGCACGCCATCAGTGCGCCGTCGCCGAATATTCTGCGACACCGCGCCACACGGTATCGGTGTGCAGCGGCTCAATCATATGGCGCAGGCTTCGCAGAGCGCGAATCAGGCAGCCGATTTCGGAGCGCGTACCGATCCCGATTCTGAAATAAGAATGAAGTTGCGGATCGCGGCCCCAGTGGCGCACCAGAATACCGTCCTTGGCTAGGCGCCTCGCAATCTGCGGCGCTTTCGGGCCGAAGCAGGCAAAGACAAAGTTGGCCGCGCTTGAGGAATAAGGAACTCCAAGCGAGTTCAGACAATGGCAGAGCCGGTCGCGATTCTCACGAACTTCCCGCACGTGCCGTTCGACTTCCTCCGGATGGCGGATGGCTTCCAAGGCCGCCGCGACTGCCATGGAATTCACCGGAAAAACGGCGTGCGCACGCCTCATCCAGCCCGTGAGCTCCCGGCGCGCGAGGAGTACGCCGAGTCGCAGTCCGGCAAGGCCGTAGGCCTTCGAAAACGTGCGCGCAACCACGAGGTTCGGAAACCGCCGAATCCAGGTAAGCACGGTGTGGTCCGAGTAATCGAAGTAGGCCTCGTCCACTAGCACCAGCGTGGCGGGCGCAGCGCGCAGGATGGCTCTGAGATCGTCCTGCGGCATCATGGTTCCGGTCGGATTGTTCGGATTCGCCAGCGCTAACCAACGCGGGCGCCATTGACGCAACGCGCGCAAGACATCGTGAAGTGGCAGGCGCAAATGCTCATCGTGATGCACCACAGCGGTCTTCCCGCCCGCGACGGTTTGGAAGAACCGGTACATGGTGAAAGTGAGCGCCGGAACCAGCAGGGTGTCACCCGGATCAACGAAGGTGTCGCAGATCAGCTTGATGGCGTCGTCAATTCCGTTTGTCAGCAGAAGCTCGTCGGCTGAAACCTTGAAGTGCCGGGCGAGTTCGGCGCAAGCAGTACCATATTCGGGGTAAGTACCGAGCTGGCGTCCGATGACGGCGCGGCGCACGCTCCGAACCACGCTGCGAGCGGCTCCGCGAGTATTCTCGTTCATGTCCAAACGGATCTTGCCGCCGCGCCCGGAAGGCGGACGCTCCTCTCGAAGCGTCAGGATGGCTTTTCGAGGTTTGATGGTGGTCATAGCGCCTTAGCCGCGGCCGCGCGTGGCAGCATCCAGAAAACTGAAAATGTAGTAGAGTGCAAGACTGTATCGCGGAAGTGCATGCGGGCTGGTGTTCGCCCAGGACTTCAAATCCTGTGGGTCTGCCTTAGGTGGACCGGTCGGTTCGATTCCGACACACTTCCGCCAAAGTGCGGATTCCCTCGCCAGCCGTTGGCAGCGCGCAGGGCGAGGGCGCTTTGAATGCCAACAGCCCGCCGCCGGTGAGCGTCTTTCAGCACAATTCAGCCTCGAGCTCCTTTTTCCTGTGCTTGGGAGGCTTGCGTTTCTTGGGGAGCTGCACCTGCTCCGCTGGCGGCGCGCCCACCTTGAGCCGCGCCAATCGCTTTACTTCCTTGTCAGCGCGAAACGGTTTCGGCTTGGGCAGCTTGCGCATCGATGCAGCGGAGGTTCGACCGCTGGGTGAAGGAGACTCCGGCAGTTGTGACCCGTCCCGGGTCTTAGTTCTTGGAATGTCACCCTGGCTTGAACTCGGGCACGCGCTCGCCGGGCAGGAACAGGTCACCCGGATTGAGGGATAAGGATTCCGCCAGCCACTTTTGGGTCTCAATCAGATCTTGCTTGGAGAAACCATCGCCGGCGAGCTTGACGGTACCATCCCGTGCGACGAGAAAGAGCGTAGGAGTGTAGCCTATACCATAATCGTTCGACACCGAGTAAGGCTTAGCGTCGATGAGGATCGGGAAGCTCACGCCATAATCGGAGGCGAAACGCCGGCTGGCCGCTTCGTCGTCCTGCGAAATGCCCCACACCGCCGCGCCGTCCGCGGCGAACTGGCGGTGAAGGCGTTCGATAAACGGAAAGGCGTACTGGCAGGTGGGACAGCCCACTTTGAAAAACGCCAGCAAGACGGGTCCTTGGGTGAGGGCTTCGGCGAGCGAATGGGTGTGGCCTGTCGTGTCCGCAAGGCTCACGGAAGGCGCCTGCTCACCGGTTCTTATGGTTGTCTTCGTGCCCATGGCTTGCGTCCTGCGCACAGGCAAGAGTGCCTGTGACACCGCCTCACTCCCATTCTAGCAAACAACGCCTTTGGCGCCCCGCAGCCGGAGGTCAAGACGTTTCACTCACCTGAATCACCGCCTGTACGTTCGTATAGTGTGGAATGTCGGCCATGAGTGCCGGACCGTGTTCCTCGAGCGCGGCCTGCATGATCTCAACAGACTCAAAGAGCAAATGTGCGATCACCGCATACGGCGTAGGCAAATTTTGTCCCGTCACCGCCTGATCGAGCGAGAATTCCTTCAATCTCGAGCCGATTAATCGCCGCATCATCGGGATGTGTGTGTCCCGGTAGTACGCCATGTCGAACTTCAGATCGTCCGTTTTCGGGTACATCACGCTGAGTCTGATCATCGTCGTGGAAAAACAAACTGAACCGGTGCCCTTGCGTACGCCCTTTCGAAAACCATTCTAGCAAACAACGTCCAAATCATTCAGACGGCTATGACTTGACGGCGTGCATGAGCTGGCGAGCGGCAATAAGAATAGGGTCCCACACGCTCGAAAACGGCGGTGCGTAGCTAAGGTCAAGTTGATACACCTGCTCGGCCGTCAAGCGCGAGTGGAGCGCGGTGGCCAGCACGTCGATGCGCTTGGCGACGCCTTCGGGCCCCACCATCTGTGCGCCCAACAAGCGGCCGCTCGCCCGGTCGCCGATGAGCTTCACGAGGATGTCCTGCCCGCCGAGATATCGCGCCCGCGCCGGGGCTTGGACCAGAGCCTCAGCGGCGCGGAAGCCCGCCTCGCGCGCTTCTTCGGAACCGAGGCCGGTGCGCGCTACTTCCAGTCCGAAGACCTTCACCACCGCCGTGCCGACAATGCCGGGAAAGCGCTCGCGGCCGCCGGCCGCATTCTCGCCCGCCACGCGGCCTTGCTTGTTGGCGGTGGTGCCCAAGGGGACATAAGTTCGCTGGCCGCTCACCAGGTTGAGCGTGTCAACGCAATCGCCGGCTGCGTAAACCGCGGCTGCGCTGGTTTCCTGATAATCGTTGACGGAGACGGCGCCTCCCGCACCAAGCTGGATTCCCGCTGCTTGCATAAGTTTCGTCCGGGGCCGCACTCCGGTGGCCAGCACCACACAGTCAGCTTCGAAGCTTGCCTTTTCCGAATGCACGCGGCGCACAATGCCTTGGGCGTCACCGGCGAGCGCGGCCACGGACGCTTGCGTGCGCACTTCCACTCCGTTCCGGGTCAGTTCGCGCTCGGTGACTTGCACGATTTCCTGGTCCACGGCTTCAAAGAGGCGCGGGGAGCGCTCCAGCAGCGTGACGGCGCGGCTTTCCGTCTTCAGCGCTTCCGCCATCTCGAGTCCGATGTAGCCTCCACCAACGATTACGGCCTTCGATACCGAAGCGGCGCTGAGGTGCTGCTTGAGGGCGACGGCCGATTGAAGATCGTTCACGTGAAAAACGCCCCTGAGCTCCGTGCCGGGAATCTCCGGCCAGGCGGGCTCGGCACCGGTAGCCAAAACGAGACGATCGAAGTAGACTTCTTCCGGAGTGCCGCCACCTGGAGCAAGAACCGAGACGCGCCGGCGGCTGGTGGAAATTTCCAACACTTCGTGGTGGGTGAAAACGTCAATCTCGCGCTCCGTATGGAAGAACTCGGGTGAGTGGACGCGCAGGGTATCGGCATCAGGCACGAGACCGCCCACGAAGTAGGGCAGGCCGCACGCCGAATAAGAGACGTCGGGTCCCTTTTCGTACACCCGGATTTCCATCTCGTGATTCCGGCGGCGCGCCTGGCTGGCCGCGCTCAGGCCCGCGGCGTTGCCTCCCACCACGATGAGCCGTTCACGCGACATAGGGCCGCCTACACTCGAATTCGCGGACCGGCGGGGCTTGAAGCCGCCGCCCTCTCGGGTGCTGCCGACAAGCGCGGACTAGCGGGAGCATCGCGTTTATGGAAGTTTTTTGGGCTAAACCCTTGCACATCAACAACCTATTGGCTTTTAGCGGATAAGACATTTAGAATCAATAACCTCTTGGGTTAGTTATAAATCGTGTTGATAACAAAGGAGTCTTAGGCTTCGATCGTGTAAGATGATGACCACCAGGCCGCCGTCACGTACGCCTGACTTCTGGCGAAGTCTTCGACCTCAAACCAACGAGCCCCACGCCCAACCACCCGGCGAAGCTCGGGTTCGTTTCTGGGGTTCGTTGGGTTCGTTTCCCGATTTTGCACGTTTTTTGCCCTGAAACTCAGGTTCGGTCGCGGTAGGGACGCTGGTTACCCAACGCCCCCCGCACGGAATCCGTACTTGAAGAATTACCTCATACGGCTCTTACCTCGGATGCGTAACGGCGAAACGCACGCTGGGGTAAGGATGGACGATGCGCGGGCGAGGCAGCCAGCGGGCCACCAGGGTCGCGAATCGCG
>Ga0335085_10000857_pt1 | contig 75334 bp, 53 predicted proteins | sample Lox_Sample_45_FD_206712 | JGI IMG/M metagenome (GOLD analysis project Ga0335085, IMG submission 206712) | Soil microbial communities from Loxahatchee National Wildlife Refuge, Florida, United States - Lox_Sample_4.5 | ecosystem: Environmental > Terrestrial > Soil > Wetlands | place: USA... | reverse complement strand
CCGTCCTCCCCTTCTCCATCGGATTCGATAGATTTCCCCATGCCTTGAAAAATCCCCGCCCCGCAGGGGCGGAACTCGGTAGCTTACCGAAAACGGCGACTCTCCATTTCACGCTGAACCAAGACATTTGGGCACTGCTGAAACCCTACTTGCAGTCTGCCGTCGTACACAAACTCCGGCCAAAGAATGGCATCACATGGTCTTGAAAGCGACCAGCGACAGCACTGGTATGGGTACCTTGGTAAATCTCGAAGGTATTGGCAATGCCGTAGTCGTCGAGGATACCGTGCAACTTGCCGGCATCGACTCTTAATCCGTCCTGGTCACCCACATCAATTGCGATCGCGCCATACCGGCGCAAATTGTCAATGTATTGGTCGATCATCGCCAGCGGCGCATTGGCCGTCCATTTGGCAATCACGTCTGGCTGGGGCACACCATCTTTCCTGGGCAGGACAAGATAGAGCGGCGGATCTTTCGGATCGGGCGACCACGCTGCGGATGAGGCGAGCCGGGCACGGGCGAAGAACGACAAGCGAGCCGCGTCGGCAGGGGTCTTGACCGATTCAAGTTCCTTCTCCGCCGATGCTATAGTCTTCTCCATGGCCGGATTATCTGTGGGCCTGGAACCCATCGGCGAGAGGCAACAGGGACTCATGATGTAGAGGCTGCTGAACACGTCAGGATGTTTCATTCCAATACGCGTGGCGCCATACCCGCCCATGGAATGGCCGACCAGACCCCGGCTCATGCGGTTAGGAATCGTGCGGTAATGCGCGTCAATGTAACCGACAATGTCGTGATAGATGAACCGCTCAAAGTTGCCCGTCGTGACCGAGCTCGAATACATCGAACCGCCATACAACGTCTTCGAATCGGGTAACACCACGATCATTTCGTGGCTGCCTTTGGCAAAGGCTGCCTCAATGGTTTGGGGTACGTGGATTTCGTGCGTCCACTGCTCAGCGCCGATCGAATAACCATGCAAGGCGTAGACGACCGGGTAACGCCGGTGCGTCTCCTTAGCATAGCTGGGCGGCAAGAACACGATCACGTCCCGATCCACTGTGTCCCCCTCCAAGTTCCCTTCCAGCGCCTCACCGTGGATCTTAATGTGCTCCACCGCCACAGGTTTCGCACCGGGAACCACAGGGGGTACTTCCGTTTGCACTTGCGCTTGCAGCTGAGGCACTCGAGCAACGCCTGTCGCCAGCGCCACAACAAAAAACAGTTTCCACACCTTTTTCATGGAGACACCTCGCGATATGGAGAAAATCAGACCCAAAACGCAGGAGCACACAAGTCGCCATTCAGGAGCTAGCGGACAGATTTGCACGCCTACACAACGGCCGCCCGCTAGAAATCGTAGCCGAACCTTCCACACGGCATCATAAACCGATTCGTACGAAGAGCCCGATCGAGCACGATCGCCTTTGCCAAGTTCGAATCCGCCCTCGGCCGACTCGTCGCCGTAACGGCTCCGGCCATTCTTTTCGCCATGATCGGATTGCAGCCCGAACTCGGTAAGCGACCTTTCTTTCCAAACGATGTCCACCATGCTACCGACCCGCTCTTCCAAGAGCGCTGAGCGGGGCTCCACTCGACCAGTGATGCCGCCGCACGAACCTCGCAACCTCGGCATGCAGAAAGACGCTGCCAACGATCAGAAAGCGCCTGCCTCCGGCGGAATAGCCGCCTCCCGATGGGAAGATTAACTCTCTAGATAACTTGACAATGCCCCTTGCGACTATATAATTGGCGCGCAGTGGCGAGCAGCGGCTGAGCCGAGCGGAGGGCCTGACGCCACCGCAACATACCAAATCTAGCTTGGGAGGCAAGGCAGTGACTTCAAGGAGGGGCAGGAGTCTTATCATTACAGGGTTGTTTACTGCCGCTGCAATTCTGACCGTCGTTTTGACGAACCACCGGTCAGTAGCGGCGGGCGGCAAGGCGCCAGTTCGGCTACCGGCTGAACAGGCGAAGTCGGCTCAGTCCCAAGGGTCGTGGACGGCTCCGGCACAAATGACGGACGGGACCGTCCCCGCGATGATCGCTGTCCATTCTGCATTACTTAACTCGGGCAAGGTAATCTTCTTCGGTATCTTCCCCCAAAACGATAACGGTGGTGATCCGCCCCCATACAATCCGGCCGTGCTCTACGATCCGGTCGCGAACACGATCAAGGAGGTGCCGCAAAACCTTGGGGTCAACGGTCAGGGCTTCATGACTTGCGGCGGCGAGTCAATCCTGCCTGATGGACGCCTCTTCGTCACGGGCGGAATTGAGTTGCCCATGTCGGGTAACGGCCGCGGCATCGCCAACACCTATTTCTTCGATCCCAAGACCGAGACCTGGTCTCCGGGTCCAAATATGCAAATCCCCCGATGGTATCCGACCAATGTCCCCATGCCGGATGGAACGGTTCTGATACTCTCGGGCCACGACGCGAACGCGAATGAAATCGTCCAGTCGGAGACTTACAACCCCGTCACCAACACGACCAGCCTCTTGCCGACTTCGGCCAACGATCCTGACACCAGCCGCTCGTATACTTATCCGCGCATGGAAGTGCTCCCCAGCGGCCTGGTGTTCAAGGCAAGCCAAGCTGCGGCAACGTATACGTACAACCCGGCCACACAGAACTGGACGTTCGTGGCCAATACGAATTTCGGTGACCGCTTCTTCTCCGGCCATGTTCTGATGGGAGACTTGAAAACCGTGATGGTGGTGGGTGGATCACCAACCAACGTCGGGGGCGGGACCACTTCAACCGCCACCACGGAAACGATTGACATGTCCCAGCCCAATCCCACGTGGGTCTACGGTCCGAGCATGAACATCGCGCGTTATAACGCCGCGCTGGAGTGGCTGGCCGACGGAACGTTGATCGCGGTCGGAGGAGGCGCGGGGCCTGGCCATTACGGAAGCCCTATCTATCAGCCCGAGATTTACAATCCGGCCACCCAGACTTGGACCGTGATGGCCGCGCAAGAAGGCTTGCGCGACTACCACTCGGTTGCTGATCTCCTGCCAGACGGCCGCGTGATCTCGGGAGGTTCTACAAGCGGAGACCAAACTCAGACCACCTACGAGATCTTCAGCCCCCCTTACCTGTTTCAAGGCGCGCGCCCGACGATTACCGTGTCGCCTAAGGCCATCAAGTATGGACAGACGTTCGGAATCGGCACCCCCAACGCCAACACCATCAAGAGCGTGGCTTTGATTCTCGCTTCGACTTCGACGCATACGGATGATATGAATCAGCGTTACATTCCGCTGACCTTCAAGGTTGCCCACAACAATCTGTCGGTCATCGCCCCAGCGAACGCGAACATTGCCCCTCCCGGTTACTACATGATCTCGATCGTCAACACCAGCGGCGTACCAGCCGTGATGCCATTTGTTCAGGTTCACCACTGACAGGACGCCTTCCCGATCTCGGACGCAGGGTGCGGATACCCGCACCCTGCCAACACTCGCAACTGAACGGAAGAAGAGCAATGAAAGCGAAACTTATCTGTGCCCTCAGTCTTGTCTTGGTACTCAGCGCCGCCACGAGCGGCCTCGCGCAATGGACCCAGCGTGGCCCAGCAGGCGAGCTTTCCAAAGCCGAGGCGAGCCGGCTGATCAACGCGATCAACCAAGTCGAAGCGGATGTCTTTTCCAGGACCCATGCTTACGTCTCCTTGGAAAAGCTGCCGATGGCGCGGGTCGCGGCCACGCAGAAGGCCCTCTCCGCCTCCGAGCTCGCCTCGGGTGCGCTAAAGGACCACAAGCTGCGTGTGATCGCCTCAGCAGATGGAAGCCATTACCTGCTGGCGATTGTGCCTGTGCCGTCCGGCTGCGGCTTCTCGATGTTCAGCGATGAAACGGCCAACATCTACGAGGCGCCTCAGCTCGACTGTGCCGACGAGCATTGACCCACTCGGCGCGCTAAGAGTGGGCCGAAATCCTCTCTCCCCGATCTCCTAGCCGAGAGTGGAGCGGCGTACTACGTACCTTGGCCCGTCAGACCCACCATCTGCGGGCTCCCTCCTCCGTTGTCGCTGATCGACAGATCGGCCGTGCATGTCCCTTTCTTGGCCGGAGTAAAGGTGATCGTGACGGAGCAACTCGATCCAGGCGCCACATGCGTCCCGCAGTTATTTACCTCGGCAAAATCGACGGGGTCGAGCCCCGTTACCGAGATACCGCTGATCGCAAGGGGCATGCTGCTGGTGTTGGTCAGGGTGACCGTCTGAGGCGAACCGCTGGCGCCGACCGGCTCGCTTCCGAAGTTAAGGCTCCCCGGAATCAACTCCACATAAGTGCCAGTTCCGGCGAGCGATACGGTTTGCGGGCTCGCAGGATCGTTGGTGGTCAAGGTCAGGTTCCCGATGACTGGACCGGCGGTAGTTGGGGTGAACGTCACGTTAAGCGCGCAGCTCGCGCCGGCTGCCACCGTTCGCCCACACTTGGTTGTCAAACCAAACGTGCCGTTGGCCACAATGGTCGTGATCATCAGGTTTTGACCGCCCGCTGCCAAGAGGGTCATGGTCTGGGGCGGACTGGTAGTCCCGACAAGCTGCGTGCTGAAGGTCAGGCTCGCAGGGCCTAGGGCGAGACCTGCGGAGCTGGCTGGCACAACCTTCGCGACGATGCCATCAAAGGAGCCGTTGTCAGAATAATGCGCAGTCTGAAAGGCTCCTGGCGTAGCAGGGTAGTTGGTCGATTGGGTTCGTCCACCAGCGTAAATGCTGTTCGAGCTGTCTAATGCGACGCCGTTGAAGGAATCGAAGTTATTGCCCCCGAGGTACGTGGAAAAGACCAGCCCCGACCCCATCGGATTCAGCTCCGTCACGAAGCCGTCATAGTTGCCTTTGTCGGCGCTGTGAAGGCTCTGAATGGGACGTAAGAGCGGGAAATTGGTCGAGGTCGTCCTCCCTGCAACGTAAGCGTCGCCGGCCAAGTCCGCCGCAACGGCCTTAACCAGCGTCGTTCCAGTTCCGCCGAAGAAGGTCGAGTAAACCATGTCAGCAGTTCCGGCGGATGCCGGATTCAGCTTGGCGATAAAGCCGTCTTCACAGTTACCACCGGAGGAATTACACGTTGTCTGGAAAGCGCCGGGAGTCGTCGGGAAGTCAGAAGATTGGGTCTCTCCCGTGACGTAGGCTTGGCCCGATGCGTCTACGGCCACCGCGACACCCTCGTCGGCGGCGCTGCCGCCCATAAATGTCGAGTAGAGCAAATCTGCAGACCCGTGACCTCCCGGGTTGAGCTTCGACAGGAAAACGTCCCCGCTGCAAGTTCCGGAGCCGCTCAGTACACAGGCAGTCTGATAGGCTCCGGACGTGACGGGGAAATTGGACGAATGGGTGGTTCCGATGATATAGGCGTTCCCACCGGCGTCGAGAGCGACCCCTTGGGCCACGTCGTGCTGCGAGCCCCCGAGAAAGGTGCTGTAAGCTAGCGAGGCACTACCGGCCTGCGTCGTGTCGATCACGGTCAGAAAAGCGTCGTCGTTGCCCAGATTCTTGGTCTGAAAGGCTCCCGGGGTAACCGGAAACTGGCTGTATGTAGTAGGTCCAACCAGGTAGGCCTTGCCGGACGGGTTTACGGCCATGAAGATCCCGTTGGGCTCCACGCCCTGGCCAGGATCGATGGGCGCGATGTAGGTTGAGTAAAGCAGAGCTGAACCCGTGGGATTGAACTTGGCCAGAAAGGCATCGGAGCCCGTTCCATTGAAGGAAGTCCGGTAGGCATTGGGCGTCACGGGGAAATTCGGGGAAGCGGTATAGCCGCTGACGTAGACGTTCTGGGAGGCATCGAAACCTACGCCCCAGCACTCGTCATCGTTGCTCCCGCCGAGATAGGTGGCAAAAACCAGCGAGGTGCCGTCGGCGCTCAGCTGGGCCATAAAATTGTCGAACTTGCCGCCTCCGTAGTGTGCCTGGTAGGGGTTGGCGGTGGGAAAGTTGATCGAGCTCGTGGGACCCACCACGGTGGCCTCGCCCGCGGAGTTCACCGCGATGCCGTAGATCCTGTCGATCGCGTTTCCCCCGAGGTAAGTGGAGTAACTCAGGACGGGGTCGATCACCAGCGGACGTCTTCGATCATATTGACCGATTTCGAAGGTCACCTCGTTGCGAGCCAAGCGGTACCTGCCCTCCACCATGGTTCTCTCGGGCCCTCGATCATTGCCTTTGGCCAGGGGCTGGTAGACGATTGGCGTGCGCAGGCGTACCTCGCCCTCACCGGCTTGCACGGAAAGATCTCCGTTCGACGCAAGCCGAAGGCGGGTGCCGTGGCCGGCCCCGACCTTAAATCGAATTCGGGCGGGATCAGAGCCCGGCGCGACCACAAAATCCCACTCCAGCTGTCCTTGATGGCCGTAGTAGACGAGGTCGGCGCCGGGATAAATGCCCCGGTACGCGACCCTGGCGTAGGTGGGAACCTTGGTGCGCCACTTCGAGGGATCATTCCCGATGAAGTAGTTGCTCGTACCGGCAAGCATATCAAGGCCAGTAACGTGCGCGTTGGGGCTCACGCCCACCAGTTGGATCGCCACGACGGGGTCCTCTTCCAGTCTTGACCCCCGGCTGCCATCCTTTCCCAACTCAGATGTCAGGGGCCCATCGGCCCTGCGTAGGACCAGCACGGATTCATTGGGTGTCAGAAAAAGCGTGTACCCCGGGCCGCGAGCGATGAACTTGACCTTGGGGTCTGTCTGGCCTTCGTTGGTTTCAAAGCTCAGAGGCAGCTTGCCATAACGCTCCATAGTTCGGGCCGGCGGTGGCAGGACGGCGGCGACAGCAGATCGCGGCCTGGGTGGACGGGCGACTTCTTGAGCCGGTGGCGCAGCCGGACTCGGCGCATGAGCGTAGGACCCGAGCCCGGCAACTATGAAACCCAGGGCCAGGCCCAGCAAAGTGGTCGCTATGCCCTTCCTTCTCCCCGCAACCCTCGCCTTGTCCTCGCTCCCCGACGGTGCGTGGATCGATCCCCAGCTTGCCATTGTCAGCGGCCCCTTTCGTCGACCTGAAACCAGCGATCCCCAAGGCGGACCGTTCAGCTCGTTGGCGAAAGATACCAGCTTTGCCGGGCGAGGAACAGTGTGTTACCGAGGGAATAACAACAATGGCACTGAACAGAGAAATGCGCCGCGACGCTCCTGGGCGTAGGCAAGACATACCCGTTCGGTGACGGTGGGATTTCAGTGCGCGGTTAGCTAGGGCGGTGCTCCGCGCAGCCTTATGGAGGCGGCTCTCCCTAGGGCAGCAGTGTGGCCACGCGGATGTCGCTTTGACCCTGCAGCCAGGCGATCACCTGCGACCCGGCGCTCAGCAGGACCTTGGACACGGCGAAATCCGGGTAGGTCCCTAAGGGAATTATCTCGACGGTCTTCCCGGCGCCCAGGTCCCACACGGCGATCTCGTGCTGGCGCGGGCCCCCTTCACCCAACTCCGAATCCAAGAGCACCATCAGCCAACGGCCGTCGGACGTGAAGCCGAGAGGCTCCCCGCCCAATCCGACGGTAGCAACCCTGGCAAAGGACCCGATCGATGGATCGACGATTTCGCACTGGCCGTGATCCCACAATGCCAGAAGGTGACCATCGGGCGAGAACGCAAGCGCCTGGCCCGGGTTCCAGTAAGGTAGCTCGCCTGCCAGAGCTCGGACCATTACCCCGCGCTCAGGGTCCCATTCCTTGGCGCCTTCGTGCCCTTGACCGGAGAAGAGATACCTGCCGTCGGGCGTGAACGCCAGGTTATACACTCCCCCATATGCTGGAGGGCCTGCCTGCCAGCTTCGAATCATGGCGCCGGACCGTACGTCAAAGACCTTGACGGCCATAGAGGCACCCCCTTCACCCACCGCTAAGGCGAGGTCGTTGGGGCTGAAGGCCATTGACTCGGCCTGCACCGTCAGACGGTGCGAAAGGACGCCGGAGGCGACGTCCCAGATGACCACCTCGGCGGCGCTCGCTGCGGCGAGCAATCGCCCATCAGGGCTGAAGCGCAAGTCAGTTGCAGAGCCCGCCTCCTGGAGAGTGAGCGTGCGGACCGCGTTGCCCGAGGCAGTGTCCACCACACTGATAGACCCGTCGTCCTGGCTCGCTGCCAGCAAGCGGCCGTCCGGGCTGAGGTCAAATGCGCCATTCTGAGCGACCGCCGCCGCGAATAGCTCGCGAAGCCCCGGAGGACTCGCTTGTGGGCCCGGCACAGCGCCCGCTCCCAAGACCAGGCCGGGCAGAAGGAGCGCCCCCGCGGCGGCCAGCGAGGCCCCTTGAAGATTCCTGATCCTATTCAGTCGCCCCATACCCCATTCTTTCCGGCGCATCCCCGCGCCACTCTCACCTGAGCATTCGTCATTACGGAATCAAGTGCGTTCCCACCGAATACAAGGTAGCGCTACCCGAAGTCCCACCATTTAGCTTGATCTCAATGGTCAAACTATAAGGGTTCGTAGAAGTAGCCGCATTGAACGTCGCAAGAAACTGGGAGGGGATCACCGAGAGATCGACGCAGTTGCCCGGCTTGGCCGCATCGCACAAATCATCACTTACTCCGTTGAGATTGTTGGTGCAGTTGCCTGACACCGAGCAACCCACGGTGGTGATGTTCTCCTCAGTTCCGTCTCCCGTCTGTCCGGCCAGCCCCTTGAAATGAGGCCAGTTACCGTTCTTCGTGGCTCCGTAGACCGTCCCTTGGATCATCACGTCGACGCTCTGGCCCGCGGTCACGTTCCAGAGGTTTGTCTGGCCCACCAGGATGGTGTACTGGCCTCTGGGATCCATCGCAATGGCCAGGTTAGCGCCGTTCACTCCGAGTCCATCGCAGATGCTTGAAGGGGTGCTCGTGCAACTGTAGGACGTCCAGTTGTACACGGTCGCACCCTGGGAGCAGGAGGTCCCCATGTAGCCAGCCACAGTTCCGGTCACGCATGCGGCCGGCGGTCCTGGGGGCGGACTCTGTGGAGTGGCTGGCCCGCTGCTCCCACCCCCACCGCAACCGGACCCACCAAGCAGAAGCGCCAGGCCCAAGGTGAGCAGGATCGCCAGCGACGCCAGGCGCGATCCTCTCTGCTTCGCGACCGCGTTGCGTCGCGCCCCAACAGCACGTTCCTTGCTGCCCGCTTGCGTCAAGTGCCTCAAGCCCAATCTCCTCGTCGGTGATAGTCCGCTACTGGAAACCCGCTCCGACCGCAAAAGTTGCGCCATATCGCCGCAGATTGTTCTAGATTTTCGAGCCTTTGGCAAGAAGTGGTGCTCGTGCTCCTCGGCGGCCACCGCCGCCCGAGCGCCACTTCAGCGGCTGCAATCATGGCTAACGATCACGCAGATTTTCATGTCATTTTGCCGATTTGTTTCAGATGGGGTGCACAAGGGCCCTCGAGGCGCCGTGATATAATCAGTATTTGGGGGTGCGTGTATGGCCATCGACTACTACGAGAAGATCTGGCACAACGGGGAGTTCATTCCCTGGGATGCCGCCACGATTCACGTGGGCTCGCACGTCCTTAGCTACGCTTCCTGCATCTTTGAGGGACTGCGCTGCTACGAGACGCCGCATGGACCCGCCCTCTTCCGGCTGCGGGATCACACCCGGAGGCTCTTCAATTCCTGCCGGGTCTACCGGATGGAGCCTGACTACACTCACGAGCAGATCGACGAGGCGATCATCGAACTGGTGCGCGTCAACCAGGCGCCGCACTGCTATGTGCGCCCGGTGGTGTTTCGCGGCTACGGCGACTTGAGCGTCAACCCACTCAAGAACCCGATCGAGACCTACCTTTTCTGCTGGAAATGGGGGCAGTACATGGGCCACGGTTCGGTGGAAGCCGGGGTGGATGTCTGCGTCTCGAGCTGGCGCCGCATGGCTCCGGACACGCTGCCTGCCATGTCCAAGGCCGCTGCCAACTACATGAACTCGCAGCTGATCAAGGTGGAAGCCCTCAGCAACGGCTTCGCGGAGGGTATCGCTCTCGATGCCGCCGGTTACGTCAGCGAGGCGAGCGGCGCCAACCTGTTCCTGGTTCATGACGGCAAGCTGCTGACGCCGCCCCTGGCTTCGGCCGTACTGCCGGGCATCACGCGGGACACCGTAATGACGCTTGCCCAGGAGCTGGGCTACACGGTGGTGGAGCAGGAACTGGCGCGCGAGATGCTATATCTGTCCGCCGAGGCATTCTTCACCGGCACGGCCGCGGAGATTACGCCCATCCGTTCGGTCGACCACATCCCGGTCGGCAACGGGCAGCCGGGGCCGGTCACCAAGCGCCTTCAGCAGCGCTTCTTCGAGGTCGCGCGGGGCCAAGTGGAGGATCGTTACGGCTGGTTGACCTACTGCCAGCAGCCGGTGGCCGTCACATCCTAGGCGGCTCCTCGCGGGCGCGTGGTGTGATTCTGCTGCATAGAAGGGCGCGGTTGAGGCCGCGCCCTCCGCTTGACCCCTTTTTCCAAAAGACAATCTAGGCCGTGACGTTAAGACTGCCGCCGCCGGTCGAGGTGGTGTCGGCCGCAGCCGGCTCGGGGGTAGAGCCGGAGCTTCCGGCATCCGGTGCGGCTCCATGATGGTGATGATGTCCTGCGCGATGAGTGATCGCCGCCAGGGCTTGCTGGGCGGCCGAGAGGTCGCCGGACTGAAGCGCCTGGCCCAGGGCGCTGAAAGCCTGGCCCAGGGGCGTGCGGGGGTTCTGCGCGGCCGCGGGAGCGTTCTTGGCCAAGGCGGCATAATCGGCTTGCGCCTGGCTCAGATTCCCGGAATTCAGGTCCGACGCGAGTTTTCGGAACTCGGCAATCGCCGACTGCGAGTTGTTCTGGTAGCTTGCGGTCTCCGAGGGAGTAATACTCGAGACTGACATCGTTTAACGCGCCTTTCGAGCTGGAATTAAAGCCATCCGTTTTGGGATGCGATTACTGCCCAAGCAACCTATCGACCGATCCCCGGCCTTCCTATGCTGGCAGCCAATGTATTGACTCAAGAGATCTTGTCAGCCTGGACCCCATCCGCTGACCGGCGCCCGTAGGCAGCAATGGCCGAGCCGGGGTCCGGTCACGGCAAACTCTGCCGGTTCCGCGTCTCTGGCAGGGCATGCCCTTGTTTACCTCAAGCTTGTTTACCCCCTTTACAACTCCTGATCTACGTGGTAACGTCGGTCGGGAAGAGCCGCCAGATAGGGCCTGCGCTATGAATGTTGACGAGCTTCTGAAGACCGTGAGCGAGGCTAAGGCCTCGGACCTGCACTTGAAGGTGGGCAACGTGGCTCACATGCGGGTGGACGGGGAACTGCGCCCCGTGCCCGGATGCCGGAGCATGTCCTACGAGGACGTCGAGACGGTCGCGTCTTCGGTGATGAACGAGCGCCAGCGGGAGCAGTTCCAGAAGGCCAGCCAGGTCGACTTCGCCTACAGCGTCTCGGGCGTGGGCCGCTTCCGGGTGAACGTCTACCGCCAGCGCGGCACGATCGCCATGGCGCTGCGCGTCATTCCGGAGATCGTGGACTCGCTCGCCCAGCTCCAGCTGCCCAAGGTGGTCGAGACGCTGGCCGACGAGCGCCGCGGGCTGGTGCTGGTGACGGGCGTGGCCGGGTCGGGTAAGAGCACAACGCTGGCCGCCATGATCGACCGGGTCAACGCCACCCGACCGGCTCACATCGTGACTCTCGAAGACCCCATCGAGTTCCTGCACCGCGATAAGATGTCGATGGTTGACCAGCGCGAGGTGGGGGAAGACATCCCCGATTTCAAATCCGGCTTGCGCGCCGTCCTGCGCCAGGACCCCGACGTAATCCTGGTGGGTGAGATGCGGGACCTTGACACGATTCAGACGGTGCTGGTCGCGGCGGAAACCGGCCACACCGTCTTCTCCACCCTCCACACCCTGGACGCCGCCGAGACCATCCAGCGCGTGATCGCCGTGTTTGAGCCGCACGACCAGCAGCAGGCCCGGCTGCAGCTCGCCGCCACCCTCAAGGGGGTGGCGGCTCTGCGTCTGCTCAAGCGCAAGGGCGCGGAGGGCCGGGTGCCGGCCGTGGAAGTCCTGGTGACCACCAACTACATTCGCGACTGCATCATCAACTCGGACAAAACCCCGCTGATTCGCCAGGCCATCGCCGCCGGCCATTCGCAATACGGCATGCAGACTTTCGATCAATCTCTCTTCAACCTGTACACGGAAGGATTCATCGAATTAGAGGATGCCCTGCCCCAAGCGTCCAAGCCGGATGAATTCAGGCTGCGGGTGGCCGGCATCCACTCCGATTAGGATCCCGACCTCCGCCAGGTGAAACCGCTTTGGCTGCCCCCAAAACGAAACCCAAAGATCCATTCGCCATGGCTCTGGCGATGCTGGCGGCGCGCGCCTGCTCGGTGGCTGAGCTGAAGCAGAAGCTGCGCGCCCGATCCTTCGCCGCCGCGGTCATCGACGAGACCGTTGTCCGGCTGAAGAAGCTCGGCTTCCTCGACGACCGCAGACTGGCCGAGGAGTATGCCTCTTCCCTGGTCCGGAACCGGGCTCTGGGGCGCTTTCGGGTGGAACGCGAACTGAGAGCCCGCCGGGTCGATCCGCGCGCTGTCGAACCCGCGGTCGAGGGGGCGTTCCGGGAGACCGACGAGCGGACCGTGCTCGAAGCCGCGCTCGACAAGAAGATACGTACGCTGCGCCTGCCCCTGACCCGGCCCCGGCTCTATGGCTTGTGCGCCAGCTTGAGGCGGCGCGGATTCCGCTCCAGTGATATCATTAAAGCTGTGCGCGCCCGGCCTGAGCTCGCGCCTGTGGCCGAGGAGGCGGATCTCGAGTCGCTGGAAGAATGATCCGGGCGGGTGGGCTGGTTAGCGCAGAAGCGGCGGGCCTAAATCGACCATCCTAGGGCAGGACGAAGCCGCCTGCAGATCAGGCTGGCCCCGCATTTTTGACTTTCGACTGCTTTTTGGAAATGAACCTGTCATGCTGTTGAAAATAAAGGGGCGGGCTTCGAGCTTGTCGCCGCCCTGAAGGCTCGAACCCGGCAACAAAAGTCTGGACCCCCGCCCTTCGACAGGCTCAGGGCAGGCTTTCCGCGGGGGTGACACCCTCGATGGCGCATGACCGACTAGGCCGCCCGTGGGTCAATCAGCGCAAGCGGGATTCAGGACGCCGGCTCTCATCCATATCTTCTGGAAACGAACCGGGCATGTTGTCGAGGATCGGCTTTCAAATCGGTGCAAAATGAGCTTCAAGATGAACTCGGTTGTAGCTGAGAAAGGACCAGATCGGCTCCAAGTAGCGGCTAATGTTATCCTCTGACCAGATTCGCCAGACCTTTCTCGACTTCTTCCGCGAGCGCCAGCATCGCGTGGTGCCGTCCTCGTCGCTGGTTCCGGCCGGCGATCCGACCTTGCTCTTCACCAACGCCGGCATGAACCAGTTCAAGGACGTTTTTCTGGGCCGCGAGAAGCGCGACTACCTGCGGGCCGCCAGCTCGCAGAAGTGCGTCCGGGCGGGCGGCAAGCACAACGACCTGGAGCAGGTAGGCCGCACCGCCCGCCATCACACCTTCTTCGAGATGCTGGGCAATTTTTCCTTCGGCGACTACTTCAAGGCCGAGGCGATCCGCTGGGCCTGGGAACTGATCACCGAGGTCTACGCCATTCCCAAGGACAAGCTTTACGCCACGATCTTTGAAGGCCAGGGCGAGATCCCGCGCGACGGCGAGGCCTACGACTCGTGGCGCGCGGTGGGCGTTCCCGCTGAGCGCATCTTCGAGCTCGGCATGAAGGAGAATTTCTGGGCCATGGGCGACACCGGTCCCTGCGGGCCGTGCTCCGAGATCCACTACGACATGGGCCCCAAGGCGAGCGACGTCGGCCACTCGGATTGCCAGTTTCCTTGCGACTGTGGCCGCTACGTGGAGCTCTGGAACTTGGTCTTCATGCAGTTCAATCGCGACGAGAGCGGCGCGATGACGCTGCTTCCGCGCCCCTCCATCGACACCGGCGCCGGTCTCGAGCGTCTCGCCGCGACGCTGCAAGGCAAGCTCTCCAATTTCGACACCGACCTCTTCCGCCCGCTGATCGACGAAGCCGCTTTGCTGGCCAAGGTCGAATACGGCGCCAATCACGAAACCGACGTGTCGTTGCGCATCATCGCCGACCACGCCCGCGCCTCGACCTTTCTGATCTCCGACGGTGTGCTGCCCTCGAACGAAGGCCGGGGCTACGTGCTGCGCCTCATCATGCGCCGCGCGCTCTATCACGGCCAGACGCTGGGCCTGAACGAGCCCTTTCTGTTTAGGATGTCGGGCCACGTGGTGGATTTGATGAAGGGGGCGTATCCGGAGCTGGTCGAACACGCCGAGCACATCGCGAAGGCAATCAAGATCGAGGAGGAACGCTACGAACATACAACACGCAACGGCTTGGAGGCCCTCGACTCACGTCGAGTGATTACCCCATCCTTCCAATGCTTGTTCAAATACGTCCGTAAGTATCTGCCCGGGGCTAGTAAGGAGGAGAAGGAGGTCTTCTTCGGAAGGATTCCTGCGGGATTCGCAAACGCGGACACCTGGCTTGGCGTTCAAACGCTGAAACTCGGACCCGATGCATATCCCTTGCTGCGAGCACTCAGGAAGCCGCCATTCGGAGAGGCTCCCGGTGGGCCTGCGCCTGACCGCGTTCCGCCCGAGGGGAGCGCGTGGGTCGCGGGAGATGACGTGTTCATGCTGCACGACACGTTTGGCTTACGCCCCGACTTTGTGCGCGACATCGTGAAGAGCGTCAGCCCTGAACTTGACATTGATATACAAGGCTACGAAGCCGAAATGCAGAAACAGCGCGAGCGGGCTCGTGCTAGTTGGAAAGGCGCGGAGAAGAAAACCGCTGCGCCTGATTACCTCGCACTCGCCGAAAAGTACAAGACCGAATTCTTTGGCTACAAAGAAAACGAGACCCGCGATTCCCGCATCGTCGGCCTGATGGTGAAAGGCGCGCCCGTGAACCAAGTATCTCCGGGCACAGAAGCGGAAATCATTCTCGACCGCACGCCCTTTTACGCTGAAGCCGGCGGCCAGATCGGCGACACCGGATACCTGACGGCGCCGGGTTCGCCGCAGCACGTGGCTCAGGTCACCGACACCTACCGTCCCGTGACCGGCATCACCGCCCACAAGGCTATCGCGCGCGAGACTCTGCAGGTGGGCGACCTGGTGACCGCGCGCATCGACGCCGGGCGCCGCGAAGCCATCATGCGCAATCACACCGCCACGCACCTGCTGCACGCCGCCCTGCGCAAGGTCTTAGGCACCCACGTGAAGCAGGCGGGGTCACTGGTGGCGCCCGATCATCTGCGCTTCGACTTCAGCCATTACGCTTCCGTCGACCGGCAGGACCTGACGGATATCGAAGATCTGGTGAACGAGCACACGCTGGGCAACGAGGAGATCCGCACCGAGGTGATGAGCATCGATCAGGCGCTGGCCTCGGGCGCGATGGCGCTCTTCGGCGAAAAGTACGGCGACCAGGTGCGGGTGGTCTCGGTGGGCGACGGCCGTTTTTCCAAGGAACTGTGCGGCGGCACGCACGTGGAGCGCACCGGCGAGATCGGCCTGTTCAAGCTGACCAGCGAGGGCAGCGTCTCGGCGGGCACGCGGCGGGTGGAGGCTCTCACCGGCACCGGCGTGCTCGAAGACCTGCGGCGCCGCATGGAGCTCCTGCAAGCCATCGAGTCGCGCCTGCGTGCCAAGCCCGACGACCTGCTTGCAACGATTGAGCGCCTGGAGGAATCAGAGAAGAAGGCACGCAAGCAGGCGGAAGCCAGAGTCCAGAAGGAGGCGGCTCGCCAGGCCGCGGACCTGGTGAGCGCCGCCCGCGAAGTCAAAGGCATCAAAGTGATTGCGGCGCGGGTGGAAGCGGGAGGAGCCGATCCCCGGGCCACGATGCGTCAGATGGCCGATGATTTGCGGCCGCGCCTCGGCTCCGGGGTGATCCTGCTGGGCAGCGTCTCGGACGGCAAGGTGGCCTTGCTGGCCGCCGTCTCCAAGGACCTGACGGACCGGCTGGACGCCGGCAAGATCGTGCGGGCGGCAGCCGGCCGGGTGGACGGGAGCGGCGGCGGCCGGAAGGATCTGGCCGAGGCGGGCGGCAAGAGCCCCGAGAAGCTGGCGGGGCTGATCGAGGCGGCGCCCGAGATTGTGGCCGGGATGTTGGGTTAGTGAGGTTTGCGGAATATTGTGCCGAGGACATCCGCCCTTGTGATCGAGGGCCCTCACCCGGCCCGCTCCGGCTCCCTTCGACATTGCTCAGGGAGGCTGAGCGAAGTCGAAGCCTGATGAAAGCGCCGGCGGCGGGCCCCCCTCTCCCTTGGGAGAGGGGGGGACCGCGCCGCGGTGGGGTGAGGGTCGGGACGGTTGCTTGTAGCGCCACCACAGGTAGTGGCCTGCTCAATATAATGCGAAGCTCAATGGTGGATGGGCAGTGAACGTACGGTCGACGGATCAGCGGAAAACAGGGTCGCCGGCCACATCCGATCGCTATTTCCCATTTATGTGCCCTTAGGCGGTTCTCTAGGATGGCCCGTAGAAGCGTGTAACAACGGGTCTACGGCGTGTAACACGGGTTGCCTAGGGGTAGGTAGCCCCCCGGGCCGCCCGGGCGTAGAAACAGCCTGTTTAAAGGATGGGGGGCCGGCCTTTGGCGCCCGGCTTCCAAGGCTTGGATTTTGAGGCGCGCCGCCTCAGCTTGCGCTTCCACATGGCATGCTCGTCGCAGTAGGTCTTGTAATGATGGGTCGGTTTTCCACAGATCTGGCATCTCTTCTCGCTCGCCATCTTGATCTGCCACTTGCGTTGCCGGGTGAGCTTCGGCGGCTCTTTATCACCCGTTCGGGCCACAGCCATAACGCCCCTCCATCTCTCCCTCCGCTCCTCCCTGGCACCAATATACACCCGGGTCTGGCCTATGGCCAGAAGGTTAACCTCCGCTTCAGAACACGTCCGCTCGCAGGGCTTCCGCTTTGATGCTCAAGCCCGGCCATTTCGAGACGCGGAGGGACCGTTGGGCGACTGCCGCCGCTCCCCTGCTGATCGGGATGCTGCTCGGCCTGCCGGCGGCGCTTGGGGCGCGTCCGGCTTCAGCTTCGGTGGCGAAGGCCGATCCCGCCGGGACCCAGGACATGTACGGCGAGGTTTTGGACGAGCATAACCAGCCGATCGCCGGAGCTATTTGCACCCTGCAAGGAGGAATCCTCCCGGCTGATGGCCTGTCCGCAACCACCGACGAGCAGGGCAAGTTCTCAATCACCGGGATCGGCTTCGGGACCTACTCTTTAACCTGTGCGGCGGTAGGTTACCAGCCGATCGTGAAAGGCGGCCTCGAAGTCAGCGAGGCGACGTTCCCGGCGATGCAGGTGGTGCTGCCGGCCGAAACCGTGCTGAAGCAGCACGTCGAGGTGCGAGCCAAGGCGCCGGCCGTCAGCGAGCAGGGCGGCGCCCCGCCGGCCCAATTGAGCGCCCCCCAACTCCAGTCGCTGCCGCTGGTCCAGCAGAAATTCATGGCGGCCCTGCCCCTCATCCCGGGCGTGATACGGACGCCGGACGGCAGAATGAACATCAAAGGGGTGCAGGAGACCCAGGGGCTGCTGTTGCTGGATTCCACCGAGATGGTGGACCCGGTCACCGGCTCTTTCTCGATCGATATCCCCATCGACGCGATCCAGACCCTCTCGGTGTATAAGAGCATCTACTTGAGCGACTACGGGCGCTTCTCGGGGGGCCTGACCACGATCGAAAGCAAGGCGCCCTCCGGGCGGTTCGATTGGGAGCTGAACGATTTTGTGCCAACCCCGCGCATCAAGAGCGGCCACATTGTGGGAATCGCCGACGATGAGCCCCGGTTCTACCTCACCGCTCCCTTGATCAAAGACAAGCTCAATTTCTCCGAGGCTTTTGTATACACTTACTCCCGCCAGCCGGTGCGGGGTCTGGCCTTCCCCGACAACGAGATCAAGACGGAGGGCGCCAATTCTCTCACGAGCTTTCAGTACATCCCGTCGCAGCGGCAGGTGTTGTCGGTCAACGTGGATATCTTTCCGCTGCGCAAGCAGTTTGCCAACATCGACTCGCTGGTGCCGCAGACGGCTTCCTCCAATTACGGCCAGTCGGGATTCTCGGCCGCGGTCATCGATCGTTACCTCTTTGCTTCCGGCGGCATCCTGACGTCGCTCTTCCAGGAGATGGAATTCGACAGCAACGGCTACGGCCAGGGTCCGGAGCCGATGCTGGTAACACCCAACGGCTGGGGCGGCAACTTTTTCAACAAATACGTGCGCGACGCCAACCACCAGGAGCTCTCCGAAAAATACCAGCTCGCGCCCAGAGACTGGCACGGCAAACATGAAGTGAAGGTGGGGGTGGAAGCGGACCGGAGTTCTTACTCGGCCAGCAGCCAGTCCCATCCGGTGATGGTGCAGCGTCAGGACGGCAGCGTGGCGGAAAGCATCGATTTTACGCCAGCCGGAAATTTGCACTCCACGGCCACCGAGATTGCGACTTTCGGGGCGGATCACTGGTCGCCCCGGGACAACATCACCGTGGATTACGGAATGCGCTTCGCCTACCAGACCCTGGGCGTGCCCGCCTCCCTGGCGCCGCGCGCCGGCGCCGTGTATTCACCGGGGTCGAGCGGCAAGACCGTCCTGCGCGGCGGCGTGGGTCTCTTCTACGATCGCGTGCCCTTGTTGGCCGGCGATTTCACGGAGAACCCGAAGCAGATCGTCACTTACTATAACCAGGAGGGAGTGCCGCTCGGGCCGCCGACCGTCTTTGATAATGCCTACATCAAGGTGAACGAAAACGGTACCGAGGTGGTGCCGTCCAAGAACCGGCTCGACTCCACGCCGCACAACCTCACCTGGAACGTGGATATCGACCACGAATTTACGCCGGCCGTGCTGGGCAGCGTCAGCTTCCTTTCCAGCCGCACCTATCAGCAGTTCACCGTCGGTCCGCTCGAACAACCGGGCACGCCGCCCACGCTACTTCTCACCAACACCGGGGTCTCGCGCTACAACGAGGTGGAAACCAGTCTGCGGCTTCGGCCCACGGAAAAGGCGGATATCCGCATCGCCTATATCTACAGCCAGGCGCGCGGCGACCTGAACACGCTCTCGGCCATCTACGTCCCCTTCCAGACGCCGGTGATCGTGCCCAACTTGTTTGGCACTCTCCCGTCCAACGTGCCCAACCGTCTGATCACCTATGGCAACTTCAAGCTGCCCTGGGAGATGACCCTGAGCCCGGTCCTCGACTGGCACACCGGCTTTCCCTATTCGGCCATTGACGTCCTCCAGAACTACGTGGGCCCGCCCAACAGCTTGCGCTTTCCGGAGTTTCTGTCGCTGGACCTGAAGATCTCCAAGGACTTTCGCCTCCCCTTTCTGCCCTGGGTCCGCGATCACAAGCTTCGCCTGGCCTTCTCGGTCTTCAACCTGACCAATCATCTGAATCCGCGCGACGTGTACAACAACATCACGTCTCCCTACTACGGGGATTTTGCCGGCTTCCAGCACCGGTTTTACGACGCCTATCTCGACATCGTATACTGACAGCGGGCCGCCGCCGGGCGCCCGAAACTCGACCTCAATGGCCAGCCACAACCATCTCGGCAGCCTCCACGAAATGTTCTTGCGGCCGCGGCGGCTGAAGACGGTGATCTTCTTCGTCACCTCGGCCTGCAACGCGCGCTGCCGGACGTGCTTTTACTGGGAGGAGCTCAATCAACGGGGCGATCTGAGCTGGGATGAGATCCAGACGCTCGCCCGCAGCATGCCCCCGTTCACGGACCTCTGGCTCTCCGGCGGCGAACCGATGCTGCGCCGGGAACTCGCCGAGATCGTTCATCTTTTCTACGAGACCAACGGTATCCGCTGGGTGAATCTGCCCACGAACGGCCTCCTCCCCGAGCGCACGGCCAGTTGGGTGGATCGGATACTGAAGGAGAATCCTGAACTCGACCTGGACGTGAACGTCGCTCTGGACGGCCTCGGTGCCATGCAGGATTCGATTCGCGCCGTGCCGGGAAACTTCCGGAAGACCCTTGCCACCCTGGAAGCGCTGCAACCCGTCCGGGAGCGCTATCCTCGCCTGCGCGTCAACGTGAACACGGTGATCTGCGCCGAGAACTTCGATCAGGTGCTGGAGATTGCGGAATTCGTGAAGACTGGCTGCCGGGTCGACGGCCACTACTTCAACCTGATTCGTGGCGAGGCCAAGGATCCGAGCCTCAAGCAGCTTCCGCTGGATCGCCTGGCGGCCCTCTACCGCGAGATCCAGGGCTATTACCGGCACTATGCGTCGACCCTGGAGCGCCGTTATCAGGGCGTGAGCCAGGCGATTGCCCGGGCCTACTACCAGGGGACGCTAAGGCTCCACAATCAAGTTCAGTTGGAAAACGCCCGCTCGTCGCATCGCTGGCCGATGCCTTGCACGGCGGGTGAGACCACGGTGGTGATCGATTACAACGGTGATGTTCGCGCCTGCGAACTGCGGGGAAAGCTCGCCAACCTGCGCGAATACGGATGCGACTTCGGGAGGTTTTGGGAAGCGGAGGACCGAAAGCTCGAACTCAAGGCTATCGTTAAGGATCAGTGCTGGTGCACTCACGTCTGCTTCATCCACGACAGCCTTCGCCATTCGGCTAAGGCGATGCTCTACGACATTCCGCTCGCCTATCTGGGATCGAAGCTCAAAGGCCGGCCGGTGCCGCCGGGGGACGCACCCGGCTGCGATACGCTCCCAGAATCGCCAGCCCAAGTCCGACCAGAGTCACCAGAAAGCTCAGCCATGGTCCGACGTAAGGCAGGTTGATGGTGACGAAGACGATGATCAGCCCGGCCAGCAGCGCGAGCGCGAACGCCGGACGCTCGCCCGCCCGTCCCTGGATCACACCGCGGCCTAAAGCCGCTCCCACGAACACTTTGGCCAGATAGAGGCTCACCCCCCAAAGGATCAACCCCAGGACGCCCAAAGGAATTCCCACCAGGGTCAGGCAGGCGATGATCGCCGCCACGGGCGTAGCCACAAGGGCCAGGAACCCGATACCCGCAGCGCGTAGCAGGCCGCCGCCCGTATTCAGAGAGGCCTCGAATAACACCGGCGTCAGCCAGTTCAGGATCAGGCCCAGAATGAGGGCCGCCGCCAGCCAGATCGCCTGCCAGAGATAGAACTTGGGATCGGCATAGTGACTCGGCGACCGCTTGATCAGGTTGATCTCGGTCTTGCCCCCTATCGTGGCCCCGGGGTCGATTTGCGCGTCCTGCTTGTTGTGGACCTCCGCCTCAAGATTTCCCCCGATGTGGGCCGACTTCGCCACCGTCAGCAGGCCTGTGTGGACCTGCAGATTGCGGCCAATTGCGCCGCTCGAATCGATGGCCCCTCCGAACCATGCCACGTCGCGTCCTACCGTGCCGCCCAGGCGGAGCGTGTCGCCCCCAGCCCACACATCGGTGTTCACCCGGCCCGAAGGATCAAGCTGCAAAGTCTGTCCCCAGAAGTAGATACCGCGCCCTACCTGCCCCGCCACGGTGAGCGTCTGGCACCATACAAAGAGGTTACCCTCGACCGTACCGGAGATCTCGACCTGCTGGCCGCCCACAACGAGGTCGCCTTTGATGTCGCCCCGCACGATGACCCTTCGAGCTGGGGCGATCACGCTGCCGTTGACGGTGCCATCGATCTGGACGGCCTCCCCGCTGGTCACAAGCGAGTCCTCCACCACCTGGTCTGGCCCCACCCTGACCAGCTGTCCGCTGCGCTTCTCGATGGCCTTGGCCGGATCTGCCGCAACGAGGGCGAATAGGGCGGTAGCCAATATCGCCACTGGCATCGGATGGCGCGCCATCAGGTGACGTAAGATGCTGAAAACAATGGCAGCTATGACCACCAGACCAAGCATCGTGACAAGCCCGTCGAGCACCACCGGCGCCTCCCGCATCAGGTCGAGCGCATTGCTGAAGAAGAAGCCTTCGAGGCCCCCCAGATTGAGGGGACTGACCCACGAAGTAACTCCGGGCGCCAGATACTCGACCCCGCTCACCAGCCAGTTGAGACCCAGCGCCACCGCCAGCGCCGAGACAACAGTGATCACCAGGCTGCGACCGATATTTCCTTGGGCAGCAATAACTTCTGGATCTGTCATTTGGAAGGTATCGGCGAGGACCCGATTCTCGACCTCGAGCGCCGCCACCAACCGGCGGCAAGCCTCACATCGCGCCAGATGCTCCTGAACACGGAGGCGCTCGGGCCCCGCGAGCTCGCGGTCAACATACATCGAATAGGTCAGTTCGGGAAAATGGTCCATGATCCTGTCTCCGCGCCCCGTGTAGGGCCAAATCCTTCTCCATCAAGTGGTTTCGCTAAGCGCGCGCCGAAGCTGCTGCTTGGCGCGGAAGATCAGCGTGGCCACATTCGCCCGGCCCAGTCCGAGCTGCTCCGCAATCTCGTCATAACTCAAGTCGCTGTAATACCTTAGGGTCAGAGGAACCCGGTACTGGGGCGGCAAGGCGGCGATCGCCCTTTTCACCTTATCGCGACCTTCGTCGTCGATAACCTGTTGAAGCGGCGAAGTTTCTCTCACTGGGAGGGGGAGCGACTCCGCCGGCTCCACCTCGAACAGGCGCTGCTCCAGCTGCCGCCGCCGCAACCGGTCCACACAATAATGGCTGGTCACACTCAGAAGCCAGCGCGGAAAGGGCAGCGAAGCCTCATAGCTCTTGATCGACTTGGGCAGCCGGGTGAAGACCTCGCTGGTAGCATCCTCGGCATCCTCTTGACGCCCAAGGAGATGGCGGCAAAGCCCGAAAACTCGGGCGCGGAAGAGCCCGTAAAGCTCGCCGAGGGCCTCCGCATCATCGTCCATCGCCCTTGAGATCACCATTTGCAGATGGGCCTCATCCATTCGGGCGCTCCAGCAAGCGCTCAACACAGTACTACGGTCGACTCAGGATGTAAATTGCAGGATCAAACCTGCTTAGGCGGACCGCGTGGCTGGACCACTCATCGGAGCCGATCACAGAACCGCGCTTGTGCCAGTCACCCCCAGCTCGACCCTTCGTCGGACCCGCGGGCCGAGGCGAAAGCGTTGAGAGGCCGAACTGAGAATCAACAACTTAGCAAAGACATTGTTGCAATGGAGTGTCCCTGGCGTCGACCGATTCTAAAGGACTTCCACAGCAGGACGAAGAGCAAAAGTGGTTAATTTCTGCACAGATTTAAGAAAATCAGGTCATTTTCATTCTCAGCTTGCGATCAAAAAACATACAAAATCTCAAGTAAAGCTTGAATCTCATTTCGTATGCAGTTTCGGCCCGGGCAATGTAAGGATGAAAGCGCGAGACGGCCCCAACTTCATCGACGGTTACTAGCCCGTCAGCCACCGGTCAGGCGCTGCTTAATCCGGTCAGGCGTTGTTTAGCTTCGGGACTCACGATCAGCGGGATGGTAAGAGCATCAGACCGCGCTCTACGGTCTGCGGTTTTTTCGGGCGAGAGCCGCGAACCCCAAAGACGGGGTCCGCGCTGCCTGCCACCAGCCCATTCCTCGGACGCCCTCGCCGCACGACATTAGGCTTCAAGGCCGGTTGATCGCATTGACCGGGGGAAATCAAAATCCGCGCGGGAGGCTACGATTCAGCCTTCATCACTGGAGTAAGACCGCGAAACGGCTAATCGAATAACCCAGCACCACACCCACGAAAACGTCCGATGGGAAATGAGCCTGAGTGGTGACGCGGGAGAAAGCTACCAGGCCGGCGAGTCCATAAGAAACCCATGGAACCCAGCGATGCGTCCGGTAGCGCCGCGCCATGACGGTGGCGACGGCAAACGCGGCCGTGGAATGAGCGGAGGGAAAGCTGGCGGTACCGCTGAAGCTGCTTCCCCAACCTGTCTTGAACCAGGTGTTGGAGAAGTTTCCCGAGGGAGGTATGGCGCTGGGACGCTCCCGTCGGGTTGCCGCCTTCAGCGCCGTGTCCAGGATAATGCCATCAGCGAGGGATTCCGCCGAAAAGAGGGCGCTCTCTTGCGCGTAGGCATCGTGCTTCTTGAGGCCGGCGAGATAGAACGAGGTCGGCACGACGGCGATGCCGAGCGCGGTTGTGGCGCCGCTGAAGACCTGATTGAACCCGTCAAAGGCGCTGGTGCGGCGGAAGTAGGGCGCGTCGTGAGGATCCAGCGCGATCAGGCCGGCCGTGGCTCCGGTGAACGCGACCGTCGGTTGCCAGTGCCTTCCGATCTTGGCTGGAAAGGTCCAGATGGACCGCTGGTCTTCCGCCAGGTTGGGCAGGAACTTCTTCCACGAGACCGTACGAGGCTCGGCCGCTGTGGGACCCTTCGAGTCCGGCTGCGAAGCCGGCTCCCGGGCAGAGGCAGCGGTCTGGGCGCGGACGGCGGCAGGCAAGGTGAGCAAGATCAGGGCGGCAAGAGCGCAGTTCCGGCGGATCGCATCCCCGGCGGAGTTGGCTGGCCAAGCCCGGCGCAGCGCCAAGCTCTGCAATTCATGCCTCGATCGGGCGCGCCAATGTCCTCGTTTGACGCCCATCAAACACCTTACTTCGAGGCCGGGCCGTTGCAGTTCATCACCGCAGGCGCCCATTGCCGCATCGACTGGGCCGCCACGACGAGCGTTCTTCAACCCAGCCCGATCTTGACGCCCCGTCGATCGGAACTCAAGCGCAAGCCCGCTTAGCAGGCGTCCTTGATCCGAATAAAACCCCAGGGCGAGCGACCGTGCGACGGGCAACATTCTAAATGTCTCGACAGCCGCTTAGCCGTAACTCTTAACATGTCTCGATTCGGCCTCTTGCTTGCCGACCATTGCGATGGTACACTCCGCGCCTGTCCTTGGGCTCGAGCTAACTTGGGGCACCATTCTAACACTGATATCGTGACCGGCAGCGCGGCGGGAAGCACGTCGAGTGGGTCTGACGGAAAATGGGGGTGACCTCGATGCCGATTAGAGGAAGAGTCTTCTACATCTACATCGCGTCGCTTCTGATGCTGATTCCTCTGTGCCAGCGTTGGACCCTGGCTCGGCAGGACACCTCCCCTGCGCCTGCACACGCCGCAGCGCCGCAGCAGCAGACGGCTGCTGCTCCGCCGCAAGGCCAGCCTGGCGCCGTCGAGAACAAGACAAACGAGAACGGGGCCCCTGGGGCGCCGTCCCAACCGTTAACCGTGAAAGACCTGGCGGACCTTGCCCGTGTTTCCAAACTGGCCCCGGTGGATCAACACGTGCTTCCCGGCGGTGCGGATGCGACGGTGGATATCGAAGCCCAGGCCCCGGTGGGAGTAACCAACGTCTACCTGTGGGGCTTCGAGGAAGATGACGGGGCGGCGGCGCAGCAAGCCACGCTGGTGGCGAGCGGGCAAGGAAAGACGACGCTGGCGCTTGCCGTGCCCACCCTTGACCTCTTCTGGCCCTGGCAGGTCGGCCAAACCCTGGTGCTGGGGTCCTTCCGGGTCGTAGACGGCAAACTCGACGCCGAACATCCGAATTTTCTGGTCCGCGAGGCGGTGAGCGTCAGAGCCGCGGGGTTCGCGGCCGTCGTCGGAGTCCTGGCGGCGGCGTTTGCGTATCTGCTAGCCGTGCTGGCGCTCGGCAGGGTGGGGAGCCACCATTCGTGGGACCCCGTCTACCTGACTTCTGACACCTTCGACCGGGCCAGCCTTTCGCAGCTTCAGGTCTTCTGCTTTACTCTGCTCGTATTCGGCCTGCTGGTCTTTGTCTTGCTGCGGACGGGTATCCGAAGCGACATCTCGCCCGATATCCTTCTGCTGCTGGGAATCAGTGCCGTCGGCGCCGCCGGGTCGAAAACGGCGGACACGCTGAAGACGAGGCTGACGTTTGAGAACTGGTCGTGGTTACGCAACCAGGGATGGCTGACCGTCTACGAAGAAGGCACCGGAATCCCTGCCGACCAGAATCGGGCTCGCTGGGGGGACCTGCTCAAGACCGGGCAGAGCTTCGACATCTACAGCTTCCAGTTGGTGGTCTTCAGCGCTCTCGTTGCCTTCGAGCTGCTGAGTAGCAACCTTCAAGAGCTGGCGACGTTCACGATACCGCAGAACCTCTTGGGGCTGCTGGGCTTGAGTAATGTGGTCTATATCGGCGGAAAGGCAGTCACTCCGAACTCCCTCGGCGACCTAGATAAGAAGGTCACTGATCTGCGGGATGCCGAGCAGAAGTGGATGGCTAAGGTCCTCCCCGCCGTCCTGGCGGCCGGCACTCCCCAAGATAAGCTCACGGCAGCCAAGACTGCGGGACCGCCCGAGTACCAGGCTTACATCGCAGACGCTCGCGAAACGGCGCGAATGCTGAAAGCGGTTTATGGCCCAGAGGGCACGAAGTTCACGACCGAGCCCATCCAGGACGGGGATCTGCTGCCGGCGTCGCTGAGCGCGTGACGTCCAAATTCGAACTCGCCTCGTCCGCACACAGGGTAGCTGCCATATTGTCATGGGGCTACTCCCACCACTGCGCGCTCCAATGCCGGGCGGGTCGAGAACAGCCCTGGGAAAGAAATCGAAAGGCGCAAGGCTCGAACCCCGCGCTACGTTCCCACCTCCAACTTATCGCGGCCGCGACCCACATTAAATCAGGCGCTGATCCTGGTGAAAGCCTCGTTGATCCCGAATAGGAGCCCACGGCGAGGAACTGCATTCCTGGCGGCTACCACCGCTCACCGCGAGGCCGGTTTCCGCTTCCTCCTCCTGGAACGCGGCGCAGGTTCAATGGACGGTGCGCCGGATGGTCGGGGCATGGGAGCGGCCTCGATGGCGCGAAACTCGGGAATCGACTTTGCGACCGCAGCCTTCGTCAGGGTCGCGATTCCTTTCTTGCCCCATTTTGGCCAGGGCGTGAGGAGCTTCAGTTCCTCTTTCTCCGGGTCCCAGCCGACCGCAACGCAAACGACGCCACCTGCCTGCGTACTCGTTTTCTTTTCGTCGATGAACCCTGTCTCGGAAATGGGCGGTTCAAACCACGATTGGTAAGCCACAACCGGGGCCAGGACAGGCCTTCCCATGGCCAGTTGACCTGGCAGCTTCTCGATCGAGGCAATGGGATAAGAACGCGCGACATATCGTTCCTCAGAGTTCTTTGCCTTCACCCCGATGATGTCGATCAAGTACACCAGATCCTGGAATTGGAACGCCAACCACCCGGACGATACAGAGCTTCCTTTCATTTGTTCCAAGGAGCGCCTGAAGTCTTTGGCGTCGAGGACGACGGAGCGGCCCTGCCGCGCCAGCGAGAGTTCCATCGCGCTGATGGCCGAGTCAAATGAAGCCGCCGCAGACCTTGTTCGCCACCCGAACATGGCCGGCCGCCGCCCGTGGATGAGGTTAAGCCTCCTTTTCTTCGCCCGTTCGGCAGCTTCCCACGCGGCCCTTTGGCGTTCCAGGTGCCCGATCCGTTTGGTCAGCCTGGCAACACCCTCGTGCCACAGGAGCTCGTAGGCATTCAGCTTGGCGAGTTCTGCAATTGAGGCAGGAAGTTCCCGCTTGTCCGGCATTTTGGCGCCGTCGACCAGCACCGGGATCACGGTTATTCCGTGCCGCAAGGCAGACTCGATTTCCAGCCGAACGAAGTCCTTCGGGCTGCTCAGTCTCGGGCGGCGGTCACTGCCCTTGACGAGCCAGCGACGGCCAATCAGAGCGATCAGCACGGCGGTGCCGGCGATCGCCCGATCGATAACGGCGTGAAAGTCCTGGCCGGGCTCGATGGTGGCAACATCCCGGAATATGTTCGCCGCGCCGAACCGCCGCGCCAGAGAGGCATGGAGGTGGGCCGCCGCCGCGCCTGTGTCCTGGCGACGATAGCTGATGAAGATGGACGTTGGCGCCGCGAACTCGGTCCCGAGAGGAATTCCCTGATGGGCTACAAGGGCGGAAGGATGGTGCGCTCTCTTCTTGCCGGATGGCGCTGATTTATGGGTAGCCATGCGTTGCTCAGGCACCGCTTTGGGCCGGCGGTCGCGGAGCCCAGCCCTGCGATTCATGCCTCGACCATTCCCGCCAAGACAAGTCCAGCGGCGGAGGCTAGGCAATGATCGACCGCTCCCATTGCTGATAGCAAGCACTTTCCATCCGGCGCAATTCGTCGCGCACGCAATTCAGGCCGAAGACGCAGAGCTCGAAGTTCTCGGAGAGACGGCGGAAGAGCGGCGCTGCCCGACGGTACTCAAACTGGTCAAACTTGGAGACGATGTGGTAGGACTCCTTGCCCGCCTTGACGTAGTCCACGAAGCGGTCCAGCGCCAGCGGCCGCCGGCTGTGCTTGAGGTGTTCGGGGAAGATGCCGGTGAAAAACAGGGTGTAATCCCCGATGTGCTTCCGCACCTCGCGCTCCCGGTCAAAGGAGGACGCGGCCAGCAACGGGTTCGATTCGATCAGCATCTCGCCCACGTCATCCAATCGCCGGCCGCTGGCATCGCGGATTCGATAGAGGCGCTCGGCAAAAGAGAACTCGATCAGTAGCGCGGCCAGATAGTCCGCCATCTCCGCGTCATGGCGGTGGATTTGATTGAAGAAGACACGGTGGACAAGATCGTCGAAGAGCCGGGTTAGGGGGTGGCCCGCTCGCATCGGCTGCTGCCCGGAAGTGGGCACGCAGCACGACGCGCCCACCACGCGTCAGGGTGCCAAAGGACGGGCGGCGCCGTCAAGACCGCCGCGAAACGGAAGGCCGAGGGCCACGCGCGGCCCGCACCAAGTATCGCGGCGGGAAGGAAGCGCTGTCGTACAATTGTAAAGAATCGTCTTGGGGCGCCTGCAAACCCTATGGACCCGGCAGGACATGCGATGGGCACCAGTCAAGTCATCGAGTTGCTGGTCTGGCTCCTGATTGCCGCCTCGGTAATCGGCGTGCTGGCGGCGCGCCTTCGGGTGCCGTACACGGTGGCGCTGGTGATTGGCGGGCTGGCGCTCGGATCGCTCCATCACCTGCCGATACTGCAAAGCCTAGCGGAGCTGGGACGGACGAACTGGCTGACGCCCGACATCGTGCTGGTCCTCTTCCTGCCGCCCCTCCTGTTCGAAGGCAGCATCAAGATCGATCTCTTCCGCTTACGGCAGAACGTGATTCCCATCGTGCTTCTGGCTACCTTGGGCGTGCTGGCCGCCACGCTGATTACTGGAGTCGCGGTGCACTGGGCCTTCGGGGCCCCGTGGCTGGTGGCGTTGATCTTCGGAGCGATCGTCTCACCCACCGATCCCGTTTCCGTGATCGCGATCTTCGAGGAGATGGGCGTGGACAAGCGCCTCACCATGATCCTGGAGGGCGAGAGCCTGTTCAACGATGGCACGGCGGTGGTGTTGTACGGGATCCTGGTGGCGGGATTTTCCGCCGGCCGGCTCGGGGTCGCGACCGGGTTCGAGCAGTTTGTGGTGATCGTATTGGGCGCCGTAGCCGTGGGGGCCATTCTTGGTTATGCCTTCAGCGCCATCACCCAACGGATTAACGAACCGCGAATCGAAATCACCCTGACCACGATCCTTGCCTACTCCTCTTACCTCGTGGCGGATGCGGTGCACTTATCGGGCGTCATCGCCGTCGCCTCGGCGGGCATCGTGCTCGGCAACGTGGGCGCCCGCCGGGGCATGAGCGCGCGAACCCGGGTGGCGGTGTGGTCCTTCTGGGAGTATGCATCGTTCGTCATCAACTCGCTGCTGTTTCTCATCATCGGCATGCGGGTGCACATCGGGGAGCTAGCGGAAGCCTGGCAGGCGACTCTGCTGGCGGTGGGTGCGGTGTTATTGGGACGCGCCATTCCGGTGTACTCGCTGGTGCCGGTGAGCAACATAATCACCACCAAGGTTCCCCTGCGTTGGCAGCCGGTGCTGATCTGGGGCGGCTTGCGCGGCGCTCTGGCGCTCGCGCTGGCGCTCAGCCTGCCGGCCACCATACCCTTTCGCGACAGCCTGCTCGCCTGGACGTTCGGCGTGGTCGCTTTTTCGATCATCATTCAGGGGCTGACCATCAAACCCTTGCTTCGTCTGCTGGGCATGTGCGGGACGCCGGAAACCGATTACAGTCGCGCCCGGGTTCTCGAGGCGGCATTTGCCTCCGCCCGCCAGGAGCTTGACCATCTGTTGAATGCGCACGTCCTGTCTAAAACGGTCCACGCGCGGCTGCGGTCGCAGCTGGACTCCGAGTTACAGAAGGTGGAAGAGGGCATCGCAGCCCTTTATGCGCAAAACGCGGTCGCGGCCGAGGAGGAGCTGAACGCGGCCCGGGTGCGTTTGACGGCGGCGGAACGAAGCGCCATCCAGGGAGCGGTGTACGACGGAACGATCTCACCGGCAACCGCGGCCGCCTTGATAGACGAGGCGGGGCGCCATCTCGACGAGCTCTTGTCGAGAGTGCGCGAGGGACCGCCGGTCTTGCCCGAGAACAGCGACGGCTCCGGCACCACCCCGGCCGGAAACGAGAGTCCGCCCAGGCCCTAGCCGGGCATCGTCGGCGTCCCGTTACTCCCGCCTCTCTGGACGAAGACCCCTTTTCTAAGGACGGCGCATCCATTCAGCAGGCGCGGGGCGGTCCGGCGTCGAGCGCAGGAAGGAGCTTGAACCAGAAAGGAGAACAGCAAGATGGAACATTGGTTTGCGAGTTGGCAAGCGTGGGTCATGGCCGTCGGCATTCTGCTCGCGGCGGTCGTCGCGGCCCTGATCGTCCACCGGATCATCTTCGGCTTGGCCCGGCGGGCAGCCGCCCACAGCGGCGGCGTGGTCGACAACCTGCTGGTGCGTTACGGTGAGAAGCCGATGAAATGGATTCTCCCGCTCCTCGCAGTGGAGCTGGCGCTGCCGGCGCTGCCGATCCCGGCGGACTACGTCGATGAGATCCGCCACGCGCTCGGCCTGGGGCTGATCGGCGGCGTCGCATGGGTGGTAGCATTGCTGGCGCACGTATTCACCGACTCCGTGGCCGTCCGCTACCCGGTGAACGTCGAAGATAACCTCCAGGCGCGGCGCGTCCGCACGCAGCTTCAGGTGCTGCGCCGGATCTTCCTGGTGGTGGTCAGCGTCGTGACCCTGGCGGTGATGCTGATGACGTTCCCCGCCATCCGCCAGATGGGTACCAGCATCCTCGCCTCGGCCGGCCTGGCCGGGTTGATCGTCGGCATGGCGATGAAGCCAACGCTCTCGAGCCTGATTGCAGGCTTGCAGATTGCCATGACCGAGCCTATTCGGATCGACGACGTGGTGATCGTGGAGGGTGAATGGGGCTGGATTGAGGAGATCCAGACCACCTACGTGGTGGTGCGCATCTGGGACCTGCGCCGGCTCGTGGTACCGCTTTCCTACTTCATCGAACATCCCTTCCAGAACTGGACCCGCCGCACGGCCGAGCTGCTGGGTACAGTATTCGTCTACACGGATTACACCGTACCGGTTGCCGCGGTGCGGGAGGAGCTTCGCCACATCCTGGAATCGTCCGGCAAGTGGGACGGCAAAGTCTGCGCGCTGGAGGTGACGGACGCCAACGCTCACACCATGGAATTACGCGCGTTGATGAGCGCCCCAGATTCGTCGAAAGCCTGGGATCTGCGATGCCTGGTGAGGGAAAAGCTGATTGATTTTTTGCAGCAGCATTACCCGGAGAGCCTTCCCAAGTCCCGAGCCGAGATTCAGCATCTGCCGGCGCGAGTCCACGCACCGGGGCCGCGCCCCCGGCCCCAATATGCGAGCAGTTGAGGGTCGTGGCACGTTTCTGCGGTGGACTCGAACGTTCCCACCTGCGGGCAGACGAGCCACCTATCGCCTTCACGTCCAGTGCCTGCGGCGCCGGTCCGCGCCCAGGCTGGCATTTCGAAATATGGCCAATCAATCCGGCCACGGCGGTACTCTGATGATCCATAATGTTCTTGACGGACTCTAAGAAGCAAAACCTGACGATGAGTTATCTGCTTGGTTTTGACGTGGGATCGTCCGCGGTGAAGATTGGCATACTGGATCTGAACGGGCGTACCGTTGTGGCTTGCCGCAAGGGCTATCCAACCGAAGAGCCCCGGCCCGGCTTCAAGGAACAAAACCCGGAGCTCTGGTGGGAAGCGGTGGTCGGGGCGATTCGCGAAGTCACCAGGGAGATCGATACCGGACGACTGCTGGCGATCGGGAGCGCCGGCAACATTTGCAGCCACACTTTCTTGGACGAGCGAGGGAAGCTGCTCCGGCCTTCCCTTGGATTTCAAGACCAGCGGGCTGCCTCAGAAGTCGACGAGCTGTTGTCGGCGACCACTCGCCAGGAACTTGCCTCGGAGTTGGGCGCCGATTTCCCTCCTGCGGCTACTTGGCCGCTGCCGAGACTGCTTTGGTTTCGGAAGAACGAGCCGGCCATCCTTGAGCGCACCCGGTACCTGATTCACGCCAAGGATTTCATCAACTTTCGTTTGACCGGCGAAATAGCCAGCGATGTGTCGAGCAACCGCGGCCTTGTGAATCTTTCCAGCGGTCTCCTGGCGAGCACGATTCTGAAAAAGCTGAAATTACCCGATCATTTTGTGCCGCGACTCCACGGTCCCGAACAGGTGATGGGTCGGGTTTCAACGCAGGCCGCTGTGGAAACCGGTCTTCCGCCGGGTCTGCCCGTGGTGGCGGGCTGGAACGATCTGAACGCCAGTGTGCTGGGGAGTGGTTTGACGCCTGCCAGCCATGCATTTGACATCACCGGAACCAGCGAGCATGTCGGGATCGTCAACTCCTCAACGTATCGTGCCGCGGGTTTGATCTCGATTCCCTTTTTCCGAGGCAAGCATTTGTTTTACGGCGTGACATCCAACGGCGGCGGGGCACTAACATGGTACGCGAGAGCCCTGGGGATGAATATCAATGACATGCTCCGCCTTGCGGAAGCGACGCCGGCCGGTTGCGAGGGGCTGATGTTCTTGCCGTACCTTGACGGCGAACGAGCGCCGGTCTGGGACCCCCGAGCTTCCGCCGCTTTCGTAGGAATCCGAAGCCGCCACGATTTGGGACACTTTGTCCGGGCAATCTTAGAGGGGGTAGTGCTTGGTTTGCAGCAGATATGGGAGTTGCTGAAGAGTGAAGCGGGAGCACAGGCCGGGCCGATCGTGGCGTCCGGGGGTGCGGCACGCGCTCATTTGTGGAATCAGATCAAGGCGGACGTCTGGGGCCGTGAGCTTCGGGTCCTCGAGAACGTCGATGCGGCGGTGGTCGGGGCGGCGATCCTGGCGGCCGTAGGGACGGCGCAGCATCCGAGTTTCGAAGTGGCTGCGGACGCGATGGTGAGAACCCGAGAGGCGTGCGTTCCCGCCAGGCGGGATGAGTTCTATCAGCATCTCGGCAGCCGCTACCGCAGGATTTATCCTGCCTTACGCCAGATCTTCAGCGAACCGTGAAGGAGGAGTCTAGGATGTCAGCCAAGACGGCGGTAGTCTTTGGGGCCGGCAAAATCGCGCGAGGGTTCATTGCTCATCTGCTGACAATCTCCAAGTTCAGCATCACATTCGTGGAGAAATCAGATGAGCTCATTTCACTATTGCGAGCGCGTCGCAGGTACACCGTCCATGTCATGGGCGCTCCGGAAAAGAACATTGTCATTGAAGGCTTCAACGTCTTATCCAGCGAGCAGATCAGAAGTGTGGCGGAAAGAGTAGCCACCGCATCGGTCGTGTTTGTGTCCATCGGCGGGCCCAATCTCCCGCAGATCGCTCCTTTGATCGCCGAGGGCTTCCGTGAGGCTTGCTCGAGGAGCCGCGCTGACCCGCTGAATGTCATCCTGTGCGAAAACTACTTTCAACCGGCACAATGGCTGCGCCAGTTGGTGGTGAGCCATCTTGACTCTTCGGAAATCGAGTGGCTCAACGGCCGCGTCGGGATTGTCGAAGCCCTGGTTTTACGGTCTTCCGTCGAGCCCACTCCGGAGATGAGGGCGGAGGATCCGTTGTCACTTAAAGTCCAGGACATGTGGGAAATGCCCGCCGACAAAGCCGCTTTCGTCGGAGAGGTCCCGGAAGTATATGGTCTCGTGCCCAAGGAGAACTTCGAGGCGGGGCTTGTCAGAAAGCTCTTCACCTATAATGCGATCAACGCCGTCATCGCTTACGTCGGCCATCTGAAGGGCTACACGCTGCTGAGCGAAGCTGCCAATGACGCCGAGATTGTCGAACTGGCGCGCGCCGCGAGTCGCGAGGCGGGATTCGCGTTGTGCAAGACTTACGGATTTGACCCGCATGACCAGGAACGGTTTGCGGAATCCGCCCTAGCCAAGTATCAGAAGCGCGAGATTGTAGACCCCATCGAACGCAACGCTAGAGATCCGGTTCGCAAACTAAGCCGAAATGACCGCTTGGTGGGTCCGGCGTGCCTCGCGCTCGCGTGCGAGGTCAGGCCCGCTGCCCTAAGCTCCGCGATTGGAGCCGCGCTTCATTACGACAACGCCGGGGACCCGGCGGCGCGAAATCTGCAGACGATGATCCAGGAAAAAAGCCTGATTGGAGCGATCGAAGCCGTGTGTGGCATTGACCCAGCAAGCGAACTGGCCGAGATGATTGTCGACGCCTACACCAAATGGCAGTCGGTATGAGTTTCAACAGCTACGACGAGTGGACGACCGCGCCGCCACGGTCCCTCCGGGTCGTGGAACTCCTCTCCTGTCGCTCACGGCAGCGCGACCTCAGGGATACTTCTTCCGGATCTTGACGGTACGGTCCAGACCATCGGTCACCTGAAGGATCTTGAGCCGCAGATCCTGATCGATCGTCGCCGTACGCAGGTACTGATGAACCTCAGCCTGCACCTCGGGGGATTGTTGCCCGTCCAGGAACGCGCTGAGCCAGGCCATCAAGAAGAAGATCTTCCGATTGCGCTTGATGTCGGGAAGGGCCTCCAAGGCGGGTCGCAGGTAGGCTTCGGTGAGCGCCGCCTGATTCCAGTAGTTAAAGGCGTCGAGGCTCTGCTCGATCCAGTCCTCAGGCCGTGAGGAATTATGGAGGTAATCGTCAAAATATCTTTGCTTGGTTGCGGGGTCGGGACGCGCGGCCTCGGCGGCGTAAGCGTACTCCGGACCGTCGCCGCCCGGATCCCGCGCGCGTTCGGCTTGGAGGACCTCCTGGGCGTGCGGATCTCCCAGCGCGATCAAGGCCGTCACCAGACGCCATCGGTCGAGGGGCCGCAGCGGCACGCCGGGGACCGGGAGTCGCCCGTTCAAGATGGCCTCAAGCCTTGCCAGACCTTGAGGGCTCTCGGCCAAGTCGCCGAGGGCCCGGAACCAGGTGATGCGCAGATCCTGGTCTGCGTCGTGGAGCATTCGATCCTCGGCCATGGACTCGAAGGCGGAAACGAATTCGCTGCGCGTTTTCCCGCTCACATACCGATGCATTGCCGTGGCCACGTGCGATAGGATGCTCTGGGCCAACGACTGATCTGTTACGGCGGGCAGGAGACCCTGAGCGAGCGCAATGTAGGCCCGCGGAGCAAGATCGGCCTGGCGCACGCCCTCCCAAAGCGATCCCCAGAGCAGGGTGGCGAGGAAGAGATCGTGCACGCCGCCCACCCGCCTCATTACGGTGTCGCGGCTGGCAGGATCGAGCAGGAAGCGGCCATAGGCGAAGTCCTGGTCGTTCGCGAACACGAAAGATGGGCACGGCTTGCCTCCGGCCTCCGCCACTGCCATGACGGGCTCGTCCAGTTCCACCCGCAGGTGGACCGGCTGCCCGTCGGGCTCGTCCAGCAGAACCTGGGCGGCAACCGGCCAGGTGTCGGCGGTACCCAGCACATCGTGTTGTGACAGGGACAAGCGACTCAGACGGCCGCCGTCACAGGACCAGGCCACGTCCACCTGGGGCATGCCGCGATGCCGGATCCACATCTCCGCCCAGCGATCCAGGCTCCGGCCCGAGACCTCTTGGAGAGCGCGCACCAGATCGCTCCACTGGGCGTTTGAATAGGCGTGGTCCTTTTAGGTAGAGCCGCAGAGCACCGCGGAAGCTCTCCTGGCCGAGCACGAAGGCAAGCTGTTTCAGCACCGCCGGCGCTTTGGAGTAAACGATGGCACCGTAAGCGGACTTGGCGTCCTTGAGATTGGGAATGTCCTGATAGATGGGCGTCGTACCGTCGGTGGAATCGATGGCGTAGGCGGCGGGTTTGATCGACTCATAGAAGCGCTTCCACACGTTCTCGTCCGGTTTCAGCGAAGCCAGCGCCTGGTAGGCGGGCAAAGCCTTCCTTCAGCCACAGGTCATCGAACCAGCGCATCGTGACCAGATCTCCGAACCATTGGTGGGTCAACTCGTGCAGCACCAGGATGTCGCGGTTCAAGCGGTCGGTGCGGGTGGGCGCCGTACGGAAGAGCACGGACTGCTCGCGCAGGAAGGTGGCGCCCGCGTGTTCCATCCCGCCGTAGGCGAGTTCGGGAATCATCACCATGTCGTACTTCGGGAACGGAAACGGCCGGGCAAAATAGCCGGAAAGATACCGGATGCCTTCAGCCGCGATCTGCTGCACCTCCGGAGCTTCGCGTTGCGCCTGCTCCAGTCTGGAGGCTCGTACATAGAGCCCTGGCAGTCCCGGCGATTCGTTCAGCCGGCGAAAGGGTCCGGCAGCAAAGGCAAACAAATAGGTACTGATCGGAGCGGTCTCTTGAAATGCCGTCCGGCGCTGTCCGGCTCCCGGATTGGACTCGGATTCGGGAGCAGTGTTCGAGACCACCGTCCACCCCGCCGGCGCTATCAGCTCCAGCCGGAACCGCGCTTTCAGGTCAGGTTGATCGAAACAGGGAAAAGCCATGCTGGCATCCATCGGCACGAACAGGGTGTAAAGGTATTCCGTGTTGTCGTCGCGGTCGTCGTAGCGGGTGATGGCCTTTCCGGCAGCCGCAACCGGGGCGGAGAACTGTGCCTGCACGGTGTTCTTTCCGGCGCGCAGTCGCTCAGCAGGAAGCTCAACGTGTCCGTTCTCGATGCGCGGCGCAACGGCGGCGCCGTTCACCTTGAGGGTGCTGATCGTGCCGTCGCGGAAATCGAGCAGTATCGAATGTGCCGCCCGGAGGGCGAAGGTGAGTTCCTCGCTGCCCGCGGCCGTGTCGGCATGCGGAATCAGGTGGAACGTCAGGTGATAGCGGACCTGCGAAATCAGCGCGGCCCGCGCGCGCGCCAAGTCCCTGGGAATGCCGGCCGGCGCACTCGCGCCAGCGGCGGTGGCGGTCACGCGCAGCAAGAGTACAGCCCACAAGACCTGCGAGCGAAACCTCGGCTCAGAGAACAAAGCTGCCCCCGCAAAGCACAACTTCAACCTCGGGCCATCGCGACGCCCCGACTACGCGGCCACAAGTTCCTGAACGTTCAGCGGAAGCTCCGATAACCGCTCCACGCGCGTCCCGAACTTGCCCAGCGTGTTCTCCACCACGCAGTAGTCAAAGCCGGGAATGACCACCTCGTTCCAGTGGTTGCCGATGCCGCGCAGCGCCACGTCCAGCATGGTCACGATCCGGGCCCCCAGCGGCTCATGACTCTCCAGCGTGATGGCGCCGAAGAACTCCTGGCATTCCGTATAGCCGGAGTTGTGCGTTCCCGTATAGGGTTTGAGCGCAGCCAGATCGATCATCTTCCCGACGCGTGCCGACGCCTCGCCGGAGTGGGAACGGAAGTAGTCGACCAGCGCCTGCTCCTGAAGACGCGCCGGCAGATTCTCCGCTGCCACCTTCCGGTACCACTGCTCCCCGACCGCGTAGCCTCCCTCCACCAGCTTGAACCAGTAACGCTGGTCATCGGTCACCTTGGAGGGCCGATCGACGGCAATCACCGAGCGGCGAACGCAGGCGGTCAGGCCGTCGCGTTTCGGAGCGACGCCGAGATGCACCCATTCACGCTCCCCGATTGGACGATTGAGCGCCGGGCCGATCAGCGTCCGGTTGGCGACGTTCGCACCCACCATGATCTTGAAGCCATCGTCCTCCGAGCCCAGCATGCGCCCCGTCCACGCTCCCCATGCCGCCACTTCGCTCTCCAGGCGTCCGGGCCGCAAGACGGCGAGCATGCTGCGCAGCATCGCATCGCCCACCCGGGCGGCGTCGGCGATCAGGCGCATCTCCAATTCGCTCTTCTCGTATTTCACCCGGAAGTAGAGGTCCTGAGCATCCACCACGTCCTCGGGCGCAAACAGCCCTTCGAGATAACTCACCAGCCCGGCCGGGATCACCTGACGGGGCGTCAGCAGCGCGACACGCTCCACCGGGCCGCCGGCGGCGGCGGTGATCACGTCCTCCAGACGTTCGGCAGCTATGGGATACTTCTCGTCGGCCAGCTGGAGGAGCTCCACCTTGTGAACCGTGGCGCCCGCGCGCTCCGCCAGCTGCTCGGCGACGTAGCCACCTTCCAGCCCGGCGACGATGTGAAATCCCGATGGCCCCACCACACCGGCCACCTGCTCGATGGAGATGTTGATATTGCCGCCGAGATACGGCACGTCGCCGCAATAGTGCTCGTCGGAGAACACAATTCCGACCTTGTGCCCGCGCCGCTCCAGGGCGGCGTTGACGTTTCTCACCCGGGCCTGGAATTCCTCCTTCGGCACCGACAAGCTTCGGTCGATCGGCGTCGTATTCTCAATAATGCGCAGCACCCGCTCCATGTCCTGGCGATGCTCGGCGTTGCTCGGATTGATCGTTTGCATTGGGGCATCCTCCCTAGAGCACACGGAGTCAACCTACGCGCCTGCCGGCACGGACCTACTCCCTTCCCCACACCTCGCCGGCAATCTCAACGACCCGCGAAAGCTTGGCCCACTGTTCGTCCTCGCTCAACAGATTACCTTCCTCCGTACTGGCAAAACCGCACTGCGGGCTGAGGCAGAGCTGGCCGGCGTCGATGTACCGCGCTGCCTGATCGATTCGGCGCCGGATACCGTCTTTCGATTCGAGCTGCCCGCTCTTCGAGGTGATCAGCCCCAGCACCACCGTCTTCCCTTTCGGTACGAACCGCAGAGGCTCGAACCCTCCGGCGCGCTCCGTGTCGTACTCCATGAAATAGCCATCCACCCGAATCTCGTTGAACAGCATCTCCGCCATCGGTTCGTAGCCGCCCTGGGCGATCCAGCTCGAGCGAAAATTCCCGCGGCAGAGATGCAGGGTCACGGTCATACCGGCGGGCCGGCCTGCAACGGCGGCGTTGATCATCTGCGCGTAGATGGCAGGCAATCGGTCTGGATCTTCGCCGCGCTCCCGCACGGCCTGCCGCTGCTCCGGATCGCACAGGTAGGCAAGGTTCGTCTCATCAAGTTGCAGATAACGGCAGCCTGCGTCGGCGCAGGCGCGCACCGCGGCCTGGTAAGCGCGCCCGAGATCGCGATAGAAGTCGTTGAGATCCGGATACACGGCCTCGCTGATGGCCTTCCGCCCGCCGCGGAAATGCAGCACGCTTGGCGACGGAATCGTCATCTTGGGTGTCGCCTCTTTCGCATGCTCCCTCAGGAAGCGGAAGTGCTCGATCATGGGGTGCCTGCGGAAACCCACTCGACCCACCACGCGAACGCCCCTAGCTTTCGTGGCGATTCCCTTGAACGCAATGCCTTCGTCAGGCGTGTAGGGCTCGCAGCCATCCAGCCGCTCGAGAAAGTCGAAATGCCACATGGCGCGCCGGAAATCTCCATCGGTGGCGCTTCGCAGCCCGATCTCGGCCTGCTTGGCAATGACGGCCTCAATACTGCGGTCCTCGATGGCCCGCAACTCCTCCCTGCTGATCTCGCTGCTTTCATGGCGAGCGCGGGCGCGCCTCAATTCAGCAGGCCGTAGCAAGCTGCCCACATGATCGGCGCGGAATGGCGGAACGTTTCTCTGCATCTTCGGGACCTCGAGATTGCGATCCAAAGCTTTCAGTCATGATCAAAAGAGCCTCGGCGGCCTCCCGGCACTCCGTCCACCCTCTGGGATCGAGCCGCCTGCTGACAACGTGCTCGAACACAATCCGCCTGAGGGTATAACACTCTATCGAGATTGCCCGGAGAACGAAACACCCGGCCCGATGCGTGCCTGCTCGGGGTCGCCTCAGCGCAGGTCATCGAGTCGGACATCATTGCTCGAGGGAAGATGAAGTATCTTATTGAGATGTGGCGGTTCCGTATGGAGACTGGCGGCAGGCCTAAAGACGGAATGATTCGAAGTTCTTCTTGGTTGCCTGTTGCAATCGTCCTGACAGCCCTCGTGTTCAGGCCCACGGTCCTCGCATGGGCAGCAGAGCCGAAAGCGTCGGGCGCGCCGGCGTCGAGCTTATGTCTGAAGGTAAGCGACAACCACCGATACCTCGTTGGTCAGCGAGGCGAGCCTTTTCTGGTGGTTGGCGATTCACCTTGGTCACTCATCGTTCAACTCGACCAAGCGGACATTGATACCTATCTGCGGGACCGTCAGAGCAAAGGCTTCAACTCGATCATGGTCAACCTGATCGAGCATAAGTTCTGCACCACGCCGCCGAAGACACGGTCGGGACTGGCGCCCTTCACCAAGCCGGGCGATTTCTCAACCCCCAACCCGGCCTACTTTGACTTCGCCCACCAAGTCGTCCAGGAAGCAGGCGAGCGCGGCATCGTCGTGTGGCTGGTTCCCGCCTACCTTGGCTACGGCGGTGGTGATGAGGATTTCTTCCAGGAAATCAAGGCCGGTGGCCGGGAGAGGCTTCGCGCTTACGGCCGATTCGTCGGCAACCGCTTCAAAGACCTGCCCAATATTATGTGGGTGCTCGGTGGCGACTACACGCCGGAGAAAGCCGATCAATGGACGGTCACGGACCTAGCTGAGGCAATCCACGAGCAGGATCCCACCCACCTGATGACAGCCCACCACTCGCCCGAGAGTTCTGCGGTGGCAGCCTTCGGAGAGCAAGAATGGCTGGCGGTGAACACGGTCTACGGTTACGAAAAGACGTTGTTTCGTCCGATGCTGGCGGAATATCGACGCCAGCCGGTTCGCCCGTTTGTTCTTCTTGAAACCACTTACGAGGGCGAGCACGATTCCACGCCCGACCAGATCCGCCGGCAGGCCTATTGGGCCATGCTCAGTGGCGCCTGCGGCCAGTTCTTCGGTAACAATCCCATATGGCACTTCGACGGTCCCGGTCTTTTTGCTGCCAAGATGACCTGGCAGGAGGCTTTGAACGCCAGCGGCTCCCGCGACATGGCGCTTCTACACGTGTTTTTTGGTGCGCTGCCCTGGTACTGGTTAGTGCCGGAAGATGACCACGCCGTGGCGGTCGACGGGTACGGTGAAGGCGCCACCACGACCATAACAGCCAGGACCCCCGATGGGAGGCTGTCCGTCAGCTATATTCCTTCGACTGATACCGGCCCACGGACCTTGACGGCAGCGCTCGACGGTTTCGCCGGGCCGGTGACGGCTCGCTGGTACAATCCCACCAACGAGAAGGTCTTCGAGGTCGCGGGCTCGCCTTTTGCGAACCACGGCAGGAGTCAATTCCGCACACCCGGAGACAACGGGACGGGAGCAGGCGACTGGCTCCTCATCTTGGACGCCAGGTGAGAGCCGCGCTTTTTCTTCAGCGCGGCCACAACCTTTCCACCTTGCTGGAAGGCGACAGACGCGACAACCCCGTCAATCATCCCAGACAGAGGAGTCCATCGCACGAGGCGATGCTGCCTACGGCGTCCGCTTCGCCGTCCATCGCCCGTCCGCGCGCCCTTCCACCTTCATGCGGCCGCCCGCCGAGTCACCATCGATCCAGCCGGCGAGCGTTGCGGCGGCGGTTCCGGGGTCACCCATCTGCCCGACAGGCCAGTCCGCAGCAAAGGCTAATTCGACGTAGCCGTCGCGCCAGGTCCCGGTCACGGGACGGTGATCCCCGAGGGCTCCAGACCAGATGCCGGTCACTCTGCCGCCCTCGCGTGCGAGCTGCAGCGAGGCTTCAAAAGTACCCGCGTCACTGGAGTATTTCACCTGCCACGTGCCCCAAGCCTCGCCGCCGTTCGTCACCGGCAGCGGTGCGACGTTCGTGATGCGGACGTTCGAGAAGTAAGCCTCCTCGCGGGGGTAACTCCACAGCGCGACGCCGCCGTGCAAGTCCTCGCCTTTGAGGCCGTCCACCACCAGGCTGGGCTTCTCCGATCCGTTCAGATAGAGCCGGGCAGAGCGGCCCGCTACCTCGATTTTGACCTTCGCCCAGGTCTCCAGTTGCAAATCTGCGTAAGCCTCGTAGGTGAAGGGCCACTCGCGTCGCAGCTTGTACCAGGTAAAGTAAGGCTCGGAGGTGTATTGCACGGAATGATTCCGCATCTGCTGGTCATCAGAACCGGAGTTTCCCGGCCTAAGGTAGAAGAGTTCGTAGTGCGAGGCGTCCGGCCTCGCCCGGAACGCGAGACCCACAAAACCCGGCATTCTGACGCCCGGCGGCGGGTTGGTCTTCAGGGCGATGTCGGCTTCGATGGTTCCGTCTTGAAAGTCGGTGCCCGGCAGGAGGGCGAACCCGTTCTCTTCTGTTTCCTTGGTCAGACGTACCGCCTTGCGGCCTTTGTACTCCGCGGCGTCCGCCTTCACGTTGAGCAGCACGAGTTCCTTCGTGTCGGTCAGCGCAAAGGTCTGGGCCTTAGGGGCAGCGTTGGCGAAACTCGACGAGACGAGCAAGATTGCAAGGGACACCAGAGGGTCGCCTCCTATCCGCGTGAGACCAGCCATGTTTATTGAACCCCCATATGGATTGCAGCGGGAGTCCGCTGCCCCTCCGGTCTCTGAACTCGGGATTCAGGCGATGCGACACGAGCTCAGAATGGTGGACGACTCGCAATCCCAGTGCCAAGCGAAGAAACTTATTATCATGCTGATGCTATGGAGGTTACTTGTCCTGTGCGCCACCGCCCGACGAGCCGCGCTGTCCAAACGCTAGACTCAGCGTCCGGAATCGGCCAGATCTCACGCTCCCACTTCAGGCGTTGAAATAGCTCTACCGTCTCGGCCAGATTCCCAGCTCGGAATCAGAAGAACGCTGGACCCCGAAACCTCTTGACGCGATCTCGTCCAGTACTGTATGGTAACTGTCATTGGTGGTATAAGAGGGTTCGGCCTCCACTCCCGACGCCTTCCCCGATTTGAGCCAGTGGTGTCCCGAATCGATGACGGTATTTCGTCACATCTGGAGACTCTGGGGCACCCCAGAAGTTGAGGCCGTGCCAGCCAAGCAGGACCCCAATGAAAGATGAAGGTATATCCCACGATCTTGCTGAAAACAAAGGGCCTATTTTCTTAATCCCACGATCTTAGTGAAAACAATTGACTTATCAGACCTATCCCACGATATTGCTGAACATACAAGGCTCATCACCCACGCTCGAGCGGCGCAGCCTTCCGAAGGTTGCGCGTTGTGACGTCTCAACAGTAGCATCGGACAATGAGGAATCCCTGGCTGGGTGTACCTCTGCAGGATTACGAAGGGCACATGGAGTCGCCCGGAGTTGAGCAGCTGGGACCTCTCTCCGAGCTGTTCGCCGAGGCCCTCGCCCTCTGCCATCCCGAATCCGTGGCGATCCTCGGAATCGCCGGCGGAAATGGGCTCGAGCACGTGACTGCCAGCGTCAAGCGAATCGTTGGACTCGACATAAATCCTGCCTACCTGGACGTCGTGCGAGAGCGCCATTCATACCTCCCGGGCCTGGAACTTCACGGCATCGACCTAGCTGACACCCCGGTGGATCTAGCCCCGGTACAGTTGGTTCACGCGGCGCTGGTGTTCGAACACGCCGGAGCTGGCCGCTGCCTGGAAAATGCCTTGCGTCTGGTAGCTCCTGGCGGCGCCCTTTCCGCCGTACTGCAGCGGCCGAGCGAGGTCGAAGCAGCCGTCAGCGCAAGCCGGTTTCTTTCGATTCAGAACCTTAAGTCTCACTTCACGTTCATCGACCCGGCTTGGTTCTCCGAGACCCTCCAGGCGCGCGGACTTCGGCTGATCTATCGGACGCGACGCTCGCTGCCGGCCGGCAAGGGATTTTGGATGGGCGTTTTCCGCCGGGAGTAATCCTGATGTACCCGGAAAGGCTCACGGTCGCTGCGCAAGCCAAACCTTTCCCAAGCCGCCGCCCCTCCACAAAGAGCCGCAGGAGTTTCGAGAGCTTCCCCTGAACGGCGGCTGAGCCGGTAGGATAGATGCGAAATACGAAGGTGAGGACGCCGTGAAAGAGTTCAAAGGCAAAGTGGCCGTGATCACGGGTGCGGCGAGCGGCATCGGACGCGCGATCGCCGAGCGTTGTGTCAGCGAAGGCATGAAGCTGGTGCTCGCCGACATCGATGATGAGAACCTCACCAAGGCCGAGTCCGAGCTGAGAGGCCAGGGCGGGACTGTGCTCAGCGTGAGAACGGACGTCTCAAAACGGAGCGAGGTGGAGGAGTTGGCTCGCCAGACGCTCGATGTTTTCGGTCAGGTGCACCTCCTGGTGAACAACGCCGGCGTCGGCGCCGGAGGGTCCGCGTGGGAGGCAACCTGGCACGATTGGGAGTGGGTCATCGGCGTCAACCTGTGGGGGGTGATCCACGGCGTCAAGGTCTTCACGCCTCTGATGCTGGCTCAGAACGTGGAATGCCACATCGTCAATACGGCCTCTGCTGCGGGGCTCATCGTAGGGGGCATATCCGCTCCTTACTCGACGACCAAGCACGCGGTAGTAGGCCTCTCCGAGAGTCTCTACCTGACGCTCCAGCAACGCGGCGCCCTCGTCAAGGTGTCGGTTCTCTGCCCCGGTCTGGTTCGGACGAATATCATCAATGCCGAGCATCACCGGCCCGCGGATCTGCGAAACGAACCCGTCGAGCTGGGCGCGGAAAGGCGAGCGGGATTGAACATCATGAAGGCCGCCATCGAGGCCGCAATGCCTCCTCGACAGGTGGCCGATAAGGTCTTCGACGCCATTAGGAATGAGCAGTTCTACATCCTCACCCATCCCGATTGGATGGAATTGGTCCAGATGAGAACAGACAGCCTGCTCCGGCTGGAGAATCCGCGAAATCCGGCGCAGACCGTCGCAAGACTCATAGGCTTCGGCAAGTAAGGAAGGACGATACCGGCCGCATGGGCCCAGACGAGACAACTCGTCGTACTCGGCCGACGCGAGTCGACCTTGGCCGCCTGGAGCGGACCAAGTTCCTCGCGCGAGCCGGACCAGACTTCGATATCGTGAGGCACCCGATTCTTCGTTACATGATCGCATCCTGTACGGGAGCTGTCACCGTTACCTACACGATGGCGTCGCCGAGCTACCTCATCGAGCTCGTTTCTTCGTTGATGCCCGATTTGTCCCGAATGGCGATTCGATTTCACCGCCTCGGCAGCTGATTAACTCGGCGCTGATGCTGAGGCGGGAGCCGCAGAGTTCAGGGCACCCCATGAAAGATTCAAGTAAATCTCATGATTCTTACCGAAAACGCCTGACCAAATAGGTAGCCTGGGCAGAAAAAAAGGCTTGACAAGCAATGTTCGATAGGCAAGAATCCCGCTCGCTAATCATCCAAGGGTAGTCCAATCCAAAGCAAGGGGGTCGCCTATGTGCTTGTGGGCGCGTCTTTGGAGCCTGAGTCTAGCTGGATTCATTCTTCTCTCGCCGCTTGCCAGCCGAGGGCCTGCGACAGCGGCAACAGATTCTGGGGATAGCCGACCGGCAGCTCTCAGCCCAAGTGACACGCTTGCCAGTTCGCAAATCATTATCTCTCCGGGCTCGCTGACCTTCGCGGCGCAGCAAGTATGGACCACGAGTGCGGCAAAGGGGGTGAGCCTTACCAACAACGGTTCCACGGTGCTCGATTTCGTCAGCATCGTGGCGAGCGGTGATTACAGCCAGACGAACAACTGCCCAACTGCTCTTCAGCCCGGCGCAAGCTGCCGGCTACGGGTGACCTTCGCACCCTTGGCGTCCGGCCAACGGACCGGCTATGTGACGGTCAGCGACAGTGACGCCACCATACTGCAAACCGTCGGTCTCAGCGGCACCGGCTTTGTGCCGGTCAGCAGACTAACGGTTGCGCCGGGCGTGGCTTCCATCACTCCCGGGCAGACGGAGCAGTTCGCCGCCGCCATCAACGGCGTCGGGATATCGAAGGTCGCCTGGAGCATAGACGGGGTCGCGGGAGGCAACTCCACGGTGGGCACTATTTCGGCGGCGGGTCTCTATACACCTCCTGCCACCGCCGGCCCGCACATTGTCTCGGCCACGACTATTCAAAAGCCGGTACAAACCGCCTCCTCCAGGCTGGTAGTGACCAACGATCCCGGGATGTTTAGCTGGCATAACGATCCGGGACTCACCGGCCAGGACTTGAATGAGATTGTCCTAACCACAGGAAACGTGAATTCCAACGAGTTCGGAAAACTGTTCTCTCTCACAATTGACGGCCAAGCGTACGCCCAAACGCTCTACGTTGCGGGAGTCAACATTCCAGGACAGGGGTCGCACAATGTGATCTATGTGGCCACGGAGAACGACAGCGTCTACGCTTTCGACGCGGATGGTCAATCGTCAGCGCCGCTATGGCACGTCAGCTTTATTGATCGGCCAACTGTGACCCCCATCTCGTCGACCGCCGTAAACTGCACGAACATTGGTTCTCAAGTGGGCATTACCAGTACCCCGGTGGTTGATCCCGTACGCGGAATCATCTACGTGATGGCAGCGACTGCGGAGAGCGGTCAATACGTCCAGCGACTACATGCACTCGACATCACCACCGGCGCCGAGGCCCTGGGCGGACCGGTGGTGATCACGGCTTCCGTTCCTGGTACCGGCGCGGGCAGTGTTGGAGGGTTCATCACTTTTGATCCCCTGCGCGAGGAGCAGCGGGCTGGGCTGGCTTTGGTGAACGGTGTGGTTTATATCAACTGGGCGTCCTACTGTGATAACGACACCTACCACGGCTGGACGATGGGCTACAACAGCGGCACTCTGGCTCAGGTGAGCGTTTTCAATACGAGCCCGAACGGAACTCGCGCAGGGACTTGGGAATCCGGTTCACCGGCGGCGGCCGACGCCGACGGCAACTTATTCCTGGCAACGGGAAACGGCACTTTTGACGCGCCTCAAGGCGGCATCGATTACGGCGAGACCTACCTGAAGTTCTCCACTTCCAGTGGGCTGGACGTAGTGGATTACTTCACCCCTTACGACCAGTCCATCGACACCCAGACCGATCGGGATGTGGGCTCGGGCGGACCCCTCCTGGTCCCAGACCAGCCCGGCCCCTATGTTCACTTAATGGTCGGAGCGGGAAAGGAAGGCACTATCTATTTGATCAATCGCGACAACATGGGCGGATACAATTCCAACAACAACAACCAGATTGTCCAGTCACTGACGGGAGCACTCCTGGGTGAATGGGGCTCGCCAGCATTCTGGCAGAATAATATCTACTACAGCGGCGCCCAAAAAGACTACATCAAGCAATTTCGCCTGGACAACGGTCAGCTGTCGGCCACCCCGATCGCCCAGAGCGCTAATTTCCTCAAGTATCCGGGCTCAACGCCTTCCATCTCTGCCAATGGAGCGACCAATGGCATCCTCTGGCTCGTTGATTCCAGCGCCTACGCCAAAGGCGGGCCCGATATCCTCTATGCCTATGACGCCGCTAATGTATCGCGCGAACTCTACGACAGTACGCAGGCGGGCACGCGCGACCAGGCTGGCCCGGCCGTGAAATTCAACCCGCCGACCGTGGCAAACGGCAAAGTCTACGTGGGCACCAATGGCGAAGTCGATGTCTACGGACTGCTGCCGTAAATGAGGTGATTGCCGGCTATCGAGGTTAGATTTGGTAGCAAAGCCGCCCGGTCCAGGCGGCAAAAAGGGGGATTCATGGGCCTGACTTCAGTGCTTCGCGCGAGTCTTGTTGTGTCCTTCCTTACCTTGGGCGCGACGGACTTGGCGGCCCAGCGCCCGCAACTTTCACCCGCAAGTAAAGCCCAAGCGGACGCGCCTTCGCGCCCCGAAGCTGATCGCATAAAGTCCAATAACTTCAACTCCGCCATTCAGCACATCGTTTTCATCACGAAGGAGAACCGAACCTTCGACGAAATGTTCGGGACTTTCCAAGGGGCCGATGGTGCCGTGACCGGCACGACCTCGACGGGCCAAGTGATCCCTCTTGGACATACTCCAGACGTTACGGCACGCGACCTTGGTCATTCCTGGCCTGATTCTGTGCTCGCCATAGATAGCGGCAAAATGGATGACTTCGACATCGTCGAGAACTGTAACCGCAATGGCGACCTGCTCTGCATGACCCAACTGAACCAACCAGACATTCCGAATTACTTCGCCTACGCGGCCGCCTTCACGCTGGCTGACCGTATGTTTTCCTCCATGCACGGGTCAAGCTTTCCCAATCACCTTTACATGATTGCGGCCCAATCGGGCGGAGCAGCCGACATACCAAATCCTCTTTCCTCTCCCTGGGGTTGTGACTCCGCTCCGGGAACGGTAGTGCCGGTGATTGACATTTACGGTAGTCTCACCTACCAGTATCCTTGCTTCGACCTTCAAACGCTGGCGGACTTACTTAATGACGCGCCAAGCCCGATCTCCTGGAAGGCCTACGCGACGGCCCGGTCTCCCTTTAACAGCTTCGACGCCATCAACCATATTCGAAACTCCTCGTACTGGGCCACGAATACAGCGCTCGACACCCAATTCATCCCAGACGCCCAAGGGACGTCGGGGAATCCTTTTCCTGCAGTGAGCTGGCTCTTCGGGACAGGCGACACGGACGAGCATACGCCCCGCTCCTCGTGTTTCGGCGAGAATTGGACCGTCAACCAGATCAACGCCGTGATGCAGGGGCCCTATTGGGACTCGACGGCCATCTTCGTCACCTGGGACGATTTCGGCGGGTTCTACGACCACGTGCCGCCACCTCAGCTGGATGAATATGGGCTAGGCCCGCGAGTGCCACTCCTCATCATTTCGCCTTATGCCCTACCCAATCACGTCTCGAGTACCCAGTACGAATTTGCTTCTTTTCTCAAGTTTGTGGAGGAGCGCTTCGGTTTGGCCTCACTCACCTCGCGGGATGCCAGCGCCAACGACATGCTGGACAGCTTCGACTTCAGCCAGAATCCCTTACCGCCGTTGGTGCTTCAAACCCGCCCCTGCCCCCCGAATTCAACCGCCACACTGAACTTTCCCCTCCCGCAGGCGGTGGGTTCGCCTAGCCCCGGCCTCACCGTAACGCTCAGCAACTACAACCCGACCGCGATGGCAGTGAACAGCATCACCACGACTGGCGACTTCTCCCAGACAAACAACTGTCCCGCCAGCCTTAAGGGTGTCGTCAACAATACCGCCTACACCTGTACCATTACATTGACCTTTACTCCGACCGCCACCGGACCGCGCACCGGTACACTGACGCTGGTGGATGGCGACTCCAGTAGCCCGCAGAAGGTGAGCCTAACTGGAATCGGAACGGGAGTGTCCGTCTCATCGACGCTCCTCAAGTTCGGAACGGTGACGGTGGGTTCGAACAGCGCGTCGAAATCAGCGACTTTCACCAATCTGGGTTCCTCGGCGCTAAGCATCGCCAACATTGCGGTCACCGGAGACTACAGCGAGACAAACAATTGCGGAACCAGCCTGAAGGCAGGGGCAAGTTGCAAGATTACGGTGACCTTCACGCCGACCGCGACTGGGACCCGGTACGGCGCCCTGACCATCACCGACAGCGACGGCAGCGGCCAGCAGGTGGCTAACCTGACGGGCGTTGGGACCTTGCTTTCGCTGACGCCTTCAACCCTGAACCTTGGGACTGTGAAGATAGGATCCTCGCAGTCTGGTACCGCTACGCTCGAGAATCTGAGCAACAGCGCGGTGGTCATTACCAGCACCAGCGTGACCGGCACCGTCAACGCGGAGGTGGCGGGCGCCCCGGCGGTGTTCGCCGAGCTCAACACACTTGATTTCTCCCTGACGAACAGTACTTGCGGCAGTACCTTAGAGCCAGGGGCGAGTTGCACCTACACCATCACGTTCACGCCGACCACTGAGGGCAGCCTCGCCGGCCAGTTCTTGGTCTACGAGCCGATCACCAGCGAGGGTGATAGCCCACAATCGATCACACTCAGCGGGACCGGGAGCGCACCAGGGACGAATCCAGTGCCGTTTCTGAGCCAGCCGCTGGTCCCGACCACCGCCGCCCCGGGCGCCGGCAGTTTCACGTTGACGGTCAACGGGACGGGGTTCGCTGCTAGCGCCAGCGTCAATTGGAACAACAGCCCCTTAGCCACCACCTATGTGAGCAGCAGACAATTGACTGCCACAGTCCCAGCGGCAAACGTCACCTCCGCGGGTACCGCGGCGGTCACCGTCTCGAACCCAGGGCCTGGCGGGGGCATCTCAAACCCCCTGCCGTTCTCAGTCACCAGTCCAGTGTCCTCGATCGGTTTCAGCGGCTCCACGTTCGCGAGCGGGGGCAACCCGCAGGCAATCGTCACGGGCGACTTCAACAACGACGGCAAGCCGGATCTCGCCGTGGCGAACTACGCGGACTCCACCGTCTCGGTTTTCCTTAGCAATGGCGATGGCACCTTTGGCAGCGGCGTCGTCGTAGGGACAGGACCCGGACCAGACGCTCTCGCGGCAGGTGATTTCAACCACGACGGCAACCTGGATCTGGCCGTCGCCAACGCGAACGAAGCCAGCACGATCTCTATCCTGCTCGGGAACGGGAACGGCACTTTTGCACCCGGCCCTCCGTTGTCCATGGAAGACGCGGAGCCCAGCTGGCTGGGTTTGGCCGACTTCGATGGTGACGGCGATCTGGATCTGGTGGTAGCGAGCCAAGAGGATGATACCCTGTCCGTATTCCTGGGCAAAGGCGACGGAACATTCGAAACCACGAGCGTACTCCCCTATGCTGGAGCCGGGCCGGGTTCGGTGGCGATCGGCGACTTCAATGGCGACGGCAAGTCAGATCTGGCCCAGGCAAACGATGCCGATAACACGGTTGGCGTTCTCCTCGGAAACGGCGATGGCACCTTCACAGCCCTTACCACCCGGCCGGCCACTGGTAGGGGTCCCCGAGGCATTGTTGCGGCGGATTTCAACGGAGACGGCAAGCTGGACCTGGCGGTGGCCAATCAGACAGACAGCACGATCTCGGTTCTGCTGGGCAACGGCGATGGCACCTTCCAGCCTCCCGTGCCTTACGCTACCGGCGCCACTCCCAGCACCATCGCGACCTCGGACCTCAACGGCGACGGAACACTAGATCTGCTGACCGCCAATCAAGGCGCCGGCACGCTCTCAGTTCTCCTGAGCGCCGGGAACGGAACATTTGGCGCCCATACAGACTTCGCGGCGGGAAACAACGCCAGTGGCGAGACGGTCGCAGACTTCAATGGCGACGGGCTGGCGGACGTCGCGGTGACAGATAGTGTCGCTGGCACCGTCTCGCTAATGCTGCAAGCAGGACCGAAGGTAACGCTCTCTCCGGCGAGCCTGCTCTTTCCCACCCAGTTGGTCGGGACGCCCAGCGCCTCTCAAGTCGTTACCTTGACCAATACCGGCGGCGCCGCCCTCTCCCTCTCCAGCCTCTTGGTTTCGGGCCTGAACGCGGCTGACTTCGTCCAGACAAACACCTGCGGGTCGAGTGTCAGCGCAGGGGCCAACTGCACCATCAGCGTGACGTTCACACCGAAGGCGCAAGGGACCCGGCACGCGCAGGTCGTGATCAGCGACAATGCCACTGGAAGCCCACAGATACTGCCCCTGACCGGGGTAGGAACGGTCGTTAGGCTGGTACCAGCCAGTCTTAACTTCGGGAGAGTTCCGGTGGGCCAATCCAGCTCGCCCCGGGTCATGACCTTGGCTAATGTTGGCAAAGTTACGCTCATTCTGAGCAAGATTGTCACTGCGGGCGGCAACGCCTCGGACTTTTCGATTGGCGCAAAAACCTGCGGAACAAGCCTCGCCGCGGGAGGTAGTTGCACGATCAGCTTAACCTTCACACCTTCAAGCGAGGGAACCCGTTCGGCCGTACTGAGCGTGAGCGACAGCGGCGGCGGAAGTCCCCAGACGGTGGCGTTGATTGGAGCCGGCACCTAACGCCTAGGGCGATCCTGTCAGGACGTAAGTATGATCGTCTGACGGAGTAAACTCCGATGTGACTGCCCCGCCAAACAGCGCCATCTCGCCGTTCTCCCATACCGCGGTCGCGGCGCGGCGGGCGGCTACGCTTCCGGTCGGTGCCAAGCGGGACCACGCTGCCATGCCCTGCCCGTTTGCCCCGGAGAGTGCCCAGCAGTCTGAAAGCAAACCGCCACCATCGGCGTTGCCGTAGCAGACGGTCATCGCATTTGAGCCGGGGTCATAGACTCCGGAGGCTTGGTTCCGCGCCGGCGGTGGAGTTCCTGTCGGCGCGAGACGTCTCCAGGCGGCTGACCCGCCGCCACTCGCATGGGTCAGCACCCATACGTCGTTCAGGGAGCCTGTGGCGGACCGTCCCCCGAAAACGATCAAGGTGCCGGCGGCATCGTAGAGTACCACCGCATTATCCCGACCGGCCGGGGCAGGTCCTCCAGGGAAGAGTTCCTGCCAGGTTGGATTGGGAGCGTCAGCGGGACTCAACAACCAGACGTCATTCAAGTAACCACCGTTGCAGTCGGTGCCGCCAAAGACGACCATGCTGTCGGTCAACGGGTCATAGACTGTGCCGTGTCCAGCACGTGCCGAGGGGGCTGTTCCGGCAGAACTTGCCTCGGACCATGAGGGGCGGGACAGAACGTTGGCGTTGCTCAACAACCAGACATCGTTCAGGCAAGGACCATAGTTAGTGAGCCCGGTTCCGCCGCCAAAGACAGTCATCACGTTGCTGCCTGGGTTGTAGGTTGCGCCGTGGCCCCAGCGTGCTGGCGGAGGGTGCTGGCTTGGCGAAAGGTTGGTCCACTCCAAGTTTGCTGTGCCTGGGGTCAGCACTCCTGTGAAAGTGTCGTTGAGGTTTCCAAAGGTGAAGGTGTGCTGTCCTCCAAAGACGATGATCTCGCGGGTGTTGGGGTCAAAGACGGCGGTGTGCCCGTAGCGCGATCGTATACCTTTGTGGGTCCACTTGGGCGATGAGCCCAATTGCAGACAGAAAATGTGATCATCGAGGTAAGTCGAGTTGTGCGCGATGATGCCACCAAAGACAAAGAGTTGATCGGTCGCCGGGTTCAAGACACCTGCCGCGAAGGCACGGGGTAGGGTGTCACCCTGCGCCGAAACCTGGGCCCATGAAGGCTGAATCGATAATCCGCTCAATGTCCAGGTGTCGCTTAGCACGCCAGAAACGCCGGGCCCGTCAGTGCCGCCGAACATGGTCATAGAATCGGAGTTTGGATTGTAAACCGCGATGTGTCCCGAGCGAGCGGGTGGTCCCGCACCCGAAAGAAGCATCCAGGTTGGCATTCCGCCCGTGCCATTCGCATTGATCAACTCCCAGGTGTCCCCCAAGTATTGAGAGCCGTTGTCGCCTCCGAAGAGGAACAAAGCATTCGCTGAAGGATCATAGACGAGGCTTGCGTTCTCCCGTGCCGGCGGCGGCGTGCCCCCCAGAGCGAGCGCAGCCCACGTCCCGCCAGCCAACATCCAAGTGTCATTGAAGAACCCGCTCCTGCAGTCGTAACCTCCAAAAACGATCATCCTGTTGGTCGACGGATCGTAAGTGGCCGCGTGATTCGTGCGCGCCGCAGGCCAGGACCCCGACCGACTCAGGTTGTACCATGTATTACCACTTGTCAGCGACCAAGTGTCGTTCAAGCAGATCGATCCCGAATTGCCGCCGAACACGGTGACAGCCCCGCTTAGCGAATTATAGATTGCCGTGTGACCGAAGCGCGGAGGTGGCGGCGGGCCGATGGGGTTGAGTTGTTGCCACACGAGATCAGCCGGCGCACTGGTTGCGAGCTGCGTTTGCCAAATATCATTGAACGGGCCATTTGGCCCCTCCCCTCCGAAAACAAGCATCTGGTTGGTGGCCGGGTTGAAGACCACAGCCGGTTGTGACCGCGCGATTGGGCCGAGTTGAGTCCAGGTCTGGCCCGGCAGCAGAGCGGTGAGAAGCATCACTTCCCCCAACAACCAAACTGACGCCGAGGTTACCTTGCCGTTCATGACTTCCCCCTTTTGAAGAGCCTTCTGGATTGGGGTGTTGTGGTGGCGGCCTTCCTCATCTCTGCTCGAGCGAGCGGCTGGATCCAATTGGACCACGTCGCCCCAGCAGGGCGCCGGAATTGGTCGCATGAGAACTTACTTCCTCTCCGGAAGGCTGCCGAACGATCTACCTATCTGCTTGTGGCCGCGGGTCGCGTGGCAGGTTCCGGCGTGCCGGGCCGCACTGCCCATACGCCCAAAATGTCATTCCTCACCATGACCTCCATTCAGTTCGCCCAGTGGATTGACAGCTTGTTGAAGGCCTTGATGGTTGGGCTTGCACTGCGCCAACATCTCCGACAGAGTGATGTTGAAGGCGCTGGGATCCGTCCACACTGCTTCTGCCTGGCATTTCCCGGAGTAGCAATTAACATCCGGCGGGCTATTCTTGGGGATAGCCTGCTCGATAAAAAACGTGCCTTGGCCGGTACTCTCGTTGAGGCTCTGAGGGGTCACGCAGAAGAACCAACTCAAGGCCGTATTCGGATACGTATAGTTGGCTCCCGCCGAAACGATAGAGTCCGCCGTCCAGCGCTGAATGTCGGAGGGGGCCGGGTTCGGCGTGGCGCACGCAGTGGTCTTCTCCCAAGTGTTTACCAGGGTTCCATTGCGGTAGGCAAAAGGCGCGGACGGAAGCAACGGGCACAGGTTCCTGGGTGGACCCGTATAGAGCGCAGGATCACAGCCATAGTCCATCCGGGCGACGCCCGGACCGGCAGCGATGGCCACGTAGTCAAGCAGATTTGACATGCCATAGTGCGTGAGGGAATAGGCGAAGGCCGCGCCGCCACCACTGATTCCCTGTCCGCAGAAGCCAGTCGCCGGGCTCCCCCCCTGCACGACGTTGTAGACAAACTGGAGAACGGTAGCGGGTCGGCAGGCTGCACTCTTCACGCCGGCGCCGCCCGCGTCGGCCCAATTGCTATGCCAGGCAAGCTGTACCACCTGGAAGCGGTCCGCCACGTAGATGTCGGGAAAACCCGAGTTGAGAAAAGCAGTGCCGGAGCCGCCGTCAAGCATGACGATCGTGCCGCTTGGGTTCCCACCTGGGACCGCAACGGCCAAGGTCGCGTCGAGATCCGTCAGCCCGGCGCAAGAAACGCGGATGGAACGACACGTCGCTGCTTTGGCGGCGCCCGGCGGGCACGCCACATACCCGAGCACGCTGACCGTTCCAGTCTGCAAGAGAGACGAACTGAGACCGTCAGGGCGTGGAATGTCATCGCTCGGCATCGCGATCACGATCCTCAACCTGGAAGCCGCCAGGGTGAGAATTGCGATCATCAGAGCGACGCCAGCGGGCTTCGAAGATCTGCCAAGCCACATCGCACTTTCTCCTTTCCCGAGACCTGTAAGTAAGAGCTAACGAGAACTGGGCGGTGGAGGTACCGAGCAACTGAATCCCGAAGACTAGAACACCCAAGATCGAGGACAGGAGCCAAAGCATTCTCTCTGTCATGATTCCCCTCAAAGAATCGTGAGATTGAAAGCGGCTTTTGCTGAGGAGTTGCAGGGTCGTACGGCTGCCCGCTCATCTCCACTCAGCCGACCGGGTGCACCCCACCAGAGCACGTCTCCGCCGCCAAGGGCGGGAACGTAGCTTCCCGTCCCACCGCCAGCCGGTTGATTTCTCCCAGCCGGCGCCATACTTCATCTCCCATGACCAGTAGCTGCCTCACATCATCGTCCGGCGGCTTCGTGGAGTTGCGGAAGTGGTTGATCATCTGTTTCCTGCGATCGATCCACTCGCGCAGGACGGCGTACTCCTGCTCGATCAGCTCTGTGACCACCTGCGTCTCGAAATACCAGTCCCGCGCTTCCACAAGTCACCTCCCATTGGGCTCTCTCGCTCCCACACCCCTTTGGCGTCGGCTCTTGACCGCGCTCGGATGAGCCGTGGGCCAGGCGTGACCCTACCGGCATCGCTACAGGCACCCAATGGCGAAGGCGTGATTTTCCTATGATCGAGTGATGATTAGCGCTAAGTGTCAGATAGAAGATGGGTTAAAGACGGGAAAATAAGCGTTGACGGCCTGGGAATCAATTGTATAATTGCCCACAAGTCTAGGGTAGCCGAGATGTCACAGCAGGTAAGGCACTCACGCTCCTCGGCCCTACGCTTTGGTGGTTTCGAGCTGGACCTCGAACAGCAGGAACTGCGCAAGGCAGACCTAGTGGTCCGGCTTGCCCCACAACCCTTCAAAGTCCTGGTCCTTTTGGTTACCAACGCTGGCCGGTTGGTGACGCGCAGAGAGCTTCAGGAGCAGCTCTGGGGCGATTCTACCTTTGTTGACTTCGACGCAGGCCTTAACCACTGTATTCGGCAGATCAGGAGCACCTTGGGTGATGACGCGGAAGTACCGCGTTATGTTCAGACCCTTCCGCGCCGCGGATATCGTGTTATGGTGCCGGTCGAACACGAGGAGCTCCCTGAGCCCCAAGAGACTACACCGGGTAGCGCGCCCCGGCGTCAACCGCCCGGTTGGTTACCAGTTGCGGCGGGACTCGTTTTCCTGGCTGCCGCGAGCCTGGGAACTTGGATCTACGGGCGTCGCCTGGTTTCCCGCCTTATCGCTTCCCCGAATACCACAAGCGCACCTCTCAGGGTGAGGCCGGCTGTAGCGGTGCTTGGCTTCAAGAACCTGGCGGAGAGGCCAGACGTAGAGTGGCTTTCAACGGCACTTTCGGAGATGCTCACCACGGAACTGGCCGCCGGGGAGAAACTGCGGACTGTCTCCGGAGAAAACGTCGCGCGCGCCAGGATCGACCTTTCGCTTCCCGACGCCGACACCTACGCTCCCGATACGCTGGCGCGCATCCGCAACGACCTGAAGGTTGACTTCATCGTATTGGGTTCCTACCTGGATTTGGGAAAGCCGTCGGGAGGGCAGGTGCGGGTGGATCTGCGGCTGCAGGATGCGCGCACCGGGGCCACCCTTGCCGCCTTATCGGAGACAGGCAGGGAGGCGAAACTATTCGACTTGGTAGCGCGTAGTGGAAGCCAGTTACGCGAAGAGCTCGGAATCGGCGAGGCCACGGCAGCCGAGGCGGCCATCGCTCGGGCTTCCACGCCATCGAATCCGGATGCAGCCAGACTGTATGCCGAGGGCCTCACCAAGCTCCGGTCGTTTGATCCGCAGGACGCCCGTGACTTCCTTGAGGCATCTATTCGCGACGAGCCTGATTTCCCCTTGGCCCACGCCGCGCTCTCCGAAGCCTGGCGCATCCTGGGGTATGACGACGCCAAGAAGAGGGAAGCCAAGGAAGCCTTCGATCACTCGGGAAGCTTATCGCGCGCCGACCGCCTTTCGATTGAAGGCAAGTACTGGGAAGCTTACCGGCAGTGGGACCGGGCGGCCGTCGTGTACCGCACGCTCTGGACGTTCTTCCCGGACAGCTTAGACTACGGTCTCCGGCTCGCGACGGTTCAGTGGCAGAGCGACAGGCCGGCGGACGCCCTGGCGACGCTTGATCTGTTGCAGAAGCTCCCGACGCCGGACAGCGACGACCCCCGCATCGATCTGCAAGAAGCCTTCGCGGCTTCGAAACTGGGTGACGTTCAAAGGTCCGAAGCCGCGGCGTCCAAAGCGGCTCAGAAAGCGACCCGGCAAGGCGCTCGCTTGCTCCTGGTCCGGGCTCGAAGCTCACAAGGTTACGCGCTCATACGCCTTGGCGAACTCGACCAGGCCAGGAAGACCCTGGAGGAAGGGCGGCAGATCGCCTCCCAAATCGGGGACCGGGGAGGCTTGGGCGACGTCCTTTTCAACCTGGGCCATGTGCTCCTGATGCAGGGAGATCTGGGAGGAGCAAGACGCTACTACCAAGAATCCCTCGACATCCGGCGCGAGATTGGCAACTGGCCCTATGCGGCGCTGTCACTGATTCAGCTCGGGAGAGCTCTTGAAGCTCAGGGCGACTTGCCCGGAGCGTGGAAGGAATATGAGGAGGCGGAAGCTGTCAGCCGCAAGATCGACGACCCGGCCGCCACCGCCTCGGCTATCGATTCGAAGGGAATGTTGCTCTACGAGCAGGGTGACCTCAGCCGGGCACGGGAGACCTTTGAGCGGGCGCTCGAGATCTCAGAACCTGTGAAGGATGAGAGAGTCTATGGCAATACGCTTTTGGGCTTGGCCGCCGTGCTCGAAGACGAGGGAGACCTCCCTGGCGCGAGGGAGAGAGTGACGGAGGCCCGCACAAGCTGGGCCTCATCCGGCAACAAGGTTGACGCGGCCAGAAGCCAGCTGGCCCTGGCGGAGTTGTCGCTGGCGGAAGGCCGTCCGCAGGATGCCGAGGCAACCGTGCGCCAGGTGTTGCAGGACCCGCAGACCGCCAAGACCGGGCCAATCTCCCTGGCCCGCGCGCTTCTGGTCCGCGCGCTCCTGGCTGAGGGCAGAGTTGCAGCAGCTCAGCAAGAGTTGGGTGCTGCCGGCCTCGTGGGGCAGTATCCAGGCTCTGCCAGGCAGCTTTCTATGGCCGTCGCTCGATTCGAGGCCGCCTCCGGAAAGCCGGATGCCATGGCGGAAGCAGCCAAAAGGCTGCAGGCGGTCTTGGCCCATGCCACCCAAGGCGGCTACGTTCGCGACCAGTTCGAGGCGCGCTTGGCGGTGGGCGAGGTTCAGCTCCGGCGATAAGGTCGGAGGGTATGTCCGACTGGTGACCCTCAAAGTCGATCGTCAAAATATACGAACGAAGCCGTCAACTTGTTGATAACAAAGGACGGAAATTTTAAGATCTTCTGCTATCCCGTCAGGTTACTGAAAAGAAGCGAGTTATGGGACTTATCCCGTCAACCTGTTGAAAAAGAAGGCCAAAGGCGGTTGCGGGAGGTTGGAAATGTCGGCGGATGCCTGATGAGGCGCCGGCTTACTGATTCGATCAGTGAAACAGAACGCTACTGACGCGACGGGCCGAGACGCAAGCGATTCCCGGGCGGGACATGCCGTTGCTGTCAGCTCCAGGACGGTGGCAGCCGGAAGGCTCTCTTAGCTGCCATCGGCAGAGTTTCCCGTAATCTTGTTATAGACTCCGTTCCAGCGAAAGTCGAAGCAAAGACGGAAGCTACTGCTCTCTACGCGACTAGCAGGGAAGGTGAAGGGGAGTCCGTGAAAGAGCGTGGATTTCTCAGCTTCAGGCCTATCCTATTCGTAGTGTGGGTTGCCACTGGAATGGTCGCCTCTTCAATGCATGCGCAAGACTCCGGGATTTCCGGACGAATTCTCGACGCCAGCGCATCGGTGGTCGAGGGTGCACAAGTGACGCTGACGCGCGTCGAGACCGGGGAACATCGGCAGACCGTGTCGAATGACAGGGGCCATTATGAGTTCCTGCTTCTCCTTCCCGGTTCTTACGACTTGAGGGTTGCAAGAACGGGTTTCAAGACACAAAGACAGATTGGGATCCGGGTCAAAACGGCCACCGTGAGCACTGTCGATGTCGCCCTGACGGCTGGAGCCCTTTCACAATCCATCAGTGTGCGCGCCGACCCGGCGCTTCTGCAAACTGAGACCTCAGCGATCACCCGCGTCATCGAGAACCAGGCCATCATCGACTTGCCGCTGATCGATCGCCGCTCGGAGCAGTTGACGCGGCTCAACGGCTTCGTGGTCCAGAATGCGGCAGGATCCAACGCCACCTTCGCCATTGCGGGCGGGCGCGGCAACAACGCCAACTATTTCATCGACGGCGGCACCGCCCAGAATCTCAATCTGGGGGTGGCGACGCTGGTCTTTGACCCGCCGGTGGAGGCGATGCAGGAGTTTAACGTTGCCCTCAGCGATTACTCCGCCCAATTGGGACGATCGGGCGGAGGCGTGGTCCAGATCACCACCAAGTCCGGCACCAATCACTTTCATGGCTCAGCCTACGAATACCTACGCAACGACGCGCTTAATGCCCGAACCTTCTTCTCCCCAACCAATCCGGCCCTGCGTTACAACCTCTTTGGAGCGAGCCTCGGGGGACCCATCAAAAAGGATAGGACTCAGTTCTTTTTCAACTACGAGGGGAAGCGCAGCACGAGCGTCGTGACCCGCGTCCTAAACGTTCCAACCGTCGAAGAAGTTCAGGGAGACTTTTCCGGGGATCCGCCGGTGATCGATCCGGCCACCCACCAACAGTTCCCCGGCAATATTATTCCTGCCGGGCGCCAGGATCCGGTTGGCGCCAAGCTGGCCGCCTTCTATCCTGCTCCCAGCGTACCGGGCGCAGCCTCCGGAGCAGCAAACTTCGTGGCCAACGACCCCGTCTACTCGCCTTACAACGCCTATGTGGGCCGTGTCGATCACATCTTCAACGAGCGGGATCGCGTTTTCGGGCGATTGCTGGCGCAAACCGATCACACTCTCACCGACTCCGTCTTTCCAACTCCGGGGACCGATGCATTCGGTATGTTGGTGCACGATTACTACTACAACGCGTCGGGTACCTGGGACCACATTTTTTCGGCATCGGCGATTAACGAGTTTCGGTACACCTACACGCGGAGACAGTTTCTCGACATTTCAGCCGGTGCGAACACAACGATCGACCAGGAGATCGGGCTGACAGGCGTCAATCAGTCATTCTTTCCCACGGTCGCCGTCCCGGGTTACGCACAGCTCGGCAATAGTCTCCAACAGCGGTTGCAGACGCCGATTCGCAGCGATCAGTATGCCGATAGCGTCACCATGGTGCGGGGAAACCATCAAGTCAAATATGGCTTTGAGTATCGCTACTCAAGCAATCTCGACCGCCTCTCTCAGAGCCCGGGTGGGGCATTCACCTTCAACAACGTGGCAACCGGAGGAGGCAACGTCAAGAGCAGCAGTCTGCCGGCCCTGCTGCTGGGCTGGGTGAATGCCGGAAGTGTCCTGGCAACGTATCCGCTCCATTCCCGCTCGGACTCTTACGGCGCGTTTGTCCAGGACGACTGGCGTGTTACCCCAACTCTCACCCTTAACCTTGGACTGCGCTGGGACACCGATGCACCGCGCTGGGAAACGAGTAACCAGCAGAATTCGTTTGATCCGACCGCTGTCAATCCTATTTCCCACACTCCGGGAATAGTCTTGTTTTCCGGCCGAAATAGGCTCAGCAAGTACGCCAACGATTGGGATCTGGACAACTTCGGTCCGCGGGTGGGGTTCGCCTGGAGGTTCAAGGAACAATGGGTAGTGCGCGGGGGCGGGGGAATTCTCTATCCAGGCGAATACGACTCTTCAACACCAGTCAATGCCAGCCTCGGGTTCGCAACAGCGGGCAGCTTTGTGTCGCCTGACAACGGGATCACGCCGGCGTTCATGTTGGCGGACGGAATGCCCCCGGTGTCATCGCCAACCGAGGCCCAACTGACTGCGGGCTTCGGGGCCGTGCCGCCGGGCGCAATGCCGAACACGGCGGTGCAGTTCTTCGAGCGAAACCGCAAGACGGGGTATCTCTACCAGGCGAGCCTCGACATTCAACGCCAGTTTCAAGGCAATTGGCTCGTAGATATCGGCTACCTCGGCACTTTTGGCCATCACCTGGCTTCCCCTGACCTCCAGAGCATCAACCAGGTTCCTCCCGACCTGATGGGACCTGGCAAAGCTCAGAGTCGGCGACCCTTCCCGCAGTACAGCAACGTGCAGATCATCGCGGCGGATATCGGTGTATCCAGTTATAACGGCCTTAATGTGGGCGTAGAGGAAAAATATTCCACAGCCTTGTCTCTGACTGCCAACTATACCTACTCGCAGTTCATTGACAACCTTGATGCTCGGAACGAGTTGGCGGCCTATCCGGGCGTGAATGCGTTCACAAACTACTACAATCAGGCGTCGGATAAGGGCCGCTCCGGAAACGATATCACCCATCGGTTTATTCTCGGTTCCATCTACGACCTGCCGGTAGGCCGAGGGAGGCGTTATGCTCCGAGTTCCGCACTCGTGAGCGCGATCGTGGGCGGATGGACGACGGGTCTTATGGCTGAGGTAAGGAGCGGAACGCCTCTCAGCCCCGTCGAGCTAACGAATAATACCGGCTCCTTCTCAGATGGGGTCCGGCCTAACGTCGTCGGTAATCCCAACCTACCAGGTTCCCGGCCTCTCGGTCAGAAACTTAAGGAGTGGTTCAACGTTAACGCATTCGCGGCTCCGGCTCCCTTTACCTTCGGGAACGCTGGACGGACTTTTGGCGAAGGGCCGGGCGCCGTGAACATCGACGCTTCCCTGCTGAAGGATTTCAATATCGGGGAGAAAGCCACGCTCCAGTTCCGGGCGGAGGTGCTTAATTTTCTGAACCACCCGAACTTCGCCAATCCAGATACCCGCCAAGGTGCCCCAACGTTTGGGCAAATTGCCAGCTTGGCGCCCGGCAACCAATCTCGGATCATCCAATTGGGACTGCATCTGAGGTTCTAGCGTAGGTCTGAACTTTGCCAGGAGAGCGAAGACCAAAGAGACGGGAGCGCATCCGCGAGATGAATGTTGACCCGTCCAAACGTGCACGCTGTCAGCTACACCAGTAGACTACTCTCATACGCCGTATATGAAGATGCGTGAGATAGTATAGCTCGGGTGAGCCCAGTGGCCGGTCCGGGACTGTCGGCGATTCGCGGGTCGCGCCTAGGACCACGATCCGCCACTCATTGGTTGCGTTGCTTCCCCTTCAGCGCTTCGAACGCCGCGACAATATCGAGCAGCTCAGAAGTGATCGAGGCCTGACGAGATTGGCTAAATTCCGAGGTGAGTTCTTTCAGACGGTCTTCGATGTTGCGCTCGGCGACCTGCATGCTGGCCAGCCGGCTGGCATTCTCGCTCGCCAAGGATTCCGCAAAGGCCCGAAACAGCGATACAAACAAGTACTCGCGAATGAGGGACCCAAAGAGGCGTTCGGTCTCCATGCGGTAGGTCGGTATGACCCTCGACGGCCAGCGCCGCGCCTTCAGGCTGCGGATCCACTGCCGATCGACGGGCAAGATGCGGATGCCGCGGGGTCGGTAGAACACGCCGGAGATCAGCCTGCAGTAAAACAGCACGACCATCTCGATACCGCGCCGGCTATGCCAGGCCTCGATGAAGCGCAGTGCGTCGTGGACCGTGGATGTGATGCCGGCGGGCGAACTGGGCACTTCCAGCGTGGCTTCCACCGGCCGTCCCGAGTCTTCCAGTTGGGCGGCGGCTCGGGCGCCCACGGCCAGGATGGTCTGACTGTCGCGCCGCCGTGCAAACCGGGTCAAGGCCCGCAAGGCGTGGTCGACGATGAGATCGTTGAGTTGCCCGCACATACCCTGGTCGGAGCCGAAGACAATAATGCCCAGCTTCCTGTCGGGTACCCGGCGAGGTGAGACGATAGGCTCGGCCAGGCTCTGCAGGGCGACCTGCAGCCCCATCTCAATGGTGCGGTTGTACTCGGCGACAGCGTGCGCGGCCCGTTCGTACAGGCGGATGTTCAAGCCTGCCAGGACCTTCATCGTCTTGACGACCGAGTGCAGTTCTTGGGTGACGTGAATCGTCTTCTTCAGGGTTTCGATGGCTTCCATTCGTTACCGACTGCCCTTCGAATCAGCTCGATCAATGCTTGGCGCTCTTCCTCGCCGAGCTTCTGACCGTTCTCGACCAGGTCGTAGAAGCCGCGCCGGTTGAGCCGCAGCGTCTCGCGGATCTTCGCCGATGCTGTGACCACCGCTTCCGACGGTAGATTGTCGAAAAAGCCTTCGATAGCCGCCAGCAGGATCGCAATCTGCTCGGCCGCAGGCAAGGGATCGTAGAGCGGCTGCTTGAGGGCCTCGCGGACCGCGCGACCCCGAGCCAGAGTCTGGCGCGTGCGTTCGTCCAGGCGCGTGCCGAAACGGGAGAAAACCTCCAGTTCCTCGAATTGCGAATATGACAGCTTAAGATCTGCGGCCACGGCCCGGTAGGCAGGCAATTGTGTCTTGCCTCCGACTCGCGAGACCGACGTTCCCACGTCGACGGGCGGAAGAACTCCCTTCGAGAAGAGGTCGGGAGTGAGATAGATCTGGCCGTCAGTGATCGAGATGAGGTTGGTCGGAATATAGGCAGCGAGGTTCTGCTCTTCGGTTTCGATGATGGGAAGCGCGGTGAGGGACCCGCCGCCGAGTTCGGGGCGCAGGTGGGTGGAGCGCTCAAGCAGACGGGAGTGGATGTAGAAGATGTCGCCGGGAAAACTCTCCCGTCCGGGCGGGCGCCGCAGCAGCAGCGAAAGCTCCCGGTAGGCGCGGGCGTGCTGGCTCAAATCATCGAAGATCACCAGTGCATCACGGCCGCTATGCATGAAGTACTCGCCCATCGCCATGGCCGCGTACGGGGCGATGAACAACTGGCCCGGCGGGGCGTCGCCGGGCGCAAACACGACAATGCAGTAAGGCATAGCATCATGAGCGCGCAGGTCAGCAATCACCTTCGCTACCGAGGAGCTGCGCTGGCCGATGGCGCAGTAGATGCAGATGACCTTCTTTCCCTTCTGATTAATCATCGTGTCGACGGCAATGCCAGTCTTGCCGGTCTGGCGGTCACCCAGAATCAATTCACGCTGTCCTCGGCCCACGGGAATCAGCGCGTCCACCACCTTGATCCCGGTGGCGAGCGGAACCGTGACGGGAGAGCGATCCATAATGGCGGGAGCCGGCGCCTCAATGGGGGTGCGCTTGGTGGTCTTGACCGGCCCTGCATAGTCCAAAGGGCGTCCGACGGCATCGACGACGCGGCCTAGCAATGCTTCACCAACCGGGACGTCGAGCACGCGATGAGTTCGCCGCGCCTCCGAACCGGCCTGCAGCCCTGGACCTTCGTCGAGCAGAATCACCCCGACCTCATCCGGATCGAGGTTGAACGCCATGCCGAGCAGATCATCCGGAAGCCGGACGATCTCGTCGGAACAGACGCCCGGCAGCCCACTAACGCGCGCCACGCCATGGCCCACGTAAATGACTTCACCGTACTCCTCGACCTTAAGTGCGTCGCGCGGGGCGCGCGCCACGCGATCGACAACCTCGAGGGCTTCGTCGAGAACAAGGCCGAGTTGGCCAGGATCAGTGTCCATCTCACCCTCTTCCAGCCGCAGCCCCGGCATTCTCTTCGAGGGCGACCCGGAGGTCTTCTTCCATCGCTTCGAGGTAAGCCTCGAAATTCCAGCCGATGCGCCGGCCGTTCCCGCGAAGTTCAAGTCCTAGACCTATGGCGGGCGCGCGTTCAAATTGGAGGCGGACGGGCGCGTGCAGCTTTTCTTCGATGGTCTGCTGGATCTCGGCGCGCGTGTCCTCAGGTAAGTCGAAGGCACTTCGTATAGACAACTCCCCTTTTCCCAGATCCTTCCACGCTTCGCCGTCCAGCCCGCGAATCTTGTCCAGAAACACTCTGACCGTGCAAAGCTGGACGTCCATGCAGGCCAGGTCTGCCACCGCGCGGCGGACCACGGTGAGGATTTCCGCCGCCGCGCGACCCCGCAGGTCTACCAGAAACGCGTGCTGCTCCCGCTCCAAGTCCTCCCGCCACTTCTTCTCCAGCGCGCGCACGTCATTCCGCGCCCTCTCAATCATCTCGGCGTGCTGCTTCTCGGCATTCTCGGCCACCTGCGCCAGCATGTTCGCATGGCGCTGTTCGAAGTCCTTGAGTTTGGCCTGGTAAACCGCAAGTAGCTCCGCGGCCGCCTTCTCCGCGGTCTCCGCTTGGGCCACGCGGGCAGCGATCGTACTTTCACGCGCCTGGATAGCCCCGACAATGCGCCCGTACAAGACGCGCTTCAAAACCCAGACCAGAATGAGGAAATTGACGATCTGCGCCGCAACAGTAAACCAATCGATCAGCATGAGGTTTGTCCCCCGGAGACTCTCTTATCCCGCCGTCTTCGCGATCACGTGGTTCCAGAACGGGTTGGCAAAGATGAGCACGATCGCGACCACAAGACAGTAAATGGCGATGGATTCGATCATGGCTAGGCCGATGAACAGAGTGCGGCTGATGGTGCCCGCTTCGTCGGGCTGTTGCGCGATAGCGCTCAGCGCCTGTTGCAGGGCCCTCGCTTCGCCTAAGGCCGGGCCGATTGAGCCGATAGCCATGCAAATGGCAGAAGCCGAGACCGAAATGACCCCGATCCAAGTAGAACTTTCCATTGGCGTGCTCCCTCTTATGGTTGTTGCTCCCGTGGACTCTCTTCCTCGCGGCGAACCGCCGCCGCGATGTAAACCATGGCCAGAACGGCAAAAATATACGCCTGAATAAGGCCTATCAGGAGGCCCAGCACTTGCATCAGGACGGGGAGGAAGAGCGGAGCGATGGCCAGAAGGAGGGCTACGATCATCGCACCGCTCATGATATTGCCGAACAGCCGCACAGCCAGCGCAACTGTTCGAGAGATCTCGCTCATCAGGTGGAATGGCAGCATAAAGAAGGTGGGGTTCAGATAGTGATGCAGGTACCCTTTCAGCCCTGCTTTGCGAATGCCGAAGAACGGTACGCCAACCGCCACACAGATCGCCAGGGCCGCGGTGGTCGACAGAGATCCCGTCGGGGCGTGCCAGCCGGGGACGACATCCAGCACGTTGGACAGTGCTATGAATAGGAACAACGTGCCAACGAAGGGAAGATACTCGTCGCCTCCCTCCCGGCCACTGATCTCTCGAATCTGCCCGCGAAGCAAGGCCACGATACCTTCCATCGCGCCCTCCCAGGTGCTTCGGGGCGCATTCGCCGTCCGCTTTCTTTTGCGCGTGGCTACCCAAGCCCCCGCAACCAAAAGGATCATGACCACCCAGGTGTAAAGAATGGTGGCGTTGAACTGCACGAAGCCCCATCGAAACAGGACGAGATGATCGGGTGTGATCTCCATGTTTACACGACCGTTCCCCCGGTTGCCTTGCGTCCCGGAATCGAGCGGGCTAGCAGCACGCGGGCAATCACAAAGCCCACCAGACAGAGCGCTGCGTTCTGCCAGCGGTGCGCCGTCGCTACAAATCCTGCCAACACCAATCCCGTCCTCCCCCAAAAGCTGGCGAGCGCCAGCACGACAGGATGACCTGAGCGAGGCAGAGCGCGCACGGTGAGCCAAAGGCCACCGTAGAAGAGCAGTCCCAGGACGAGGCCGAAAAGCAGGAACAAAGTGAGTGAGAGTGAGCCGGCCATCAGCGGTCCTCCTGTTCGCGCTTTATCCTGGTCCAGGCCAGCAGACAGCCAAGCCCCAGCCCGGCAAAGAGCAACATCAACGTCCAGGAGAAGCGGCTGGGCCATCGGTGGTCGATCCACGTCCCGGCCGCAATCCCAATGAGCATGGGCAGAGCCACGGTCCATCCGATCACGCCGATCATGGCCATCGGCCGCCAGAAACCCCGCTCGTCCCGCAGCCTGCCGCGCATCATGCGTGCCTGCTGCGATCCGATCCGTTGGACCAGTCTCTCCGTCGAGGATCGCCGGTCCGGTTTCGATGCGTCTTCGGGTTCAGGCATACTTCGCCACCTCGAGAAGCTGGCGCACGATGTCCGCCTCCAGCTTGGCTTCAAATTCACGAGCCGCTTGCTCTTTCTCTTGCAGTTTCTTGAACTGGTTCTCCACGCTTTCCTTTAAAGTGCCCAGGTTCACGCTGCGTGCCGCACGCCGCGTCGAGAGGCACACCTCGGGCCCACACTTGATCATAGTGCCGTGGTCGATCGCCAGATACTCGGTCTCGAGGTTGGGCAACTGGAACGAGAGAATTCCAGGAACCAGCGAGGTTACGAAATCGATGTGCCGCGGGAGAATACAAAACCACCCGTCTTCTGCCTGCGCCTTGATCTTCTTCACCTCCTCGTCAAAGAGGACTTCGGTTGGTATCCAAACCTTCAGCCTCATGGCCGTCGCGCCTCGTCGACCGAACCGATCATGTAGAGTGAGCGCTCGGGATAGTCCGCGAACTCATCGCCGAGAATGCGCTCGCAGCCCTCGAGCGCGTCCTCGAGCGGAACCAGCTTGCCTGCGTGACCGGTAAACTGCTCGGTCACGAAGAACGGTTGCGTCAGGAAGCGCTCCAGGCGCCGGGCGCGATAGACTGTTCGCCGGTCCTCTTGCGAAAGCTCCTCAATGCCCAGCATGGCTATGATGTCCTTCAGTTCTTCGTAGCCCGCCAACGTCTTCCGAATGGCCTGCGCGATGCGATAGTGCCGTTCCCCGGCGATCAGCGGGTTCACCATCTTGGACCCCGACCGCAGCGGATCGATCGCAGGGTATAGACCTTCACTGGCGCGTTTGCGGGAGAGCACGATGGAGGACGAGAGATGGCCAAAGGTGTGCACCGCGGAGGGGTCGGCGAAGTCGTCGGCCGGCACATAGACCGCTTGGACCGACGTGATGGCGCTCGTCTCCGTGTTGCAGATGCGCTCCTCCAGGTTGGCCAACTCCGTACCAAGGGTGGGCTGATATCCCAGCCGCGAAGGCAACTGCCCCATCAGGCCCGAGACCTCCGACCCCGCTTGGATGAAACGAAAGATGTTGTCGATGAGCAGCAGGACATCCTGGCGGGCGTCGTCGCGGAAATATTCCGCCATGGTGAGGGCGGAGTGGCCAACCCGAAAGCGGGTGCCGGGCGGGTCGTTCATCTGGCCAAACACCAGGACGGTCTTGTCCAGTACTCCCGCCTCCTGAATCTCGCGGTACAGTTCCTCCCCCTCCCGGCAGCGCTCGCCGATGCCGCAGAACACACTGACCCCCCGGTGGTGGCCTATCACGTTGTGGATCAGTTCCGTGATCAGCACCGTTTTGCCCACCCCGGCACCGCCGAACAGTCCACCTTTGCCCCCGCGCTCCAGAGGCGAGAGCACGTCAATCGCCTTGATCCCGGTAGCAAAAATCTCCGAAGTCGTGGCCCTGCGCGTCAGAGGAACCAGGGGCGCATGGACCGATCGCCACTCCCCGCCCTGGACGGACCCTTTGCGGTCAATGGTCTCGCCAAAGACGTTGAACACACGACCGAGCACGCGCTTCCCCACGGGCACGCTCAGGCTCCGCCCCGTATCAAGCACGGGATCGCCGCGGGCCAAACCCTGGGTCGAGGTCAGTGCGATTCCGCGGACGGTGTCCAGGTTAAGGTGGGCTACGACCTCGACCACGACCTTAGGACGACCATTGCTCGTGACAGATGAGGGGTCATGTGTCGCTTTGTCCGGTGCGGGAAGCTGCGGGCCCTTAGGCCGATCAACTGTCGGGCCGAGCCCCTGACCGGCTTCCAAGAGATCGAAGAGTGGCGGCATTCGAAACGGGAAGCAAGCGTCGACCACGCTCCCGCGCACCGCAGTCACGATCCCGCGCTCAGGCACAGAATCACCCATCGCCTTTCTTGACTCCCACCTTTCGGCCGGGCGACCTTCGTTACGCCGCCGTCGCGACCGAGCTCATCGCCTGATCACTCACATCCAAGCGCTGCGCGATTTCCTTAACCAGCCTACGTTTGGCTAGACTCATCCCCGCTGTCCATGCCAGGAGTCCCCGAGACGCGAATGCCACCGCCCTACAGCACTGCAAGAGGGTGTTTCGAGTGGCGCTTCGTTCGTCCGGAGGTCGGGAGGCCAAGATCGCTTGAATTGAGCTCAATGTCCCCTCGAAAAACTCATCTGAAGGCCGCTGATCAAGCCAAGCCATCAACTGCTCATGAGCGGGGGTGCCCTCGTTGACCCCGCGGTGAGCGGCCAGAGTGGCAATGCACTCCCGCTCGGCACGGCTGATCCAGCCATCGACCCACGCGACATGAACCAGTGGCACGAAGTGAAGCAGCGTCACGGTCGTGGGATCGTACCCCAGTTTCTCGAGAGCGCCCAGAATCCGCTCGTCTTGGGTCTGGGCGGCCTGCGCCATTTGCATGTGCCGCGATTTGGCAGCCTCATGCCGGTGCATCTCGTCGATCTCGTCGACGTCGAGTTGGTGGAAGTACTCTCTGTCGCTCCGTATTTGACCGGGTCTGTACCGCATACCAAGTCTCTCGGCTTCCGCCCGTTTCAGTCATGAATGACTCCAGATCCAAGACTTAAACCGGCGGGCGGGCGCCTCTGAGGCGTTGCCAGAATCGGAGGTAGGTTACAGCCTGCCTCTCTAATCATCGTCATTCGTCGCCGTGCCCACGTCTCAGTAACTAAGGCATCGATCACCGTGGAGCAACTCGCCCAAACGGCCGTCTGGCAAAGCAACGACCGATTTCGCTGATTTGGACAGGAATTCCCGGGGCAGGTCAAAACGGCATCGGCGCCGTGCTTAAGATCCGGCAACCACTCGTGTTCGTGTGACATGGCTCACCTCCGAGCTCATGTCATCTTCAAGACTTCACCTCGAGCAAACTGAACCCGTTGCAGGACCCCTCTCCTCGGCGTCCAAGCCCCTTTTCGGTTTGCTCGATACGCAGCTCCACTAGCTCACCACCTAAAATGTCGTAGCACGACGGGCGCTGGCGCAGTGACGCAAATCACGTCCTTCCGTGTCCCTTTCAACAGCCCCAACAGGAAGACCTGAGAGGCGACGCTCTGGCACTCAAGCACGGTCTCGGGTTCCTCTCCTCGATCGCGGCGTCACGGGCCTGCCCGTTGTGACATCAATCACAGCGCCCTCCGGAGTACAGCATGAGACTGAGGTCGGGCGATGAGCCCAAGCCACACAGAGGGAGAAAGATGGGCAGCGTCAAGCCATTACCCGCCGAGGCGCTTTACAAGCGCTGTGATCCAGCCGAACTGACTTTCGAGACCACGGCTGAGCTGGAGGACTTAAAAGAGGTTCTCGGGCAGGCCCGGGCAGTCGAAGCCGTGCGTTTCGGGATGGGCATCCAGCGCCAGGGTTACAACCTGTTTGCCCTCGGCCCGACGGGTCTGGGCAAGCATTCGACCGTGCGTGCCTTCCTGGAGCAACAGGCAACGCAGGAAAAGGTCCCTGCCGACTGGTGCTACATCAATAACTTCGCGGACCCGCAGAAGCCTTTGGCTTTATCTCTGCCTCCCGGCAAGGGTGCCGACTTGCGCGACGACGTGGCGAAGCTCGTCGAGGAATTGCGCTCCGCCCTGCCCTCGGTGTTCGAGAGCGAGGACTATCGAACCCGCAAACAGTCCATCGAGGAGGAGATCAAGGAGCGGCACGAGAAGGCCTTTGACGAAGTACGGCGCGAGGCTCAAGCAAAGGGCATCGGAATGCTGCGGACACCAACCGGTCTGGTGTTCGCGCCCGTCCGTAATGGTGAGGTCATCAGCCCGGAAGAGTTTGCGCAGCTTCCTCAAGACGATCGGCGCCGCGTGGAATCGGACCTGGCAATGCTGCAGCAGCGAATGCAAAGTGTGATGCGGTCGTTTCCCCAGTGGGAGAAAGAAGGCAGGGATCGCGTGAAGGCTCTCAGCCGCCAGGTGGCTGCCCTCGCCATCGGGCACTTGATGGACGAACTACGCGGGAAGTACGCGGAACTGCCGGAGGTGGTCGCCTATCTGAATGCTCTTCAACAAGACGTAAGCGGCAACGTGGACGAGTTCGTGGCGCCGCCCGAGCCGCCACTGGCCGCCTTGGTGGGTGGTGCGCAGCGCGGCGCGGCGGGCCAAGCCTTCTTCCGCCGTTATCAGATCAACCTCCTCGTCGGTCACCTGGACGGCCAGGGAGCTCCGGTGGTCTACGAGGACAATCCCTCTTACCAGAATCTCGTGGGTCAGGCGGAATACAGCGCCCAACTGGGTACCCTGGTGACGGACTTCAGCCTGATCAAGGCCGGAGCGCTGCATCGGGCAAATGGGGGATACCTGATTCTGGACGCCCACAAGGTGCTGATGCAGCCCTACGCCTGGGAGGGACTGAAGCGCGCCTTGCGGACTTCGGAGATCCGCATCGAATCCCTGGGACAGATGCTCAGCCTCATGAGCACGGTGTCGCTTGAGCCGCAACCGGTTTCGTTGAAGGTCAAGGTCGTCCTGGTGGGGGAGCGGATGCTTTACTACCTGCTCGCCCACCTTGACCCCGATTTCAGCGCCCTCTTCAAAGTCGCGGCCGATTTTGAGGAGTTCGTAGATCGAGACCAGGCCAACAGTCTGCTGTACGCCCGGCGCATCGCCACTTTCGCGCGTGAGGAAGGGATGGTCCCCTTTGACCGGAGCGCCGTGGCCCGGATCGTTGAGCACATGGCGCGGGTGGCGCAGGACACTGAGAAGCTGTCGACGCACCGCAGGATGCTGACCGATCTGTTGCACGAGTCGGACTACTTCGCCCGGCAGGCGGGACGAACGGCCACCCAGGCCGAGGATGTGCAGCAAGCCATTGACGCGCAGGTCCGGCGCGCGGACCGCGTGCGCGAGCGGCTGCAGGAGCAAATCCAGCGCGGCACCCTTCTGATCGACACCCAAGGCGAGCAGATCGGCCAAGTAAACGGACTCTCCGTTCTGGACCTGGGTCCGTTCTCGTTTGGCCATCCAAGCCGCATCACGGCGCGCGTCCGGCTGGGCAAGGGAGAAGTGATCGACATTGAGCGCGAGGTCGAACTGGGCGGGCCAATTCACTCCAAGGGCGTGCTGATTCTGTCGGGCTTTCTGGGGGCGCGATACGCACCGGACCGGCCCCTGTCGCTCTCGGCCAGCTTGGTTTTCGAGCAGTCTTATGGCGGGGTGGAGGGTGACAGCGCTTCTTCGGCGGAACTGTACGCCCTGCTCTCAGCGTTGGCGCGGGCGCCGATTCGCCAGTGCTTTGGGGTGACGGGTTCCGTTAACCAGAATGGACAGGTCCAAGCCATCGGGGGCGTCAACGAGAAGATCGAAGGTTTCTTTGACGTTTGCAGGCTGAAGGGTCTCACTGGCGAGCAGGGCGTGCTAATTCCGGCTTCGAACGTCCGGCACCTTATGCTGCGGCGCGACGTGGTCCAGGCGGTGACGGACGGGCAGTTTCACATCTACCCGGTCGAGACTATCGACCAAGGAATCGAGATTCTCACCGGGATACCGGCTGGGGAGCGCGATGCCCTGGGCTTCTTCCCGGAGGGATCCATCAACCAGCGGGTAGAATCGCGGCTCGTCGAGCTGGCGGAGAAGCGCGCGGCCGCCAGCGAAGCGAAGCCGGCTCAGGTCGAAGTATGAGCAGGCAGGAAGGTGGATGGCGGATTCGCCGGATTCTGGTGGCGCTGGACTCGTCGCGGCACAGCCTGGCGGCGCTGGAGGCGGCAGCGGAGTTGGCGGCCCACACCGAAGCCGAGCTGCTCGGCCTCTTCGTGGAAGACATCAACCTGCTGCGCCTCGCGCGGCTGCCGTTTGCCAGCCAGGTCAGTTCCACCTCGGTCGGCGCTGAGTCGGTTGACTCGGCCCGCATGGAGCGAGAGCTGCGTGCCCAGGCCCAGCAGGCTCGCAAGGCGCTGGAGGCCGCCGCCCTCCGCGTGCGCGTGCCATGGTCGTTCAGGGTGGCGCGCGGGGACGTGGCCGCCGAGGTTCTGGCCGCGGCCGAAGAGGCGGACTTGCTCACCCTCGGTAAGCGCGGCCTGGCTCGGAACGGTCAAATGCTTGGATCGACGGCCCACGCGGCTTTGACGAACGTCCGCAGATCCCTGCTGCTCTCCCAGCACGGCTCTCCCTTGCGTCAGCCGGTGTTGGTGTTGTATGACGGGTCTGAGGGATCACGCCAGGCACTCGAGGTGGCGCTGAAGCTGGCCGGCGCCGCTGGCCACCGTTTGATCGTGCTGCTGCTCACGGAGCAGGCTGGCGATCTGCGGGATGAGGTGGCTCGCCTTGTGGGGCTGAAGGGTCCGCCGGTGCGCTACCAGACAACTTATGGCGCGAACGCCATCAGCTTGTCGCACGCCCTGCGGCATGAGCCCGATGGATTCCTGGTGCTGAGCGGCGCCGGCCGGCTTTCCCGGGAGGAGATCCGGAAGCTGCTTCAAGAGGTCAAGAATCCCGTGCTGCTGATTGCCGGAACGCTGGAAGGGACTGGCTGACCGGCGATTTGAAGCTTGGAAGCCGGACGTCTCAGCGGCGTCCTCTGAGTGCTTGGGTGTGATTGAGTCCTGTGGGATGGAGGAAATCATGAAAGGCAAAACCGTTACAAAGCCTGCCGGGCTGCACGCCAAGAAATGGCGCGAGGCAAGTCAGATGCGTGGCTTCGCCAATGTTCTTCCCCAGCCGCGCCCTGCGAAAGCCAAAGTTTTGTGGAAGAAGCAAGAGACCGAGGCCACGCCGGAGACGGCAGAACTTATCACCCGCCGCTACAAGTAACGGCGCTCGCGTTGCGCGCGCTCTCAAGAATTGGCTTGGCCGAGCCTGGGAGTTGCTCTGATTCCCCAGCCGGCGGAAGTATGGCTCCGGTCGAGGCCACTTGGATCTGGCCCGGAGGGCCTGACCGATTGATCGCACTTTCCTGTGCCCGGCCGCCGCGGGCGGTATACAATTGTCCTACCATAACCAGGAGCCTTTATGGCCACAGCCACCACGCGCCTGACTTACCGGGATCTGCAGCAGATCCCGCCGGACCGCAACCGGTACGAACTGATCGAAGGAGAACTCTTCGTGGCTCCCGCGCCCAACATTGGCCATCAGCGCAAAGCTTTCAGGCTTGCCAGGATTCTGGCCGAGTACGTGGAAAAGCACGGCCTGGGTGAGGTCCTCATAGCCCCTTGCGATGTGGTGCTTGACCCTTCGACAGTGCTCGAACCTGATATCGTGTTCGTCTCGAAGGCGCGGCAGTCGATTGTGACGCCAGCCTGCATCGAGGGCGCGCCTGACCTGGTGGTGGAAGTTCTCTCCGACTCCTCCCGCACCATCGACCGCTTTGTGAAGCGGGACCGCTACGCGGAGTTTGGCGTGACCGAGTATTGGCTGTTGGACCCCCTCGAGCCGCGCCTTGAAGTGCTCCGCCTCGAAGGCGCGAAATACCGCGTCCTGGCCACGTTCGGACCGGCCGATACCCTCGACGCTTCGCCCACCTTTCCAAACCTGCGCATTCCGATGTCGAACTTATGAGTCAAGCTTGCGCGAGCCTCGAAGGCGACGCAGCATCCCCTTCGGCGCGCTCGACGCAGAGCCAGTGCTCGAGCACACTACGTTATCTCAGTCTTTAGTCGGGCTCTAGGAGAATACCCAGGGTGAGCACAGCACTCGTAGATACACCGGCAGTGATTTCAACCAGAGCAGCGCGGCTGGCGATAGCGGCGATCGTTACGTATCAGGTTCTACTTATCGTGCTGATCTTTCTCAGACCGGACTTGGCTCCCTCCTGGCACACAATCAGCGAGTGGGCCATCGGGCACTACGGCTGGATTATGTCGGTGGGCTTTCTAATTTCGGC
>Ga0335085_10000856_pt1 | contig 75488 bp, 62 predicted proteins | sample Lox_Sample_45_FD_206712 | JGI IMG/M metagenome (GOLD analysis project Ga0335085, IMG submission 206712) | Soil microbial communities from Loxahatchee National Wildlife Refuge, Florida, United States - Lox_Sample_4.5 | ecosystem: Environmental > Terrestrial > Soil > Wetlands | place: USA... | reverse complement strand
GCGATAATCCGCACATCCACGGGAATCGAACGGCTGCCCCCCAGCCGCTCGACTTCCCTTTCCTGCAGAGCGCGAAGGAGCTTGGGCTGGAGCTCGAGCGGAAGCTCGCCGATTTCATCCAGGAACAGCGTGCCGCGATCCGCCAATTGAAAACGCCCCACGCTCTGGGCCACGGCGCCAGTGAATGCGCCGCGCTCATGGCCGAATAGTTCGCTTTCCAACAGAGCAGCAGGAATCGCCGCGCAATTGAGAGCCACGAAACGGTGACGAGACCGGGGACTGGCTTGATGAATCGCCTGTGCGATCACCTCCTTTCCGGTGCCCGTTTCCCCCTGAAGCAGTACGGTGCAGTTGGTTGCTGCGACCGTGTTCACCTGATCGAGCACAGCCCGAAATCTCGCGCTGGATCCGATCAATTCAGAATTCAACATCGTTATCCTCTTTGAATCGATTTGGGCTCATGAACCTTGTTCTCGTGATCCAGTGTGAACCCGATCGCGCCGGACGGGAACCCCCGCACGTTGGAGATTTCGATAGCTAAATGGTCGCAATCGGAGCTGCCCGGATTCGAGTAATCGGCGCATACCCCGTTTGGGGAGTGCGCGGCCGTTTAGGAGTCCGGGAGGTCGATGTGCATCCGAGCGAATCGCCGGGCATCGATGGACCAGGCGTCGGTCCCGATCCCAGTCCGAGTTTTGCACCAGGGCCTGGGACCGTGCGCTCGCCCATTATGGGAACCAAAGATCGATCATCCCGCGTTTCAGCGCGATAGAAACAGCGTGGGTCCGGTCGTTGGCATGCAGCTTTGCGAGGATCCTGGTGATGTGGCTCTTTACCGTCTCTTCGGCGATCGAGAGTTGGAATGCGATCTCCTTGTTCGCATTGCCGCATGCGATTCGCCGCAGAACATCGATTTCACGCGAAGTCAGTTCGTCCTCCGCGGCGTGTTCGGCGAGTTCGGTAGCCAACTCCGGAGGAATTCGTTTATGCCCCGCGTGGACGGCGCGAATGGTCTCCAACAGGTCGCGATTCACCGTTCCCTTCAGCAGGTAAGCGCGTGCGCCGGCCTTCAGGGCCCGTACTACCTGCACATCGCCCGGATAGGTGGTAAGAACGATGAATCGCGCATTTGGAAAGTCGCCGCGAAGGGCAATGATACAGTCGATGCCGCTCATTTTCGGCAATTGCAGATCCATCAGAGTGACATCCGGACGATGTTTCTTGAACTGGTCGATTGCCTCCTCGCCGGATGACGCCTCCGCGGCCAGCTTCATGTCGTGTTCACCGCCGATCAGCGCGGCGATCCCTTTGCGGAGAAGCGGGTGGTCATCGACGGTGAGGACCCGGATTACCCCAGTGTCAGCCGGCATGCGGTCTCGTCCCTCCGCGGAAAACTCTGCATGCGGCGCGCTCGCGCGACTCTGCGTAAGCCAACACGGCGGGAAGCACGAGCTGGACCTCGGTGCCGGCCCCTAATTCGCTCCAAATATCCAGTCGCGCGCCTATCAGTTTGGCGCGTTCGCATACGCCAGGCAAACCCCAGTGCCCGGGGCGTGCGCCGGCCTCGAACACTTTCGGGTCAATCCCGATTCCATCATCGCGAAACCTCAGGCGAATCTCATCGGCATCGTATCGAACCTCGACTTCGATCCGTCCGGCCTGCGCATGGCGAAACGCGTTTCGCAGAATCTCCCGGCCAATCCGGTAGAGTTCGTCATGGAGCAGCGGCAAGAGCGCTTGCGGCGCTCCTTCCACGAGCACACGGAACTCGGGGCCATTGGCGTTCGAAGCCTGAGCATCCGACAGTTCCCGCCCGGCGGCACTATACAAATGCGCGAGGTCGCCGCGAACCTCCAATCCGGACCGCAGGTTGTGAATGGTATCCCTGCCCTCGGCAATGGCGGCTTCGGCGCTGCGGATGGCATCGTCCAGAGCGTGAATCGCATCGTCGAGACGCCCGGGAAGAAGATTGCGGGCAGCCTGGAATTCGATGAGGGAACCCTGGAAACTCTGGAGCAGCGTGTCGTGCAATTCGCGCGCGATGCGCGCCCTCTCGTGGACGCGCTCTTCCGAACGAACCTTGAAATCGTGCACGAGTTGACCCGTGCGATAGCGATACAGCGTATAAAGCAGCCCCAGCGATGCAGCCGCGATCATCGCAGGGAACCAGTCCGTTTGACTTAATCCCATAAGACGACTCTGTTCGCCATGCTTCCCATCAAGACACACGGGGACGGTAACGGTGCAAGGCACAGTTGCAGCCAAGCCCTCTAACGCAGGATTGCCGCTCTTACACTATGCAAAAGTTCGTCCCGCCGGACGGGCTTGCAAAGAAAGCCGGCAGCACCCTGTCTGATGGCCCGTTCGCGATGAGCGGCACTTTCCTGCGCGCTCACAAATACAACGGGCGGGCGGTCTGGTCCGGCGAGCCGCTCCTGTAAATCCAGGCCGGTGATGCCCGGCATTCTGATGTCGACGATCAGGCACGCAGCCCAAGGGGCACGTCCCGACGCCAGGAATTCCTCGGCCGATCCAAAGCCTTCGACTATGTATCCTGCTGATTCCATGCAGTCTTCAAGCGACTGGCGCACGAGGGCGTCGTCGTCGATAATCACGATTTTTTCCTTCAATTTCTGGCTCATCGAGTCCGGCTGGCTTCAGTTTCCCGCCTCGACATTGCCATAGTAACGCCGCCCTGGATGGGCGTCCATTCTACCTTGGTAGAATGCCCGGTCAAACTGGGATCTTCAGTTTCCGGGCCTGGAAACCGGCAAGTCGGCGACCGGCTCGGGAAGGAGCGGACGGACGCCGTGAACGGACACAATGGTCCGCATGGCTCAAGAGACGCCTGTCCCGGGAGGGAGGCTGAAATGAAACGCCGCGCCCCTGGGTTGATTCTTCACCGCCCAAAGCCGGCCGCCATGCGCCTCGATAATCGAGCGGCTGATCGACAGTCCCATCCCTATTCCCTGCGGCTTGGTGGTGAAGAAAGGCGCAAAAAGCCGTTCGGCGTGCCGCGGATCGACGCCCGGCCCGGTATCTTCCACGGACGTGACAATCTCGCCCCCGCTCGAACGCGCGGTGCGAACCAGAATGCGCCTGGGTCCACTATCCACCTCGTTCAGCGATTCCAAGCTGTTCATCAGCAGGTTGAGAATGACCTGCTGCAGTTGGACCCGGTCGCCCGTCACCGCGGGGATCTCCGCTCCGAGCTCGGCGCTCAGAGCGATGTTCTTTCTCTGTGCCTCGTGGTTCACCAGGGAAACCGTCTTTTCGACGAGCTCGTTCACGTCGAAGGGCGCGGGCTGGGAAGTCGCCTTTTTGAACAAGGCGCGAATGTGCTCCACCGTGTCGTTCGCCTGGGTGGCGGCTTGAATCACGCGCCTGGCCGCGGCCAGCGCTTTTTCGACATTCGGCGGGTTATTCTCCAACCACGCGGTACAACTGTCGCCGCTGGCGACGATCGCGGCGAGCGGCTGTTTCACCTCGTGCGCGACGGATGCCGCCAGCTCGCCCATGGTCATGACTCGATTTGCGTGCGCCAACTGGGATTGCGTATTGCGCAACTCCTCCTGAGCGTTACGGAACGCCTCCTCGGCATATTTCTGCTCCGTCAAATCGACGACAAACGCCACCCCTTCATTGGCGTTTTTTTCGAGCAGCGTGCTGCCGATCAGAACGGGCACGCGAGTGCCGTCTTTCCGGAAGAACTCCTTTTCGTACGGCTGCGCCTCCGCAGTCTCCTTGAGGTCGGCTATTGCCCGCTCGTCCAGGGCCCGCCATTCGGGCGGCGTCAAATCTGTCCAACGCACGCTGCCCGACACGAGCTCTTCGCGGCCATATCCGGCGATCCGGAGAAACGCGTCATTCGCCTCAACAATTTTGCCGCCGAAGTTCCAGAAAAAGATTCCCATAATGTTGGCGTCCACCAGCCGGTGAATCTGCGCTTCCAGTCCGCTGGCCCTTTTGCGGAGGGCCGCTTCCGCTTTTTCGCGGGCCGCCACTTGCGCCTTGAGATCCTGAATGGACTCGACGGTCTGATACGCCAGGGAAGCGAACTTCCCCAGTACACTCATGAGCCGGTCATCTTCGGAGTCGAACTTGCGGCGCCCGCTGTGCATGATCGCCCAGATTGTGCCGACTGCTTTGCCGTCGACGTAGAACGGCACCAGCAGGCACTCCTCCGCGGCCGGGCTGACCGGGAGCAAATATGGATAGCGCCGCTCGAAGTGGCGGAACAGGAGCGTGCAATCGCGATCGAGCACGTCCCCGCATGGACCGAAGTTGCGAGGCGTTCCGCCGCCGACATGCGGGCTCCATTGACCGGCGATGGCCGGCCAGTAAAAGCGTTTGCCCCCATCCTTGGTCAGCAGGCTCAGTCCGCTGGAGTCGCAGTCCGTGACTTCGAGAATGGTGTCCGCGAAGGTCTGCAGGATGTTCGCCCGCGGGTCCGCCATCGCGCCGGCCAGCGTCACCAGCGCGCGATTCTCTTTCTCGTAATCCGGCGCCCGGAACGGTCGACGCTGTAATTCTTCCGTGCAGAGAATGGATTCCAGGGAAGCAGCGCCTTGGGGCATCGAATCTTCGAGTGGAAAACTGTCTTGCGACGTGCACGGCTGACCCATGTGTACCTCCTGGGGTATGTCTTCATTCTAGTCCCGGAATCGCGCGGATCGGGGGTTGCGCCAGCGATTTGACTGGCCAGTTGTGAGCTCGCTCCCGCGCTCGACACGCCGTTCGCCTGTAAACGCGCGGGACAAGTGTGTCAGCTCTGTGTCATCTCGACGGAAACGGATCGTATCCGCGTCGGTGGACCGTCACACGCCTGGGAAGCACCTACCCGCGCGTGGGGGATAAGTGCACGGCGTTGCCTGACTTCCCGGCTCTGCCTCGTTTGGCCTCGTATGGCTTTGCCCGTGCATTACCCACAACCGATGAGGCACCAACTCCCCCACTTACTCAGAGCCGTAACGATGCCGCTGCTGGCGGGCTGCATCATCTTTCCCGGCTACGCACAAAATCAGGATGATTCGTTCGTCACATCGTGGGCAAACAGCCCCTACATGCTGGGCGACTGGCATAACCCAGCGGCTCCATGATGTACGAGCCGCCGTAGTGTTGATCTCCATAGAAATCCAGACCCGCGGACTGTCCCACGCGGATGAAAAGCTTATGATTAGCGCCGATATCACGAAAAACTTCTCGCAGGTCACCGAGGGTATGCAATTAATCCCGCGCGCGACCTGGGGCCGCGCATCCTTCACGCGTTTCTGCCTCTTGGTAAAAAGAGAGACTCCGGTTGGGGCTATGCCGTGGTGCCGGTGATCGGACCGCTCGTAGGCGCCACTCTGGCAGGTCTGTTCGTGCCGCTCGTCCAGATCTGAAGACGAACGGCGTTTCCGGAAGGCGGCATTTTACAGAACCCGCTCCTCAATGAAACGCTTCTCCGGCGAAAGCAGGTGGAATGTCAGGACCGCCGCGGGAATCAGATAGGCGAACGTGACCCACACCCACATCAGGGCGCCCGCGCAGCACTGATCCCTGAGCGCCATCACCTCGGACCCGTGATTTGCGGGCGCATACTGCGCATACACCACGCGATTGCAGAAACAGAGAAACGCCGACAGGGCATCGCACGGCAGGGCCGCCAGGAAAAGATAAACGGGAATCGACCACAGAGGCCACTTCGCTACAGCCGGCCAGGGGCGAACTACGGGCCACCAGAACAGGATTCCGGCGATCACAAAGGTCGCCTGCTCGAGCCAGTGCCACGCGCCCGATTTCATCCCCAGCGCGAAGATTACCGGAACATGCCACACGATCACCACTGCGATGCCTGCCAGCCAGCAGAGAACCGGATGCACGAGCGCAAGGCGGCGTGGGAACGATGCGAACATGGCCGGCGGCAGTGCGTGAACCAGGACCACGAAGGGCGCCCCGAGAAGGATCAGCGGAACAGCGACCGTCATGATCAGCAGATGCCCGGCCATGTGCGCAGTTAGGTAGTGATGATCCAGCATGGCCAGGGGAGATCCGAGCGCGGCCGCCAGCGTTGCGATCCCTGCCGCAAAAGCGGCTGCCCGCCATGTTCGCAACGCGCAGGGGAAGGACGCCTGCACGGTTCGCCAGCCCCATAAGTACAGGACCGCGATCGAAGAAAGCGCTAACAGAACAGGCCATGACCAGGAATGCATACGCTCCCTACTGAATCGCTCGGGCCGCGCTCCGCGAGGCGTCGCGAGCCGGCGCCTGGCCCGCAGGGCACAACGTTTCGAGGAAGGATACCAGGGCGGTAGTTTCCGCCGGGCTCAGATTGTTTCCATAGGCAGGCATGTTGCCGCCTCCCTGAATCACCTGCCGTACGAGCTGGTCCGGCGTGAGGTGTACGGCCACGGCATCGAGCGCCGGCCCGCGCTGGCCTCCCGCGCCCGCCAGAGCGTGGCAGTTATGGCATTGCTTGGCCTGGAAGACGAGAGCTCCCTGCCGCTCGAGGGCTGTACGATTCTTCAGGTATTGCCGTGGAATGGGCAGCGCACTCCACGCGTCCATCACGGGACTCCAGGGAGCGTTACTCGCCAGGTGAGTGAACGTACCGAGCGCGACCGCTACCAGCAGGATCGATAGAACCGCAATAGGCCGCCGCCGCCAGCTTTTCTCGCCTTCACCAGAGAAAAACGGCAGCGCGAACAGAACGGCGAGGGCGATGGCCGGCCCAATCAGGAGAACCGGAGTTTCGAGCGAAGGCGGAAGCAGCGAGAGCACGGCATACAGCCAGAGAAAAAAGAAATCGGGGCGCGGCGCCGTTTGGATGATGGTCGGATCCGGCCGGCCGCCGGGGCCGAACGGACCCAAAAACAGCGCGCATGCGGCGATGGCCAGAAGGATCATTCCGGAGAAAACCAGGTCTTTTCCGATGGCGGCCGGCACAAACGGAATCCCATCGCGGCTCGTCAACTCGTGATACTCCTCCAGGTAGGTGGAGCGGCGAACGAGCCGTCCGGGCATCGGCCATTCGTTGATCCCCAGTTTCAAAACCATCAGCAGGTGGATGCCGACAAGCAAAATCAATGTTCCCGGGATCACGAAGACGTGCAGCGCGAAGAAGCGCGAGAGCGTGGCGCCGCCAATGATCGGTCCGCCCAGGAGCAGCTTCACGATCCACGAACCCACAACCGGAATGCGGCTGGAGATCGATGCCCCGATGCCCAGGCCCCAATACGCGTCCTGATCGAATCGCAGCACCTGGCCGGTGAATGCCATACCGAGCGTCATCAACAACAGGAAGATCCCAACGATCCAGGTGAGTTCGCGCGGGAACTTATAGGCGCCGAACAGGAAGACCTGCGCCATGTGGATCAGCACGAGGGCGATCATGAAATTCGACCCCCACCCGTGAAGCGCGCGGATGAACCACCCGAGCGTTACCTGGTGGTTGAGGACCTGCAGGCTATTCCAGGCCTGGCCCGCCGAGGGGACGTACAGCAGCGCCAGCAGGATTCCGGTCACGATTTGCAAACCGAAAATTGTGAGCGCCGCGCTCCCGAATACATAAGCCCAACTGGCGCTACGGCTCGGAACGCGATGCTCCATCGTCTCGCGAATCGGTTTGGCGAGCTGCAGGCGCGCGTCGAGCCACGCGCCGGCTTGCCGGATCAGGCGCATGTCGCTCCCCCCGTGCGGATGCGGACCAGGCGCGCGGAGGGATCTCCGGTCGTCGGCATCTCGCCCGCTTCGATCAGCAGGTTGCCCTGCCGCACTTTGTAGCGGTACTCAAACAGCCCTCGCTCGGGAGGGCCCGAAGCGCGCGATCCATCCGAATAATACGCTCCGCCGTGGCACGGACAGAGGAAGAGCCCCGATTGCGGAAACCAACGTACCGGGCATCCGAGATGCGCGCAATTAATGGCGAAGACCTGGAGCTTTCGGTTGTCGATATTGCGGACCCAGCAGGGAATATCCGCCGTCACTCCGTCCGTGGGACTGGATCTTGGATTGTGGAAGGCCGCAAGGCGCGTCTGTCCCGCGGGAAACCGGTCGAGCGGACCGAGTGAGACCCACGACTCATATCCCGGCTTCCCCTCGCGAAGGACAGGAGAAAGTAGATAGCGCACAATCGGAATTGCGAGAACTACTCCGGCGGCGCCGTTCAACAGCACACCCGTCTTGAGAAACATTTCCCGCCTGGTCATTGAGCTCCTCCGGTGATTCGGAGCGCGCTGAGGTTGGGCGTGCGCCCGAAGCCTGGTCTGCGCGCCGCCAGCCACGCCACGACGTCGGAGATATCTTGCGGCGTCATTGGCTTGCCGGGAACATCTCCCCGCCAATCGGGAGCGCCCAGGTCCGGCCGGCCTACTATAATCGCGGTACGAAGGCCCTGGTCGCTCACCAGTTCCAGATAGGAGGGATCTACAACCGAACTGGCTCGCGCGCCTCCGCTGCCGTCCTTGCCGTGACAGGAGGCGCAGAAAACGCCGTAGACCACGGCGCCGCGCTGCGGATCGCCCGGTTGCGTTGCGGCGTAGGGCGGCGGGTTGGCGCCTTCGAGCGCGTCCGCCTTTGCCCACCGCGATCGCATGCCGCGGACGATGGCGGCGACCTGCTCATCCGTCAGGGTTCCACCGAATTTCTGCGCGAACGGGGGCATCGCGGTCCCCGAAACTCCGGCAGCGGTAATCCGCGCAATCGTGGCGTCATCGGCGATGGCGAGGTAAACCGGGTCGGCCAGCCCCATGGCCGCGTCTCCTTTTCCGGAGAGCCCGTGGCACCCGGCGCAGTTCTCCGAATACAGCGAATCGAAGTCCAGAATCTTCGAAGGTGCGACGGGCTGCGAGCCCGCTGCCGGTTGCCCCGGCGCCCGGTCGCGGATTCCGCATGCAGCGGCCGCCAACAGCAATGCCGGCGCCAGCAGCCGCTTCACGGCTTCTCTCCCTCTTGTCCGTCATGATGCCGGCCCGATTCCTCCATGCCCGCGCGGAACGAGAAGGGCATCCTTTGCCAGGTGCGAATTCGCTCGGAGCGGCTGACTACCAGGCCCGCGACGACTCCAAACCCGATCTGCGAAAGGACGAACCACATCCAGTCGATACGCTGGTTCAGAACAGGATTCACCAGATCGAGCACACTGTGAACTATGCCGGTCCACAGAATCGGCGCGATGAAGCCCCCGAGCAGGATGGGACGTCGCGGGAGCATCGGGAGCATGGCCCCGTACAGCAAACCAACGAGGACGGAAAAGATGAGGTGGATACCGAGAGCGACGCCGAACATGGACCAGTGAAACGAAGTGAGGTTTGCCACGGACGAGGTGACGGAAGCGGGGAAAAAGCCGGCCGCCAGAAGGTTGATCGCGTACCAGAGGCTGCGCTCGCTCACCAGGCCGTACAACATCGCGAGCAGCGCCATTGCTATGCCTCCGGCGAGTCCACCGCGCAGGCCGGCCGAAATAGGATAAATCTCCACCGGGAGCCATGCGCGCAACGCATCCTCCACGACCGCTGCCTGTTCGACGGTATGTCTGCGAGTGGTGACTGCCGGAAGGCGAAGATCGGCCGCCAGTGCTTCATGCTTCTCCACCGGCAGGACGTCGCGGAACCAGCCGACTACGCCCGCCAGCGTTACGATCGCTCCCAATACGCTGACGGCCGCGCTCGTGACCAGCCCGCCCCAAATCAGCGCGATGCCGAACGCCAGGGCAATCGGCCACGCGGTGGGCGCTGGAACTTCGACCGTTTCGCCGGTGGCATCGGAAGGTTGGTTGAGCATTTCCGTTTGCATACGCTTGTTTCCTCAGCGGCCAATGATATACACCACGGTGAAGACAACAACCCAGACAGAATCCACGAAGTGCCAGTACATCGACAGGACCTCGGTTCGCTCGCTGTGCTCCTGCCGGACCTGTCCCCGAAGCGCGAACACCAGCACCACGGTTAAGAAAACAAGCCCGACAACGACGTGAAATGCATGCAGTCCCACCAGCGAGTAGTAAGTTGTCCCAAACAGGTTGGTTTGCAGGGTCAAACCCTCGTCGTAAATCAGATGGCGCCACTCCCGGGCTGTGCCGGCGAGGAAAATGGCCCCCAGGGTCGTGGTCAGCAGCCACCACCAGACGAATGCGCGAATGCGAGCCTGCCGCAACTGCCTTACCGCCATGTGAATGGTCAGGCTGCTCGACAACAGACAGACGGTCAGAAACACCGGCACATGCAGCACCGCGGCCGGCTGCGGACCACTCGGGCTTTTGCCGAGATAGAACAGGTAGGCGACGACGAAGATGGTGAAGATCGATGCCTCAGCGGCAATCAGACCGAACATTGCCACTATTCCGCGGGCGGGAAGACGCCACGGTTCGGAAAGTGCGGGAAGAGTCGAAGGGTATGCGCTCATACATTACTCGTAATGCCAATCGGGGTCTTCGGGATGCTTCAGATCCCACAGCGGCCGGCGGCTCCTGACCTCCGGCAACACGGCGAAATTGTACGCCGGAGGGGGTGAGGCGGTGGACCACTCCAGAGTCCACGCGTCCCAGGGGTCGCTGCCGGCATCCGCTCCGTGCCACCAGGACCACAGTAGGTTCCCCAGGAAGATCAGCATTCCAACCGCCTGGAAGAATACCCCTATGGTCACAATCAGGTTCCACACGTCCCAGCCGCGGCCCGGCTCATAGGTATAAATGCGGCGCGGCATTCCGAGGATGCCCGGAATATGCATGAAGTCGAACGTAAGATGGAAGCCGATCACAAACACCCAGAAGTGCAGCTTGCCGAGCCACTCGTTGTACATTCTGCCCGACATTTTCGGGAACCAATAATAGAACGCTCCAAAGATCGTGAACAGAATTCCACCCACGATGACATAGTGAAAGTGCGCGACCACGAAGTAGGAGTTACTCAGTTGCCAATCGAACGGCGCGGCGGCCAACATGACGCCGGTGAGGCCGGCGATCAGGAACTGGAAGAGAAAGCCCGTGCAGAAGAGCATCGGAGTACGGAATTGAATCTTTCCGCCCCACATGGTGGCCAGCCAATTAAAGATCTTGATGCCCGTGGGAACTGCAATTGCCATGGTGGAAATTACGAAGAACGTGTTGCCGGCCGCCGTCATGCCGACCGTAAACATGTGGTGCGCCCACACACTCATAGAGATGAACCCGATCGCCAGAGTCGCGGCCACCATCACCGGATATCCGAAAATCGCCTTCCGGGAAAACACCGGGATGATCTCCGATGCGAACGCGAAGGCCGGAATGGCGAGGACGTACACCTCCGGATGGCCGAAGATCCAGAAAAAATGCATCCAGATTACCGCTGAGCCGCCGGCCTGGGTATCGAAAAAATGGCCCCCGAGATAGCGGTCAATCAGCAGCATCAATTGGGCGGCGGTGAGCGGGCTGACGCAGAGAATTACCAGGCCCCCCATCGTGAGGCTCAACCAGGCGAGCAGCGGCATCTTCCCGAGAGTCATACCGCGGCAGCGCATCGTAAGGACCGTCGTAATAATATTGATCGCCGTTCCCACACTGCCGACGCCGGAGAGCAGCACCGAAATCGTCCAGAAGTCGGTACTGTGACCCAGGGAAAAAGTCTGTGAGGTTAATGGCGCATAGGCGAACCAGCCCACATCGGGAGCATTGCCCGCCCCGTAAAGTCCGTTGCCCCCGAAAAAGCTGAAATACAGCAGCAAACCACCAAAGGCGCTGATCCAGAAACTGAAGGCGTTCAGCCGGGGAAAGGCCATGTCGCGCGCGCCAATCATGAGCGGGACCAGATAGTTGACGAACCCAAACAGAATCGGCATGGCAAAGAAGAAGATCATCGTCGTGCCATGCATGGTAAACATTCTGTCGAAGACCTCGGGCGACACGAGGTCGTTATGCGGCCGAATCAACTGCAGCCGCATGATCGTAGCTTCCGCGCCGCCAAAGATGAGGAATACCAGCGCATACAGAATGTACAGAATGCCGATGCGCTTGTGGTCAACGGTCGTCACCCACTCATGCAGGATCTCGACGATAGGGCGGCCCGCGGTGGGCGGATTGTCATACGTTACAGAGACGCTGGACATCAGCGAAGGCTCTCCAGGTAAGCAGTGATGGCGTCGAGTTGCGCGCCGCTGAGGCCCATGGCCGGCATCAGGCAGCCCGGCTTGAACGTCTGCGGATTCTGGACCCAGAGACGCAGATTCTGCGGAGTGTTCCTCACCGATCCCGCCGCAATCGTGTCGCGGCTCATCAGATGAGTCAGATCGGGACCGAACTTGCCGTCGGCCATCGTGCCCCGAATGGTGTGGCAATTCACGCAAACGGTGGATTCGAATACTCGACGGCCTTCCGCAACGTTGTCGCTCGCGACTGCGGGCAGGCTCTGCTGCGCGAGCCAGCGGTCGAATTCCGCGCGCGGCTGAACGTAAACCCGAAGCAGCATCTTGGCGTGCTGCACGCCGCAGTACTGCGAGCATTGGCCGAGGTACAACCCGGGTTCATGCGGGTCGATCCACGTGCTGTTCGGATGGTTGGGAATCAGGTCCGTTTTGCCGGCCAACCGGGGAACCCAGAAACTATGGTCGGTATCGGCGGAGAGCAGCGTCAGGAACGTGGGTGTGGGGTTCGCGGGGTCGCTCAGCGGGATATGCAATTCGTTGGCGGTGACCACATTGGATTTGTCATAACGGTATTCCCACCAGAATTGATGACCGATCACCGTCACTTTCAAAGCTCCCGGAGGCGGCGTTGCGTTCTGTACCTTGGCGATTACGCGCACGGTCGCAAGAAATAACACCACCACAATCAACACCGGAATTACCGTCCACGCGAGTTCAATTTGTACGCTGCCGTAAACCTGCGCGGGCTCGTCCGTATTGCTGCTGTTCTTTTCCCGGAACTTCACGACAGCGAACACAAGTAAGGAAAAGACCGTCAGAAAGATGGCGCCCGTAATAATAAGAACGAGTAGGGACAGCCCATGAATCGTCTCTGCCGGAGTCGATGCAGGAGCGAAGATATTTGTAGGGCTGAACGGGACCCGCGCCCACAAAAGCTCTCCAGTCAACAGGAACGGAGTTGTCTCCAGGATTGCCCTCATAAGTGTGACGCTTCGCGCTGGGAGTTGCATGTCTGCGGCCACTAATCTCCCGAGCGCATCGTAAAGCTGCAAGAAACGGTGAGGGCTTCGGGTTCTACCGAAAATGGCGCTCCGGACGACGAAGCCGCGGCCGATCCGCGTCCCGGCATCGCACGGGGCGCTTGACGAACACGTGGCTATCGTCAGCAGGCCGACGCGACATTCCGATGATTCGTCGGTCATTCGTCGACGGTAGGTGAACTGGCATCGCTTTTGGCTTGCACGCTAGCTGGCACTTGCCTTGCTCGATGTACACGAGAACGCGGCACTTTGAAACAGCCGGCAGCTAAACCTCAGGAGATTCGAAATGAGCGAGTTTGATTCAGACGCCCTGGTTTTCTTCGGCGCCAGCGGCGATTTGGCCTTCAAAAAGATATTTCCCGCGCTTCAGTCGCTGGTGAAACGCGGCAAGCTGGATTTCCCGATTGTCGGCGTGGCGAAGTCGGGCTGGACGCTGGAGAACCTTCGCCAGCGGGCGTACGACAGTCTGAATACGCACGGTGGCGTGGACCGCGATGCCTACGAAAAGTTGTGCTCCCTGCTGCGATACGTTGACGGCGACTACAACGATCCGGCAACATTTCAAACGCTGCGAGAGCAACTCAACGGCGCCCGCCGGCCCGCGCACTACCTGGCCATTCCACCGCTGCTTTTCGGGACCGTGGTGGAAAACCTGGCCAAGAGCGGGAGCGCCAGCGGGGCAAGAGTCATCGTGGAGAAGCCGTTCGGCCGCGATCTGGCCTCCGCTCGCGCGCTCAACCAGACGCTGCGAACATATTTCCCGGAGCGCGAGATTTTTCGCATCGATCATTACCTGGGCAAGCGGCCGGTGAACAACATTGTGATCTTCCGGTTCGCCAACGCTTTCATGGAATCGTTTTGGAATCGAAATTACATCGAGAGTGTGCAGATCACCATGGCCGAGGATTTCGGCGTTCAAGGACGCGGCGTTTTTTATGACGAGACCGGCGCCATCCGCGACGTGGTGCAGAATCACCTGTTCCAAATCCTCTGCAATCTCACCATGGAGCCTCCCGTGCGCACTGACAGCGAAAGCATCCGCGACGAGAAGGTGAAAGTGCTCAAAGCAATTCCGCCAATCGAGCCTCGAAACCTGGTGCGCGGACAATTTCGCGGCTATCGGCAAGAGAAGGGCGTGGCGCCGGATTCCCAGGTGGAAACGTTTGCCGCTCTCCGCCTGGAAGTGGACTCCTGGCGCTGGAAAGGCGTGCCGTTTTTCATTCGCGCCGGAAAGAATCTGGCGGTCAGCCGCACCGAAGTGGTCGGACGCTTTCACGAATCGCCGGTATTAGTTGATATGGACAACGAGGCGAGGAACTACATCCGATTCCGCATCAGCCCCGAAATGACGATCGCGATCGGCACGAACGTCATGGGCGCGAGCGAGAAGTTGGAGGGAGAAAAGGTCGAGATGGTGGCGAGCCGCCACCCGCAGCCCAATGAGATGGAGGCCTACGAGCGTGTTCTCAGCGACGCGATGTCCGGCGACCCGACGCACTTCGCGCGTCAGGACTATGTCGAGGAAGCCTGGCGTATCGTGGATCCCATTCTGAAAGCGGAAACGCCGGTCTACGAGTACGAAAAAGGCTCGTGGGGACCTGCTCTGATGGAGACCGTGACTCCGCCGGGCGGATGGAAAAACCCGAGCACGGCGGACGAAGAGGATTATCGGCTGGCCAAAGTAAGTTAATGCGACCTGCCGCTTCCACAACGGGCCATCGTGCCACTGGTTTCGCGTCTTGTGCTGGTAAGAACTCTATTGGCCCCGGCGGATCGACGAGCCACGAACCGTGGTCGCGAGTAGTTGGGGGAAACTCCTGATGTTCGGGCTTGTATGCACGGGCCTGTTCTACCGAATCGCGATTGGCGAAGTGTCGAAGGGGCGACTCTTTGCTCTCGCGCAACGCAGTGAAGTCAGAAGACGAATGGTTTCAAACGCACCGAAGTCCACGTCAACTTCCGGATCTGGCGGCTGTGGCGGACCCGTTTTCGTCAGGAAGCGTCTTTGGCAACTGAGCTGCGTACTGGGAGTTCGTCCGCATGGCAATTCACTTTTGGAACGCGACAGAATGTTCACGAGTTCACTCACAGGACTCGCAGCGGCAGAAGCCCCCGTCCACGCAGATGGCGTTGAGGTGCGGTGCGGGCAGTCGTCGGATCGGGGCTTTGTCGAACCTTCGTCGCCTTTTCGCGGCGCCTGCCTCCCGGCAGAGTCAGGGTTCTTCAGCCCCCGTTTGTGGAAGGAACTTGCATCATGACGTGGCCGTTGGTGGTGTATTTCGCAGTCGTCGTGGTTCTGGTGGGCACGGTTGTCCTGATTTCCTATTTGCTGGGACAGCGGCATTCAGAACCGGCGACTGGCGAAGCGTATGAAGGCGGCATCGTTTCCGAAGGCTCCGCTCGCGCACGCTTTTCGATCGGTTACTGCCAGATCGCGATCTTTTTCGTCGTGATGGACGTGGAGGGCGTGTTTTTGTTCGCGTGGGCCTGCGCGGCAAGAGAACTGGGATGGGCCGGCTATGGCGCCGTAGTGGTATTCGTCGCCACTTTGGCAGCGGCACTTGTTTACTTGTGGAGAGCCGGCGGCCTGGATTGGGTGCAAACGGCACGACGCTCAAGGTAAAAATCATGCAATGGACATTGACGCGGCCGGACGTTACCGGCCTGGTAGCCTCGCCCGACCAGGAGCCCTCCGAGACAGCCGCGCGGCGCAACGTGCTGCTCTCACGCCTCGAGGACCTGGTCGCGTGGGGCCGAAAAAATTCGATTTGGCCCTTCAACTTTGGGCTCTCCTGCTGCTATGTCGAAATGGCGACGAGCATCACCAGCAAGTTCGACGTTTCGCGTTTCGGCGCCGAAGTGATCCGCGGCACTCCCCGGGAAGCCGACCTGATGGTCATCGCCGGAACGGTCTTCCTCAAAATGGCGCCGATTGTTCAGCGGCTTTACGAACAGATGATGGAGCCCCGCTGGGTGATCTCGATGGGATCCTGCGCAAACTCCGGGGGAATGTACGACATCTACAGTGTCGTTCAGGGCGTGGACAAGTTCCTTCCTGTCGACGTGTACGTGCCCGGCTGCCCGCCGCGTCCCGAAGCGTTTCTCGAGGGGTTGTTGTTGCTGCAAAAAGCGGTCGGCACGGAAAGGCGCCCGTTGAGCTGGGTGGTCGGGTCGCAAGACACCGTTCGAGCGCCTCTTCCATCCATGCGCGACTTGATGCGGCCATCGCGCCGGGAGGCCGGCGTTTTGCGGGAGCCCGATAGCGTATGATTGCGGCGCCGCCAATTGGCGAAGAGTTGAGCGCTCGCATCGGCACGGGCGTGATCGCACAGGAGACGTGCGACCGGATCCCCACCTTTTGGGTTCCGAAGAATCACCTGCCTGCTGCATTGCGCTTTCTCAAAGAAGAAATCGATCGTCCGTACAGGATGCTCTACGATCTCACCGCCATCGACGAGCGCATGAAGACGCATCCCAACATTCGGCCCGCAAGCGATTTTACGGTTGTTTATCACCTCCTGTCCTTCGATCGAAACGAGTATGTGCGCGTGAAAGTGGCGCTTACCGAGGATCGGCTGACGTTGCCCAGCATTACTTCCATCTGGCCCGCGGCCAACTGGTATGAGCGCGAAGTCTTCGACATGTTCGGCATCGTCTTCGAAGGCCATCCACACCTGCGCCGCCTTCTGATGCCGGAAAGCTGGGTTGGCCATCCTTTGCGGAAGGAGCATCCTGCCCGCGCGACCGAGATCGGGCCCTATCAGCTATCTCCCGAAACAGAAGCGGCGGAACAGGAGGCGCTGCGCTTTCGTCCCGAAGATTGGGGGATGAGCCGCGAACACGACGGCTCCGATTTTGTCTTCCTCAATATTGGCCCGCAGCACCCGGGCACGCACGGGATTCTGCGGATCGCGGTGCAGCTTGACGGCGAGGAGATCGCCGACGCCGTTGCACAGATTGGCTTTCACCATCGCGGCGCCGAGAAAATGGGCGAACGGCAGTCCTGGCACAGTTATATTCCGTATACCGACCGGATCGACTACCTCAGCGGTGTGATGAACAACCTCGCTTACCTGACGACGGTCGAGATGCTGGCGGGGATCAAGGTCCCACCCCGCGCCCAGGTCATTCGCGTGATGTTGTCGGAGCTGTTCCGGATTATCAGCCACCTGGTCTGGTATGGCACGTTCGCGCAGGACCTCGGACAGATGTCGCCGGTCTTCTTCACATTCAACGACCGCGAACGCGCTTTCGGCATCGTGGAGGCAATCACGGGCGCCCGTATGCATCCATCCTGGTTTCGCATAGGCGGTGTCGCTGCGGACCTGCCCGAGGGCTGGCAGAACCTGGTCCTCGACTTTGTCCGCTATCTTCCACGGCGCTTGACCGAATATGACCGCACCGTCATGCAGAACCGGATCTTTAAAGCGCGCACTCAGGGCATCGGCGTATTCAACGTAGAGGAAGCCATCGAGTGGGGCGTGACCGGGCCCAATCTGCGCGCCTGCGGACTGGAATGGGATTTCCGCAAGAAGCGGCCCTACAGCGGATACGAACAATTCGCCTTTGACATTCCCATCGCGCAACGTGGCGACTGCTACGACCGGGCGGCCGTACGTGTGGAAGAGATTCGCCAGAGCCTGCGAATCATCGAACAATGCGCGAAACAGATGCCCGACGGTCCCTACCAGTCTGACCACCACCTGGCCACGCCGCCGGTGAAGCAGCGGACCATGCACGACATTGAAACTTTGATAACGCACTTCCTGAACGTCAGCTGGGGCCCGGTGATCCCGCCCGGCGAAGCGCTCCACGCCATCGAAGGGGCCAAAGGCAATAACGGTTACTACCTGGTGAGCGACGGGAGCACGGTTTCCTACCGCACGCGCATCCGTACTCCTTCGTTTGCTCACATTCAAACGCTGCCGTGGCTGTCGCGAGGCTTCATGATCGCCGACCTGGTGATTATTCTCGGCAGCCTGGACTTTGTGCTGGCGGATATCGACCGCTAAGGAATTGAGTCATGTTGACCGCGGAAGAGATTAACGAGATTGAGAATGAGGCGGTGCGCTATCCGAGGCGCGATGCGGTCTCGATCGATGCATTGAGGATCGTGCAGAAGCATCGGGGCTGGATTTCCGACGAGAGCCTGGGCGACATCGCGCGGCTTCTCGGGATGTCGCCCACGGACCTCGACAGTATCGCAACTTTCTACAACCTGATTTTTCGGCGGCCGGTGGGCCGCCACGTGATCAAAGCCTGCGACAGTGTGAGCTGCTGGCTGATGGGCTGCGAATCCGTACGGCAGCATCTCGAAATGCGCCTGGGAATCGGGTTGGGCGAGACAACGGCGGACAACCGTTTCACCCTGCTGCCGATCGTTTGCCTCGGATCCTGCGATCGCGCCCCGGCCCTGATGATCGACGACGATTTGCACGGCGGCCTGCATGCCGGGAACATCGACGCCGTGCTTGAGAATTACAAATGACGGCCGCAATGGAAAAGCCGTTGACCGGAAGGATGCCCCCCGACGGGTCTGATCTCGACCTGCGGGCATATGAAAAAGCCGGCGGCTACCAGGCAATCCGTAAGGTTATGGGCTCCGGGATGCAGCCCAAGGCGGTCTCGGCCGAGGTTAAGGACGCGGGCTTGCGCGGCCGCGGGGGCGCGGGATTCCCCACCGGGTTGAAATGGTCTTTCGTGCCTCTGGGTGAGAGCGCGCCCAACCCCACTTACCTCTGCGTGAACGCGGACGAGATGGAGCCCGGCACATTTAAAGACCGCCTGTTGCTGGAACGGGATCCGCATCAGGTGATCGAGGGCGCTATTGTGGCATCGTTCGCGATCGAAGCCGACATCGCCTTCATATTCCTGCGCGGTGAGTACACGCTTGCCGCGCAGCGGCTTTCGCGCGCCATAGCGGAAGCGTACGAATCCCACTACCTGGGGAGAAATATTCTCGGCTCGGGCTACAACCTCGAGCTCTACCTGCACCTCAGCGGCGGCCGTTACATCTGCGGAGATGAGACGGGCCTGCTGAATGCGCTCGAAGGCAAGCGGGCCAACCCGCGGGCCAAGCCACCGTTTCCGCCCATGGTGGGCCTTTTCGGCAAGCCGACTGTGGTCAATAACGTCGAGACCCTTTCCTGCGTGCCCCACATCATCAACAACGGCGCTTCGTGGTTCCAGGGTCTGAGCCGGAGTAAAGACGCGGGGACGAAACTGTATGGCGTAAGCGGAAAGGTGAAACGGCCGGGCTTGTGGGAACTTCCTATGGGCACAACTGTGCGGGAAATCGTTGAAGAGCACGCCGGCGGAATGCGCGACGGGCTCAAGCTGCGCGGCATCCTGCCCGGAGGCAGTTCCACGCCGTTCATCGTCGAAGATCACCTCGACACACCCATGGATTTTACCGAAATGCCCAAAGTCGGAAGCCGTCTGGGGACCGGCACGATGATCGTCCTGGACGACCACACGTGTCCGGTCGGTATGACATGGAACATGATGCGCTTCTTCTCCCGCGAGTCCTGCGGCTTCTGCACACCCTGTTGGAGCGGCCTCGCCTGGGTGGAGCGCATTCTCAAATCGATGGAGGACGGCCACGGAAACCCGGATGACCTGGAGAAGCTCTCCTCTCAAGCCAAAATGTGGCAGCCCGGGTACACGTTCTGCGCCCTGGCGCCGGGCGCGGCGGACCCGTTGCTCACGGCTTTGAAATACTTTCGTGCGGATTTCGAACGGCACATCGCCGAGCATCGGTGCCCTTGGAGATAGGTATGGCGACGGTTTACGTGGACAACAAACCATACGAGATGAATCCTGAGCAGAACCTGCTCCACGGGTGTCTCGCCCACGGCCTGAACCTGCCCTATTTCTGTTGGCACCCGGCGCTGGGATCCGTAGGCGCATGCCGCCAGTGCGCCGTGAAACAGTTCAAGGACGAGCAGGATCAGCACGGCAAAATAGTCATGTCCTGCATGACGCCGGCCGCAGAGGGCACTCGTATCTCGATCGACGATGCGGAGGCCGCAACGTTCCGCGCCGGCATCATCGAAGGGCTCATGCTGAATCACCCGCATGACTGTCCGGTTTGCGATGAAGGCGGCGAGTGTCACTTGCAGGATATGACCGTGATGACCGGCCATGACTACCGCCGCTATGAATTCGACAAGCGCACCTTTCGCAATCAGGACCTTGGACCGTTCGTCAATCATGAAATGAACCGCTGCATTCAGTGCTATCGCTGCGTTCGTTATTACCGCGATTACGCCGGCGGCAGGGATCTGAATGCCTTCGCCTCGCGCAGCCAGGTATTTTTCGGGCGGCACGAAGATGGCGTTCTGGAGAGCGAGTTCAGCGGGAACCTGGTGGAAATCTGCCCGACGGGCGTCTTCACGGACAAGACCCTCAAGCGTCACTACGTTCGCAAATGGGACCAGCAGTTCGCTCCCTCGATTTGCGTCCACTGCGCACTGGGCTGCAATACAGATGCCGGCGAGCGCTACGGGGTGCTCCGCCGCGTAGTCAACCGTTACAACCATGAAGTGAACGGGTATTTTCTGTGCGACCGCGGAAGATTCGGCTACGAGTTCGTATCCAGCGAGCGGCGCATCTTTCAGCCCGTGCTCAAGGGCGAGAACGTGTCCGCCGGAGCGGCCCGTGGATATCTGCGCCAGGCGGTCGCGAACGGCAGAGTGATCGGAATTGGTTCGCCGCGCGCCTCGCTCGAAGCCAATTTCGCCCTGCGCACACTGGTAGGGGCGGGCCAATTCCACACCGGCATGCCGGATCACGAAGCGGCGCTGGCGTCCCGCATGATCGACATTCTGCGGCGCGGTCCCATGCGGACCCCCACTCTCCGCGAGATCGAGGAGTGCGACGCCGTGTTTATCCTCGGGGAAGATATCACCAGCGTGGCTCCGAGAATGGCGCTGGCAGTGCGGCAATCGGTGCGCCAGCAACCCATGGAGATTGCGAAAAGCCTCAAAATCCCGTTATGGATGGACCACGGAGTGCGCGATGCCTTGCAGGACCGGACAGGTCCGCTCTATATCGCGACGCCCCATGCCACCCGCCTGGACGAGATCGCGACCGCCACGTATCACGCCGCGCCGGACGACCTGGCGCGTCTGGGTTTCGCAGTCGCACATGCTCTCGATGCAAACGCGCCGGCGGCGGGAGACTCCGACCTCGCCGGTGAGATTGCACGCGCCCTGAAGGCTGCGCGGAAGCCTCTGGTGATTTCGGGAATGAGCTGCGCGAACCAATCCGTGATGGAAGCGGCCGCCAATGTAGCGATGGCATCTCATGCGGCGCTCAGCTTCACCGCTCCCGAATGCAATACCGTGGGTGCGGCGCTGATGGGCGGGCGCCCGTTGAGCGAAGCGTTGCAAGCGGTCAAAGAACAGCGCGCCGACACGGTAGTCATCCTGGAAAACGACCTCTACCGCCGTGCACCCGCGAGCGAAATCGATTCATTCCTCAACGGCGCAGCGCACGTAATCGTGCTCGATCACCTGGCGAATGCTACCACTGCGAAGGCTGAACTGCTGCTGCCGGCCGGATCTTTCGCTGAATCCGACGGCACGTTTATCAGCAGCGAGGGTCGCGCGCAGCGATTCTTCCAGGTGTTCGTCCCACAGAATGACGTTTCGGCGAGCTGGCGCTGGCTGAGACCGGATTACTGGCTCGCTCTCGACGATGCGATCAATGCGATGTCCGGGTCGTTGCCCGAACTTTCCCCAGTTGCCGGCGCGGCGCCATCGGCCGCATTCCGCATCAACGGCGCCAAAATTCCGCGTTCGCCGCACCGCGAAAGCGGCCGCACCGCGGTCCTTGTGAATATCAACGTGTCGGAGCCCAAGCCGCCCGAAGATCCCGATTCGGCGCTTTCATTTTCCATGGAGGGCACACCGGACCAGCCTCCCGCGGCCCTCATTCCCTTCTTCTGGCATCCAGGGTGGAACTCGATTCAAGCGGTCAACAGCTATCAGGAGGAACCCGGCGGACGTCTGCGAGGCAGCCACGCCGGCGTGCGGATGTTGGAGCCTGCGCCGGCTGACGGCCAGGCGTATTTCAAGGCCATTCCTGCGGCGTTCGAACCCCGCGAGAACGAGTGGCTGCTGGTGCCCATACACGAGTTCTTCGGTTCCGACGAACTCAGCCAGGCAGCGCAAGGGATTGCCGCGATGATCCCCAAGCCCTATGTCGCCCTCAATTCCACGGACCTGGCCGAGGGTGTGGAGGTTGGGCTCAGTTGCGCCGGCGGGACGTTTCGGCTGCCCGTGCGGATCCGCCGCGATCTTCCACATGGTGTCGCAGGTCTGCCGGCCGGACTCCCCGGACTTTCCGGTATCGCCTTGCCGTCCTGGGGCGTGATCGCGAGGCCCAAATGACAAGCCCGTATCCGCTTCTCTGCATCCTCGGAATCGTCATCGTGGCGCTATCGATCGCTGCGTTTCTGATCTGGGTGGAGAGGCGTCTGCTTGCACTATGGCAGGACCGTTATGGACCGAACCGGGTTGGTCCTTTCGGGCTCTTACAGGTTTTGGCCGACTCGATCAAGATTTTCATGAAGGAGGATTGGATCCCCCCATTCGCCGATAAAGCTGTCTTCATCCTGGCGCCGGCGATCATATTTGTCACCGTGCTGATGTCGTTCGCAGTAATTCCAATCGCGCCCGGCATCATCGTGAGCGATCTGAATATTGCACTGTTGTTTTTTCTCGCCATGTCGTCGCTCGGGGTGTACAGCGTTGTCCTTGCCGGATGGTCTTCCAACAACAAATATGCGCTGGTCGGCGCCATGCGGGCCGCCGCGCAGATGCTGAGCTACGAAGTATTCATGGGCCTCTCTCTGATGGGCGTGGTGCTCCTCGCCGGAACCTTCAGCCTCACCGCGATTGTGGAAGCGCAGAAGAAAATCTGGTTCGTGATTCCACAATTCCCCGGCTTTGTCCTGTTTCTGATTGCCGGCCTGGCGGAAACCCGCCGCATCCCATTCGACCTGCCGGAAGCCGAGAGTGAACTCGTCGCCGGCTATCACTCCGAGTACTCGGGAATGAAATTCGGTATGTTTTTCGTCGGCGAATACATGGGAATCACCCTCATTTCGGCGATGATTTCCGTGCTGTTCTTCGGCGGCTGGCTGGGACCTGTTCTTCCCGGCGTGGTGTGGTTTCTGATCAAGACGTTCTTCTTCATTTCGCTGTTCATCCTGTTCCGCGCCGCGCTGCCTCGTCCGCGATTCGATCAGCTCATGTCGTGGGCCTGGAAAGGAATGCTGCCGCTCGCGTTGCTGAACATCCTGGTGACAGGCGCAGCGGTGCTGATCTGGAGTTAAATCGAGATGTTGAGCATCCTTCGAACCGTCTGGTATGTTTTCCTTCACGCCTTCCAAAAAAGGATTACGGTTCAGTATCCCGAGCAGAAACCGTACCTCGCGCCGCGCTATCGCGGGAGAATTATCCTCTCCCGCGATCCCGATGGAGGCGAGCGCTGCGTGGCGTGCAATCTTTGCGCGGTCGTCTGCCCGGTCGATTGCATCGCGTTGCAGGCGACGGAGGACGAGCACGGACGGCGCTATCCCGAGTTCTTCCGGATCAATTTCTCGCGCTGTATCTTTTGTGGGTTTTGCGAAGAGGCCTGCCCCACCTACGCCATCCAGCTTACTCCCGACTTCGAGATGGGCGAGTTTCATCGTCACAGCCTCGTCTATGAGAAGGAAGACCTGTTGATCGAAGGTCCCGGAAAATATCCGGGGTACAACTTCTGGCAAATCTCAGGAGTCCAAATTAAAGACAAGGACAAGGGCCGGGCGGCGCACGAAGCCGCGCCCGTGGATGTCCGCTCTCTGCTGCCGTGAGGCCGATTATGGAACTGACGTTTTACATCGCGGGGGCCGTAGCCGTAATATCGACCGCCACTATGCTCACGCGCCTCAATCTCGTGCACGCGCTGCTCTATCTGATCGTTTCGCTTCTCGCCGTCGCCGTGGACTTTTTCGTCCTGGGAGCTCCATTTGTCGCGGCGCTCGAAGCCATTGTGTACGCGGGCGCCATCATGGTGCTGTTTTTGTTCGTGGTCATGATGCTCAACCTCGGTAAACACACCGCCGACACGGAAAAACAGTGGCTGACACCGGGGATCTGGATTGGCCCGGCTATCCTCGCCGGCATCCTGATTGCCGAGATCGTCTATCTGACGCGCGGCGGATCGGCAGGCGTGGGCGCAGCCGCGGTCGGACCGAAGCAAATTGGAATCGCTCTGTTCGGTCCTTACATAATTGGCGTGGAACTGGCTTCCATGCTTCTGCTTGCGGGGCTGGTGGGCGCATATCACCTGGGCGTCCGTAAGATTCGAAAACCGGAGATTCAACATGACGCAGATACCCATGGGAGACGGACTGATACTAGCGGGGATCTTGTTCTCGCTGGGACTGACCGGTCTCATCGTTCGTCGTAACCTGATCTTCGTTCTGATGTCGCTGGAAGTAATGCTCAACGCGTCCGGGCTGGCTTTTATCGTCGCGGGGTCGCGCTGGGGGCAGGCGGACGGCCAGGTGATGTTCGTTTTCATTCTGGCCACTGCCGCGGCCGAGGCCGCAGTCGGGCTGGCGCTGGTTTTGCAAGTCTACCGTCGGTTCCAGTCTTTGGATGTGGATGAATTGAGCCAAATGAAGGGTTGAGGTGATGGACCTGTTGTGGTTGATACCCGCGTTGCCATTCGCGGGCGCAGCGCTGCTCATGCTTTTCGGCCCGGGCCTGTCGCGCCGCGGGGTGGTGGCCATCGGGGTTGGATCGGTGGGCCTCGCTACGCTGGTTGCGGCGCTCGTCGGATACCGCTTTGTGGCTGTGCCTCCCTCCGGCTATTCCTACACGCAGGTTCTTTGGACCTGGATCAACGTGGGAAGCTTCCGGCCGGAAATCGGCCTATACCTGGACGCCCTGTCCCTGACGATGGTGTCGGTCGTTACCTTCGTCGGATTTCTGATCCACATTTACTCGGCCGTGTTCATGCGGGACGACGAAGGTTTCAGCCGGTTCTTCGCGTACATGAATCTGTTTGTCGCCTCGATGCTCGTGCTGGTGCTCGGAAATAATCTTCTGCTTCTTCTGCTTGGCTGGGAGGGCGTGGGCTTATGCAGCTACCTGCTGATCGGCTTCTGGTATAAAGTTCCGGCAAATGGCACGGCTGCGCAAAAGGCGTTCATTGTAACCCGGGTCGGCGACACCGCGATGATGGTGGGGCTGTTTCTATTATTCACTCAGCTGGGCACGTTGCAGATTCAGGATCTGATGCAGCGTGCGAGCCAACAGTGGGCGCAGGGGTCGACGTACGCGGTGGTCGCAGCCTTCCTCCTGCTCGGCGGGGCCGTGGGTAAATCCGCGCAACTCCCGTTGCAGGTGTGGCTGCCCGACGCCATGGCCGGTCCGACGCCAACCAGCGCGCTGATCCACGCCGCTACCATGGTCACCGCGGGCGTGTATCTGATCGCACGCACGCATGTTTTGTTTGCGCTCGCGCCGGCCGCCCAACTGGCCGTCGGGATTACGGGCGCGGCCACTCTGCTGCTCGCCGGGTTCAGCGCTCTCACGCAACACGATATCAAGCGCATCCTCGCTTATTCCACCGTCAGCCAGATCGGTTACATGTTCCTCGCGCTGGGTGTCGGCGCGTGGCAGGCGGCCATGTTTCACTTCGTCACCCATGCCTTCTTCAAGGCGCTCCTGTTCCTTGGCTCCGGCGTGATCATCGAGGCGCTTCACGACGAGCACAGCATCTTCAGAATGGGCGGACTGCGCAAAGAACTGCCGGTCACGTTTTGGACCTTCCTGGCCGCCGGCTGCGCGCTGGCTGGATTGCCCTTTCTCAGCGCCGGCTTCTTCAGCAAAGATCTCATCATTTGGGATGCATGGTCCGCGCAGGGAGGAAATCCGGCATTGTGGATTGCCGCAATCGTCGGGGCTCTGATGACCTCTCTGTACACGTTCCGGCTGATCTTTCGGGTGTTCTTCGGCCCGGTGATTACGCCCGTGACGAAACGGCCCGGCTACGCAATGAAGGTTCCCCTCGTGATCCTGGGCGTCCTCGCTGTTACCGGCGGGTATCTGAAAGCTCCGTTGTTTTCGATGCTCCATTCGGCCTTGCCCGCCACAATCGAGGTTCATCGGGCCGGACTGACCGAAACAGCGTCGGAGGCAATCGCCGGCCTCTTGTTTCTGATAGGCCTCTACTTCGCATATCTCTTCCACCTCCAGAAGCGCTCTCTCTCCGACTCGCTGGTATCCAGTCGATTCGCGAGCGCTCTTTATCAATGGTGGTTCGCCGACTGGGGCTTCGATTGGTTCTACGACAAGGTGTTCGTACGGCCCTTCGTATTTCTGGCGAATCTCAACAAAGGCGATTTTGTGGACGGGTTCTACACTGGAGTGGCCAGCGCGGCTGAATACTCCTACCGGCTTCTGAGCCGTACCGAAACCGGACGCGTCCGCTGGTATGCCACGGCGATGGCCGCTGGATCGGTTCTGTTCGTCGCGATGGTGTTGTTCTTATGATCCTGGTTCTGATAATTGCGGTTCTTCTCCTGGCCGGCGCCCTCGCGGCGGTCGCCGCGCGTTGGAGCACGCTGCTGCCTCGCTGGATCTCGCTTGCCGGACTGGGCGTAGACGTCGTCCTGGCAGCATCCCTTTGGAGCGGCCGGGCAGCGAACGCCCGGTGGCTCGAAGAAGTGGACTACAACTGGGCGCCGACCTTCGGCATCCATTTCCATCTCGCCGTGGATGGCCTGAGCCTCCTCCTGCTGATGCTCACCTTCTTTCTCGGGATCGTCTCAGTCCTCTGCTCATGGACCGAGATTCGGGAAAAGGTAGGCTTCTTCCACTTCAACCTGATGTGGGTTCTCGCAGGGATCGCCGGCGTGTTCCTGGCAATGGACCTGTTTCTCTTCTACTTCGCATGGGAGTTGATGCTGGTCCCGATGTACTTCCTGATTGTGATCTGGGGCCACGAACGGCGGGTGTATGCAGGCACGAAGTTCTTCCTGTTCACGCAATGCAGCGGGTTGCTGATGCTCCTTGCGATCCTGGCGCTCTACTTTGCGCACCATCAGGCCACCGGCGTTTACACCTTTGAATATTCGGAATTGCTCGGTACTCCGCTCAGCTTCTCCGCGCAGTTGCTCATCATGCTCGGCTTTTTTGTGGCTTTTGCCGTGAAGTTGCCGGTAATTCCGTTCCATACCTGGCTGCCCGACGCTCACACCGAGGCTCCTACCGCGGGCAGCGTCATTCTAGCCGGGCTGCTCTTGAAGACAGGCGGATACGGGTTGCTGCGCTTCGTGATCCCACTGTTTCCAGACGCTGCCCATGCGTTCACGCCCGTGGCTCTCACGCTCGCCGTGATCGGCATTATCTACGGCGCCGTAATGGCCTTCTCACAGACGGATCTCAAGCGCCTGGTCGCGTATACCAGCGTCAGCCACCTGGGATTTGTGCTTCTCGGCATCTTCTCCTGGAACCCTCTCGCGCTCCAGGGCGCGGTGATGACAATGATCTGTCACGGGCTGAGCACGGGCGCGCTCTTCGTGCTGGTCGGCGGCTTACAGGAGCGGCTGCACACGCGAGACCTCGGCAGCATGGGCGGCATCTGGACGGCTGCGCCGCGTTTGAGCGCCACCGCCCTCTTCTTTAGCCTGGCATCCCTCGGGCTGCCGGGCCTGGGCGATTTCGTTGGAGAGTTCCTCGTCCTGCTGGGCTGCTACAAGGTGAATGTCGCGGTGACGGTAGTGGCGAGCCTCGGAATTCTCGCATCGACTTTCTACGCCCTGCGCATGATGCAGCGGGCGTTTTTCGGCCCGGAAACCCGGCCGTGGCAAATCGCGGACCTTACTCCGCGCGAAGGACTCATCACCGGAGCAATGATCGTGGGCCTTCTGTGGCTCGGCATCTTCCCCCGCCCCGTGCTCAACACCTTCGCGCCGGCCATGAACAACCTGCAGCAGTATGCGAGAGGACTGAACCGATGAACCCTTCTGCCACACTCGCTTTGTTACCGCTCCTGCTGCTCGCAGGCACGTCGGTGGTGGTCATGCTGGGAATCGCGGTGAAGCGCAGTCATGCGCTGACGGCCGCGCTCACGCTTGCCGGACTCGCCTGCGCGTTCGCCTCCATCTTCGTCGCCGCGAGGCACATCCCGCAGCAAGCCACCTCGCTGCTGTTCCTCGACTCGTATGCCCTCTTCTACATCGGCCTGATTATCGCTTCCGCCGCTGCCGTTGCCGCCTTCTCCTATTCCTACATCGAAAAGCACCCTGTCCATCGGGAAGAACTGTACCTTCTTCTGCTCCTCTCGACGCTCGGTTGCGCGACTTTGGCCGCCAGCGTCCACCTGGTTTCGTTCCTGCTCGGGCTGGAGATCCTGAGCGTCTCGCTTTACGCCATGGTGGCGTACTTCAATGACTGCGAACAGCCTGTCGAAGCGGGCATCAAGTACCTGATCCTGGCTTCGACTTCGGCGGCGTTCCTGCTTTTCGGCGCTGCCCTCATTTACGCCGACACCGGGACGATGGCCTTTTCGGGATTTCACGCCGCCTCCCGGGATGCAGCCGGCCTGGCTCTCCTTCTGCCCGGAATTGCGCTCACCGTGACCGGCATCGGCTTCAAGCTGGGCGTAGTTCCCTTCCATTTGTGGACGCCCGATGTGTACGAGGGGGCGCCGGCTCCGGTGACCGCGTTTGTCGCTACGGCGTCCAAGACCGCTCTGGTCGCGCTGCTCTTCCGCTTTCTGCCGTTCGCATTGCAATCCCGCGCGGTGCTTCTGGTGTTTGCTGTCATCGCGATTGCCTCGATGTGCGCCGGCAATCTCCTTGCAATTCGTCAAACCAACGTCAAGCGAATCCTGGCTTACTCGTCAATCGCGCACTTTGGATATATCCTGGCGGCGTTTCAGGTGGGCGGGCCAATGGCAGCCGAGGCCGTGGCATTCTATTTGGTTGCCTATGTCACCAGCATACTGATCGCGTTCGGGGTCGTGGCGGCCCTTTCCACTTCCGCCGGGGATGCCGGCGATCTGGAGGAGTATCGCGGCCTCTTCTGGCGCCGGCCGTTGCTGGCCGGCATTTTCACCCTCTCGCTGCTGTCGCTCGCCGGCATCCCCGCAACCATGGGATTTCTCGGCAAGTTCTACGTGCTGGCTGCGGGAGTTGCCTCGGCCGCATGGCTGCTGATGATCGTTCTCGTTGTCACCAGCGTTGCCGGTCTTTTCTATTATCTGCGCATCGTCGTGGCGCTGTTTTCAGCCGCTCCGGACGGCGCGCCGGCTCTTCAGAGCTTATCTCCAGGCAGCGTCTTTGTCCTCTGCGGCCTTGCGGCTCTGCTGCTGTTTTTTGGCATGTACCCCGCGCCGCTGCTTGGTTTGCTGGGTGCCGTTATGGCGGGGATGACGTAGAATTTCTAAGCCAGCGCCAGATTCACGTTCTCGATCGCTTCATCGATCTCCGACGTGTTCTTGTATCCCACAGTCACGGAATCCACACCGGCGTTGCGGAACGCGAAGCCCATCGCGGCCCGCCGGTCATCGCGATTCGTGAACCGGCCTTCGCCCACCAGCTTCATACTGATCACGCCCATTCCTTCGCCGCGCACTTGCCTGACGTGCTCGACCACCTCGGGGACGTTGCCCTTGTCCCACGCACGGTAGTCCTCCGCATCCATGACGGTGCCCTTGTGATTCATGCGGATCATCGCAATCTCCAGCCATTGATTCCCGGGGAAGCGGCGAAGCGCCGGAAGCCCGTGCACGGACGCCCCGCGTCCGATCACGATCTTCTTCGATTGCGCTTCGGAAATCCCGTCCTGCCACCGCTGGCTGTCCGTGGGCCACGATTGCGTGTGCTGCCAGTGCAGCAGCATGATGTCGAAATAATCCGTCTTGGCCAGTTTGCGCAATTCGTCGATCTTCTGCCGCGGATCGACGCCGTCGCGCGTCGTGACCTTGGACATCAGCCGGTAACTGTCGCGCGGGATACCCTTGAGTGCAATGCCCAGCATTTCGTGCATGCCGTCGTAAGTCTCCGATGTCTCGAAGAAGCGGATGCCGCGGTCGTAGGCGTGCCGCACCAGCCGCGTAAACTCCTGCTGGCCCAATTCGCGCTGCACCCGGCCGCTGATCGTGCCCGTCCCAAGCGCCAGGCGCGTTACCTTGACGCCCGATCGCCCGAGCGTCACCCAATCGGTAGCCTTTCGGCTTACTGCTCGCAGCGGAAGCCCGCCGGCTATGCCCGCCGCCAGGCCGGCGCGCAGGAAATTGCGTCTGGAACAGCGACTCATTTCCACCTCCAACTGCGAAACATCCTATCAAACCGCGAGGCAACACTGAGATCGGCCGTCCCCCGGCCGCTTTCGAATCTCAGCCGTCGCGATGCAGAATCTCACGGATTCTGGCCACAAGGTCGCCGGCGGTATACGGCTTCGGAAGAAAGGCAATATTGGAATCCATGACGCCCCGTTTGACAATTACGTCCTCCGTGTAACCCGATGTGAACAGCACGGAAAGGTTCGGACGATCTGCTTTGAGACGATCGGCGAGTTCACGACCGTTCATGCCCGGCATGACGACATCCGTCAGGAGAAGATCAATCATGCCGCTGTGGCGGCCGGAGAGTTCCAATGCCTGGGCGCCATCGGAAGCATCCAGAACGCGGTAGCCGTGCGCGGAGAGCGCGTTCACCGCAAACGTCCGGACCTCGGTCTGGTCTTCCACCACAAGGATCGTTTCCGAGCCGAGACGCGGCGGTTCTGCGGAATCGGCGGACGGGTCTTCCACGGCGGAACCGGTGATACACGGAAGATGAATCTGGAAGCTCGAACCTCTGCCCCGCTCGCTTTGCACCGAGATCCAACCCCCGCTCTGCTGGACGATGCCGTAGACGGTAGCCAGGCCGAGACCGGTCCCGCGTCCCGGACCTTTCGTGGTGAAGAATGGCTCGAAAATGTGCTCCTTCGTTTCCTCGTCCATTCCGCTGCCGGTATCGCTCACGGTCAACAGAATCGTGGGACCGTCCGCGGCGTCGCGCGGCCTGCCGCCATTCTGCTCATGACTCTCCACGGCGGTTTCAATCACCAGTCTGCCGCCGTTCGGCATCGCGTCTCGCGCGTTGATCACCAGATTCATCAGAACCTGCTGAAGCTGGCTTCGATCTGCCATCACCATGCCCGGTTCGGCGCTGAGCAGGGTTACGAACTCAATCTCCTCGCCTAACAAGCGGCGGAACATATTCTCGGATTCCTGCAAGAGCGTGTTCAAACTGAGCGGCCGGGGTTGAATCACATTCTTGCGGCTAAACACCAGCAGTTGCTGGGTAAGTTCGGCGGCCTGCTTGCCGGCCTGGCGGATTTCGTCAATTGACGGACGCAGTGGATGCGTGTCCGCGAGTTTCTTGAACACGATATCCGCGTAGCCGTTGATCACGGTTAGCAGATTATTGAAGTCGTGTGCGATGCCTCCGGCAAGCCGTCCGATACTCTCCATTTTCTGCGCCTGCATGGAGCGGAACTGCGATTCGTGAAGCGCTGCTTCCACTCTTCGCGTCCGGTTCCGTTCCCGCATCAGACGGAGGGTTTGCCAGCACGTGAGTCCGAACAGGAAAGCGAACAGTCCGGTGGCGGTGATGAGCCGGGTTTCCCGGCGTCGGGCGTTTACGAGCGCTTCCACCGATTCCACATCCTGGCCGGCCATGAAGCCCCACCGTCCGAAGATGGCCGCGAGTCTGCCTTCCCTGCCCATGGCCCCGATTTCCTCACGGATCGCATCCGCGACAGCGCGCGCTTCGAAAGTGGAACCGACCCCGAGTTGGGAACGGACCTGCGGCACTGCGATCCAGCGCAGCGTGTGATCGCCGCACTCCGGAATTTCGAGCAGCCCCGCGATCGCGGTGTACCTGTCTGCGAAGACAGCCTCGTTTCGGCCGTTACAAGTCGCTTCCACAGCCGCTCCAAAATCCGGGTATGAGACAGGTATGGCATGAGGCAGAATGCTGCGAAGGTGAACCAGGTCGATCGACACATTCGTGATGCCCACTGTGCCGGCAGCCAGGTCTTCCACTGTCTGGTAAGCACTGTCGTCCCGGACCAGCAGGCAATGCTCGTGCTGCAGATAAGGTTCCGTGATGTGGAAAGACTTCAGCCGTTCCGGAGTAATGGTGATGAGCGGCCACAAGTCCACCTGTTTGGTCTCCAAGGCAGACTCTGAACTGTCAGGCCAGAAGAGCCACTGAAGTGTGATCCCCCGTCGGCGCGCAGCTTCGTTGACGAGGTCGACCGAGAGGCCGGCCGGTCTTCCATCGGCGCCGCGCACCTGAAACGGCGGCGAGATCATCCACCCGATGCGATAGCTGTGCCGGCCGATTTTCGGCGTCCGGAAGCGGAGCCAGCCCAGTACGCCAACGCAAACCACAAGGGCCGCGAGGAAAGCCGCCCACCTGGCATGTCGGGACATTTAAAGCTCCCTGGAGGATTAGCGTATCAGGACCGCGGCCTGAACACGATGGGACGGCCGCGTGGGAAGCGCGGGCTTCCGGGGGCGCTAATCCATCAGCTTTCGGGTCAGGTACGTGTACTGCAACGCGTACGTCCCGGCTTGTTCTTTCGGATCGGCGCCCGTTCCATGGCCGCCTTCCGTGATTTCCTGGAAAAAGAACGGCTTCTTCATGGCTTCCATTTTGGCGGCGAATTTCCGTGCGTGCACCGGGCCCACGCGATCGTCTTTGGTAGTTGTCAGGATCAGCGGTTCGGGATATTTCACACTTTCTTTGAGCTGGTTGTAAGGAGAAATGGAGGCGAGGAAGGCCCGCTCCGCCGGCACCGATACCGACCCGTATTCGCCCACCCAGGACGCGCCCGCGGCGATGTGCTCGTACCGGAGCATATCCAGAAGTGGGATCTCGATCACAATCGCGTTCCACATTTCCGGATGCTGCGTCATTTCGACGCCCATCAGGAGGCCGCCGTTAGACCCGCCCATGATCCCGAGGCGGCGCGGCGAGGTGATCCGCCGCGTGACGAGATCTTTCCCCACGGCCGCGAAATCATCGTAGATGCGCTGCCGGTGCGTCTTTAAGCCGGCATCGTGCCAGGCCGGGCCGAACTCGCCGCCGCCGCGGATATTCGCCAGCACATAAACACCGCCGCGCTCCATCCATAGCTTACCGATCGTGGCGGAATAATTCGGCGTCTCGGAGATCTGGAAACCGCCATAGGCGTAAAGAAGCGTCGGGTTGTTGCCGTCGAAACGCATGTCTTTCCGGCGAACCACAAAATAGGGAACCCTGGTTCCGTCTTTCGAGATCGCCGAAAGTTGCTCCACAACGAAGGGTGACGCATCGAACTGCGGCGTCAGGGTCTTGACCTCTTTCAGGGTGCCCGCCGCCGCGTCGCCCAGCCAGAGCGAGGAAGGCGTCAGGAAGCCCGTGACCGATAGGAAAAAGCGGTCGTCAGACCAGTTCGCCGTCACGAGGGATACCGTGCGATTGTCGGGCACGGGTAGTTTCCGGCCCGTCCATCGTCCGCCGGCCGCCAGCGAGTAAGTATAGGCGCGCCCCTGCACATTCTCGAGAGTGGTCAGGACCAAGCGATCGCGCGTCGTCTGTATGCCCTGCAGGAACTCGGTGGAACTCGGCGTGAACACCGCTTCCGGGTTCAGGTGCATCGGGTCCTTCCGGAGCGCGGCGAGATCGATCGCGACCAGCGATCCCGCCACGAAATTCCTGCCCCGCGGATTGGGTCTCCAATCCTCGTCCAGAGATACGATCAGCCGTCCCTTCAGCAGCGCGGCGACCCGAGCCTTCAACGGGAGCGCGGTCTGCTTGACCGACCCGCCATCGAGCAGATAGGTTTGCGCCTGAAAGAAGTTCAACTCGCGCAGCAGAAACGCCGCCTGATTGCCGTCGGCGTCGTGCAGCGCGGCGTGCCGCACGGACACGTCGGACTCCGTCCCACGATACACTTCGGTCGCCTGGTCGAGCGGTTGGCCGCGCTTCCAGATCTTCACAATGAACGGGTATCCGGACTTCGTCATCGAGCCCGCACCCCAATCCCGCGAAACCAGCAATGTGTCTTTGTCGAGCCACGTCACTCCCTGCTTCGACCGCGGCAAAACAAAACCGCCCGAGACGAATTGTCCGGTCTTCAGGTTGAACTCGCGCATGGTGACCGCATCCTCACCACCGGCCGAAAGCCCCACCATACAAAGTTCGTCGCCCGGATACAGACAGGTGCGGGGTCCTGGCACCCACTTCCGGTTGTCTTGTTTCCCGAGCGCATCGAAATCAATCACCGTCTGCCAATGCGGCTCCGGAGTCAGGTAATCGCTGACGGAGGTCCGGCGCAGAATGCCCCGGGGATGGGCGGCATCCCGCCAACTGTTGTAGATATCGTTGCCGCGGAGGAGGGGGATCGGCAGTCGCTCGGGAGACTCGAGCACCTGGAGCGCGGTGGCCTGGAGCGCCGCAAAATGCGGATCAGTTTCGAGAACGGCGGCCGTGCGTGCATTCTCGGCCTTCACCCAGGCCATCGAACGCTCGCCGGTCACATCTTCGAGCCACTGATATGGGTCGGGCGGCAGAGGAGGAGTTTGGGCGGAGGCATGCCGGAGAGCCCCGCCGGTGATCAGCATAAGAACCAGGACACGATGATGTCGCTTCGTTTGACCCATCAATGCACCTCCCATGGTGGGTACGCAATTGGGGGACCCCGCTATTCTACAAAACCGCTTCCCTCACAATCCATTCAATCCAGGATCGCCGCCGGAGTCTTCCAGGCGCGCTATCGCCTCCCGCACCGCTTCCGGCAGGCGCACCGGTTTGCCGGCGGAATAGTCGAGAGTCACCATCGTCGACTCCGCCTCCGCCACGATTTCGCTCCGTGCGCGGCTCACAATCCGGTGCTTCATCTGGAAACTCGAGTTCCCGATCGAGCCGACGCGCGTGCCGACGGCCACCGTATCGGGGTATCCCAGAGGCCTTCGATAGTGGCAAGTCACGCTCGCGATGATCGGTCCGAGCCCTCGTGGCGGCAATTCGGGAAACAGTCCGATGCGCCGCAGGTACTCGACGCGCGACGTCTCGCACCAACGCAGGTAAGCCACATTGTTTACGTGGTCAAATGCGTCCAGATCGCCCCACAACACGGGGAGATCGGTGATCAGAGGGAATCCCGCGAGCAGGGCGGTTACATTCGGTTTCGTTCGGGTCGGTGTGGTGCCCATCTGTTCTATGGTAAGGCCCGGGGCAGTCCCCGCCCAAACTCGCGGCGCAGCGGCGAAAATGGGGAAGTGATATCCTTTCGCAAAGAGTTGTGGTTCGAGGTTCCCGAGCGGCGCGCTTTCATCAACATTACTCCGGAAGTGGAGCGCTGCGTCACTGAAAGCGGCGTCCGCGAAGGCCTGGTTCTGGTCAACGCCATGCACATCACCGCCTCGGTGTTCATCAACGACGATGAACCGGGCCTGCACGCCGATTACGACAAGTGGCTCGAAAAACTAGCCCCGCACGAGCCTGTGGCGCAGTACCGGCACAACCGCACCGGCGAAGACAACGCGGATGCGCACATGAAGCGGCAGGTGATGGGACGCGAAGTAGTGGTCGCCGTCACCGGAGGCAAGCTCGATTTCGGACCCTGGGAGCAGATCTTCTACGGCGAGTTTGACGGCCGTCGCAAGAAACGCGCGCTCATCAAGATCATCGGCGAATAACGTCTCGCGATTGCCTTCCGCGGCTCAGCGCAGCCTTGCGCTATAGTTTCTTGGAGGACTTCCCGCCGGCACCGGCGCGGCAGCACCCGATATGAGAACTCGATCCATTCTGCTCCTGCTTGTGCTCGGCGCCGCGGCCGCCGCGCAAAACCGCCCGGGCCCTCCGGCGGAACCGGCAGCGCCCACCCGCGCCGATATTCTGCGCGGTGAATACGGACGCTATCGCGCCAACAACGATCTGCTCTATTACCATCTCGACATCCGCGTCGATCCCGACAAGAAAGTGATCAGCGGCAGGAACACCATCCGCTTTCGCATGCTGAGCGACGACACGCGCATTCAGCTCGATCTTTTCGCCAATCTCAACGTCGACAAGATCGTCATGGGCGAAACGCCTTTGCACTACGAGCGCGAACTCGGCACCGTCTTTGTGGATTTCCCCGAAACCCTGAAACAGGGCCGCGTGTACTCCATCGACTTCTACTACTCCGGCGCCCCCACCCACACCGGCCGCTTTGGCGGCTTCACGTTCGGGCACGATCCGGCCGGCCGCCCGTGGATCAACACCGCCTGCGAAGGCATCGGCGCCAGCCTCTGGTGGCCCAACAAAGACCAGTGGCGCGACGAGGTCGAAAACATGGATCTCAGCGTCTCCATTCCCAGCAGCCTCGTGGATGTCTCCAACGGAAAGTTCGCCGGCAAGACGGATCTGGGCGATGGATACACACGCTGGGACTGGCACATTCACTATCCCATCAACAATTACGACGTCTCGCTGAATATCGGCGACTACCAACACTTCAGCGACCGCCTGGGCAGCCTGCCGCTCGACTTCTACGCGCTTCCCGAAGATCTCGACAAAGCGAAGAAACAGTTCGCGCAGGCCAAGGGAATGATCGAAGCCTACCAGCATTACTTCGGCGAATACCCGTTTGAGAAAGACGGGTACAAGCTCGTCGAAGCACCCTATTCCGGAATGGAGCACCAGACCGCCGTCACTTACGGCAACCACTTCGCCAACGGCTACCTGGAGCACGACTGGACCGGGGTCGGCATCAGCACGCGCTTCGATTTCATCATCATTCACGAAAGCGGTCACGAATGGTTCGGCAACGCCGTCAGCGCCGCCGATGTCTCCGATATGTGGATTCACGAAGGCTGGACCACTTACCTGGAGAGCCTGTATGTGGAATACCGATGGGGTAAGGACGATGCCCTGAAGTACCTCAACGGCTATAAGTCAAAAGTCCGGAATCGCGAGCCTATCATCACCGAGCGCGGGGTCAATCGCACCCCGCCGCAGGACATGTATTTCAAGGGCGCGCTCTTCCTCAACACGCTGCGCAGCGTGCTTGACAATGACAAGCGCTGGTTCGCCCTCATCCACGATGTCTTCCAGCACTTCAAGTATCGGAACATCCTGACCGAAGACATGGTGGCGTATTTCAACGAGAAGACCGGCATGAACCTGACGCCGGTGTTCGACCAATACCTGCGCCATACGGCGCTGCCGACCCTGGAACTGAAGTTCGACGATGCGGCCGGCGCCGTGTCGTACCGCTGGCAGGCCGACGTGCCGGATTTCGCCATGCCCATCCGTGTGGGCGACCCGAGCCGGTGGCAGACGATCCACCCCACCACCGCGTGGCAGACCATGAAAACCCCGCTGAAGAAGGACTCGTTCGCCGTCGCCACGGATCTCTACTTCGTCAACGTCGCGCGACTTTGATTTGTCAGCGCCGCAGTCGTGCCGCCGGTGTCGTCAAAGATTAGAACATCAACTGCAGGCCCACCTGAATGGTGCGCGCGGGCGAAGCGCTCGTGATCGTTCCGAAAGCGGCCGAGCCCGTGGTGGCATTCGGCAGCGCGAAATTCGGATGATTGAACAGGTTGAAGAAATCGCCGCGGAACTCCAGCGAAGGCGGTTCCGCCCCCCGCAAAGGAATCCGGAAATCCTTCATCAGAGCGAAATCGAGATCCCAGAAGCCGGGACCGCGCAGAATGTCGCGGCCCGAGTTTCCGAACGTGTACGCCGCCGGACTCGCGAATGCGCTCGTGTTGAACCAGGCACTCAGCGTCTGCTGGCCGGAGGGGAGACTTCCGTTCGACAACCGGTTCGGAAACAGACTGCCTGCCAGCGAATTGCTGGTGTTGGCTCCGCCTTGCAGCACCGTGAACGGAGAGCCGGTGTTGGCGGTGAAACTCTCGGAACTCTGCCATCCGCCGAGAACCGCGTTCGCGATGCCGCCGCGATTCAGCCACTGCCGCCCTTTGCCGAACGGAAGCTCATACACCGTCGCCACTACGAACCGATGTGTCTGGTCGAACTGCGACAGCGCATGGTTCAGGTCCGGCCGCGTGCTGATCTGGTATTCGCCTCCGCTGCCCGTAGTCAGATCATAGGATGAGTTATCCAGCGACTTGGAGAAAGTGTAATTAGCCAGCAGAGTTACTCCATGCGACAAGCGGCGGTTGACCTGGAGCTGTAACGCCTGGTAATTGGAATTCGCGTCGCTGAAGTAAGTCGTTATGCCCTGGTATTGCGGGAAGGGGCGATTCAGTTGCGCGTTGCCGGGCCCCAGCAGGATGGGCGGCACCTGGTTCAGATCTCTCGGGAATAACAGGCTCGTTCCCTTATTCGCCACATAAGAGGCTTCGGCGACCGTGTCTGTTCCCAGTTGCCGTTGGACCCCGATCTGCCACTGCTGCACATAGCTCTGATGGGCGTTGTAAGGCCAGTAGGAAATTGCCTGCCCGTTCAGGATCGAGGGAGTAAGGTTGGTGAAGGTCGGATACTGATACGGCGGCGGCCCTTGCGAGAGCTGAAAGATGGGCGTGTGCAGATCGGTGGTCTGCACGCTTTGCTGAATCGAATAGCCTGGCGGCGACGCATTGAAATCCCGCTGCACGCTCAGCGGCACCAGAAAAACTCCATAACCTCCGCGCACCACCCAGTTCTTGGCCGCGGACCACGCGAATCCCACGCGCGGCGCGAATACGGCCGGGTGATTGGCCTGCAGCGTCCGGTTGCCGGGCGAGGCGAAATCGATCGCGCCCATCGTGTTGGTTGCCGGATTCGTCAGGCTCGGGTCGAAGTTAGCGAGCCGGTTGTGGGCTTCGCTGAATCCACCCACAAAACTGTACCGGACTCCCAGGTTGAGCGTCAGGTTCGGCAGAACCCGGAAATCGTCCTGCACAAACGCACCCAGCACAGTTTCCCGGGCGCCGAACGTTATCGGGTTCGCAGTGAGCGAGTAAGCATTGGGAAGTCCCAGGAGCAGGTCGGCATAGCCGATCCCGGAAAATAAGCCCGAGAAAGTGAAATTCCCCGAACTCCATGTGGCCAGCGTGTTGTACTGGCTCTTAGTAAGTTCCCCGCCCATCTTAATGGTGTGGCGGCCTTTGATCCAGGTGAAGTTATCGCCGTAGGAGAACCCGTTCTGAGTTCCTCCGCCGATCTTGCCCGGAGCCAGGTTGGTGGCGATGGCGCCGGAGATGGAGATCGTCGGGAAATAGTAAGGCGGCACGTTGTTGAGTCCCAACTTCTGCGGAAAATCCTGGTTGGCGCTGGGACTGAGCGTGTTGTAATACTGCCGAATAAAGTTGGCGCGGAATTCATTGATGGCCGTCGGCCCCAGCGACCAGCGATCCGAAATCTGCCACTGCTGGTTATGCGTCACCTGCGGACCGCAGCGTTCCGAGCCGTTGCAAACGTCCCCTCCCCATGAGCTTTGCCAGGGGTTGTGGAAGAACAGAACGTGAAATGATCCGGTAAGTTGATTGGCCGAGGAAATGTTGTAGTCGATCTTGCCGTCCTCGTACGGCGTAACCGGAGCGCTCGGATCGGCACGATAAAAGTTATTCGCCACGCCGGAACGATTCGGTTCCGGAAAGTACTTCTGAATGGCCTCGCCCACGGAATCGAACCGGTTGGCCGGAATCTGGTTTCCCGGGAAAGGAGTGCCCGTCAGGGGGTCCTTGATGGCGGCGAATCCCGCGAAGTTGCCCGCTCTCACGGCATCGGTGGGCGTGGTCAGGAGCACAATCGACGAGCTCGGGTTCAGCGTGTCCTGATAACTGAAAAAGAAGAACAGCTTGTCATGCTTGATCGGGCCGCCGAAAGTCCCGCCGAACTGGTTGTATCGCAGCGGCGGATTCGTCTGGGCGAAGAAGTTGCGCGCATCCAGCTTGTCGTTCTCCAGAAATTCGAATGCCGAGCCGTGGAACTTGTTCGTGCCGCTCTTGGTGATCATGTTGAGCACGCTGGTTCCGTTCTCGTACTCGGCGCTGTAGTTATCCTGAACCACTTCGAATTCGGCGACGTCGGCGAGCGGCGGCAGCAGGATCGACGGCCCGAAATTCTGGCTCTGCGGCAGAATCACTGAGCCGCCGTTTACCGTGGCCGAGATGGTGAAGGCGCGGTTCCCGTTGATATTGCGGCGGCCCGGATCGGGATTGGCGGCCACTCCGCTCTGCGCCGTGGAAGTTCCGGCCGCGAGCACCGCCAATGACGAAGGGTCGCGTCCCACCAGCGGCAGGTTCCCCACCATGGTGTTCGAAATGTTGGTGCCGCGCTGCGAATCGTCGGTATCCATGAGTGGCGCGGCAGCCTCTACGGTGATTGCGGACGTCGTGGCCCCCAGTTCCAGCGCAGCGTCGATGCGCGCGGTCTGCGCAAGCTGCAGTTCGACGCCTTTGCGCTGCAAGGTCCGGAATCCGGCGAGTTCGAACGTCAACGAGTAGGTTCCCGGCGGCAGGAACGGCACGTCGTAAACGCCGGCCTGGTTGGTCTCCACCTGCAGGATGGCGTGCGTATCCACGTTCGTCACGGTCACGTGGACATGCGGCAGCACCGCGCCGCTGGGATCGGTCACGGTGCCCACCAACTCGCCGGTGGTGCGGTTCTGGGCGGTGGCAATGAGGGTGGAGAGCAGCATGCTCAGCACCAAAACCTGGCAGTGTCGCGAAAGCGGATGGAGTGCCATGCCGCGAAGTATATACCCGCCAGGCGCTTACGTCAACGATACCGTTATCGGTAAACTAAGGGAATTCACATTTGCCACAAGATGCGGTGGTAAGATTGTTGCATGATTGGGTCCCCGCTTCGCGGAATCGCTGCCGCGAGCAATTCCCGCCGTTGTTCTCCATGCCTCCTCCTCTTCGCCGGCCTGCTGCTGCCCTTCGCCGCAAGCGCGGCCCGCGGCGCGCCGCCGGTCGAAGGACTGGACCGCCTGGAAAACGTCCACCGCATTCTCTTTCTCGGCGACAGCATCACCTACGACGGCCAATACATCGAGGACATCGAAACCTACTTCGTTACCCGGTATCCGGGCCGTCGCTTCGAATTTCTCAATCTCGGACTGCCCAGCGAAACTGTCTCCGGCCTGTCCGAGCCCGGCCACGCCGGCGGAAAATTCCCGCGCCCCGACCTTCACGAACGCCTGGCCCGCGTGCTGCAAAAGACCCGGCCCGACCTGGTCTTCGCCTGCTACGGCATGAACGACGGCATCTACGAGCCTTTCAGCCAGGAGTATTTCCAAAAATTCCAGGAAGGCATCCGCTGGCTGCACCAGCAGGTGACCGCTTCGGGCGCGGCCATCATTCACATCACGCCCCCGGTGTTCGACGCGGTTGCCGCCGATGCGCGCAAAAAGTCCGATGGAAAGGCCGCGTCCGATTCCCCCTACGATGGCTACAATGCGGTGCTCGACCGGTACTCCGACTGGCTGCTCTCCCAAAGGGCCGCGGGCTGGAGCGTCCTCGATCTGCACGGCCCCATGAACCAGTGGCTGGCAGACCACCGCAAGAGCGATCCCGTCTTCACGTACACGCGCGATGGCGTCCATCCCGATGCCGCCGGCCACTGGTTCATTGCCCGCCGGATCCTCGGGTATCTCGGCGCGGCCGACGGCGCCGGCGCCGCGAGCCTCTCCGCCATGCTGTCCGCCCAGCCGGATGGCGACCAGATCCTGCGCCTGGTTCAGCGCCAGCAGCGCATCCTCAAAGACGCATGGCTCACCTACACGGGCCACAAGCGCCCCGGTATGAAACAAGGCCTGCCATTGGATGAGGCGCAGTCCGAATCCGCCGCGCTGGAGACGGAAATCGAGTCGCTCGCCGCTCCCGATGCCGCGGCGCCGTTCCCGGGTGCCAAATCCAGGTGGGAGGGCTTCGATCGGTACGATTTTGAATTCGAGGGCCACCCCGCCATTGTCGTCGTGCCGCCGCACGCGCTTCCGGGAAATCCGTGGATCTGGCGCGGGGAATTCTTCGGCGCTTATGCCAACGTGGATGCCGCGCTCGTCGCCAAAGGGTTTCACCTCGCCTATCTGCGCGTGCCGGATCTCTTCGGCAGCCCGCAGGCGGTCGGCTTCTGGGATGCCTTCTATCGCGAACTGGTCTGGCGGTACGGGCTCGCCAGGAAGGTTGCTCTCATCGGTCTCAGCCGCGGCGGTCTCTACTGTTACAACTGGGCCATCGCCAACCCGGACAAGGTGGCGTGCATCTATGCCGATGCGCCCGTGTGCGATTTCAAGAGCTGGCCCGGCGGGAAGCTCAAGGGCCTGGGGAAAGGCGACGGCAGCGCGGCGGAATGGGCAAAAATGCTGAAAGCTTACGGCTTCCGCTCCGACGCCGAAGCCATCGCCTACCGCGGCAATCCGGTCGACAACCTGAAGCCGCTGGCCGCCGCGCACATTCCGCTGCTGCACGTCTACGGGGACGCCGATACCACCGTGCCCTGGCAGGAAAACACCGGCGTCGTGGCCGAACGCTACCGCAAACTCGGCGGCAGCATCACCCTCATCGCCAAAGCCGGCGTCGCGCACCATCCGCACGGACTCACCGATCCGGCGCCGATCGTGGCCTTCATCGAAAAGTACGCCGAAGGTTCTCGGACCACCGCCTCCCGGTAACGCCGGCACAGCGAGGCCCGGCGCCCCGGAGCGGCCCTGACGCATGAAGCCTGACGCCTCAAAAAACTCTGAGGGAGTCCGCACCCCATTCTCGCTATCCAGAATGAACCGGCACCCAGCGACCGATTCCGGCGCGCCGGACACGATTTCCAACAACATCGGAGAACACCAATGACGACTCAATTTCCTGTTAACCCGGCCGCTCTGCGCAAGCTCGCGGCACACGCGGCGATGCTGGGAGCCCTGGCGGCACTCTGCGCGCTGCCTTCCATCTTGTCCGCTCAAACGGCGACGTCCATACTCCCGCTTCCGCCGCAAACCGTTTCCACGGTTCCGTCCAACGGGGATGTGAATCCCTATGGAGTGGCCTTCGTCCCGCGCGAATTCCCCAACAGCGGAGTCCTGCAGCCGTTCGATCTGCTGGTATCCAACTACAACAACAGCGCCAATCTGCAGGGCACGGGAACCACCATCGTGCGCGTGGATGGTCACGGCCATCCCTCGCTCTTCTTCCAGGGCCAGTCCGGCCTGGGGCTCACCGCCGCTCTCGGAGTGTTGCGCGCCGGCTTCGTGATCGTCGGGAACCTGCCCACCACCGATGGCACTTCCGGCACCGCCCAGGCCGGGTCCCTCCTCTTCATCGACCGCAACGGCCGGCTGGTCGGCACCATCTCCAACACACAACTGGTGAATGGACCCTGGGGCCTGGCCATTAACGATCAGGGCAGCACCGCCCAGATCTTTGTCTCCAACGTCCTCGCCGGCACCGTCACGCGCCTCGACCTGGCCCTCACACGCGAAACCGTGCAGTTCCTGGACGCCGTGCAGGTCGCTTCCGGCTACAACCACCGGCCCGACCCCGCCGCTCTCCTTCTGGGACCCTCCGGCCTCGCCTACGATCCCACGCTCGACCTGCTCTACGTGGCCTCCTCCGCCGACAACGCGGTTTATGCCATCCCCAACGCCGGCGCGTCCGGAAACAACAGCGGCACCGGAACCCTCATCTACCAGGACCTCAATCACCTGCATGGCCCCATCGATATCGCGAGAACGCCCAACGGCGATCTGGTCGTAGCCAACAGCGATGGGTCGAACGTAGATGCGAAGCAGCCCAGCGAGCTCGTCGAGTTCACTCCGCAGGGAGGCTTTGTCACGCAATCCTCCGTGGACCCGGAGAACGGCGGGGCCTTCGGAGTCGCCGTGATGCGGCTGATCGTCGGCGGCACGAGCGTGGTGCGGTCTGCCGCGGTGGATGACGTGCAGAATACCGTCATCGTCTCCTGGAGCGTGAATTAGCAACCGGACCGCGAGATTTCAGTGGAACCCGGACCGCTCCCTCACGCGCGCAGCTCGATCGGAGCCGCGACCGTCAGGGGCGGTCTGCTTCTATATGAATAACCTCGAACGGCCAAATTGGCTGCCCCTCGCCATTTCTTTTCCGCCGTCCTCTCACTGCTGCGGGAAGAACGTGGTGCGGAATCGCTCGTGCCGCTGGCGCGCCTGCTCCAGCAATCGCGCGAACGCCGGTTCCCCTCGGATATTGTGCAGCAGCGGATCCGTCCGGAAATACGGATAGCAGAAGAACCCGCCTCCGATCGCCCGCTCCAGCATCCGCAGCGCATCGGCTTTCGCTCCCAGCACCGCGTACGCCTGCGCGATTTTATACAGGCCTTCGGGATCTCCCACGCCGCTCTCGGTCGCGCGCGCTTCGGTCTGGTGCAGGAGCGCAATTCCCTTCTCCGGCTGGCGTTGAAGGGCCCACGCCAGCGCCTTCCCCAGTTGCGCCTGCAGAATCGTCGGGTCCAGTTCGTAGGCGCGGTTGAACAAATCCAGCGCCTGGTCGCGATGGTTCAAATAGAATTCGCCGAAGCCGCGGTAGAACAGGATGTACACCCGGTTCACATCGGGCAGGCTCGCAACGAAGTCTTCATACCTTCCCAGGTAGAGCCAGGTGTTGACCGCCGAACTCGTGAGCTTCACCGAAGGGTCGATCGACCGCGCCTTCAGCGCTTCGGTGAGCGATTCATCCAGCATGCCCGCGAAGCGATACGCGTAGCCCAGTTCCCAGTGGGCCTCGGCATTGTTCGGGCTCTTTTCCAGCGCCTCTCGCAGCAGCGGAACGGCCTGCTCCACAAGGCCGGTATCGGTGAACAGGTTCGCCATGTAGACCCGCGGCTCGATCAGGTCCGGGTCGAGCTTGAGCGCGCGCTCGTATGCCGCGCGGGCCTGCGCGTACTGCTCGCGCCCGCCGAACTGCAGCGAGCCTTCGGTGGTGTAGGCGCGTCCCAGGTGCGCCCAGGTCTGCGCGTAATCCGGCTGGATGCGCGCCGATTCCTGCAGCACGCGGATCGCGCCCGCGTAATCGCCCTTGGCGTAGAGATCGATTCCGCGCAGGTAATCTTCATAGGCTTCGTGGCTGATCGCGGGATTCGTCTTGAGAATGCGCTCTTCGTCGGGCGAAAGACGCACCTCCAGCCCGGAGATGATCTCTTCGGCCACGCGGTCCTGCACCGCCAGCAGGTTCTCGTACCTCATGTCCATGCTGTCGCGCCAGATGATGCGGTCGGAGGGCACGTCGATGAGCTGTGCATTGATGCGGACATCGGGACCGTCGTGAAGATAGCTGCCGGTCAGCAGCGTGTTCACCGCCAGTTGGCGGCCCGCGGCGCGGGGATCGATCTCCCGGCCCCGATACCGCTCGATGGCCGAAGACGGCCGCACGGCCAGCGAACCCACGTTGCTCAGTTTCGTGATGACTTCGTCCGCCAGGGAAAAGCCCAGGAAATCCGTGGCCGGGTCCGGGCGCAGGTTGACGAAGGGAAGAATCGCCAGTGTTCGGGGAGCGGAAACCGAAGCGCTGCGCAGGAAAAACAGCCAGACGGCGAAGGCGCAGATCGCCAGAATCGAGGCCGCGAACGCAATCCGGAACCGGCGCGTCCGGCCGCGGAAAATCGCCGGCCCGGGGTGAACGTCTCGCGCCTCCTGGAGGGCCGCTCGCAGCTCCCGGGCATTGGAGTACCGCTCCGCGGCGTTCTTCGCCATCGATTTCGAGACTACCCGGCAGAGCGCCTGCGGAACGCGCGGCGATTCCAGCGGCGGCGGGTCGCTTCTCAGGATGGCTGCAATGACGTCGCTGTCGGTCTCTCCTTCGAACGGCGCGCGGCCGGCCAGCATCTCGTACAACACCACCCCGGCGCTGAAAACATCCGAGCGCTCGTCGATCGCCTGCCCGCGGGCCTGCTCCGGTGACATGTAGCGCGCCGTCCCCACCACCATGCCGATACCGGTAGCCGCCTTCTGCTGCGTGCTGCCGCGGATGCTGGACGCTTCCGAGAGCCGCGCAATCCCGAAATCCACCAGCTTCACCAGGCCGTCGGGCCGGATGATCACGTTTTCCGGCTTGATGTCGCGATGCGCAATTCCCAGCGCGTGCACCGCCTCCAGACCGGCGGCGATCTGCATGGCGATATCGAGCGCGCGCTCCAGGCCCAGCGGACCCGCGTCCAGAAACGCGCGCAGCGTCTGCCCTTCGATGTACTCGGACACGATGAAGCGCTTGCCGCTCCACTCGCCGATATCGTAAATCGTGAGCACGTTGGGATGGTTCAGCGCCGAGGCCGCGCGCGCCTCCTGCTCGAAGCGCCGCAGGAGTTCGGGCTGCGCCGGTCCGGGGCCAAGTGTCTTGAGCGCCACCCGGCGCCCCAGCCGTTCGTCTTCGGCGAGATAAACCCGGCCCATGCCGCCCGAGCCGATCAGCGAGACCACCGTATAGTGGCCCACGCGATCGCCGGGCGCCAGGGTGGCGGACGAGTACAGATCGCGCGCCGCGCCGGACACCGAATCTTCGATCAAACGGGATTGCTCGCCGGCCGCGGCGAGCAGGCTTTCCACTTCGGCGCGCAGCGCGGCATCGTCTCCGCATTCCCGCGCCACGAATTGCGCGCGCTCGGGAGCGGACAAATCCAGTGCGCTCTGAAAAACCTCTTCGATCCGGCGCCAGCGTTCGGGACTCGCGGCGGTGCCCACGTCCCTAACTCCCCGAGAGATCGCGATGGAGCCAGGCCTTAGCCAGGCGCAGTTCGCGATGCACAGTCGCGGGGGAGATTTCGAGCGCGGCGGCCGCTTCGTCGTATGTCAGGCCGCCAAAATAGATCAGCTCGACCAGCTTGCTCTTCCGTTCGTCCTGTCGCGCCAGCCGGTTGAGCGCGTCGTCGAGATCGACAATGCCGGAGGGAGGGGTGGCGCTGATCAAAAGGGCCTCATCCATCGAGATCGCCGCCGCGCCGTCGCCGCGCTTGTGGCAGCCCTTGGCGCGCGCGTGGTCCACCAGGATCTGCCGCAGCAGCCGCGCCGCAACCGCGTAGAAATGCGCACGGTCGTTCAAACTGAGATCGGCGTTGACGAGCTTGAGGTACGCTTCGTTGACCAGGGCGGTTGCACGCAGGGTGTGGCCCGGACGCTCCGATTCCAGGTACCGGGACGCGAGGCGTCGCAACTGATCGTAAACCAGCGGGATGAGCTGATCGAGCGCCTGTTTGTCGCCCTGAGACCAGTCATGCAGGAGGCGCGTGATCTGCCCGGGCTGCGGGGCCATCGCCTAATCATGCTAACATGCCGGACCGCCGCACAGCTATGTTCGCCGCCGCGGCACGGCGCGAAAACGCTCCGATTGCAACTGCGGCGCTTTGTTTCAACGGCGCCCGGCGCCGGTCACCGCTGCTCCGGTTTTCCTTCGGGGCCGCAACCGCCGCGCCGCGCGCAGCGCCGTCTGGCCAAGCCCGCGCAAAGATCGGGGAAGTCCCTCCGGTTCCGGCGTGACCCCGTAGACAGCAAATAAGGCGCTCCCCAAACCGGGATGCCGCTCCGTGTCGGCAGGCATAACCACTTACCTCGCGGAATTAGACGCGCTGGCCGCGCGCAGGAGTACAAGCCGCTCCCGGCCAGCGAAAGCCTGGTCTCAGACCCGTCGCTGGCCGAGTGTGATCGAATCAGAAGCAGACCCGGATATTGCCTCGTCTCCGACTCCGGCAAATTCCGGTTATCCCCAAGCGGCTCCGTCAGTAGACATCGGCTCATCGTGACACCGAAGCCGTGGAAAGGCAAGGCAGTCGAGTCAGGGGGATGGTACGACGTTATCCGAGGTTAACTGTGGAGCGGCAGCGGCATCCCGGCTATTCTTCCCGCAGCGCCATCATGGGGTCGATCCGCGTGGCGCGCCGCGCCGCGATGTCCTGGAGAATCGAGGATCCGTGACGGTCGTGGCCGCTAGCGCCACCAGGATCTGGAAAGTGTCTTTGTGCGGCCCGCTTACCGGGCCTTTTGCTGCTCCTGCAACAGCTTTTCGAACTTCACGCGCTGCGCCGGATTGAGTACCTGCTCCACGCGCGTCTTGCTCTCGCTCAGGACGCTGATGTAATACTGCCAGAAATCGTTCAGGATCGATTCGATCTGCTCCGATTGCGCCGGCGTCAGGTCCAGTTCCTTCTGCAGACGCTCGAACTCTGCGCGCTTCCCCGCGGGAGTCTCGAAGGCATTGGTCTGCCGCGACCGGTTATGAACCCCGAAATCCATCACCAGAGCGCCCAGCACTCCTCCGCAGAGGAATACTAGAATCAGGGTCACCGCACAGGCCACCTTGGGATCCCAGCTTCGCCCCACGACCGGGCGCTCCAGCAGGTTAGTGTTCATAGGTGGTCAGGGTGATGAGCATGTTGTCGGACGCGGGCAGGGTATCAAAGGTCGGCGAATCCTGTTGGGCCATAATGGCTTCCGGAGACATTCCGGCCGGCCGGTTGGTCGACTCGCGAGTCACCAGCAGGCTGCCTACCACCGCCAGAGTCAATAAGGAGGCAAACACCAGGCGCCGCGCAAAGGCCAAGTCCAGAGAAAAGAAGCTGGCGAACGTGGGCGCGGGCTTCAACTCTCCGACTTCCTGCATCACCCGGGCGCAGAAGGCGGCGGAGGGTTCGATGATTTCTTCGCTGCGCAGGGTCTCAAACAGCAGGGTTGTGTCCTGCATGCTCCGGACCTGTTCACGGCACAGCTGACAGGTGCTCAGGTGTGCCTCGATTTCGCGGATTTCCACCGGTTCCAGCAAACCGGAGAGGTAATCCTCGAGGCTATCCATCACTACCGCGTGCATATCTTTCTTCCCTTGGGGCCCCTATTGTCGGCCCAGCATTGTAAAATACCACGCCTAAACCAACCCTTCGCGGGTCTTTTTGCCTCACGGCCCGCCCGCTTACAGGCACTTCTTCTTTTGCAAACTTCCTGACGCGGGCTCAACCGGTCACCAGGCCGGGAGCGCGGTCCAGGCGTTGCGCCGCCTTGACCAGTTTTTGCCGCGCGCGGAAAAGCTTCACCTTGATGGTGTTTTCGTTCATGCCCGTTCGGGCCGCCAGCTCTTCCACAGAATATCCCTCAACCTCCTTCATCATCAACAACATACGTTCCTCTTCGGAAACGCGGGTGAGGAGTTTAATCACATAGTCCCGGCTGGCGAGCGAGGCATCCGCCGGAGCCGTCCGGTCGACATTCGGTTCCGTGTTTTCCACACGGCGCGCCTCGTCTTCGCTCAGGTCGCTCTCATAAACCAGTTTGCGTACTTTACGCTTCCGCAGATAGTCGAAGCACTCGTTGACCGTGATTTTGTAGATCCAGGTGATCAGCGAGCTGCGGAAATCGAAGCTCCGGAGCGACAGGTAAACCTTGGCAAATACTTGCTGCGCAATATCTTCCACGTCATTGCGCTGCCGCACGATGCCATGGATGATGGAGAACACCTTGGACTGGTACTTTTCCACAATTTCGCGGAACGCCGTCTCGTCGCCCGCCTGCGCCCGCCGTACCAGAGCACCCTCGGGTGTGTTCTCGTAATCCACTCTAGGCTTCGTCGCAACCTTGCTACCGAAACTGGGGATCGCCAGGGCACCCGTCAGTGTTCCCATACACCGCTTCGGACGCATCCAGCCACCTTCCGGTTACACGAGGCTGCCTAAATCCATTGTGCACTATGGGGGATCGTTTCCGCACCGGCTCCAAAGGGTCAGACGAATCCGGCGGACATAAGCCTCGAAATTCCAATACTCTGGCCGATAAGATCGTCCAGGAGGCTACATTCATGGCCCCGGTTACCAGCCCGGCAAACGGGCTTTCGTACCTGACCGAGCCGGGTGGGATCCTTTCGAACCTGCCCTCCCCCATCTCGAGCGACGCACTGCAATCAGCGACGCCGCAGGATTTGGTTTCGTTGAGTTCCGCGGCCTTGCAGTCACAGGTGGTGGACGGCCTCTTCGGATATCCGTCGGGCGCGCAGACCAGCGGATTGCCTTCAGCGAACGCAATGGCCGATGCCGAACTGGTCAATGCAACGCCTCAGGAACAGGCCGCCGCCAACACGCAGGCGGCGCTCCTCCAGCAGGTTCAAGCGCTGTTTGCCGAGCCCGGAGGCCCCACGGGCATCCTAAACTTGGCCGGCTGACCCGCCCGCGAATTTAAGCAGCGCCGTCCGGCTTCGGCCGATGTCGGCTGTGCCGATCCGCCGGAACCCCGCGTCGTAACACGCCGAGAGTTCCTTTTCGAACATGGCGGCCGAAACGTGCCCCGCAGGCTCCACAAACAGCATCCGCGCCCCGGGTTTGCTCGCCTCCGCCACCTCCCGGAAAAAAGGCGCTGTCGCCGGCAGTTCGTGCACCACGGCAAACGCCAGCGTGAAGTCCACCGACCCGGCTAGATCCGCAATCCCGAGCGACCTGGCAGCCGCCAGGCGCGCATCCACGCGGCCCGCCAACCCGGCTTTGGCCGCCCGGCGCCGCAGCCGCTCCAGCATGCGCGGCTGTACATCCACCGCGATCACCCGCCCGGACGGTCCCACCATGCGGGCGATCGCGATAGTAAAGAATCCCATTCCCGGCCCCGGCTCGAGCACCGTCATCCCCGGAGCGATGTGTCCGGCCAGAATGGCTTCCGGCCGTTGAATGATTCTCCGCAGTGGGCTCGCCAGCAGATAGCCGAGCCACCAGGGGCACACATGACACTTCGTCACGGGCGCAGCCGCCGTCGTTTCCTGCATTTCGTTACTGTAGAACCTACGGCTCTCCGCGACCGGGGGTTCCGTCCCGCGCCGCAAAAATTCCCGCGACCGGACCGCCGCCGTTACATCAAATAAATGGAAGCTATGGACGAATACAGTCCCCTTTGTATAATGGACGCAGGCAATAGCTTCCTACAGGAGTTTACGAGAATGGTTCAATTGACGGAACGCGCGGTCGGCAAGGTGAAAGAAATCATGTGCAGCCAGGAACCCTCGCCCGCCGGTCTGCGGATTGCGGTGGTCGGCGGCGGCTGCTCCGGCTTCAGCTACTCGATGGCCTTCGAAAACCAGCCCAACATGCTGGATAAGACCTACAGTTACGACGGTCTGAAGGTCTTCATCGATCAGGCCAGCCTGCTCTACTTGGATGGCGCCGAGGTCGATTACGTGGAGACCCTCGAAGGGTCCGGGTTCAAGTTCAACAATCCCCACGTGAAATCCACCTGCGGTTGCGGTAGTTCGTTCCAGGCGTAGGAGCCAGATTCCGGGTTAATGTCCATGGCGCTCGCCCGCGATGGGGGAGCGCCTTTCGTGTATATAATGGCTCCCATGCGGGCCGCCGGGATGCTCTTCGCCATCGCCCTCTGCCTCCGGTTACAAGCCGCCGACAATCCGCGCGAAGTCCGCATCCGCGTCGGACCTTACAGATTCCCGCAAGCTACCATCTCCGTTCAGGCGAACCTGGTCGAGGCCGGCGTCGCCGTGCGCGACCGCCGCGGCAACCCCGTGGGCGGGCTGCAGTCCGCCGATTTCCAGGTCTTCGATAACGGCCGGCTGCAGGAGATTTCCTTCTTTTCCGAACAGCGGATCGACCGCGCCGCCGCCCAGCCGCAAAAGCCGTCGTCCGCCCTCCAGGCATCGTCCTCCCCGCTCCTGACTCCCGCCTCCGCCGCGCCGCCGCCGCGATCCATGGCCCTGTTTTTCGACGATACGCACGCCAGCACCTACGATTGCCGCAAAGCCGTCCTGGCCGCGGAAAAAGTAGTCGCATCGGCCCAGCCCTCCGACCGCATCGCGCTCTTCACCGGGTCGGGCAGCGTCACGCTCGATTTCACCACCGATCGCGATCAACTCCGCGCCTCCCTGGACCGCATCAAGCCGCATTGGACGCGCACCCAGCTTGATTCCTGCGTCACGTTGAACCCCTATCAGGCGTATGCCATCGCCGGCCACCTCGACGAGGACGAGCGGAAGCGCGCCATCGCCCTCGCCGACGCCTGCAACTGTCCTTCCGGCGAACCGGCGTGCCTGGCCGAGCAGCCCGCCTATGTGCAGGATGCCGCGCAAAGCTCCTGGGACATCTACAAAGCTGGCTCGACTACTGTCCTCGATGTCCTGCGCATCGCCGTCAACCGCCTCGCTGCTATGCCCGAAAACCGCATCCTGGTGCTGCTTTCGAACGGGTTCGTCACCGGCGGCATGGACCGGGAAAAAAGCGCAATCATCGATATCGCGCTGCGCGCCCGCATCGTCATCAACGCGCTGCACACCGAGGGGCTGACCACCAGGCTCGCGCCCAACGAGGGCCTGCGCCAGACAGTGCTTTCCAGCCTGATGGCCGGCGTCGCCAGCGCCACCGGCGGCCGCTTCATCAAGAACAACAACGACCTTTCGGGCGCCCTCGAAGCCCTCGCCGCCCCTCCCGAAGTCTCCTACACCCTGGGCTTCGTGCCCTCTCGCGATCCGGACGACACCTATCACAATCTCAAGATCCAGGTCGAAAACGGCCGCGGCTACGAAGTGAATGCTCGCAAGGGATATTTCGCCGGGAAAGCCAAACCCTCCACCGAGCCCGCGCAGCGCCGCATCGATGACGCCGTGCTCTCCGCGACTGAGATCTCCGAAATCCCGACGACCGTGCGCGTCACTCTGCCCCCGCCGAAAACCCCGGGCCCGATCGTGGTCAAAGTCTCGGTGGACGCGCGCCATCTGCGCTTTCTCAAGAAGAGCGGCCGCAGCATGCAGGAGCTGACCTTCGTCACCGTGCTCGAAAACGGCTCCGGCGAGTATCTCGCCGGCAAACAGGCCGTCATGGACCTGGCGCTCACACCACCGAAACTGGCGAGCATGGAGGCCACCGGCATCAAGGCCGTGATGTCTTTTGCCGCTCCGCCCGGCAAGTACTCCATTCGCTCCGTCGTGCGGGAAGCCGGCGAAAACCGCATCGCCGCTACCAGCGCGAGATTCGAGATCCATTGAACGCTCCGAGGAGAATTCACGAATGCCTGTCGAACAGGAAATTCGCTTCGCCGTAGTCATTTATGGCGGGGTGTCCCTTGCCGTGTACATCAATGGCGTGGCGCAGGAAATTCTGCGCTTAGTCCGCTCCACCGCCGCCTGCCACAAGGAGACGGCATTGCGCGGGAGCGAGAAAGTCTACCGCAAACTGGGCGCTCTCATCGGCGCCGGCGGCCTGGTCGCCGGCGCCCGTGCAATGGCCGCGGAGAAAACCGTCGACTTCGACGATGTGCGCAGCCGCTTCGTCGTCGATATCCTCTCCGGCACCTCCGCCGGAGGCATCAACGCCATCTTTCTTTCCAAGGCCCTGGCCAACGATCAATCCCTCGATCAACTGGCGCAGATGTGGATCGAAGAGGCCGATATCGACGTTCTGCTCAACGATAAACAGTCGCTCGAAGGCCCCCTCGACCTGCAGGACCCGCCGGAATCGCTGCTCAACAGCGAGCGTATGTACCTGAAGCTGCTCGATGCCCTCGATGGCATGGACGCCGGAACCAACGGCCAGCCGCGCCCCCCGCTGGTGAACACCATCGACCTGTTCTCGACCGCCACCGACCTCTACGGCGTCGCCCTCCCCATCGCTCTCACCGACAAACTGGTCTACGAGCGCCGCTTCCGCAACGTCTTTCACTTCGAGCGGCGGCCGGTCTCGGAAAAAACCGTCACCGGCAAGGACAAGCCGCATTACAACGATTTCCTGTTCGCCAACAATCCCTTCCTGGCTTTCGCCGCGCGCTGCACCTCGGCCTTCCCGTTCGCCTTCCAGCCCATGGCGCTGTGCGATGTCGCCAATGTGATGAATTCCCGCAACCTGCTCGCCGGCCAGCCGTTCTGTTCTCCCGACACCACAGACTGGCAGCGTTTCTACAAGGACTACCTGGGCGACCCCAGCGGCACCCAGTTCCAGTTCCGCCCCTTCGGCGATGGCGGCTATCTCGACAACAAGCCCTTCAGCTATGCCATCGATACCATCCTCGCGCGCCAGGCCGCGCTGCCCGTGGACCGCAAGCTCATCTATATCGAACCCGCGCCCGAAGACGTCTCGCGCATGACCTTTCACGCGAGCGGCCCCGATGACCGCCCCGATGCCATCCAGAACTCTCTCAAAGCCCTGATCGAGCTGCCGCGCTACGAAACCATCCGCCAGGATCTGGAGCGCCTCATCGAGTGGAACACCAACATCCGCCGCATGGCGCGCATCCGCCAGGATATCCGCCGCATTCTCGAAGAAGGCGGCGAGGAGGCCGTCAACCATCTGCTCGACCGCGACAGCCTGCAATACCGCGCCTACATCCGCCTGCGGCTCTCTTCCGCCACCGATGCCGTTGCCGACCGCGTCTCCGAGGCTCTCGGAATCGACCCCACCAGCGCCCGCGGCGAAGCCGTCCGCATCCTCGCCGGCGGGTGGCGCAAAGCGAAGTTCAACACGGGCGAACTCGAACTGGCCTTTCTCGATACCTACGACCTGTCCTATGTCTGGCGCGCGCTGCACTACCTTTATCAGAAGACCGGCGAACGCGAAGAGTTGAGCCGCATTCACGCCGCGCTCAACACCCTGATGGACGCCGGCCTGCGCGATTTCATCCCCAATCTGCCGCATCTGCCGCCCGAGCGGCTTCCCGATCTCGATATCGTGGTGAGCCCCGAAGCCGCCGGCCCCCTGGGTCTTCCGCCCAAGCCGCCCGGCTGCGACGAACTCTCCGATCCCTGGGCGCAATACGTTCTCGACAATCGCGGCTGGCGGAAGCTCATCGACGCCCTGCACGAGGATCTCAAAGACAAAATCGGCGAGCGGCTGGCCGGCGAGCGAAACAATCTCGACTCCGTCATGCAGAAACACGGCGGCTGGCGGTTCTTTGCCGCCCAGGACGTGTTGCTGTTCCCCGTGCAGTTCGAAACCAACCTCGGGGAAACCGGAGAAGTCGATATCCTGCGCATCAGCCCCGCCGACACCAGCGCGATCCCCCCGCCCAGCGGCAACCAGCCCAAGCTGAAGGGAGTGCTATTCGGCGCCTTCGGCGGCTTCCTGGACAAGACGTGGCGCTACAACGATATGCTTTGGGGCCGCCTGGATGGCGCCGAGCGCCTGATTACCGCCGTTTTGCCCGCCGGCGACAAAGAAACGGTGCGATTGCGCAATGAATTGATCGAAGAAGCTCAGTTCGAAATCGCCAAAGAATGGGAGCGCACGTTTGGCAAGGACTTGGCAAAGGTCGCCAAGCCGTAGCGCCGGCCCTCTTGCTCGCCGGTGCAGTTCGGCGTTTCCACCCCATCGCTCCCCCTGCGATTCGGGTACAGTAATGGATAACTTCTCCTCCGAGGAGGGCACTCTATGAAGCGCAGCCAGGTCACCCTCAACCTGATCGCCCGCACCTTCGATCGCGTGAAGGACGAGCCCGACCGCCAGATGGCCGCCCGCGTGCTCACGCGCAGCGCCACCATCGTCGGTCTCATGCTCGAAGGAATGGCCGATAAACGCCACCTGCCCAAACGCCCCGGCACCCTGCTGGCGCGCGCCGGCCGCACCGGCTGGTTCCTGGTCGAGGTGGCCGTGCCGCATAGCCTCGGCAGCCTGCTCTTCGGCTACTGGCTCGTGCTCCTCTACGTGGCCGGACTGGTCATGCTCGTAGCCGGCCTCCTGGGAGCCGAGCACGGGGTTCTCCTGTTCGCGCTCGAATTCCTGGGCGCCACCGTGGCCGCGCACGCCGCGACGTGGCTGCTCAATCGATGGTTCCAGCGGCGCTCCATGGCGCGGGTCGCAGCGGCAGTCGGCGCGCTCGTCGTCCTCGCCGCTACCGTAGCCGTGCTCATCAGCCGCAGCAAGACCTGGGGATTGCTGGACACCACCAAAGTGACGCTCCGGCAGGCGGGCTGGGCGATTCCCATCGCCGTTCTCCTGCTCGCGGTGTTGGCGAGCGGATGGGACCGCTGGCAGCGCTACAGAACCCACCGCGGCGCGGTCCGCGCGCCTCGGCCGGCGGCCACGGCGGCGCCTGTGGCTGCCCCACCGCCGCCTCCCCAGGCTCCTCCGCCGCCCCAGGTAGCCGGAACCGCCGCCCCGTAGGCCCTACGCCGCGGCTTCGTTGGCTGCGTTGAATCGCACCGAAACCAGCCGGCTCACGCCCGGCTCCTGCATGGTCACGCCATACAGCGCCTGCGCCGCCTCCATGGTGCGCTTGGAGTGCGTGATCACCACGAACTGCGTCTGCGCGCTCATCTCGCTCAGCAGCCGGGTGAGCCGCGTGATGTTCGCCTCGTCGAGCGGCGCGTCCACTTCGTCCATCACGCAGAACGGGCTCGGCGAATATTTGAAAATCGCCATCAGCAGCGCCACCGCCGAGAGCGCCTTCTCGCCGCCCGAAAGCAGCAGCACGTTCTGCAGCCGCTTCCCCGGAGGCGAGCACACGATATCGATTCCCGAATCCGCCAGGTTCTCCTGGTCCGTCAGCCGCATCTCGCCCGTGCCTCCACCGAACAGCGTCTGGAAGATCGCGCGGAAATTGTTGTTGATGGCTTCGAAGGCCTCGCCGAACTTCTGCCGCGACACCTGGTCGATCTCCTGGATCGCCTTCTCCGTGTCGCGGATGGAATCGATGAGGTCCTGCCGCTGCGCGCTCAGAAAATCGTGCCGCTGCTGCGCCTCCTGGAATTCCTCCATCGCCGCCGGGTTCACCGCGCCCAGGCCTTCGATGCGGCTGCGCACTTCATTGCACGCCTGCTCGGCTCCGGCAATCACGTCGGGATCGGGCGCCGGACCGTCCGCCGGAGCCAGCTCCTCCACCGCGCAGTTCAGCTCTTTGCGGCTGGTTTCATCCAGGTACTTCAGCTCGCTCTGCTTGCGCACCAGGTCGACTTCGATCTGCGACCGCCGCTCGTGCATCTCACCCGCACCGGCGCGCAGCGTCTTCAGCTCCTCTTCGCCCTGCCGCAGCGATTCGCGCATGCCGGCATCGCGCAGCGCCATCTCGTTGACGCGCGCTTCGAGTTCGGCGATCTCGCCCGCCAGCGCCGCCGCGTGCTTATCCAGCTCGATGTTGTCCGCCAGCAGACGTGCCCGCTGCTCGCCCAGCCGTTCGATTTCGGGCGCGATGGCATTGCGCCGGTTGCCGGTCTCGCGGAACTGCTGCTCCAGCCGCCCCATGGCGCTGCGCTCGCCGCGATGCCGCTCCTCCAGCCCCGCCAGCCCCGCGCGCGTCGCCGAATAATCCTCGCCGATCGCCGCGGCCTGCCCTTCGAGCTTCTCCATCTCCTGCCGCTCGCTTTCCAGCGCCTCTTCGCGCTCCGCGCGCAGCCGTTCCTTCTCTTCCACCGCGGCACGATTGCGCTGCCGCTGCTCGGCGGATTTTTCGGCATCGCGCCCCAGCCGCTCCAGCTCCAGCCGCGCCACCGAAAGCCGCGAATTCGCCCGGCTGAGGTCCTCGCCCAGCTTGCGCATTTCGTGGTCCAGCGCCACCCGGTCCTTCTCGCGCGATTGCTGCAGCGCGCGCAGCCGCTCGAGCTCCGCCTCCAGCCCGATGATCTCCTGGTTCAGGGCGTCGTGCCCCGCGATCCGTTCCTCGAGCACCTTCTGGCGCGCCTGCAGCCGCGCCGCCAGTTCGCGCGCTTCGCGCTTCATCGCCAGCGGTCCGGCGCCCGATTTCTTCCCGCCCGTCACCGTGTGGCCGTGATAGCAGACGCCGTCGCCCAGCAGAAAATACAGGTGCGGATACGCCACCGCCAGGCGCTGCGCCGCCGCACGGTCCTCAGCCAGGAAACACAGCGAGAGCCGCGGCAGCAGATCGCAGGCGCGATCGCGAAACCCGTTGGTCAGCCGCAGGGAATCGCTCAGCCGCGCCGCGATCCCCGTCTCCGGACCGATCGCCGGCTCCGGCAGATGATCGCGCGGCCCCGCTTCCGTCTCCGGATGCACCAGGAACGTGGCCCGCCCGTCCAGCTCGGCGCGGATAAAATCCAACCCCCGCTCCGCCTGCCCCCAATTGCTCACCACCACGTATTCCAGCTCTTCGTGCAAAAACTCTTCCGCCGGTTTTTCGAACTGCGGATCGACTTCGACATAATCCGCCAGCACGCCCAGCGGCCGCAGATCCTCCGCCTTGCCCTTTTCCAGCGACGCAAACAGCCGCTTCACCGATTCGGTGGTGTACGTGCGATGCGCCAGCACCTGCTCGAGCGACTCCTTGCGCGCGCGGATCTGCGAAACCTCCGTCTTGAGGCCATCGATTTCGCGCCGCAGCTCCACCGCCGCGCCGCGCCGCCCCGCCAGTTCCTGCTCTGTGCGCCGCCGCTCTCCGGTCACCGATTCCAGTTCGAGCTGCCGCTGCGCCACCGTTTCGGAAAGCTGCTTCCGGGCCGTCTCCAGCCGCTCGATCTCCGCCGCCGCGGTCTGCTCTTCGCGCGTCGAGCGCGCCCGCTCGCGATCGATCCCCGCCAGGTATTCCTCGATCTGCGCAAGCTGGTTCTTCAGCGTCGAAGCCTCGCCCAGCAGCCGCAATATCGCCTGCCGGCCCGCTTCGATGGTCTTCTCCCGCTCCCGCACCTTCGCCTGCAGCGCCTCGCGCTGCCGCCCGATCTCCAGCATCCGGTCGCGCGCCTGCGCGATCTGCGCCTCCAGCTCATCGACGTTCTTTTTGTGCGCCGCGATCTCTTCGTCCAGCCGGTCCAGGCGCACGCCGAGTTCCTGCGAATCTTTTTCCGCTTGCGCAATCCGCTGCTCGATGGCGCCGCTCTCTTTCACCTGCGCTTCCAGCCGGCCGCGCGCCCGCTCCGCCTCCACGTTGGAAGCCGCAAGCTGCTGCCGCGCCTCGGTCAGCAGCCCCTCGATTTCGTAGCACGCCGCCTGCGCCTGCTCGTGCGCCTGCTCCTTGCCGGCCACCTCTTCGTTCAGCGCCTTCAGCGCCGCCGCCGCCTGGCTCAGGTCCGCAGCCGTCTTTTCCGCGTCCGCCTGCAGCAGGCGGTAGCGCCCTGCCAGCACTACGCGCAGCCGCTCTTCCAGTTCGGCTTTCAATTCGGCATACCGCCGCGCTTTGGAAGCCTGCCGCTTGAGCGAATTGACCTGCCGCGTGACCTCTTCGAGAATGTCGTAAACCCGCGCCAGGTTCTGCTTGGCGCCTTCCAGCTTGGCCTCGGCCAGCCGTTTGCGCGTCTTGAAGCGCGTGATGCCTGCGGCCTCTTCGATCACCGCCCGCCGGTCCTGCGGCTTCGAGCTCAGAATCTGCCCGATGCGCCCCTGCTCGATGATGGCGTAGCTCTCCGGTCCGAGCCCCGTCCCCATGAAAATGTCCTGGATGTCGCGCAGCCGCGCGATTCGCCCGTCGATCAGGTATTCGCTCTCGCCGGAGCGGTACAGCCGCCGCGTGATCGTGACTTCCGCCGATTTACGAGCCTGCCCGTCTTCGACCGCCTGCGGCTTGTGCGCCGCTGCGGGATGTTCGTGGTAGTGCTCCGGATCCACCAGGGTCATCGTGACGTAGGCCATGCCCAGCGGCTTGCGATCCCGCGTGCCGGCAAAAATCACGTCTTCCATGCGGGTGCCGCGCAGGATCTTGGCCGACTGCTCGCCGAGCACCCAACTGATGGCATCGCTGATGTTGCTCTTCCCGCAGCCGTTCGGCCCGACCACGGCAGCAATGCCTTCCCCGTTGAAGCGCAGTTCGGTGCGCTCGCAAAAGGATTTGAAGCCCTGCAGTTCCACGCGTTTCAGTTTCAGCAAAACAATACCTCGCCTGCTGCAATCGGGGGAGTTGTAACTATACTAAACGCGCAGCCACGAAAAGTAAAGGACCCATAACCCCAGATACTGTGGTACGTTGCAGTTACCCACAACATATAGATTCCCATTCCCCCGAGTTCCGTACTGCCGGCAATCTTGCCGCCGGCGTCTTTCGCCCTTCGGCACACTCCTGCCTCAACCGGATCGCACAGAGATTGTAAGCGGATGACCTCACGGAAAGCCATGGCAGGCGTCACGGCCGGAGCAAATTTCCCGGGCAGCAAACACCCTGCAGGTTGCGGTATACGGATCGCCGCCGGCGAACTGCCGTTGTTGCCCTCACCGATCATACCCCAGACCCGCCGCCATGGGAAGCCAGGTCGAGTGCAGTGCGGCAACGAGCGCCTATTATATTAGGCAAAATACTTGTAATACACACAAATGCCTAATATACTATTCACAGATGCTTGACCTTGTCGCCTTGGGCAGCCGCATCGCCGAGCGCCGGAAGAGCCTGAAGCTGAGCCAGGCCGAGCTTTCGCGCCGGGCCGGCCTGAGTCGCGCCACCCTCGACGCGCTGGAAAACGGACGCGCCGGAGAATTGGGCTTCTCCAAAATCACCCGTCTGCTCGCCGCACTCGGGCTGGAGCTGACGCTCGAGACGGCAACCTCGCACCGCCCAACCCTGGACGAACTGCTCGAAGAGGATCGCGATGATCAAGGTCTGGACCGACGCCGCTGAGGCTGGCCTGCTCGACCGCCACGGAGACCGCGGCAGCACGTTTGCATACCTGCCTGGCGCGGAGGAGGTGCGCGCGGTATCGGTCACCATGCCCGTGCGCCTTCCATCCTGGACCGTGCCCTTCGGCCTGCCTCCCATTTTCGAAATGAACCTGCCCGAAGGCTTCCTGCGCGAACGGCTCCGTCTCGCGTTTGCCAAGGCCACCGGCACGTTTGACGAGCTCGACCTGCTTTCCGTCGTCGGCCGCTCGCAGCTCGGCCGCATCCGCTATACCGGCGACCGGGAACAGTTGCATGAGGAAGTGCCGTTTCAATCCGTCGACGAAATCCTGAACCGCAGGCGCGACGGCGATCTCTTTCGCTACCTGCTGGAGAAGTTCGCCTCCTCCTCCGGCATCAGCGGCGTGCAGCCCAAGATCCTGGTGCGCGATGAAGCCGCCTTTGCCGAAATGCAGCATACCGCCCGGCGTCTCTCCCAAAGCTATCGCGGCGCCACGCACATTGTGAAACTGTGGGAGCCGCATGATTATCCGCAGCTGGCCGCCAACGAGTTTTTCTGCCTCACGGCCGCGCGCCGCTGCGGGCTCGACGTGCCGCCCTTCCGCCTCGCCGATGACGGCGGGGCGCTGGTCATCGATCGCTTCGATCTGCGCATGGACGGCGCCTATCGCGGATTCGAGGACTTCTGCGTGCTCAACGCCCGCCGCACGGACGAAAAATACCGCGGCAGCTACGAGACTTCAATAATGAAGCGGTTCGGCCAATTCGCAAACTCCCCGCGCGTCAACGAGGATCTGGAGAAGCTTTTCACCCTGATCGCGCTCAACTGCGCGCTGCGCAACGGCGACGCCCATCTGAAGAATTTCGCGATCGTTTATGACGACGTGCTGGGCGAAGCCCGCCTCGCCCCGGTCTACGATCTGGTGACGACTTCCGTCTACCTCGAAAAAGACAGCCTGGCCCTGACCCTCAACGGCACAACCCAATGGCCCTCCGCCCGCGAGCTCAGAAAGTTCGGCGAGACGCGTGCCGGCGGCCCCCCCGCAAAGATCCGCCGGATTCTCGAACGCATCGACGCGGCGCTCCACGAGACCGCGCCGGAAGTGCGCGCCTACACGAAAGACCACCCCGAGTTTGCCGGAATCGGAGACCGGATGCTGCAACACTGGGAAAGCGGCTCGGCCGCGTCGCTGCGCGGCTGACGCGGAGCCTTCCCGGCAACACGGCTTCCGTTGCGGGACTTCCGCGCTGAAGGCTCTGTCCTCCGAACCAAAGAGGCGCGAAGGCCGGCGCCGGCGTACCCAGCCCTACACGTGTTCCCCCGGATACTCGTTGCGATCGCGCGCGCTCGGCCACTCGGGCTTCCGCTTCTCGCGGAACGCGCGAATCCCCTCCCGGAAATCCGCCGACTGGAACAGCTCTTCGCGCACCCGCCGCGCGATCATCGCCGCCACGTCCCAGCTCTTCCCGCGCACCTCCTGCACAAACCCCAGCCCGCTGCGAATGGCTGACGGACTGAAAGTGGCGATCTCGCTCGCGATCTCCTGCACCCGCTGCATCGGGTCGGCGTGAATCTCCTGCACCAGGCTCAACTCCCGCGCCTCCGCGGCGCCGAAGATGCGGGCTGTCAGCGCCAGCGCCACCGCCCCCCGTTCGCCCAGCGCGCCCTCCACCGCGCGGAAGACGAGGAACGGCCACAACCCGAGCTTGATTTCGGTCAGCCCGAAGGTCGCCTGCTCGCTCGCCACCACCACGTGGCAGTTGGCCACCAGCCCCATGCCGCCGCCCAACGCCGCGCCCGTCACCGCCGCCAGCAGCGGCTTGGCGATGCGCGCATTGAGCGTGAACAACTGCTCGTGCACGTTGCTCAGCGCTCCCGGCGCCAGGTTCTCCACCTCCGCCAGGTCCATCCCCGCGCAGAATACCGGACCGTTGGCCGCCAGCACAATCGCGCCCACCTGCGGGTCGCGGTCCGCGCGGCCAATCACATCCACCAGCACGCGGCACATCTCGGTATTGAGCGCATTGCGCTTTTCCGGACGGTTGAGGGTCACCGACAACACGCGGTCGCGGCTTTCCACCACCACGATCTCGCTCATGCTTCGATCTCCAGCGAAAGCAGCGCCGCGCCGAATGTCTTGCCCTGCGCATCCGTGCGCAGCGAAACCGTCCCTCCGCCGCCCAGCGCTTCGTGCAGCAGAAAGTTCAACGCGCCCAGGTTGGGCAGTTCGAACCGCTCCACCCGGCCCTTCACCAGGTAGCCGAAATGCCGCTTGACGCGCTCGGCGGTCACCTCGCGCGCGAGCACGGGATAATCCTCCGCGCGATACGCGATCACCCCGATATTGCAGGTGTCGCCCTTATCGCCGGAACGGGTGTGAGCCAGTCGGGATAGCGGAACCTTCATAGGGGACCATTGTAAGCTGTACGGACGCCACTGTTCTCGCCGCGCCGCGCCGTAGCGGCATACCGTGTCCCAAAAGCGGACAACCGGAACTGAAATTGCCATTCATTCCACTGCTCTTCAGAGCGGCCCGAAAGTTGCATAGCTCAACCCAATGGCGCCATTTCAAGCTCTGCGCGGCGACCTGCGGATCGCCACCCGCGTCCTGAGGAGAAGTGCCGGGGCGACGGCACTCTCGGTCCTCTCCATTGCCTTGGGAATCGGCCTCACCGCCGGCATTTTCAGCCTGGGCGACGCAATTCTCCTGCGTCCCATGCCGTTCCACGAACCCGCCAGGCTGCTCCAGCTCTTCTCCCTCGGCGATGACGGCCAGGTCTTTCAATACGGCTGGCTGGATTATCTCGATTTGACGGCCGCCGGGAGCGGCCTGGCCGACTTTGCCGCCTCCCAGAGCCGCGGCTCCTTCCTCACCGCGGGCGACGAAACCGAACTGGTCTACACCGATCCGGTCACTCCCAATTACTTTTCGCTGCTCGGCGTGCGCGCCATGCTCGGCCGCGCTTCGGTGGGAGCCGCCGCCGGCCGGCCGGAAGCGGTGCTCGGCTATCAACTCTGGCAGCGCCGCTTCGGCGGCGACGCCGGAATCGCCGGCAAAACCATCGTCCTGAATGGCCGGCCGTTTGTCGTCGCCGGCGTGACGCCGCGCGAATTCGGAGGCCTGCAGCGAGGCATGACCGGAGACGTCTGGGTGAGCAATGACGCCTGGATGACCATGCTGGGCGGCCGCGGCGAGCGCGCCAGCCGCAGCGGCCAGCTCGATATCATTGCGCGCCTCAAGCCGGGCGTCACCGCCGCGCGCGCCGCTCCGCAACTCGATGCCGCCATCCGCGGCGCGGGCAAACACAAACCTGCGCCCAAGGGCGCGCCCGGCACCGTGTTGCAGGCCGGTTTCGCGCCCAACTGGCAGTCCAGCGTGATTTTCGGCGGCGGGCTGCTGCTGGCGCTCTCCCTGGTTCTGTTCGTCGCCTGCGCCAACGTGGCGCAACTGCGTCTTGCACAGGCGGAATGGCGCAAACGGGAGTTGGGCGTCCGCCTGGCCTTAGGCGCGAGCGGCTGGAGCCTCACCCGCCAGTTGCTCGTCGAATCCGCCCTCATCAGCCTGCTCGGCGCGGGGCTCGGCCTCCTGCTGGCGCGCGTCCTCATGGAAAAGATCGCGCAGTTCGTCACCCAGGCGTGGTCGTTCGCCGATCTCGGCCTCCGCCTGGATTCCCGCGTCCTGGCTTTCGCGCTCTTCGCGCTGCTGCTCGCGCTCCTCATCTCCGGTCTGGCCCCGGCGCGCCACGCCGCCCGCCTGGACGTCTCCGAAATTCTGAAATCCGGCCAGGGAGCCACCGGACCGCGCGGCGGATGGCGCCGGAAACTCCTGCTCGCCGGACAGGTGGCCGTCAGCCTCGCCCTCTTCGGGATGGCCGCCCTGTTCCTCGAAAGCCTCCACGCCGCCCGCGCCCTGCGCCCCGGCCTGGACCCGCAGAAACGCCTCTTCACCATGCTCGTTTCCCCCGGCCTGCGCATGAGCCCCGATGTCTGGGCGGAGCAGGCCTGCGATCGCCTGATGGCCGTGCCCGGCACACGCGGCGCGGCCTTCGCCAGGCGCCTGCCTTTGAGCGGTTCGGGCGGCGGCATGACCGTAAGGGTCGAGATTCCCGGCCAGGCGCCGCTCGGAGTCCATCTCAACAATGTCGGCGGCAACTACTTCGCGCTGGTCGGCACCCGCGTTCTCGCCGGAAGAGGCATCGATCGCAGCGATCGCGCGGACAGCGCCCCGGTCGCGGTTCTCAACCAGACGCTGGCGCGCCAGGCCTTCCCCGGGAGGAATCCCGTCGGCGCGTCCCTGCGCATCGAGGGCAAAATGCGGCAGGTGATCGGCGTGGCCGAAGACGGTCCTTCCAACGATCTGCACGAAAACTCCGAGCCCTTTCTCTGGCTGCCTTACGGACAGGCGCCCTGGGGCGGTGAAATCGCGCTCCTCGCCGAAACCGCCGCCGGGCCCGAAACCCTCGCGCGGCCGCTGCGCGCGGAACTGAAGCGCTTCGACCCGCACGCCGAGATCCTGGTCTCCGGGTCGCTTCGCCAGGAGATCGAGGCCTCCCTCGCGCCGGATCGCCTCATCGTCGCCGTCACTACCGGCCTGGGCATTTTCGGCGTGCTGTTCACCGCCGCCGGCCTGTTCGGCGTGCTGCAATATGCCGTCAGCCGCAGAACCCGCGAGTTCGGCCTGCGCATCGCGCTCGGAGCCCGTCCCGCCGGGATCCAGCGCATGGTGCTGGCCGAATCGGTGAAGATGGCCGCGTGGGGCATGCCCGCGGGCGTGCTGTTGCTGGCCGCCGGCGCCCGCGCCGTGGCCTCCCGGCTGCTGGGAATCACGCCCCTCAATCCGCTCGTCTATGCCGCGAGCGCCGCGGCCGTTCTCGCGCTCACCCTGATCTCCGCCTGGATTCCCGCTCTGCGAGCCACCCGCGTCGATCCCGCCGCTGCGCTGCGCTCGGAGTAATCCGGCCGCGGACCCGGCCCGCTCAATACAGCAGGTTCGCGCCGAAATCCGGCATGTGATTCGAACTGACCTCGCCCGCCCACTGTTTCAATCTGCCGCGATCCAACTTCCAGAACGCGCTGCATTCGTCGAAGAAAGTCAGCACCGCCTCACGCTCGCCCGCCGCGAAGAGATCCTTCGCCAGCGACATGTTGGGACCGAAGCTGTTCAGTTGCGGCGATCCCGGCGTCTTTCCGGCGGCGAGCAGATACGCCTTCGATGCATCGACGCTCCCCTGCCGGAGCGCTACCTGCCCGAGCACCATGTTTCCAATGAAAATGGCGTTTCCGTAATTCCAGTTCTTGGGATCGGTCGCATCCTTCAGCAATTCCCGTGCATAGCTCCGGGCATCCTCCCACGCCGATGCCTTCACCGCCAGTTTCGCCGCATAGACCAGCATATTGTAGCGGTCGTCGCCAGTCAGCACGGCAACGTCCTGCTTCACCTGGCCGTACGCCTCGGCGGCAGTGAGCGGCATAAAACCACTCAACTCCGACCGATTCATCAGAATCGGAATCCGGTACGATCGCCAGGCGGCATTGCCGGGTTCCAGGGAAATCGCCCGGTCGAGGCTTTGGACTCCAAGAGTCTTCGCTGCCGCGGCATCGATCTCCGCCGCGGAAGGATGCAGCCTTTGATAAACCTCGACCTCGGTGCCGAACCGCCAGAGCGCGTTTCCACCCTCCGCCACCACCGCCGCGAGCGGTGACTTCTGCAATGCTTCGCGGGCATGCCGGGCGAAACTCCCGGCCGCCTTTGCAGGATCGATCGCGGCTACTCTGTCGAACGTCCCGAGTGAGGCGACCCCGAGAATGAAGAACGCATAATTCCTGCCGAGCAGCGCCTCCGAAGCCAGGTCGCCCGGATGCCGCGCAACCGTGGCCTCCAGTTGTTGCACTTGCTCCTGGCTGAGGACCGCTGTGGATTGAGGTTGAGCATTCGCGGCAACCGTTATGGCTGCCGCCAGGATGAGAATCTGTCGCATGAGTTTCTCGCCCCCAAAGAAGATTCTATCATCCGAATTCCGGTTAGCGCCCTGGAATCAGGCCGATTTCAGGAACTCAGTCACGATTCTCATGCAAGCGCCCGGTTGGTCGAGCCAAACGAGATGTCCGGCATCGGGAATAATTTCGCAGCGCGCATCCGGAGCCAACGCCGCCATCTCCCGGGCGAGAGACGGCGGACCTTCCACGTCCCTTTCGCCATAGACAAAGAGTGTTGGGGCCTTCAGGTTCTTCAATTCAGGACGCAGAGCGTACGTTGTCGTCCGCTCTCGGACGCAGTCTTCGACCATGCTATTCCAGGCTCCCATCGCTCCCGGTATTCTGCTGGCGGCGAAATCGGCTTGCAGCACCTCGACAGGTGCGCGGTTCGCGTCGGCCATCAGGACGCGAAAACGCGCTCGGGTCTCCTCTAGTGAGCCATCGCCCGCTGGCGGGCGCGGCTGTCTCGCACGCGGCGGTGGAGGCGCGCTGGCCGCCGGTCCCCCGAGGAGTACGACTCTCGTAACGCGGTCGGGCATGGCCAAGGCGAAATACAGGCTCCAAAGGCCGCCCATCGAGTTCCCGATCAGCGCGGCCTTCTCAAGATTGAGGGCGTTAAGAACGCTCCGGACAAAGTTAATGCCGTGCTGGCGAAAGGGAACATTGGTGTAATCGAACCCATCCGTCAAGCCACAACCCGGCCGGTCGGGCACAACACAGCGGAAACTCGGTGCCAGGCCGGCCATCACCCCCGCCAGAATCACTGCAACAGTGCCGCCGCCGTGAATCAGGAGCACCGGCTCTCCGCGCCCGGAGACCAGAATGTGCGCCCTCAGCGATGGGTTCGTCAACTGGACGAACTGAGACTCCGCGGTCACGCCGTATTTGGCTAATACCTGCGCTTGTTCTTTCCGGAAAAGCTCGGTTTCTGGGGACTCATCCCGTGGAGCGGCCGCTTTCAGGCGATGCGCTACCCGCGAGCCAAACGCCCCTCCGAAGCCGCGCAGAAGATGTCGCCGCGTGGCATTCATGCTGACCTCCAGTTTCCTGATAGCTTACGCCAGTCTGATCCGGCGTGCATCCTCGTTGCCCGCGCGCCCACCACCCATCACACCAGCCCGGCACCACCGTTGCGATAACCTGAGGGAGTGAAGAAGGACGCAGCCGCCGAACTGCTTTCCATCGACGGGCGCGACATCCGCATCAGTCACCCCGATAAGCTCTACTTTTCCAAAGAGATCGAAGTTTCCAAGCTCGACCTCGTCCGCTATTACCTCTCGGTCGCCCCCGGCGCCCTCAACGGAATTCAGGACCGGCCCATCGTCCTGAAGCGCTTCGTCAAGGGTGCCGAAGGCGACGCGTTTTACCAGAAGCGCGCGCCCGCCGATCTACCCTCCTGGATGCGCACCGTCACCCTCTCTTTTCCTTCCGGCCGCACTGCCGAAGAAGTAGTCGTAGATGACGCCGCCGGCCTCGCCTGGATCGTAAACCTTGGCTGCCTCGAACTGCACCCTCACCCTGTGCGCTCGGGCGATCTCGATCATCCCGACGAACTGCGCGTCGATCTCGACCCCGGCCCCGGCGTGCCCTGGAACGACGTCCGCACCGTGGCTCTCGAAGTCGAAGCGCTGCTCGAGGAACTCGGCCTCCGCGGCTGGCCCAAAACCAGCGGCTCGCGGGGCATGCACATCATCATTCGCATTCATCCGCGCTGGACCTTCCTCGAAGTGCGCCGCGCCGCCGTCGCCCTGTCGCGTGCCGTCGAGCGGCGCCTGCCTGCCCTCGCCACTTCCAAATGGTGGAAAGAGGAGCGCCACGGCGTGTTCCTCGATTACAACCAGAACGCCAAGGATCGCACCACCTGCTCGGCCTACTCCGTGCGGCCTCTGGAAGATGCCCGCGTCTCCGCGCCCCTCGCATGGAACGAGGTCGCTCAGTGCGACCCCGCGGACTTTACCATCCGCACCATGCCCGAACGATTCCGCAGCATCGGCGACCCGCACGCCGCCATCAACGCATCCCCGTGCTCGCTCGATCCGCTCCTCATCCTCGCGGCCAGTGACGAATCCGCGGGCCTCGCCGATGCTCCCTGGCCGCCCCATTTTCGCAAGATGGAAGGCGAGGACCCGCGCGCCGCCCCCTCGCGTCGCAAGTCCACAGCCCCAAAACCGCCCCGCGAAAAGATGCCGCTGCTCACCGTGGCCAACTCGCCCGACAAGGCCGCCGCGTTGGCCGGCTTCGAGCGCTGGAAGCTCCGCCATCCCGAAGCCGCTCAAAAACTGGCGGTCGACGACGTGTTGGTCGATTCCATGCGCGGCCGGTCTTCCACCTGGACGCGCATTCGCGTCAACCTCCGGCATGTGCCGGAACAGATCCGCCCTCCTCAGGAGACGCCCGACCCGGATGACGATCCCACGCGCGAATGGCGCGCCTGGCGAGCTTCCAAACGCACCTGACCTCACCGGCCGGCCGCGAATATCCGCGACAACTCCTCCGGTGGCACAACTTCCAGTTGCGCGTAGGTGCACGCTTCCGGGCTCTTGTCCGCGCGCCATCTCCTGAAATGCGCCATGTGCCGAAACCGCGGACCTTGCATGTGCTCATACGCGACCTCTGCCACCAGCTCCGGCCGCAATGGCTCCCACGAAAGGTCCTTGCCCTGGCTCCAACGGCTCTGGGCTCCGGGCATCCGTTGCCCGTCCCCGCCGCCTGCCCATGCCTTCCACGGATGATTCGCCAGCGCATCCCGGCGATAGGGCGCCAGGAAATTCACCAGCTCTACCCTTTTCTCCGCGGTGAAACTGGCGCACACGCCCACGTGCTGCAGCGCGCCCGCATTGTCGTACAGACCCAGCAGCAGGGAGCCCAAAGCTTCCCGCTCGGCGTCTTTATACCAGCGGAAGCCGGCCACCACGCAATCGCAATCCCGCTCGTGCTTCAGTTTGAACATCACCCGCTTATCCGGCTCGTAGGTCCCGGCGACCGGCTTGGCGATCACTCCGTCAAGCCCCGCGCCCTCGAAACGGCGGAACCAGTCGGACGCGACGTCCCTCTTGCGCGTCGCGGGCGTCAGGTGAACCGGCGGCTTCGCGTCCGCCAGGATTCTCTCCAGCTCCGCGCGCCGTTCTTCGAAGGGTCGTCCACGCCAATCGCGATCTCCTTCGGCCAGCAGGTCGAAAAATACAATCGAAGCCGGCGTCTGTTTCGAAAGCAGCTTCACGCGCGAAGCGGCCGGATGCAGCCGAAGCTGCAGGGAATCGAAATCCAGGCCGCCGCTGGTGGCAATGACGATCTCCCCATCGAGCACGCAGCGGTCGGGCAGCCGCTCGGTGAGCGGCTCCAGCAGTTCGGGAAAATACCGGTTCAGCGGCTTCTCCTCCCGGCTCTGGATTTCAATTTCGCCGCCGTCTTTGAATACCAGCGCGCGGAAGCCGTCCCATTTGGGCTCGAAAATGAACTCACCGCCCGGCGGCAGCGCATCGATGCGTTTCGCCAACATCGGCAGAATGGGCGGATTGACCGGAAGGTTCACGCCTCATCATTGTAATGCGCGCTGCCCGAGCCTGCCTGGGCCGGGACGCATGACAAGGCTGTTCCAATACGGCTCAGTTTTCCGTCGGCACCTTTAACGCCGAGTCAATCACGAGGTACTTCACAGGCAGTTTCTTCGCCGGTTCTAGCTTGAGTCCGAGTTGCCGGAGCGCCGCAAAGATCGTCGGAAGGGCGGAGTCCCCGCCGCGCCCGAAGCGGAAACCAGGCATCGAGTCGGGCGCGGCGTCCACGGTGATGTCGAAACTTCCTGCCAGGTCCGTCCTGTTGACCACTGGTCCGCCCATCATGACCGTCAGGGAGTTTGCCAGATCCGTCATGGTGTGGGCATACCATTCGAAATGTCCGTCCAGACGCATACCGATCCTTCGACCCGCGTTCGGCGCCGATTTCTTGAGCTTCGGATCTCCACCGGTCAATGTCAGCAGGTACCCGGATTCTTCTTTCGTCTCCCAGTGCAGCTTCATCTGGAAGCGGTCCGCCAGGAGATTCTGCAGCATCTCGGCAATATGGCCCTTCGGCGCATCCGCCGGAATCTTCGCCACGATGCTGTAGCGCCGGCTCTCCATCCACTCGGGCGCATGGATATCGGCAGGCCGCAGATCGTAGGCACGGCATAATATGCCTACCAGGCTGACATCCGTTAGAGTGATCTCCGCCGGATCTCCCTGGATCGGCGGCGCAATTCCCGTAGACCCCCACCCGCGACCGTAACTGCCTTCAGGCATCGGTTTGACGGAGGCAACTTCAAAAGAAAAACGGGGGGTGTCCTGACCGGCGAGGATCGCGCTGAATCCAACCAGGAAAACCGCCCACGGCTTCGTCATTCGATCAGTTCTTCGTTGGAACCCGCTCGATATGGTCGACTACCACGAATTGCACCTGCACATTGCGGCGCTCCAGTCTCAATCCCGCCTGCTCCCGCAGCGCAGTGAACAGGCTGGGCCCTTCCGGCGCGGGAATCCCGGCGTCTGAGGGCGTTGCTGCTGACGCGGCCAGACCCCCTCGTGCGAACTCCGGGTCCTTGGTCCATTTGAGGTCGATATCGTATTTTCCCGTCAGCCCGGTGGCATCTTGCACCGGACCGTACCCCTGCCTCGAAAGATTCGAGGCCAGGACTGCCATCGTCATCGCGCCTTTGAGCGCGCCATGGCCGGCGAAGCCAAAAAACATCTGGCCCCGGCGGCCGGCTCCCATGAAATTCGCATCCGGGTCGTCCTCCTTGACCTTGAGACCACCCTTGTCCACAACCAGCGCATAGCCGCTACGCGCCCGATCCTCCCTGTGTGCGGCAAGTTGAAACCTCTCGGCGAGCAGCGCCTGCAGCATGGCGGGGACCTGGTCTCTGGGGGCGCCGTCCGGGATCTTGCCGGAAATATCGAAGCAATCTGTCTCCAGCCAGGAAGGTCCTTCGATCTGCTCCATCTTCACCTGGAAGGCTTCCATCAGGACCGCTTTAAGAGGCACTCCCCTCAGCGACACCGACCCAGGGTCGATCGAGTTGCGCCCGAAGCACTGGTCCGTCCGCTTCACCGAAGCCACCTCGAACTTCGGTTGGCTCGGGGCACTTTGGGCACACGCAATACAAGCCGCAGCAACAGAGATGATGGCAAGGAGGAAAGTTCTCACCGGCGCCGTCTCCGCAACCCATTATTGCTCTAAATCGCTGCCAGGCAAACGGGCCGTGGGGTCGATGACACCGAATGTGCACTGAGCCGCAAACGGGCAGTATGATTTCCGGATAGCGCGTGGCCTCATGGACGGCGTTATCCAGCAACAGCGGCTCAGGCGCTTTTGCGACCTGGTTCCGCTGCTTTGTACACGTAGGCAGCGGCCAGCCCCGACGGCAGCCGGATTCCTGCCAGATGCTCGCAGGTCAATGGATGAAACACTTTCCAATCCGATCTAAATTGAAACTGCTGATCGCTTGACGCATCTTCGATCAAATGAAGCCGGCTTTGAATGGCGGTGTGATTGCGCTCGCCGCTACGGCGTTGCTCTCCGCCCAGGGAGCACCCGACAACACAAAGGTGCTCACCACCTTTCAGAATCCGGTGGGTGACCTCATCAGCGTGCCGTTTCAGAACAATACCAACTTCCCGATCGGCGAGTATAGCCGCGTCCAGGATGTCTTGAACATCCAGCCCGTGGTACCTATTCATCTCACGGAAAACTGGCTGCTCATATCGCGCTGGATTACTCCCGTGGTTTATGAGCCGGAGTTGGGTTCCGCCTGCCGCGCGAGTGGCGAGCTGGCAGAAGACGTCTGCGAGATCCGGGAGGCAAACTCGGCCCGCGATGGCGGCGCCAACGGGCTCGGTGACCTGAACCCCAGCTTTTTCCTTTCTCCGGCCCATCCCGGCAAGCTGATTTGGGGCTTCGGCCCAACCCTCCTGCTTCCTACTGCCACCTCCCCCACCCTCGGTCAAGGCAAGTGGGGGGCAGGGCCCTCCCTTGTTCTGCTCACCCAGCCGAAACACTGGACCCTGGGATTCCTGTCTAACAACATCTGGTCCTTCGCCGGCAATGCGGGGCGCGCCCGCGTGAACCAGTTTCTCACTCAATACTTCGTGACCCGCAATTTCGAGCACGGCTGGTTTCTTACATCCTCACCGATTGCCACTGCAAACTGGCGCGCTCCAAGAAACAATGAATGGCTCGTGCCCTTTGGCGGCGGCTTCGGGAAAATGACACACTTCTTTGATCAGGCCATGGTGTGGCAGATCCACCTTTACTACAACGCCATTCACCCGGAGGACCTGCCGTACCCTAAGTGGCAGGTCCGGCTGCAAGTCGCGCTTCTGTTCCCGTCAGCAAAATAAGACATCGGGGCCCCGCAACCGAGGCCGCTCCGGCGTAAGAATGGCGGACGGCGCCAGAAAGGTCAGCAACCCCGCCGCATTGTCCCCCGGAAAGGCTCACAGAGCAAAACCTCCTTTTGGCCCACACCCATCTTCGATGCTTCGCTGCCTGCTCGGCGGCCTCCTGGTGTTCCTGGCGCTGAACGCGGCCGGCGGAGGTATCTACGGCCTCTGCGGTGCCCGCGGCATTCCCGCGGTGGAACTTGCGCTGGGGCGCTACGGCGGAGGAGGCGGACGCGGCGATGCCCGGCGATGACCTACTCTCAGCGGCCGCTTTCCGTTGCACCAGGGCGATAACTATCGACGCTCCCCCGAAGGCAGTTTGGCCGTGGCTGGTCCAGGTCGGGTGCTTACGGGGCGGTTTCTACTCGAAAGGTGCTGCTTGGCATCCGGGACCGGGCCGAGTCGTTTCAGATCCAAGGCTGATGGAGTTGTGGTTCAGGCGACCGGGACTTCCCGCCTCCGATCTCGGTCGCCGGGGAAGTCACGAACCGAGCCGTTGCCCTGAAATTGCGCGGAGGCCCAAGCGGACGGAAAGCGCGCGAGCCACCGAAGAGACAGACACCAACTCCGGACAGCGTCGCCATCCCACCGACTGACCACCGTGTCGACACTACCATCAGCAACGGGCGTGATACAGCCAAGCCTGTGGAACATCGGCCGGTCGCGAGGTATAATCGGCGAGCCACATCGCTAATGCCAACATGTGAACAAATCACCGAAGCAGTAAACAAGTACGAGGCCGAGAATCCCACGGAGGACTGGACACTCAAGCAGGCGCTCGATTCCGTTTCAAATTTGCCACAGTCTTTTGGACGCCTTCTTGCGGAAGTCTGTTTGATTGCTGATTGGGGAACAATTTCCTTAACTTACTTCCCCTTCGACGACCGTGCTGCGATGGCCCGTGAGATCGAGACGCAGGCCTCGGTGCTTCAAGAGATTCGCACCTGCCACCTTGAGAGCTGGGGGGATTCTGGCGAAACCAAGTTATTGATCGATCTGGTAGATCGGCTTTCTCGAACTCAGTTGCTTTCGCCGCCTGGCCAAAAGAAACGCCAGCTGAGTTTTCTCTCAAAATACCTTCACTGGTGCGTGAATGGTGCATTGCCGATTTGGGATAGCAAGTCGCGACTGGCATTGAACGTCGACAACGATGACCGTTCTTGGTCGTCCTATCAGGATTGGTTGATCTGCGTCCGGGAGGAGGCGGCAAAGCATGAGGCTTGCTGTTTGAAACACGTCAGACCTCGCGAACATCCGCTGCGACGGCTGGATAAAGCTCTCTACATGATAGGCAGGCATGAGACCGCGCTCCCGCGCCGTACGGCGTCTAACCGTAGTTGGACGTATCGCCTGGAGGTCAACGGCAGTATCGTGAGTATGCCCGAGCTACCACAGGGTGAGGTCGAGGAGCAGGGAAGATGTCTATATGCGGTTCTACCCAAAGGTACTCGTATTGCATACAGATGCGCTCAACTGGATAGGAATGGCCGATTATATCGGAGTTGGCGCATTTCGAAGCCCCGCGACCTAAGCGCGAGGGCAACTCGCGGACAGGAACTCGCGTTGCAGTATCGCCTGCTACCTATCTAGCAAAGCTGGTTTCTTGATCGTTCCCCATCGATCCACCGGCCGCGTAGTCGCCGTTGTTGATCTTGACCGGCCGGCTGTACCCGGCGCTACGCCAGATGGTGAAAAGCGCGTTTCGCGTCAAGTTGCCGTGAAGCGGCTTCACGGTAGTAATCTCGATCGACCTTTCTCCGAGTCGACAAACCGGTCGCAAGCGCGCTCGACTTCCTGCTGTTCGACTTGGGACGTTGTCCAGGAACGGCGGCGATTTTGCCCGCCAGTGCGTGCGGTTGCAATCCTTGACGCTGAATACATCGCCGGGCGCTCCGCGTCCCCTACCATTCGACCAGTTCTACCCGCCTGTTCTTCGCCCGGCCGTCCTCGGTCTGGTTGGATGCCACCGGCGCATATAGACCCGCACCAAAGGAGTCCAGCCGCGACGCCGAGATCCCGTACCTGGAAACCAACTGCTGCGCCACGCTGGCCGCGCGCCGCTTGCTCAGGTCCAGGTTGTAAGCCGTCGCGCCCTGGTCATCGGTGTGGCCCACCACGCGGAGCTTCATCTGCGGATTCGCCCTCATCAGCTTGGCGATCTCCTCCATGGTCGGCGCCGAATCCGCACGCATGGTGTCCTTGTCAGTATCGAAATATAACCCGTACAGCGCCACTTTGCCGGTATCCGCGATCGACCGCTTCATCTCGTCCGCGTTGACGAACACCATCTTCTGGTCCAGCTTCTGCGGCGCGATGACGATAATTTCCGCCATGCTGCGATCCTTCGCTACCGCCTTGGCCAGCCGCGGCGGAATGATGCCGTCCTTGTATGACGTCACGAAGATCTCGTAATAGGTCGGCTGCGCGTCCTTGGATCGGCCCACCAGGACCCGCTCCTGACTCTCGTTGCAGCAGAGGATCTGGCCCAGGTCATCCTCGTTCGAGATATTGCTAAAGGT
>Ga0335085_10000855_pt1 | contig 75489 bp, 78 predicted proteins | sample Lox_Sample_45_FD_206712 | JGI IMG/M metagenome (GOLD analysis project Ga0335085, IMG submission 206712) | Soil microbial communities from Loxahatchee National Wildlife Refuge, Florida, United States - Lox_Sample_4.5 | ecosystem: Environmental > Terrestrial > Soil > Wetlands | place: USA... | reverse complement strand
TGCTGGTCTCCACGCATTACATGGACGAGGCCGAGCGCTGCCACGAGATCGCATATATCGCTTATGGCGACCTGCTGGTGCACGGCACCGTCGAGGAGGTGATCGAGGCCTCGCACCTGACGACCTACATCGTCAGCGCCGGGCACGGCGAGGGGCTCAACCGGCTATCGGCCGAACTCACCGGCAAGCCGGGCATCGATCGGGTAGCGCCGTTTGGCACCAGCCTGCACGTATCCGGGCGGGACGCAACGAGGCTTGCCGCCGCGATCGCGCCCTACCGGGCGCGCGCCGGGCTCGACTGGAAGGCTTCCGAGCCATCGCTCGAAGACGTGCTCATCGACCTGATGGGCAAGGCGCAGGACAACTTCCAATGACCTACCTGCTCCCCACGCAAGCGCCGCGGCGCATCAAGGGTAACGGTTTCTGGCGCAAGATCTGGGCCGTGCTCCTCAAGGAGTTCATTCAACTGCGGCGCGACCGCGTCACGCTGGTCATGATCGCAATGATACCGCTGGTGCAGCTCATTCTGTTCGGCTACGCCATCAACACCACGCCGCGCAACCTGCCGACCGCCGTGCTTCTGCAGGAACATACTGATCTTGCCCGCTCGATCCTGGCGGCGCTCAAGAACACCAAATATTTCAAGATAAATTATCTGCCGAAGACGGAAGCCGAGGTGGATCAGTTGTTGACCTCGGGCAAGGTGCTGTTCGCGGTGGAAATCCCGACCAATTTCGAGCGCGCCGTGCGCCGCGGCGACAAGCCGGCCATGCTGATCACCGTGGACGCCATCGATCCGGTCGCCTCCGGCACCGCGCTCAACGCGCTCGGCCAGCTGTTGCAGACGTCGCTCGCCCACGACCGCGACGTCCCCGTCGCCACATCGACGCCATACGAAATACAAACCCATTTGCGCTACAACCCCGCCGGCGTCACGCAAATCAACATCGTGCCGGGGCTGGTCGGCATCATCCTCACCATGACCATGCTGATCTACACGTCGCTTTCCGTCACGCGCGAGATCGAACGCGGCACCATGGAAATCCTGCTGTCGATGCCGATCGCGCCCGTGCAGATCATGCTCGGCAAGATCCTGCCCTACGTACTCGTTGGCATTATGCAAGCCCTGCTGATCACCTCCATCGGGGTTGCCTTGTTCGGCGTGCCGATCATCGGCAACATGCTGTTGTTGGCCTTGCTGTCCACGCTGTTCATTACCACCAACCTGTCGATCGGCTACACCTTTTCGACCGTGGCGCGGAACCAGTTGCAGGCGATGCAGATGTCGGTGATGTTCTTCCTGCCGAACATCCTGTTGTCCGGCTTCATGTTCCCGTTCGCCGGCATGCCGACCTGGGCGCGCTATGTCGGCGAGGCACTGCCGCTCACGCATTATTTGCGGATCGTGCGCTCGATCATGCTCAAAGGTGCGACGCTCTCCGACCTCGATTACGACGCCGCGGCGATGTTCGTGCTGATGCTGATCGCCATGACCATCGCCGTCACCCGCTTCCGCCGCACGCTCGACTAAAAGCGCGTCGGCAGTCGAAAGGCCGGCGCAACGGCCAGCCCATGTCGAGCAAGCCTTCGTTGGGAGAAATTCACGATTGCGAATCAATTAACTCAACTTCTCGGCGATCGGTTCGGGAACCCGCCGGATTGCCCGGGTAAGCCGCCACAATCGAAATCACGCGGCGTCAAATTGCCGGCATGCAAGGCAAATCCCGGCGCCCTTAATCACACATAAAAATATGCGCCCACGCCCACAAAGCCGCATCGCAAGCCTTTGCCGAATGGTATAATCGTGTCGTGCCGGTTGCTGTTTGCACGGGCATGCAGGGCTTTTAGTCCTGTCCAGGAAACGGGGCGCGATGCTGGTCGAAGAAATCCGCGTATCGGGGCGCGACGATTACGTCGCGAAATGCCGCGCATTCGTTTCCCGCCTGAACGAAAATCCGGATTCCATCCGGAAAAAACACGGCGAAATACTGCTGCAAACGAGCGGCGGCTCTGCCGGCGCGCCGGTCATTGTTCCGCGCCTTTTGCCGGACGTCGCCGATGTGTTTGTGCGGGCAAGCCGGTATTTCGTTCGCCGTCACGGACAGCCGCCGAAACGAATTGCCATGCTCGGCGGCATCTCGCATTTCGGCGCGGCCCAGCGTCTGTCGTTTCGCAACGTGGAGCTGGTCGCATTCGAGGCGGACGCGAAAGCCGCGCTGCGCGAGTTCAATCCGGACGTCATTTCCTGTTACCCGAGCATCCTGCGCGAGTTGCTGCACGACAAGACGCTTGAACTCCCCGAGCTGAAGGCAATCAAGCTCGGCGGCGAAAGGGTTTTCGCCTCGGACGTCAAAAAAGCCGCCGCCCGGTTTGCCGGCGTCCAACTCATCGAACAGTATGGCTCCACGGAAATGCCCGCAGTCGCCTTTCGCGAGCACGCGCCGCAAGAAATGCGCCGCGAGTTCGAATTCGAAACGCAACGATTCAGGATCGCCGAACTGGGACCGGACGGCTGGCATGAATTGCTGGTGCAGGATCTTTGGGAGGCGCTGCTCGTGCGCGCCGATGGATATTACCGCACGGGCGACGAGGTTCTTGTTCGTGACGGCCGGGCCGTTGATATTCGCCGCATCGGCGACAGGAGCAATGCGTATTTCGACGCCGCGGAGGCCCTGCTCGCGGCAGGCTGCGTCAACGTCCAGTTCGACCTAGAGGCCGGCCGCGTGATCCATGTCGGCGACGCGGAGCTGCCAGAACGGGTAAACGCGAATTCGCGTTGGTTTGAAACCGTGAAGGTCGATATGATCGGGCGTCTCGACGGCTCAAACAAGCTTCCGTTGGTTCGGCGCTGAGCAAATATATGTCAACCCGGGTTTTCGAGAATGACCCTCGTGAGCCGCGCGGCGCGCTTGACGGCCCTTTACTCGATTTGCATTTCACGACGGACGAGACAAAAGAGCGCGCGTTGGATGCTCTGGTCGAGGAGATCTACCATCGCGAGCTCGGCATCACCGTCAAGCAGCCCGCCGAGGAAAAATGCTCGTTCTGCCGCGTGCTTGTTGCCGAGCATGAAGGCCGCGTCGTCGCCGGCCTCAAGGTCTATGTCGCCGGTCACGGTTTCGGCGAAGCTGTGCCGACCGAGCTCGATGGCGTTGCGATGCGCGCGTATCACGCAAACAGGTTCGGCACCCTCTCGCCTTATTGCGAGGTGTGCCGGGTGGTCATCAGCAGGCCCTTCCGCAAATTCGAATTGCAGCGGCGGCTGATCGAGTTCGTGGTGACGTATCTCCAGGAAATCAATTGCCCGGCCTGCTACTGGTTCGCAAGCCGCGGACAAACCGAGGGGTCGCACCGGGTCGTCCGCGCGCTGAAGGGCAAACCGGAAGTGCTGGGCGTGGTGACGGTCAACCGGGGGCCGAAACCGCGGAACCTCTATTGGTCCTGCGTCCCCACGCGGCCGGCGTCTCCGTTCAACGCATAAACTATACGCCGCAATCGTTCGACCGGGCTCACGCCGTCGCGCGCCGCGAGTGCGGCGTCAGCCGTCATGAGCTCCCCGATCGACAGCGATACGCCGCGCCGCGTATCGACCGTCCGGTACAGCTCACGCAAGAGCATGAGCGCGCGGACGATCGGATGGAAAATTCCAAGCGCATAGAAGGCAAAACTGTTGCGCCCGTGAAAGCGAACGGGCAGAACCGCGGCGCCGCTGTTACGGATGAGTTTTATGACCTCATTCGACCAGGGCGGGTCGCAGACTCGAAGTTTCGCGATCCTGAAATGAGAAACCCGGCCGCTCGGAAATACGATTAGGACTCCCCCGCCTTCCAGATGCTTGACTGCTTCCATGAGCGCGGCGAGGTTCTTCAGCTTTGTGTCGCGCTTCCGGAAAGAGTCGACCGTAATCACGAATCGCCGCAGCGGCCGCACCCGGTCGAGGAAATCTGACGCAAGAATCTTCGGCCGGCGGCCCGTCGCGGCGGCCATTCTGGCGAGCGCCAGACCGTCGAGAATTCCGAGCGGGTGGTTGCAGACGACGACAAGCGGGCCCGGATGGGCCAATGCTGCGGGATCGCCGCTGGTCACTTTTATGTCCACCCCGAACTTTCGGTAAAGCGTTTCGAACGGGGGTTCGCTGCCGATGGCTGTTTCCCAGTCGGCGACGTCCTTGTTGAACCGTTCGAGCCGCAGCGTCCGGGCGACCAAAGGAAGAATGACCGGCTTGAACCACCGGGCTCCGGCGAATTTATCGAGAACCTGGTCCAGATCGATGACGGGTTCCGGCGAAACAGCCGCGCGATTGGGTGGGTGCCCATCGTCCATCTTTGGTCGCTCGCTCCCAGCCCGGGCTCGTGGCCTCGCCTTGCCGCCACTCGATCATAGTAATCGAGAATTGCCGTTTTTGGACATCGGCTTTTGCGCACGATCGCGCGGATTGCGCTCATTCCGCCGCGCGCGCTTCCCTCAAAGCCTCGCCCCCGCCGCCATGACCGGGACGCGGCCACAAGCGCCTGCGATTGACAGCCTCCGAAAAAGTGTATCCACTTAGTCCAACAAAAAAACAAACGGGGAAACGGCGTTGGCGGGGTCTGCGAAAGCCCACCTCTTGCGGCAAGGATCGATCGCCGGGCGGAGCGTGTGCCGCGCGGCGATAAACCCTTCGCGCCTGCCTTCCCTCACCCCGCGACCTGCCGTGTCGCCGCGCCGCGCGCGGCCGACCGTATGAGCGGAGTGATGCGATGAAGAAGAAACGTGTCTGCATCGATGTCGGCGGCACCTTCACCGATTGCCTGGTGATGGACGAAACCGGGTTGCTACAGAAGTTCAAGGCGCCGACCACGCCGAGCGATCCGTCGACCGGCCTGATGAATGCGCTGAAAAAGGCGGCGCTTCACTACAAAATCGATACCCGCGCATTCCTCGGCCAGATCGAGGTCCTGGTGCACGGCACGACGCTCGCGACCAACATCCTGCTCACCGGACGCGGCACCAAGGCGGGCATGATCACCACGAAAGGCTTCCGCGACAGCATCGAGATGCGCCGCGGCATCAAGCCGATCGACATCTCGCTCTACAACCTGTTCATTCCGCCCAATCGGCCGCTGATCCCGCGCGCGCGCCGCATCGGCGTCGAAGAACGCACGCTGGTCGACGGCAAGATCATGACGCCGCTCAACGAAGCGCACGTGCGCGGTGCCGCCAAGAAACTTCAGTCGCAGGGCGTCAAATCGATCGCCGTCTGCTTCCTGCATTCCTACATCAATCCGCAGCATGAAAAGCGCGCCGCCGAGATCGTGCGCGAGGTCGCGCCAGAAATATTCGTCACCACCTCGCATGAAACGCTGCCGGTCTGGCGCGAATTCGAGCGCTTCAACACCACCGCGGTCGGCTCCTATGTCGGGCCGGCCGTGGCTCATTATTTGACGTCACTGGAGAAGGTGCTCAAGCAATCCGGGTTCGGCGGCACCTTCCTCATGATGCTCGCCAACGGACTGGTGCAAAACGTCGCGGAATGCATCCGCCGGCCGGTGTTCCTGCTGCATTCAGGTCCGGCGGCGGCGCCGTCGGGGGCGGTCTATCTCGGGCGTCATCTGGGCGAGAAAAATCTGCTGTCGGTCGACATGGGCGGGACGAGTTTCGACATCTGCGTCATCGACAAGGCCGAAATTCCGACGACGATCGAGCACTGGGAAAACGACCAGCGCGTCGCCATCAAGATGGTCGACATCGCCAGCATTGGCGCCGGCGGCGGCTCGATGGCCAAAATCGACGCGCTCGGCCTGTTGCGGGTCGGCCCGCAAAGCGCCGGCGCCGATCCGGGACCGGCCTGCTACGGCAGCGGAACCGAGGCCACGGTGACCGACGCCAACCTGATTCTCGGCTATGTCCCCGCCGACTATTTCCTCGGCGGCGAGATGAAGCTCGACGAAAAAGCCTCGCGCCGCGCGATGAAGCCGCTGATGGACAAGCTCGGCGTCGACGAAAAAAGCGCGGCCGAATCCATATTCCGCACCGTCAACGCGAATATGGCGAACAAGATCGCCGAGGTGTCGACCAAGCGCGGCTACGACATCCGCAACACGATCATGATCGCCGGCGGCGGCGGCGGGCCCATACACGGCGGCTTCATCGCCGACAGCCTGGGCATACGCCGGGTTGTCGTGCCGCCGGTCGCCGCGCTCTACAGCGCGTTCGGCATGTTCGCCATGGACATCGGCCAGGACTACGCGCGCTCGTTCGTCACGCGCGCGGCAAATGCCGATGTCGAGGGGCTCAACCGGATATTCGGGGAACTGGAAGCGGAGGCGATTGGCGCATTCAAAGCGCACGGCATCGTCTCCGCCGACGTGGTGCTCAGGCGCAGCGCCGACCTGCGCTATGTCGGGCAGTTCCACGAAGTCGAGATCGACTTTACCGGCGGCAAGATCACGCGCGAAACCGCGCTCGCCGCCGCCGGCGCCTTCGCGCGCAAACACGAAGAGCTTTACACCTTCGCCATGCCGTGGAAGGCCGTGGAAATCCTCACGCTGCGCCTGAAAGCCTCCACGCCCAATGCACCCTTTGCGCTGCCGCAGGTCGCGCAAGGCGGCGCGGATCCGCGCGGCGCCCTCAAGCGCCGCCGCACCTGCCGCTTCAACGGCCGCGACATCGACACATCGGTCTATGACGGGGAAAAGGTGCTGGCCGGCAACGTCATCCCGGGACCCGCCATCATCGAGGAGACCACGACGACCGTCGTCATCCCCGAGGCTTTCGCGTGCTCGGTCGACAAATACAAAAACTACATCCTCACGCGCGCCTGACGGGAGACCGACATGCAAAACGCCAAACTCGATGCAACGACGGTTGCCACCATCTGGCACTCCATGCAGACCATCTGCAAGGAGATGCGCCACCTCGTCAAACGCACGGCGCAAAACTATCTCATCGGCCAGCTACAGGATTTATCGGTCGGAATCTGGGGCGCCGACGGATCGACCATCGCGGTTCCCGTCGGCTTACCCAACCAATTCCTCGGCACGTCTTTCGCCGTCCGCGATCTGGTCAAGATGTTCGGCGACGACATCCATCCCGGCGACGTGTTCCTGACCAACGACCCCTACCACGGCGGCCACTGCACGCATTTGCCCGACTGGGGCTACACCAGGCCGATTTTCTACAACGGGGAACTGCTGTTCTTCACGCTCTGCCGCGGCCATCAGATGGACACCGGCGGCTCTTTTCCCGGCGGCTACTTCCCCAACGGTTACGACATCCACGCCGAGGGGCTCATCATTCCCCCGATCAAGGTCATCGACCGCGGACGCGAGCGCAAAGACGTCGTCGACCTGATCCTCAACAATGTGCGCTTCCCCGATGGCGTGCGCGTCGACCTGCACGCCATGATCGGCGCGACCACCATGTGCGAGAAACGCATTCTCGCATTGCTCGACATGTACGGCCGCGACACGGTGATGGCTTCGGTCGCCGAAATGCAGCGGCGAACCGAGCTCGCCGTGCGCGAGGAAATCCGCAAGATCCCCGACGGCGTCTATACCGGCGCGGCGGCAACCGACGACGACGGGACCACGCTCGATGAGCCGGTCTGGATCCGCGTGCGCGTCACGGTGCAGGGCGATGAAATGACCATCGATCTGTCCGACAGCGACGCGCAGCGCAAGGGCTTCGTCAATTGCGTCTATGCCGTGACCTACGGCATCGCCATCGCCGCGGTCATTCTGTATTTCGACCCGGCGCTTGCCGACTACCACAATCAGGGGACCATGGAGCCGATCAAGGTCATCGCGCCGCCCGGCTCGGTCGTGAACTGCGAATACCCGGCGACGGTCGGCGCCTCGCCGGTCAATGTCGGCGTGCAGATCATGGAGGCGGTCGTCGAAGCCCTGTCGAAGGCGCTTCCGCATCGCGCCGTCGCGGCCTGGGGCAAGCATCGCGGCGACTACCTGTTCGCCAGCGACCCGCGCACCGGGGAGCGCTATGTGCGCACCTGTTTCGACTACGACGGCAGCGCCGGCGCGGTCTGGGGATACGACGGCTATCAGGCGGTGAGCACGCTGACCGCCATGGGCGCCGCGCATCGCGACAACGTCGAGGAGATGGAAGCGCGCGTTCCCTGGCGCGCCGTGCACTGGGAGTTCGTGCCCGACTTCAGCGGCGCCGGCCGCTGGCGCGGCGGCCCGGGCGTGCATTGGGCCGCCGTCAACGAGGGTACCGACGGGCAAATGGCGACCGGAAGTTCGGATGGCGATGTCGTGCAGGGTTTCGGTGCGCTCGGCGGAGAACCCTCGCCGGTGTCGCGAACCTATCTGCACCGCGGCAACGAAGACATCCGCGTGAAGCCGCACCGGCTCGTGCCGGTGAAGACCGGCGACGTTCTAGTCAAGCATTCCTCGGGCGGCGGCGGCGTCGGCAATCCGGCCGAGCGCGATCCCGAACTGGTGCGTGAGGACGTGGAAAACGAACTCGTCTCGATTGCCGCAGCCAGGGACACCTATCGTGTCGTCATCGATCCCGATACGCTGCAAATCGACGAGAAGGCAACCAAAGCCCTGCGCGGACAATGATGCTACATGCCGCGCGACGCGCGCGGAACGGCGGCAGCGAGGGTCCTGGAGCACCATGAGCAAACGACGGCCCCGGGCGCGCAAGACGCCGACGCTGAAATCGATTCTGCGGCCGCTTGCCGGCGATAGCCACCGGCGCGCCTCCGTCGATATCCATCGGTACCTGCGCGACCTGATCCTGTCGAACGCCCTGCCCCCAGAAACGGTCTTGTCTCAGGTCGAGGTTGCCGATTGCCTCAAGGTCAGCCGCACGCCGGTACGCGAGGCGTTGCGCATGCTGAAGGAAGAAGGCCTGGTCACGGCCGAACCCAACTACCGCTGCCGCGTCCTGGGCTTCGATCCGCGCGAGCTGGAAGCGCTCTATGTGTCACGCATCGCCAATGAAGGCATTGCGGCTGCCGTCACCGTGCAAAACATGACCGATGCGGACGTCGCCCGGCTCGCCGAGCTGTTGAGCCAGTTGCGCAAGGACGAGAAGCAGCAAAACTTCCACAACTGGATCAAGAACCACCGTGCGTTTCACCAGATGCTGTTCAGCCGGGCAAATCCGCTGTTGCAGCAGCGCATGAACGTCGATTGCCAGCGCAGCGAGCGCTACGTTTACAACACCCTGCAAGCCGGGCTGACCGACATTTTCCGCCGCGCGGCCGTCGAGCACGAGCAGATTTATCAGGCATGCAAGCAACGCCGGTCGGCTGCCGTTGTCACCTTGCTGGCCGATCATCTTGCCGCCGCCGCGCTCGATATCATGGCCGAGTACGCTCCTTTCTGGGAGCCGATGACGTTGCGCAACGCTGCCAACATCATACGCAACGGAGCGGCGCAGCTTGAAAGCCGGCAAACCGCAAAGGAAAAATCGCGCGAACGCGCCGTCCGCGCACCGGCTTAAGGTGGCGCGTTCAATCGTCCCACGGATGCAAGACAATGCGCCCGAGCAGATCCTCGCTGGTGTCGAGCATGCGGTGGGCTTCCGCCACCTGCGAAAGCGGCAGCACCGCGTGGATCGGCATTTTTATCAGACCTTTTTCCAGCAGTTCGACCACGATGCGCTGGTCGTTGCGCGTGGACGCGCGCACGCCGTGCACGTTGAGCTCGCGGCTGATGAGGTCGATGACTCGTATCGGCACCTCGTTCATTTCGCCGCCGACCGGGCAGAACGTTCCGCCGAAACGCATCGCATCGATGCACAGGCGCATCAATTCCGTGGCGCCTGTATATTCGACCGCGCCGTCGACGCCCTCGCCGCGCGTGAAGTCGCGGATCGCCGCCGCGATCCCGGGCGCGCCGGTTTCGACCACGAAGTCCGCGCCGGCACGGCGGAGCGCCTCCGCTTTGCGCGAACTGCGCGTCGTCGCGATCGGCGTGCCGCCGGCGAGCCGCACGAGTTGCAGCGTAGCGGTGCCCATGCCGCCGGAGGCCCCGGTGATGAGAACCACATCGTTCATGCGAACGCCCAGGCGGGTGGCGACAATATGATGCGCGGTCGAGCACGCCCACATGGCAGCGGCGGCCTGGTCGTAGCCGAGGGCCGGGCTGATCTTGATCCAATAGGTCTGCGGCCGCGCGACATATTGCGCGTAGCCGCCGAACATGGTGTGGCCCGGCAGGTCGACGCCGGTCGAAAGATTGCCGAGGCCGCGAATGGCATTGACCGACGCCGGATTTTCCGGGTGCACGAGGCCAACGACGCGATCGCCCGGCTTGAAGCCTGCGACCTGCGGGCCGGCGGCAATGACTTCGCCGGCGACGTCGCGGCCCAATTGCATCGGCATCGGAAACGGCGGCCGCCCGTGAATGCCGCCGTGGTGGCCGGTGGCCTTGCCGTAGAAGTGGTGAACTTCTCCGTTGCGGTACTTGATGTCCCAGCGCGACACCGAGGTCGCAATCACCTTGACGAGGACGTCGCCGGGGCCAACCGCGGGATCCGGATAGTCGGCATATTTGAGCCGCTCAGGCCCGCCGAATTCGAACAGGTGAACGGCTTTCATCGCGTCGTATCCCGGCGCGGCGGCGGGCAGAGGCAATGCTGTCGGCGAACAATGCGCATGCTGCAGGCCAGGCGGGATGTGACCCAATCAACGATGTGTAATCCATGCCGCCGACCAAGTCATGATGTTAATGGCGTCCAAGGTGAGCCTCATCGCCGCCGCCGCTGGATCGGGCACGGCAAATGCAATAACCTCGCGCCGCCGCCCGCGATGCATTCATCACAACAGGAAACCGCAATGGCCATCCCACCGCCAAGCCAGCCCCGGGTGCAGCCGACGATGACTTATGTCGACCGTCCCGAGATTTCCGAGACATTCGCCGATGGACTTCGCCGCGCGACGTTCGACGGGATCAACACCAAACTGGAATTCGTCGTCAACCGGATGGACGAGCATAAGCCGCCGGCGCCACCGGCCGGCCAATCATTGACGGCCTGCCGTCTTGTGCTTCCGATCCCCTGCGTTCTCGAATTGCACGGCAAGCTCTCGCAACTGATCGGCGCTCTCCAGGCGCAAGGCGTCATCAAGCAAACCCCGACGGGCGATGCGTCCGAATCCGACAAGCGGACAATGACGACCCAGCCGCCAAAGACCAAATAACGCGACATGATCCGCATCGGCATTATCGGGCTTGGGTGGTGGGGCAAGCAGATCGTCAAGTGCCTCGCCGGCAGCGACCGCTTCAAGGTGGTCGCCGGCTGCGACATCGACCACAACACGGTTGCGCCCTTCGCCGCCGCAAACGGGTTCGATCTCGTCGTCGACTACCGCGACCTGCTCAAGCGGCCGGATGTCGATGCCGTCGCCGTGGTGACGCCGCATTTGCTGCACGAGGAAATGGCCATCGCCGCGCTGCGCGCCGGAAAGCAGCTTTTCTGCGAAAAGCCTCTGGCGCTCACCACCGCCGGCGCCGAACGCACACTCGAGGCGAGCGCCAGGCGCGGCGGCGTGCTCGGCATCGGCCACGAACGCCGCTACGAGCCGGCTATGGAGGAAATGCGCCGCCTGTTCGAGGCCGGCGAGCTCGGCCGCCTGCTGCACCTCGACGCCAATGTCAGCCACAGCAATTTTCGCAAAATGGACCCGTCGAACTGGCGGCGCGATCCCCGGCACGCGCCGGCCGGCGCCTGGACCGCGCTCGGCATCCATCTCGGCGATTTGTTTGTATCGCTCGCCGGCCCGCCCACCCGGGTCGCCGCACGCACCGCCTCGCAGATTTTCACCCCGCCCTCCGAGGATTTCGTCAGCGCGGAAATCGATTTCGCCAACGGCGCGCGCGGGCGCATCACCTGTCTTTCGACGCCGCCGTTCTACGGACGGTTCACGCTGGTTTGCGACCACGGCTGGGTCGAGGTGCAGGAAGGCGGCAATGTCGACAAGGGCATTCCGTCGAGCTTCGTGCAGTGCGCGGCGGACGGCAGCCGGCAGACGCGCAGCTATCATGACGTCAACACCGTGCGACTGAATTTCGAGGCCTGGGCCGACGCCGTCGAGGGCCGCGCGCCCTATCGCTTCACCGCCGAGCATTTACTCGGCAATATCCGCATTCTTGACGCGGTTGTGCGTTCGGCGGCGGCGGACGGCAAGCCGGTCGCGGTTTAGAAGCCAAGGCAACGATTGCGGTCGAAATTGCGCAGCGATTGCGCTAGATGAACGCGCCAAAGGCGCCACATGCAGCACGAGAAAGAACAGGTCGCTCTCACCTCGATCGCCGCCTCGGCCGCGCTCACGGCCGCCAAGGGCGCGGTCGGGATTGCCACCGGCTCGCTGGCGATCCTGTCGGAGGCCGGCCACTCGCTGATCGACCTCGGCGCAACGGTGATGACCTATGTCGCCGTGCGCGTGTCGGGCAAGCCGGCGGACGAGGAGCACCACTACGGCCACGGCAAGATCGAAAGCATCTCGGCGCTGGCGGAAACCGCGCTGCTGTTCCTGCTTTCCGGCGTGGTGATCTGGGAAGCGAGCAAGCGGCTCGCCGAGCATGAAGAGCATCTGGTGATCGCCAATGCCTGGGCCTTCGGCGTAATCGGCGCGTCGATCGCCGTCGATTTCTTCCGCGCGCGCGCGCTCTCGCGCGCGGCCGAAAAGTCGCGCAGCCAGGCGCTGGAAGCGGACGCCCTGCATTTTTCGTCCGACCTTTGGGCTTCGCTCGCCGTGCTGATCGGGCTCGGCGGCGTGCGGCTCGGCCTGTGGTGGGCGGATTCGACCGCGGCGCTCGCGGTCGCCATCCTGATCTGCGTCGCCGGCTGGCGTCTCGGCCGCCGCACCATCGACACGCTGACGGACACCGCGCCGGCCGGCGCCGCCGCCAGGATCACGGGGCTTGCCGCCAGGGTACCCGGCGTCGTGCGCGTCGAGCAGGTGCGCGCACGCGCCGTCGGGGAAAAGACCTTCATCGATCTCGCAGTCGCGGTCAGCCGCACCATGCCGCTCGACCGCGTGAGCGCGCTCAAGGACGCGGTCGCCGCTGCCATCAGTCAACAGATACCGGGCGCCGAACCGACCGTCACCACCGATCCGGTCGCGCTCGACAACGAGACCGTGCTCGACCGCGTCATGGTCATCGCGCGCAACCGCGCCCTCGCCGTGCATCACGTGACCGTGCACGACCTCAACGACCGGCTGGCGATTTCGCTCGATCTCGAGGTGGACGGCAAGCTCTCGCTGCGCGAAGCGCATGCATTGGCCGACGGGCTGGAAAGCGCCATCGCCGCCGAGCTCGGCTCGGCCGTGGAAATCGACACCCACATCGAGCCGTTGCAGCCGCACCGCGCCGCCGGCCGCGAGGCGCCGCCCGAGCGGGTCAAGGCGGTCGAGATCGCGCTCGCCGAACTCGCCGCGGATGGCCGCATGTTGCGCGACGTGCACAACGTGCGGGTGCGCGAGACCGACGACGGCGAGATCGTCAACTTCCACTGCCGCGTCCACCCGGCGCTGGGCGTGCAATCCGTGCACGAGAAAGTCGACGCCCTGGAGCGCGCCTTGAAGCAACGCTCGCCCTCAATCAAACGCGTCATTGGCCACGCCGAACCGACGCGCTAAGGAATCAATACTGCCGCGCCCTGCAGGCGGCCGTCGCGCAAATCCGCAAGCGCGTCGTTAGCACGTTCGAGCGGGTAGCGCGTCACCTCACACTTGACGCCGGCCTTCGGCGCGACGGCGAGGAATTCGTGCGCGTCGGCGCGCGTGAGATTGGCGACCGACACCACATGGCGTTCCTCCCACAGCAGCGCATAGGGAAAACTCGGTATGTCCGACATGTGAATACCGCCGCAGACGACGCGGCCACCCTTCCTGACCGCTTTCAGCGCCGCCGGCACCAGCGTGCCGATCGGGGCAAAGATGATTGCCGCGTCGAGCGGCTCGCCCGGCAATTCGTCCGAGCCGCCGGCCCACACCGCGCTAAGCGAACGCGCGAACTCCTGTGCCGCCGTGTCGCCTTTGCGCGTAAAGGCAAACACGCGCCGCCCCTGCCAGATCGCCACTTGCGCCAGAATATGTGCGGCGGCGCCGAAGCCGTAGAGGCCGAGCGTCCCGCCCTCTCCCGCCATGCGATAGCTGCGCCAGCCGATCAACCCGGCGCACAGCCAGGGCGCGATCGCGGCATCCTCGCCGGCCTCGCTCAACGGGAAACAAAAGCGCGCATCGGCGACGGCATGCGTCGCATAGCCGCCGTCGCGCGTATAACCGGTGAATACCGGCGCGTCGCACAGGTTCTCGGCGCCCCCGCGGCAATAGGGGCAGTTCCCGCAGGTTGCGCCCAGCCAGGGCACGCCGATGCGCTCGCCGACGGTGAACCCGCTGACCCCGCCGCCGATAGCCGCCACCCGGCCGACAATTTCGTGGCCCGGCACCAGCGGCAGCATTGGATGTTCCAGCTCGCCATCGACCACATGCAGATCGGTGCGGCAGACGCCGCAGGCCGAAACCTTGAGCAGGATTTCGCCGACGCCGGGCACCGGCATCGGCCGCTCGCGCAACACGAGCGCGCGGTGGGGCGCTTCCAACACCATGGCGCGCATAATCGCCATCATTCGTCCTTCCAATTCGCCGGCGGACATCCTAGATCAAATATTCATGCGCACCGATACGGACCAGCCCATCCGCCTGAAGGACTACCGCCCGCCCGACTGGCTGGTAGACACCGTCGTGCTCGACTTTTCGCTGCATCCGACGCAAACGAATGTGCGGGCGCGGCTCGCGCTCAAGCCCAACCCGGACACCGCGGCGGCGCCGCTCGTACTTGACGGGGATGGCCTCACGCTCGTCTCGCTCAAGCTCGACGGCGTCACGCTGCCGCCGGAAAACTACGTCGCGACGCCCGACAGCCTGACCGTCCCGCAAGCGCCGAACCGGCCGTTCACGTTGGAGATCGAGACGCTGGTTGATCCAACCGCCAACACGCAGCTCTCCGGGCTTTATCGTTCGAGCGGCAACTGGTGCACGCAATGTGAAGCGGAAGGCTTCCGCCGCATCACCTATTTTCCCGACCGCCCCGATGTCATGGCGGTTTACACGACGCGTATCGAAGCCGACAAAAGCGAGGCCCCCGTCCTGCTGTCGAACGGCAATCTCGTCGACAGCGGCGATCTGCCGGGCGGCCGGCACTTTGCGGCCTGGCACGACCCGCACCCCAAGCCCGCTTATCTGTTCGCGCTGGTCGGCGGCAACCTCTCGCACGTCGAGGATCGTTTCCGCACCATGTCCGGCCGCGACGTCGTGTTGCGCATCTATGTCGAGCCCGGCAAGCAGGACCGTTGCGGCTACGCCATGGATTGCCTCAAGCGCGCCATGCGCTGGGACGAGACCGCGTTCGGCCGCGAATACGATCTCGATATCTTCATGATCGTCGCGGTGTCCGACTTCAACATGGGGGCCATGGAGAACAAGGGCCTCAACGTCTTCAACGACAAATACGTGCTGGCGACGCCGGAGACGGCAAGCGACGCCGATTTTGCCGGCATCGAGGCGGTGATCGCGCACGAATATTTCCACAACTGGACCGGCAACCGCATCACCTGCCGCGATTGGTTTCAACTCTGCCTGAAGGAAGGCCTTACCGTTTTCCGCGATCAGGAATTTTCCTCCGACATGCGCTCGCGCCCCGTGAAGCGGATTTCCGACGTGCGCAATCTGCGCGCGGCGCAATTCATCGAGGATGCGGGCCCGCTGGCGCACCCGGTGCGGCCGGAAAGCTACAAGGAGATCAATAATTTCTATACCAGCACTGTGTATGAGAAAGGCTCCGAAGTCGTGCGCATGGTGCACACCCTTATCGGCCGGGAAAAATTCCGCGCCGGCATGGATCTCTATTTCGCGCGCCACGACGGCCACGCCGCCACCGTCGAGCAGTTCATCCAATGCTTTGCCGACGTCTCCGGCCGCGACATGGCGCAATTCATGCGCTGGTACAGCCAAGCTGGAACGCCCACGGTGACGGTCGCCGCCCGCTTCGATGCTGCGCGCAAAACCTGCACGCTCGACGTGAAACAGGCCGTGCCGCCAACGCCGGGCCAGCCGGTCAAGGAGCCGATGGTGATCCCGCTCGCTGTCGGCCTCATTGGCAGCGCTGGCCGCGACCTGCCGCTGATGCTGTCGGGCGGCGGCAATGTCGAGCGCGGCGTCCTGGTGCTGAGCGAGCCGGCGCATTCGTATGAATTCACCGGCATAACCGAGCGGCCGGTCCTGTCGATCAATCGCGGGTTTTCGGCACCGATCAGGCTCGACAGCGATCTTACCGGCGAGGATCTCGCCTTCCTCGCCGCGCACGATGCCGACGCATTCAATCGCTGGCAGGCATTGCAGACCATCTCGATGCGGCTGTTGATCGAGAACGTGGCGGCGCTGCACGCCGGCAAGCCGGCGCGCGGCGACGGCAAGCTCATCGCGGCGCTCGCCGCCATTCTCGACGATGCCAGGCTGGAACCGGCCTTCATCGCGCTCGCACTCGTGCCGCCGGGCGAAGGCGACATCGCACGCGAGATCGGCCACGACATCGATCCCGATGCCGTGTTCAACGCCCGCCGCGCGCTGCGCGCCGGCATCGGTGAGGCGCTCGGTCCCGCATTGATCGCGGCTTACGAACGCATGACCGTGCCGGGTCCGTATTCGCCCGATGCGGTGAGCGCGGGCCGCCGCTCCCTGCGCAATGTTGTGCTCGACCTGATGGCGGCAACTGGCGCGCCGCAGGCGATTGCGCGCGCCGCCCGGCAATACGCGGCCGCCGACAACATGACCGACCGCATGGCGGCGCTCGCCACGCTGTCGCAGCTTGCCGTGCCGGAACGCGCGCAGGCGTTCGACGATTTCTTTGCGCGCTATGCCGCCGACGCGCTGGTGATCGACAAATGGTTCTCGCTGCAGGCCATGATTGTGCAGCCCGACACGCTCGATAACGTCCGCGCGCTCACCGCCCATGCCGGTTTTTCCTTCGCCAACCCCAATCGCGTGCGCGCATTGATCGGCGCTTTCGCGCAGGGCAACGCCACCCAGTTCAACCGCGCCGACGGCGCGGGCTACGATTTCGTCGCCGGCACCGTGCTGGCGCTCGATCCGAAAAACCCGCAGCTCGCCGCCCGCCTCGCCACCTCGTTCCGCAGCTGGCGCACGATGGAAAACGGCCGCCGCGGCAAGGCGCAAGCCGCGCTGTCGCGCATCAAATCGGCGCCCAATCTGTCGCGCGACGTCGCCGATATCGTCGAACGCGCGCTCGCCGCGCCGGAAAATTCGCCGGTAAAATCGTAGTCTGTCGGTCACCGACAGCTCGTTTCCCCTTGGCCGGCCAATGTTATTTGTGGGTAACGATTTATAAATAATTGACTTCGGACTCTCGACAAATCAGCGGCCATCGATTCCAATCGGAACTGATTCGGAAAGCGATGCGGCACATCCTTCCGGTCAGGGTGGTAGGGGAAAATCCGAACGGAGGCCTTCTATGGCGCGCGCCGGTGCGGCGAGTGCGTCTGCACGCTCAGATTCCATTCAAGGTCTCGCGCAATCGATCGCCAAGCCGGCGTATCGTCGCCTGTTGACCGCTGAGCCCTTGTTGCGGCGCGCCGTTCCGGTGCTCATCGTCGCGTTTCTCGCAACCATCGGCGTCGGCGCCGTCGTGCAGGTGCTCGACCACCGGCGGCAGGCGGTCGGCGATATGGCGGTGGCCATCGACGCCGTCGCCGATCTCGCCGCCGAGCGCCTGTCGCTCAAGCCGCCGCCCGGCGCGCAGACACCGCCGCAACAATTGCTGGCCCGCGCGCTGCCGCTTTGGGCGACGGCCGCCGGCCGGCGCATCCTTCTCAGCAATGCCGACGGCGTGATCACGGCGGTGACGCCCGCCGCCGACGCCACCGTCGGGCGCCGCCTGATCGACGTCCTCGGCACGACGCAACCGCTCACCACCTTCGGCGCCGACGCCGGCGTCATGCAAATCACGCTGCCTGACGAATCCCGCGCACTTGCGACCGTGCGCATGCTGGCGCCGCCCTTCGGTCAGCTCGCGGTGTTGCAGTCGCGCGATGCCGCGCTTGCCTCCTGGCGCTCGCTCACCACGCTCACCGTCACGCTGTCGGCCACCACCGGCTTTGTGGTGCTGATCCTCGGCTTTGCCTTCCACTGGCAGGCAACGCGCGCGCGCGAGGCCGACATGATCTACGAGACTGTGCGCAGCCGCATCGACACCGCGCTCAACCGCGGCCGCTGCGGCCTGTGGGACTGGGACCTCGCGCGCGGCCGCATTTTCTGGTCGCAGTCGATGTTCGACATTCTGGGCTTGCACGCCAAGGACGACCTCCTGACCTTCGGCGACGTTAGCGCGCTCACCCATCCGGACGACCTGCGGCTCTACGATCTCGCCGCGGAAATCGCCGAAGCCACCGCAACGACCATCGACCACGCCTTCCGCATGCGCCATGCCGACGGCCACTGGGTCTGGCTGCGCGCGCGCTGCGAACTCGTGCGGCAGCCGGGCGAGCCCGGCTTGCACCTGATCGGCATCGCGGTCGACATCACCGAGCAGAAGAGCCTGGTCGAAAAGACGGTCGCCGCCGACATGCGCTTGCGCGACGCCATCGAGACCATCCCCGAGGCCTTCGTCGTGTGGGACGCGGACAATCGTCTGGTGCTGTGCAATTCGAATTTCCAGGAACTGCATAATCTACCGGATGAAGCGATCACGGTCGGCGCCTCCTATGAATCGGTGGTCGCCGCCGGCCGCAAGCCGGTGGTGCGCAGCCGCGTCGTCACCGGCGGCCCGAACATTCCGGGCGCGCGCACCTTCGAGGCGCAGCTCGAGGACGGCCGCTGGCTGCACATCAGCGAGCGGCGCACCAAGGACGGCGGCTACGTCTCGGTCGGCACCGACATCACCGCGATCAAGACGCATGAGGAAAAACTGGTCGACAGCGAGCAGCGTCTGATGGCGACGATCGCCGACGTGCGTGCGTCGCAGCAACGGCTGGGCGAACTCGCCGAGAAATACGCGGTGGAAAAGACCCGTGCCGAAGAGGCAAATCAGGCCAAATCGAAATTCCTCGCCAATATGAGCCACGAACTGCGCACGCCGCTCAACGCCATCATCGGCTTTTCCGAAATCATGGAATCGGGGATGTTCGGCCCGCTCGGCGCCGAAAAGTACCGCGAATATTGCAGCGACATCCTGAGCAGCGGGCAATACCTGCTCGACGTCATCAACGACATTCTCGACATGGCCAAGATCGAGGCCGGCCGCATCCGCCTCGACATTGAGGAGCTGGAGCTCGACCCGCTGCTGTCGGAGGCCATGCGCGTCGTCTCGGCGCGGGCGCAGGACAAGCAGCTCGAACTGGTGCCGAGGATTTCGCCCAATCTCGGCCTGCGCGCCGACCGCCGCGCGCTCAAGCAGGTGGTGCTCAATCTCCTGTCCAACGCCGTGAAATTCACGCCGGCCGGCGGCCGTGTCACCATGCGCGGGCGCGCCGTTGGCGACTGTATCGTGCTGGCGATCGCCGACACCGGCATCGGCATTTCCAGCGATGCGCTCGCCCGCCTCGGTCGGCCGTTCGAACAGGTCGAAAGCCAGCTCACCAAGAGCCATCAGGGCTCTGGCCTCGGGCTGGCGATTTCCAAATCGCTCGTCGAATTGCACGGCGGCCGCATGTGCATCCGCTCGACGCTCGGCAAGGGCACGCTGGTGGTGGTGCGGCTGCCGATGCATCCGCAATGCCAGCTGCCCAAGGAGGAAGCGGCGTAATTTTTCTCGCTTCACCCACCGCAGCGGGGGAGGAACGCCTACGGCGCATTGCCCAGGATCCGAACGAAGGTCGCGCGCACTTTCGCCTGCGTCTCGATCAGCGTCGCATCCAGCGCGGCGAAATCCGGCACGTCGGCGGCGCGCGCGAGAAGCAGCAGCAGCCCCGCCCCCGCGGTCTTGGCATCGAACGGCCCCGGCAAGCATAGCCGCAAGATCTGCGTCAGGTCCTGATAAAGCTGCACCGCCGGACGCAACACTTCCGCGTCCTCGACCGCCAACAGGTGCAGCGCCCAGGCCTTGTCGAGCACGCGCGCGGTCGAGGTGTCGAGAATATCCGGCCGCGCATGCGCGTGCACGAGCTGGAGATATTGCGCGATGAATTCGATGTCGACCAGCCCGCCGGCGGCGTATTTCAAATCCCAGCGCTCGCCGTCGCCTTTTTCCTTGGCGATGGCCGCGCGCATTTCCACCACGTCGCCGGCGATCAGCGCGGCGTCGCGCGGCCGCTGCAAAATATCGCGGATCACTTTCTCCACCCGCTCGCCGAAATCGGGCGAGGCCGAAATCACGCGCGCGCGCGTCAGCGCCATATGCTCCCAGGTCCAGGCTTCGCTTTCCTGATACCCGATGAAACCGCCGATTTGCGTCGCCAACGGCCCGGCCCGCCCGGACGGGCGCAGGCGCATGTCGACCTGGTAGAGCGCGCCGAAATTGGTCTGCGCGGTCAACGCATTGATCAGCCGTTGCGTCAGCCGGGCAAAATACTGCGCGCCGTATAGCGGTCGCTGGCCGTCCGATTCCGGATGCGTGTCGTCGAAGTCGTAAATGAGGATCAGGTCGAGATCGGAGCTTGCCGTCATCTCGCGCCCGCCCAGTTTGCCCATGGCGAGCACCGCGGTCCGTTCGGCGCGCATGTGCCCGTGCGTGGCGGCGAAATTGCCGGAGACGCCGCGATTGACGGCGCCGATCACTGCGTCGGCAAGCCGCGCGAAAGCCTCGCCCGCCTGCCGCGCGGTCACGGTGCCGGACAGGATGCGCACGCCGATCAGGAACATATATTCCAGCCCGAAGACGCGAATGCGTTCGAGCAGGTCCTCGTCGTAGCGCGATTGCGCGAGCGCTGCGCCGAGCCGCTTGCCGAGCTCCTCGTCGTCCGGCAAAGGTCCGAAGAAACTCGGATCGACCAGCGCGTCCATCGCCTGCGGATTGCGCGCCAGCACGTCGGCAAGGCGCGGCGCGATGCCGAGCACCAGTGCGGTGAGCGCGACTAGATCGGGATTTTGCCGCAGCAGCGATAATAGCCGCGTCGCGTTACGCAGATTGGCGAGGAAATGATCGAACCGCAGCAGCGCCGCGTTGGCGTTGTCGGTGCGTCCCAATTGCTCGAGCACCGCCGGCAGCAGCGCCTCGAGGTGGCCGCGCGCCGCCTCACCGCGCAGCGAGCGATGCCCGCCGGCAAGCCAGTGGCGCACGATGGTGGAAGCTTCCAGCGGCGATTTGAAGCCGAGTACGGCCAGCCGGTCCATGGTCTTGCGGTCGTCGGCGCCGGGCGGAAACGAGAGTTCCAGTTTGTCGGCTCCCGGCACCTTTTCGAACAGGCGGCCGTAGTGGCGCTGCACCTTGTCGAGATGACCGAGCAACACCTTGGCGAAGGCATCGCGGTCGCGAAAGCCGAGGAAGCGCGCGAAACGTTCGAGCCCGGCGCGCTCAGCCGGCAATGTCTGCGTCTGCTCGTCGTTGATCATCTGCAAGCGATGTTCGACCGTGCGCAGGAAGCAATACGCGGCCTTCATGTCGTCGCGCGCGGCCTCGCCGATCCACCGATCGGCGCAAAGCTTGTCGAGCGTGGTGAGGGTGTCGCGGTCGCGCAGATGCGGGCTGCGCCCCCCGGCAATCAATTGCTGGGTCTGCGCAAAAAATTCGATCTCGCGGATGCCGCCGCGACCGAGCTTGATGTTGTGGCCCTCGACCGCGATCTCGCCGTGGCCGCGATAGGCGTTGATTTGCCGCTTCATCGCGTGCACGTCGGCGACCGCGGCGAAGTCGAGATATTTGCGCCACACGAAGGGCGACAGTTCGGCGAGAATCTTTTCGCCTGCGTCGATATCCCCGGCGCAGGCGCGCGCCTTGATCAGCGCCGCGCGCTCCCAGTTCTGTCCGGCGCTCTCGTAATAGGACAGCGCCGCCGCGGTCGAGATCGCGATGGCGGTCGAGGCCGGGTCGGGGCGCAGCCGCAAATCGGTGCGGAACACGTAGCCGTCGGCGGTGCGCTCCTGCAGGAGCTTCACCAGTTTCTGCGTCACGCGCACGAACAGCGCGGCGGGCGCCGCATCCTCGGGCACCGCCGCCGGATCGTAGAAAACGATGAGGTCGATGTCGCTCGAATAGTTGAGCTCGTAGGCGCCCATCTTGCCCATGGCGAGGACGATGTAGCCCGATCCGCGCTGCGGTTGCGTGATGTCCTTCGGCCGCAGCCGCTTGCCGCGCGCGGCGTCCGCCAGCACGAAGCACACGGCGGCATCGACCGCGGTGTCGGCGAGATCGGTGAGGGCGTGCGCAGCCCGCATCACCGGCCACGCGCCGCCGATATCGGCGAGCGCGATCAGCAGGCTCGCCTCGGCCTTCATGGCGCGAAGCAGCCGCATCGCCTCGGCCTCGTCCGCGGTGCCGGCGACAGCGCGGCCGCTCTCAGACAGCAGCATTGCCAGATGCCGGTCCGGGTCGGCGCCAAACAGCCGCAGCAGGCGGCCGGCGTCGCGGCTCGCCAGCTCCCACAGATAGGGCGAATTCTCGGCGAGGCTTTGCAGCAGCGTGCCGACGACCGGGTGCGCGGCGAGCAGCGCCTTGAGCGACTTGGTCTGTGCTGCCGGCAGCCCATCCAGCCACTCGGACAGGCGCGCTTTGGCCGCCTTCGGCCCGGCCAGAATTGGCGCGGTGACGATACGCCCGGCCAATGTCGCCGAAGCCCGGGCGCCGGGGCTAGCCGCGGTGGTTTTGCGCGCAGCCTTCCTGCGGACGGGCTTTTTTCTGGCCGGCGGTGTCATCCCGCATTCTGTACCGGCCCTCCCCTCGGCAAGGCAATGACGCTCTTGAGCCCCGGCTCATTGTCGCCAAGGATCAATTCGCCGCCATGCAGCCGCGCCACCGCCGATGCGAGGCTCAGCCCGAGCCCCGAGCCCGGCTGCGAGCGGCTCTGCTCGAGCCGCACAAAGCGTTCGACCGCGCGGCCACGGTCAGCTTCCGGGATGCCGGGCCCGCTGTCGGCAACGGTGAGCAGGATGCGGTCGCCGTCGTTGAGCGCGCGCACCACGATTTCCGGCGTGGCGCCGTTTACGCCCTCGCGCGGCACGGTGTATTTGATCGCGTTGTCCACCAGATTGGCGAGCGCCTGGCTCACCAGTTCGCGGTTGCCATTGACCTTGGCGGGCGCGTCGGCCTCCACTTTCAGCGCGATGCCTTTTTCTTCGGCCAGCGGCTCGTAAAGCTCCCCGACGTCGTGGGCGATCTCGGCGGCGTCGAACTCGCTCATGTCGTCGCGGGCCTGCCCTGATTCTGCGCGCGCGATCATCAGCAGCGCGTTGAAAGTGCGGATCAGCCCGTCCGACTCCTCGATGGTCGCCTCCAGCGCCTCGCGATATTCCGCTTCGCTCTTGGCGGCACGCAGCGCCTCCTCGGAGCGGTTGCGCAGCCGCGTGAGCGGCGTCTTGAGATCGTGCGCGATATTGTCGGAGACTTCCTTGAGGCCATGCATGAGCGCCTCGATGCGCTCGAGCATGGCGTTGAGGTTCTCGGCCAGCCGGTCGAGTTCGTCGCCGGTGCCGGCGACCGGCAGCCGCTCGCCGAGGTCGCCGGCCATGATCGTGCTGGTGGTCTCGGTCATGGCGTCGACCCGGCGCAGCACGCGGCGGGTGACAAAGAGCCCGCCGCCGAGACCGAGGATGATGACCATGGCGACCGACCAGCGGCCGGCCGCGAGCACGATGTGATAAAGCCGCTCGCGCTCGTCGAGGTCGCGTCCGACCAGCAGGCGGAAGCCGCCGGGAAGCTGGAATACGCGCACCAGCGCGTGATGATCCGGATGCTCGGCGGTTTCCGCTTCGTCGATGCGGTGATAGACCGTCTCGGTCCAACCCGGCTTGTCGAGTATGCCGGGCGCGAGCGCGGTGACGTTGCCGGCGAGCGCCTCGCCGGCAAACGTCGTGACCAGATAAAGGCTGGAGCCCGGTCGTCGCGCCCGCGCATCGATCACGATCACCAGCCGGCGGATGCCGCCGAGCCTATACTGCTCGGACAGCCCGTTGATCTCGGCGTTGACGGTATCGGTGATCTGCTCGGTGATGAGGCGGCGGGTGTTGAGCGCGAAATAGGCGAGCAATGCCGCCGCGAACAGCGCAAACACGGTCAAATAGACCAGCGTCAGCTTGAACGTGGTGGTGCGAAAGAGTTTACCGAGCGCCGTCACGTATCATGTATCCCGCGCCGCGGACCGTATGCAGAAGCGGCTGGGAGAAACCTTTATCGATTTTCGAGCGCAAGCGCGAGATGTGCACATCGATCACATTGGTTTGCGGGTCAAAATGGTAGTCCCACACGTTTTCCAGGAGCATGGTGCGGGTAACCACCTGCCCGGCGTGCTGCATCAGGTATTCCAGCAGGCGGAATTCGCGCGGTTGCAGCAGGATCTTGTCCTCGCCGCGGCGGACTTCGCGCGACAGCCGGTCGAGTTCAAGATCGCCGACCCGCAACAGGTTTTCCTCGGGACGCCCGCCACGCCGGCGCGCCAGCACCTCGATACGCGCCAATAATTCGGTGAACGAATAGGGTTTGGGCAGGTAGTCGTCGCCGCCCGCCCGCAGGCCCTTGACCCGGTCGTCGACTTGGCCGAGCGCCGACAAGATCAGCGCCGGGGTCTCGATGCCCTTGTTGCGCAGGGTGCCGATCAGCGACAGCCCGTCGCGCTTGGGCAGCATACGATCGACGATCAGCACGTCGTATTGCCCGTCGAGCGCCATGGCGAGACCATCCTCGCCGTCGCCGGCAGCGTCGGCCACGTGCCCGACCTCGCGGAACGCCTTGACCAGATAGTCGGCAGCGTCGCGGTCGTCCTCGATGACCAGAAGGCGCATGGTGACCCGATCCGGTTGCGCCTCGGCCGTTCGGCCGAGCGCGCGAGCCCCTTGAATATCCGCATAAGTGGGCATCGGACACACCAAATCCAGTGAATTCGAGGCAGGTTACGCCCCGCCCCAGCCGTCCCCTTCAAATCCGCCATTAAAGGCGCCGCGGCGCGGCACGTTCCGCCCCCGGACGTACGCGAGGGGGTGGCGGATTTGGCCCGCCACCCCCTCAACGACCCCACCCCAGCGGGGGCGACGGATGCCAGGGTTGGAGTTCGTGTGGAAAGCCGCCGGACCTTCCGGCCCGGCTGCCTTCCGGATTATGCCGGGACGGGCACGAGGCCCGTCCCGTTGAGGTGTCCTGCCGGCGGGGGCGACGGATGCCGGCAGCACGCCCCTAACTGTTTCAGCCGCGACCGACCGGCAGGGCGACAAAGCGGGTGTTGTCACCCGATTTGACCCGCAACAGCACGGTGCGCTTGCCGTCGGTGCGTGCGCTGGCGATCACCTTGCGGACGTCTTCCGGCGTCGAAACGGATTTCCCGGCGACTTCCAGGATGACATCGCCGGTGGAGAAGCCGTGATCGGCGGCAACGCCCGAGGAGTCGACGCCGGTGACCGCAACGCCTTGGCTGCCGGCGCCGGCGACACGGGTTGCCGGGGCGAGCGTGAGGCCGAGCTTGGCGAGATCGACGGTGCCGCTGTCATTGTCCTCGGAGCCGGCGCGCGCCTCCTTCGTGTTCGGCATTTCGCCGAGCGTCAGGCTGACGGTCTTTTCCGAACCCTTGTGCAGGACGGCGAGCTTGACCGTCGTCTTCGGCGCCAGCGCACCGATTTTCCGCGCGAGATCGCGCGCGTCCTTGACCGGGTTGCCGTCGACCGCGGTGATGACGTCGCCGGCTTCGATTCCGGCCTTCATCGCCGGGCTGTCCTTCTGCGGCTCAGCGACCAGCGCGCCTTCCGCTTTCTTGAGGCCGAGGCCGTCGGCGATATCCTGCGTCACCGGCTGAATCTGCACGCCGATCCAGCCGCGCGTGACCGAGCCGTGGTCCTTGAGCTGGGCGATCACACTCTTGACGGTGTCGGCGGGGATGTCGAAGGCGATACCGACCGAGCCGCCGGAGGGCGAAAAGATCGCGGTGTTGACGCCGATGACGTTGCCTTCGGTGTCAAAGCTCGGGCCGCCGGAATTGCCCTTGTTCACCGGCGCGTCGATCTGGATGAAGTCGTCATAGGCGCTGGCGCCGATGTCGCGGCCGCGGGCCGAGACGATGCCGGCCGTGACCGTGCCGCCGAGGCCGAACGGATTGCCGACCGCGATCACCCAATCGCCGATGCGCGGCGGCTTGTCGGAGAGCTTCACATAGGGGAACGGGCCGTCCTCGACCTTGATCAATGCGAGGTCGGTGCGCGGATCGGTGCCGATCACCTTGGCCTTGTGGGTTTTGCCGTCGTCGGTCGTGACCGTGACGTTCTCGGCCTTCTCGACCACGTGATTATTGGTCACCGCATAGCCGTCGGCGGAGATGAAGAAGCCGGAACCCTGGCCGGTGATGATATTGTGGCCGTGCGGCATGGCGCGCGGATTGTCCGGCATGTCGGGCATGCCGAAGCGGCGGAAGAATTCGCGCAGGCCCGGCGGAATTTCATTGCTGCCCAGGCCATTAGTCTGCGGTCCGCCGTCGACTTTGACGCGCACCGAAATCACCGCGGGTTTGACCTTCTCGACGATGTCGGCGAACCCAATCGGGGCCTGCAGCTTGTGGGCCTGCTCGCTCAGGTTCTGCGCCAGTGCCGCCGGGTAGCCATTCGAGAAGTTGAGGCTGGGGCCGACGACGAGTGCGGCAGCGCCAAGACCCAGTACCGTGGTGGCGAGCAATACGGCGCGGCGCGCAGAAAGCGTGCGCGACTTCTTGGGCGGGACGGAATTCTTAGGGCGGGAATTCTTGGGGGGAGTGAGAGCGGGGGGCACGCTCGGGGTCATCACGAAATCTCCATCTCAATTCGGGGGCGCTTGGGCGCCGTGTCAGAACCGAAGATGGGCCGTGGCGCCTTACAGTGTCCTGTCGGGCGGATTAAACTTTTGTAAGGTGGCAAAGAATTTAGTTATTGAAAATCAATAGATTACACAAAGCTCAGTCGGCCCTTGGCTCGACCAAAGTCGCAATCCGCCGCTGCTCGGCGGCCGAGAGCGCCGGCGCCTGCAAATCCGCGTTTTTCCGGCGGCGCGCCGTCAACAGGAGCGCGATCAGGCCGCCGATCAGCGCCAACGGCGGCAGCCCCCATAACAGCAATGTCTGCGGTTCGAAGCGCGGCTTGAGCAGCACGAATTCTCCATAGCGCGCCACGAGGAAGTCGAGCACCTCTTTGTCGCTGTCGCCTTTTTGCAGCCGCTCGCGCACCAGCAGGCGCAGGTCGCGGGCGAGCGGGGCGGCGGAATCGTCGATCGACTGGTTCTGGCAGACCATGCAGCGCAGCTCGCTGGAAATTTCCCGCGCGCGCGCTTCCAGCAGCGGGTCTTTCAGGATCTCGTCCGGCTCCACGGCGAAGGCCGGAACGGCGAGCGCGGCGAACAGAACGATCAGGGCCAACCGGCGCATGGCGCTTCACTCCGCCGGCTGTAGCGCTGATTTTGCCGCGGGCTTCGGCGCGCCGACGCGCAGCCGCCGGTCGGACAGCGACAAAGCGCCGCCCACCATCATCACCACGGCGCCGAGCCAGATCAGCAGCACCAACGGCTTGTAATAGAGCCGGATGACGATCGAACCGTCCGCGTTGAGATCGCCCAGCGATAGATAGAGCTGTCCGGCGCCGCGCGCCATCAGTGCGGCCTCATTGGTCGACATCGCGCGCGCGGCAAAGCTGCGCTTGGACGGCTGCATCACGCCGACGACCACGCCGCCTTCGCGCACCGTGAATTTCGCCAGCTGCTCGGTATAATTCGGTCCCGGCCGCTGCACGAGCCCGTCGAAGCTCAAATCGTAGCCGGATATCGAGACGGTCTGCGCCGGCTTGAGCGCAACGATACGCTCGGCGCCCCAGGCGGCGGCGCCGACGATGCCGAGCAGCGTCGTTGCGATGCCGAAATGCGCGACCGCCGTGCCCCACGCCGAGCGCGGCAGACCAAGCGCGCGATTGACCACGACCGCTAGCGGTAGTCGGAAAAGCCCGGTGCGTTCGGCGAGATCGACCACGGCGCCGGCCATAACGAAAAAAGCCAGTCCCACGCCGAACGGCGCCAGCAGCGAACCGCGCCCCTCCGCGGCGAAGGCAATCGCGACCGCGGCGATGCCGGCGGCAAAGGCCGCCATCAGCCGCTGCGACACGCCGAGCAGGTCGCCGCGCTTCCACGCCAGCAGCGGACCGAACGGCATGGCGCACATCAGCATCAGGAACAGCGGCCCGAAAGTGAGATTGAAGAACGGCCCGCCGACGCTGATCTTGGCGCCGGTGACCGCCTCCAGCGCCAGCGGATAAAGCGTGCCGACCAGCACCGTCAGGCAGCAGGTGGTGAGGAACAGATTGTTGAACACCAGCGCCCCCTCGCGCGAGATCGGCGCGAACAGGCCGCCTTGCTTGAGCACGGAAGCGCGCCAGGCGAACAGCGCAAGGCTGCCGCCGATGAACAGCACCAGAATGGCGAGGATGAACACGCCACGGCGGGGATCGTTGGCGAAGGAATGCACCGACGTGAGCACGCCGGAGCGCACGAGGAAAGTGCCGATCAGCGACAGCGAGAAGGTGAGGATGGCGAGCAGGATGGTCCAGATTTTCAGCGCGTTGCGCTTTTCCATCACCACCGCGGAATGCAGCAGGGCGGTGCCGGCAAGCCATGGCATCAGCGAGGCATTTTCCACCGGATCCCAGAACCAGAAGCCGCCCCAGCCGAGCGTGTAATAGGCCCAGTACGAGCCGCCCGCGATTCCGAGCGTCAGGCACATCCAGGCCATCAGCGTCCACGGCCGCACCCAGCGCGCCCAGGCGGCATCGATGCGGCCCTCGATGAGCGCCGCGATCGCGAAGGAGAAGGCCATCGAGAAGCCGACATAGCCGAGATAAAGCAGCGGCGGATGCACGGCGAGGCCGGGATCCTGAAGGATCGGGTTGAGCGATTGGCCCTCGATCGGCGGCTGCGCCAGGCGCAGGAAGGGGTTCGAGGTGAGCAATATGAAAAGATAGAAGGCGACCGCGATCCACGCCTGCACCGCAAGCGCGTTGGCCTTCAGGCTAGCCGGCAGGTTGCCGCCGAACAGCGCCACCAGCGCGCCGAACAGCGACAGGATGAGCACCCACAGCAGCATGGAGCCTTCGTGGTTGCCCCAGATGCTTGTGAATTTGTAGATCAGCGGCATCTGCGAATGCGAGTTCTCGACCACCGTCACCAGCGAAAAGTCCGAGGTGACGAAGCAGGCCCCGAGCGCGCCGAACGAGATGATGACGAAAACGAACTGCATCAACGCGGTCGAAGAGGCGAGCCGCATCAGCGCGGCATCGTTGGCGCGCGCGCCGATCACCGGCACGACCGACTGGAACAGGCCGAGCGCCAGCGCCAGCACGAGCGCGTAGTGGCCGAGTTCCGGTATCATCGCGTCCTGCCTCCCGGCGGCGCACCGCTGGTTTCCTCCCAGCGGCCGGATTTCTTCAGGGCGTCGACCACCTCGCGCGGCATGTAGCGTTCATCATGCTTGGCAAGCACGGTATCCGCAACGAGGATTCCGCCGGTCTCGAGCCTGCCCTCCGCGACCACGCCCTGCCCTTCGCGGAACAGGTCGGGCACGACGCCCTGGTAGCGCACCGCGACGTCGTTCTTGCCGTCGGTGACTTCGAAGCGGATGCGCAGGTCGTCGCCGCGTTGCACGCTGCCGTCCTTGACCAACCCGCCGACACGGATGCGGCTGCCGGCCGCGATATGCTTTTCGATCACGTCGGTCGGCGAGTTGAAGAACACGATGGAACCGCTCAGGGCATTGAGCACCAGCGCAACGGCAATCGCCAGCACGCCGAGGCTGCCGCCGATCAGGACCAGGCGCCGTTGTTTACGGGTCATCGCGCTTCATACAGCAAGCGGCACTGTGGCGGAATTGGGCTGGATCAAGCACCCGCGGCAAAGGCGCAATTTGCCCCGTCTATGCGGCGATATTCGCCGGCCGGGGCGCTCAGCCGACCGCCGACCAGCTGCCGTCGGGATTCTGGCAGGCGGTGCGGCGCGCGGTCTGCGGCCGGTCGTTGATATAGATGGTGTGGGTAAAGGCGCGACAGTTGCGGCCGGCCTGCTGGTAGGCCGGGCCCGGCACCACGGTGCCGTGTCGGCCGGATTCGGGATTTTGCCAGGAGCGCGGGGCGCCGGCCGGCGCGCGATCGAGGGCATCCAGTTGCGCGGCATAAGCGCGCTGCTTGTCTTCGTCGTCGAGCGCGGAGTCGATGCGGTTGCCGATCAGACCGCCCAGCAAGGCGCTGATGACCGCGGTGGGAGACCGTTTTGCGGTTCCCTCGGCGGCCGCGGAACTCGCCATCGATGCATTGGCGCCCGAGCCGATCAGGGAGCCGGTTCCATTCTTGTCGGGCACGGCCTCTTCGGCACAAGCGGCGAGCATGAAGCCGATAATGGCGACGCTGGTGAACCTGGCCACAGACATGGTCGCCCCCGGAAAACCGTCACGATGAAAATCCAGCCTCGCCATAATCCAGACGGCCATTGAGCTATCGACAAGGCGGAAATCTGGCAAAAGTCCGGCATCGGGAAAAATGTGAACGGGCCCCCTTTCGTCACCCCGCCGGCAATAGCAGCTCCGCGCGCAGGCCCCCGAGCGGCGCGGTGCCGAGCTTGAGTTCGCCGCCGTAAAGCCCGGCAAGCTCGACCACGATCGAGAGCCCCAGACCCGAGCCCGGCTTGCTTTCGTCCAGCCGGCTGCCGCGTTGCGCGACCTGCTCGCGCTCGGAGGGCGACAGCCCGCGCCCATCGTCGTCGACCACGACGTGCACGACCTGCCCCGCGCTCGCCGGATCGGGACGCTCGCTCAGCACTTCGATCGCCACCCGCGAGGACGCCCATTTGCAGGCATTATCCACCAGATTGCCGATCATCTCCTCGAGATCCGGCCGCTCGCCGCGGAAGCGCGCCTTGGCGTCGGCGTGCACCTCGATGGCGATACCACGTTCGCGATGGATCTTTTCCATGGTGCGGGCGAGCGCCGTCACCACCGGCGTCACATCGGTGACCGAGCCGACCACGGTAAGGCGCGCCGCCAGCCGCGCGCGTTCGAGATGGCGCGCCACCTGGTCGCGCATGATATCGGCCTGTTCCAGCACCTTGTTGGCGAAGGGGTCGCGCCCGTGCGCCGCCGCCTCGTTCACCATCACCGACAGCGGCGTTTTCAGCGCATGCGCGAGATTGCCGACATGGGTGCGCGCGCGCTCGACGATTTCCTTGTTGGCCTCGATCAGCGCATTGGTCTCGCGCGCAAGCGGCGCGATCTCCTCGGGAAACTGCCCGGCAAGCCGTTCCGCGGTTCCGGAGCGGATGGCGGCGAGGCTGTCGGTGATGCGCTTGAGCGGCGCCAGGCCGAAGCGCACCTGAAACATGGTGGTGAGCAGCAGCACCACGGCAAGGATCGAAAAGGTGAGGATCAGCGCCTGGTCGAACGAGCGCGTTTCCTCGTTGATCTCAGCGGCGTCGCCGGCAACCGCGACGAGATAGTGCCCTTCGTCGCCGAGATCGATGTTGCGCTCGACCAGGCGCAGCCGCTGGTCCTCCGGTCCAGCCACATAGCCCTCGCGCGAGCCGTCGGGCCCGGCGGGAACGCCGCGATCCTGCAAATGCGGCAGGCCCGCGTCCCACAGCGAGCGCGACGCGCGCACGTCGTGCTTGTCGGGGTCGAGCCGCGTCACCTGCCAGTACCAGCCCGACAGCGGCAGCTCGAACAGCGGCTCGCCGAGCGACTGCGGAAACTTGTCGCCCGCCTCTTCCGGCGAGGCGACGTCGGCGACCAGCGTGCGCAGATAGACGCCGAGCCGCCGGTCGAAGGCCCGCTCCACCGCCTGCCGATAGATCGAGGCAAGCACGATGCCGGTAATCACCAGGATCACCACCGCCCAGGCGGAGGCCGAGACGAACAGGCGCAGCGCGAGGGAGTTAGCGCGCATCCGCAATCATGCGCCGGGTGCGTCGAGCAGATAGCCGAGCCCGCGCACGGTCTGGATGATGTCGACGCCGAGTTTCTTGCGGATGCGGCCGACGAACACCTCGATGGTGTTGCTGTCGCGGTCGAAGTCCTGGTCGTAGAGGTGCTCGACCAACTCGGTGCGCGAGACCACGCGCCCGGCGTGATGCATCAGATAGGCCAGCAGCCGGTATTCGTGGCTGGTGAGCTTGACGGGATTGCCGTCGACCGCCACGCGTCCGGTGCGCGAGTCGAGCCGCACCGGCCCGCAGACGAATTCGCTCTTGGCGTGGCCGACCGAGCGGCGCAGCAGCGCGCGCACGCGGGCGAGCACCTCCTCGAGATGGAAGGGCTTGGCCACATAGTCGTCGGCGCCGGCATCGAAGCCCTGCACCTTGTCGCTCCAGCGGTCGCGCGCGGTCAGCATCAGCACCGGCATGGCGCGTCCGTTGCGCCGCCAGGCTTCCAGCACCGATATGCCGTCCATTTTGGGCAGCCCGATGTCGAGGATGACGGCGTCGTAGGGTTCCGAGTCGCCGAGAAAATGGCCTTCCTCGCCGTCGAAAGCGCGGTCGACGACATAACCGGCATCGGTCAGCGCGGTTGCGAGCTGGCGGTTGAGGTCGGGGTCGTCCTCGACGACGAGCAGGCGCAAAGGCTTGAATCTCCGCTGGACCTAGCGGCCGTTGATAAACTCGCCGTTTGCGGCGTCAACGGTCGCATTGGTCACTTTGCCACTGCGCGCGAGCAGAGTCAGCACATAGACGAGCCCGCCGCCATGCCGGCAGAGCCGGGCGCGCACCAGTTCGGCGCGGCGGCCATGCGCATGCAAGCTTTTGATGGCCTGTGCCAGCGGGATCGCCCGGTGGTCGGCGACTTCCGCGCGCTGTTCGGCCTTGCTCAGGCAGGCGCTATGCGGCGCATCGGCGGCCGCGGCCGGCGCCGTCAGCAGGCCGGCAAACAGGACAATAATGAGCCATCGGGAAACCGGCATGGCAGGGGTTTAAGCGCGCGCCGGTGAACGCTGGCTGAACGCGGGGAGCCTGCGCGGCAGGGTCGCAAACAGCGCGTAATCGTGATTGGGGCCGACCCAGGATTACATGGTAAACAGTTGCGGGGGCGTCGGTAGCAATTGGGGAAAATCATGCTGAGGCCAATGCTCTTGGCGCTCGCCCTCGGCCTGCTGGCCGCAACAATTCCAAATCATGCGCAAAGCAAGACGTCGTCGTGCAACGAATGGTGCAGCCAAAACAAGTGTCCGCCCGGCGGCATCGGCGTCAATCGCTGCATGACGAGATGCGTCAACGCCTGCAAGCAAAAGCATCCGAAAGGCTGACAACGCGGACTTGCGGCCGAATTAGCTTTCGAATCCCTCAAACGTCGCGAAAGCGCCGAGCGGCTCGCGCGGCGCACGCCATTGATTGATCGGCGCGGCCTCGTCGGCATAGCCGATGGCCATGCCCGAATAGATCATCAAGTGGTCGGGAAGCGCGAGGAACTCGCGCACCGTGCGATGGAACGACACCCAGGCCTGCTGCGGGCACGTGTGCAGACCGTGACCGCGCGCGAGCAGCGCGACCGTCTGCAAATAGCCGCCAATGTCGGCCCATTGCGCCGGTCCATGCGCCTTCTCGCGGGCAAAGAACAACGCCGCCGGCGCGCCGAAGAAATCATAGTTGCGCGCATATTGCCGGTAACGGGCCGGCTTGTCTTCGCGCGGAACGTGGATGGATTGATAGAGCAGCTCGCCGACCCTGAAGCGCCGCGTTTTGTAGGGCTCGCCCAGCGGCTCGGGATAGATCGTGTAATCGGTGCCCTCGCCTTTCGGCAGCTCGCTCGCCATCCGCGGCGCCATGCGCGTTTTCAACTCGGCGATGCGCTTGCCGGCGACGGCGTAGACCCGCCAGGGCTGCATGTTGCCCGCCGACGGCGCGCGCGCCGCGCGTTCAAGAATGTCGCGTACGGTTTTTTCCGGGATGGGCGTCGGCAGGAAAGCGCGACAGGAATAACGGGTGGCGACGGCGTCGAAGATGTCCATGGAAAGCTCCGCAGGATTGGCGGAGAGTGTGGCCGGCGGGCGGATCAAAGCCAAGCATCGGCCACCTCACTTCCTGGCCAGAATCCGCGCCACCTTCTCGAGACTGCGGCCGCCAAAATAGGCGGTAAGCACGATCATCGCCCATTGCGCGACGTCGCCGTTGAGCGCGGGCGTCGAGCCCCAGCCGAGCACGCGGTCCCACACCACCACCTTCCACACGTAGATGATGAAAGCGAAGGCAAACAGCGGCCGCGGCAGCGCCGTGTACCAGCGCCCCTGCTCGGCGATGACCAGTTGCGTTGCCAGTTCCCGCTCGCGCGTCTCGACGGCAAGCTCGCGCGCGGCGAGATCGGCCGCGACCTTCTCCGAGGTATTCTCCGAGGACAGCTTGGCGCGGTAGGCGTCGACCGCGGCCCTGGCAAACGGCCCGCCCAGCAGATTGCCGAGCCAGCCAAGGACGGTGGCAAGCATCATTCAGCCTTTCCGGCCGTGCGGCGACGCGCGAGTTCGGTGATGAGGCCGATGGCGATCACGTAATACGGAATGTATTTCGGTTGCAGGATGGTCTGGATGGCGCCGCTCACATTCGGATCGCCGGCAAGGCTCTGCCCGCTCGCCAGCAGCAGGCCGGCGAATGCGACCAGCCGCGCCCACAGGATGGTGACCGAATGCCGGAACGCGGCCTTGATCTTTTCCCCCATGACGTTAGGCGCCCGGCTTGGGTGCCGCGTTGGCGGCAGCCGTCACCGCCGCGACCGCCGGCGCCTGTACGCCCGCCGCGATGCCTTGCAGCGCGTTGCCGAGGCCGTCGATCTTGGCGTTGAGCGCCGCGACGTCGCCGGAAGGAAGCGTGGTCGCGCGCGTCACCGCCGAGCTTGCGGCGGCCGCGACCGTGTGAATATGCGCGCAGAGCCAATAGCCGAGCGCGGCGCCGGCAACGGCGCCGGTCAAAAGAAAAGTCAAAGCGAGTTCCATGTTGCTCTCCTCATGTGATGCTGAAGCCGTCAAGCCGGCTTGTCCTGTTGCCGCAGCGCCCGCCAGCGCCAAAGCGCGTAAGCGACGATCGCGGCGGCGATCGAGGCGACGGCGATGGCCGCGACCATGCCGGCACTGGCGCCCGATTGATGCGCTTGGCGGGCGGCGGCCGCACCCGCGGCGATGACCGCGCCGGCCGAGCCGTGTTGCACCACCCTCGGCACAGGCACCTCGCCTTTGCCGGCGCTGGTCGTCGCAGGCGGCGGCGCGAGCGCCGCGCCCGCGGCAAGCTGCAGCGAAAACGCTTTCACCTCGGCGACGCGCGCGCTCCATCCTTTGCCGAACACGCCCCAGGTCTTCAGCGATTGCAAAAAGCGCAGGCGTTCGTCGCAGATCGTCACGATCACCTTTCCGGTGTCGCGCCTGGCGAGCGCCGCCAGCACGTCGTCGCCAGTGCGCCAATCGTCGTCGCGCAGGCCGAGCACGCGGTGCAGGACGCGGCCGCTGCGGCCGATGCCGGAATTCACGCCGTAATCGAACACCGCATTATCGACGCCAGCCGGCAATACGTCGCAGCGCTGCGCCGCCCAGTATTTGTCGCGATAGATCGCCTTCGCCTCCTCGACCGTCATCGCCCGCACATCGGCGGCCGAGGCGCCCGGCTTCACGTATTTGCGGTAGTCGGCGATGGTGATGCCGAAATTGGTCGGCCCGCCCGGATCGGCCGGATGATTGGTGTAGCCGCCCTCGTGCGCCAGCAGGCGCGCGAGCGCGGCGTCGTAGGACGACGCGGCCATGGATTCGTTCCGTGCGTTTAGCGATTGAATGGCGCGGCCGGCGCGGAAGGCGTCGAAGACTGTGCCAGCCGCAACCGCGCGACGTTCATGCTGCGGCGAACCGCTCAGTTGTAAATGCCGGTGCCGTCGTTCGTGCCCGCGGTGTCGCCGGGGAAATAGCTGGCGCCGCCGCCGCTGGTGTCGATAAGGCTCAGCGTGGCAACCGCGTAGCGTTTGCTGCTGCTGCCAGTCGAGCCGCTGAAGGTGCAGCCGGAAGAAACGAGCATCCCCATGCGACCGGCGGAGGCAAAGCCGGACGAGAAAACCGGCGAGCCGCTCAGAGTGATGGTCTTGCTGTTGCAGGTGATATTGCCCTGCGTCGCGGGGGCAAAGTGCGAGGCCGCATTGCCGGAAATCGTATAGTTGGAAGAAACGAATATGGCGCCGTTGCGGATCGTAGCCAGGTGCGACCCGGTCCCCGTAGCGCCAAAGTTCATGTTTCCAACGATGTTGATCCTTGCGCCATCGCTTGCTTGCAGCGCCGCGGCATTCGTCGTCGTTATGTTGAACCCCGCTATGAGCAGCTTGGGCGAGGACGAAATATTGCTGGTCGAAACGGGCGAGCCCACCGCGACCGCCACGCCGGACGTCGGGGCGAGGATGCAATTCGTCGGCGTCGTCGTGTTGCCTTGCAGCAGCACATTGCCGCCGCCGGTCCAAGGGTCAGAAACGACAATATTGCCTGTGTAGGTTCCGTCTAGCACCTGGATCGTGACGGTGTAACCGGCGAGATCGAGCGTCGAGGCAATCACGTTGATTGCATGTTGCACGGTCACGAACGCGCCGCCCGAACTATTGGCGAGGCCGTTGTTGGCATCGCTGCCATCGGTGCGAACATAATAGGTGCGGTTGGCCGCAAGCATTTCGCGCGGCCCGCCGGAAGCCGGAAACGACACCTTGCCGGTCGCCGCGGCGATTTTCAGTCCTTCGACCCAGGTCGAGCCGTCGGGCGAAACCTTGAAATGGAAATCGTCGTCGCCGATGAGCCCGATTTCGGCGCGGCCGGAATAATTGTCCTGGAACAGGAACGAGGCGGTGTTGCCCGCGGCCGATTTGCTCAGCTTGTAACGCAGGTCGCCGCTGCCGCCCTCAGCCACGCTCTTGGCCGCGAACAGCGTATTGTTGAGCTTGGCGCTCAGGGGATTGGTCGAGTCCGCCGTGGTGCCGACGCCGAGCAGCGGCAGGTTCTGAAGCGATATCGACGATATGAAATCGCTCCAGGCCGTGCCGTTCCAGATCAGCAAGGCGCCCTCATCGACGACAAAGGCGCACCAGCCGGTCTGCGGCGCGCTGAATTGCCAGGCGCCGTCCTGCCAGGCGGCGACGGCGTTGTCGTGGCCGGCCCAGGCGCCGGTGCCGGCGCTCTTGACGATCCAGCGCTGGCCTTCCGAAGGCGAGCCCGGCGGCGCCGAGAGATCGCGGTCGAGCACGGCAAGCTGCACCAGCGTGTCGAGGATGCGCAGCGCGTCGTTGTGGGTGACGTGCTTCTGCGCCTGGCTGCCTTCGATGCAAGGCAGGCCGAGATTGACGGTGTCGGTCATGATGTCCGTTGCTTACGGGGTGAGCGTGGCGGCGGCGGCGAACCCCGCCCCGACGGTTGCGGAAAGCTGCGTGACGCGCACGCTTAACGATGTCTGGGCCGCGCCAAAATCGGCAAGCTCGTCGGCCGCGGCGTAGAGCGCTTCCGGCGCATCGGCGGCAAGCGTGCGCACCACCTCGCCGCCGGAGAGGATATCGACGGTGTACTGCTCGCTGTCCTCGCCGAGCGGCACCTCGCCCACCCAGCTGTCGCCGTCGATGCGTGTGCGGCGGATCCAGGTGAACGACACGCCGTCATCGCCGCGCGCCGCCTTCACATGCACCGGCGAAAGCGGCCTGAGCGCGGTCGCCTGCGGCGTCGCTTCGAGCGCGAGCGCGGTCGCGTCGCCGTAATCGCGGCTGGCGGCGACCACACGCAGTTGCAAAGTCCGCTCCAGCGCATCGAGCCCGCTGGCGATGGCAGCCACGTTGCGGTCAAGCAAGACGAACGGCGAGTGCGCCGGCAAGGGATCGCCCATCGCCCATTCGCTGCCGGCCTGGCCGCGCAGCAGGCGCGACAGGCTGTAGGTCCGCTCGCCGACCAGTTCGGCACTGGCGAACTGAATCACCTCCCAGGCGCCGTCGGCGCGCTGCACCGCCGCCGCATTGCCGCCCGAGAACACCGCGTCGTCGGACAGCGATGAAAGCGCGCCCCCGTAAAGCGCGACGCGGAAGCTCGCACCATGCCACCGCGCGGTCGGCCCGGCCGGCAGATCGTCGAGCGTCTCGCCGATCACGGCCGGCGCGAATACGAACGCGTTGCGCTGGAAACTTTCGCCGTCGCTCGATGCCCACACCGCCACGGTCCCCGGCCAGGGATCGGCGAACACGGCAAGCCGCGCCAGCACCGGCGGCGGCTGCGAGGTCAGCGTCGGCAGATCGAGCACCTGCGCATGCACAGGTCCGATCGCCGCCGGCGCTGCCGCCGCGCGCCGGCGCGGCGGTTCGAGCGCCAGGTTGAAAACGTCCGGGTCGATCGACAGCGCGCGCACGGCACGGCTTTCGGTGTCGCTCAGCTCATCGATTTCGACGAGCCGCCGCCGCCCGTTGACGGTGAGCCCCACCACGTCATTGAGGGAAAGCGACAGCCGGCTCGGCGGCAGCGCGAATTCGGCGGTTTCGCGGCCGGCCCACAGATCCTGTAGCCAGATCTCCGCGCGCCGTTCGGCCTCGCTGTCTTCGGTCACAACCGCGAGGTCGGCGTGCGCAGTGCGCGTCGAACCGCCGACGAGGCGGCGCGACGATGCGGTCCCCGCCTGGTAGTCGTCGCCGATATTGGTGAAGCCGATCGAAACTTCGCGCGGCAGATCGCTCTCCTGCGTGCGCGTCAACCGCGCCGGGGCCGCATCGTCCGGCAGCACCAGATCGTCCTCGCCGAATTCGGCGGCGGTCGCCCCGCCGCGCGGGCGGAAGCGCAGCACGCCGTCCTCCTCGGCCGCATCGAATGCATAGGCGAGCGCCAGCGGGTCGAGCATGGCGCGCGGGGCCATCGGGCGATCGACCACGTAGCCGGCGGGGCCGGCGCCGAGTTCGCTGGTGTCGGCGTCGGTCATGCCGCTGTCGGCGAGCACGGCGGCGACCAGCGCATCGAGCGGCGTTGCGCCGAGCCGGCCGGTCAGCCAGTGCCCGGTCTCCCAGTTGGACGCGTCGGCCCACACATCGCTCGAGGCGGGGAACGCCGGAAAAGGCCGCGCATCCCAGGTCCACAGGTGGATGGCGTCGGGCGCAAACATGCGCCCGCCATAGACCGTCGACACGGGGTTGAGCGTGCCGTCGCCGAAAGCCGGATCGAGCGCTCCCAGCACCGCCTGCAAATGGCGGCGCTGCATCAGGTCGTCGCGGCTGCCGTTGGAAAAATACGGCAGCCCGGATTCCGACGACTTCGCATCGGGGAACGAACTCGGCTGGTTGGCGCCCTTGTCCACCGCCGGGCAGCCGATTTCGCTGAGCCAGATCGGCTTCGACTGCGGCACCCAGGCGGTCGGGTCCGTCAACTCGGCGCCGCCGACGCGCTCGTAATGCGGCTGCGCCCAGAAATTCCACAGGTCCTTCTGCCGGAATATCCACGGCTTGCCGAGCCCGTCGGTGATCGGCGTACGGGTCTGCGCCGCGCGCGCGTCGGCATCGGCGTAATACCAGTCATAGGCTTCCCCGCGCGTCAGATTCCCGGCGAGATAATCGAGCCGGTACGGGCTGTCGGCGAGCGCGCGATCGAGCGCGCCCAAGTCGTCGCGCCAGTCGGCGAGCGGGGCGTAGTAATCGATGCCGACGGCGTCGATTGCCGATGAGGCCCACAAGGCGTCGAGCGGAAAGCGCACTTCCGCGGCATCGCTGTCGACGACATGCGCGCCGTATTCGGTCCAGTTGGCGCCATAGGTCACGACGGTGCCGCTGCCGAGCAGCGCCTTCACATCGGCGGCGAGCGTGGCGAGCGCCGCGACTGCCGGGTAAACGCCCGAGGCCGAACGCACGCGCGTGAGCGCTTCCAGCTCCGAGCCGATCAGGAAGGCATCGACGCCGCCGGCATCCGCCGCGAGCCCTGCGTAATGCAGCACCATGTTGCGGTAGTTCCAGTCATCGCTGCCGCCGCTGAAGAACGCATTGACCTGGTCCGCCGCCGCCGACGTGCCGTCGGGCGAACCCGCCTGTCCGGGCGCCGGATCGCAGGTGATGCGGCCGCGCCAGGGATAGGCCGGCTGCGGTGCGGCGCCGGTCCACGGATTGGCGAGCGCGTTGCCGGCCGCAATGTCCATCATCATGAACGGGTGCAGCGTCACCTTCAGCCCGCGCGCCTTGAGCTCGGCGATGAGGTCGCGCACGCTTTGATCGGACGGCGTGCCGCCATAGGCCGGGCGGCCGTCGACGGTCGACACCGCATACGCGTCGGCGCGGGCAACACCGGCGACCGACCAGGTGGCGCCGTAGGTTTCCTTTTCGGCGTTGTCGACGCCCGGCACGATACGGCACGCGCCGGCGCGCAGATCGGTGCCGAACCAGGCGACCGCGACCGCGACACGCTCGACATTTGGCGCCTCGGCCTGCAAATCGTCGAGCGACGCGATCACGTCGGAGGCGGCATAGGTCACGTGCCGGTTTTCCGCGGCCGACTGGCCTGGCCCGAGCGTCTGCGTCACCGTGCCGGTGGCATAGCCGAACTCGGTGGTGCCCGGGATCAGCGTCACCGCGCGGATCATCTTTTCAAGCTGGCCGATCGGCCGCACCAGCTCGAACGACAGTTGCGGGATGCGGTTGCCGAAATTTTCCAGCGGCAGCCGCTCGAACACGACGTAAGCGAGCCCGCGATAGGCCGGCGCGACGCCGTCCTTGGCCACGATCAGCGGATCGGGCGCCTGTGTCTCGTCGCCGGTGTAAATGCGCACGGTCAGGCCGGTGAGGTCGAGCGGCTTGCCGTCGGCCCATACCCGCATCACCGCGCCGATCGGCCCGTCGCACAGGCCGACCGCGAAATTGGCAAAATAGGAATAGGTGGTCGTGGTGGTGGCGCCGGCGCTGCCGCCCATGCCCTTGCCGCCGCCTTCGCTGTCGGTCGCGACCACCTCGTCCAGATTGGTTGCCCAGATCACCTGGCCGGCAATGCGGGCGCGGCCGTAGATGCGCGGGAGGGCCGCGCCCTCGGTCGAGGCCATGACGGTCAGGTCGGAAAGCCGCGGGCCCTCGACCGCGCTGTTGCGGCGCGCGCCGAACAGCACCTGGTCGATGACGTTGCCGGCGACCGCGCCGATGAGCCGCCCGACAATGGCGCCGACCGGCCCGAACACCGAACCGCCGGCGGCAGCGCCGGCGACTGAAAGGACAAGCGATGCCATTAGCCGGCAACTCCCGGAAAGCGGAACGCGTAGGCAAGCCGCCGCCGCCACCAGGGCGCGATGGCGACCTCGGCGACCGCGGCGCCGTCATGCGCGTGCACCATGCTGGCAGCGCCGGTAACGATCGCCGCATGCTTGGCCGGCAAATGCGCGCGCCAGCGGAACAGCAGCACGTCGCCGGGACCGAACCGATCGGGCGCGATCGGCGTGAGATGCCGCGCGGCGGCCTCCGCCAAGGGCTCGCCGCTTGCGGCCTCCGCCCAGCCGGGCCTGTAGGGCGGCGCGCGTTCCGGCTCCGCACCCACCGCGGCGCGCCACACCCCGCGCACCAGGCCGAGGCAGTCGCAGCCGACGCCCTTGAGCGAGGCCTGGTGCCGGTACGGCGTGCCGATCCAGCCGCGCGCCTCGGCGACGATGATGTCTCGCGTCGGCGTCATGTCAGCTTTGCAGGCTCGAACCGTCATGGCCCGGCTCGCCCGCCACCGGATAACTGATGATGAAATCGTTGCCGGGAATGTGCGGGAAGCCGCGAAAGTTCACGGCGTTGCTGAAGCGGTTCAAGCAGGTCGCGAAGCGTTTGTCGCAACCGGCGGTGACGGCAAAGGTGTCGCCCGGCGCGATCGGTTGCGCCATCGCCTGCCAAAGCACGAATGACACCGCGCCGCCGCTGTTAAAGTGAGACTTCACTTCAACCGCCGACCCGGCATTGGCGCCGCCGGTGAAGGTCAGCTTGCCCGCCGTGAACCAGCCGTCGTCGAAGCCGTCGAGCCCGCTGGCGGTGAAGGCCGACGCGGCGGTGAGCGCCGCCACCGTGCCGCTGCCATGATAGGCCGCGTTGGTCAGATCGACCGTGCAGCGCGCATCGCCGAGATCGGCCGAACAGGTGGCGGTGTAGAGCCGGCCTGAATCCTCGGCGAGCTTCTGGCTCAAGCCGCGCACTTCCGCCGTGAAAGCAGTGCCCTCGCGGCGCACTTCGCCGAGCGAGCCCTTGGCGATAAGCACGCGCAGGTCCGGTTCGCTCCAATCGACCAGCCAAAGCTCGACGCCCGCCGCGTCGTAGCGGCCGGCGGCAAGATCGTCCTCGTTGAGCGAGTCGTCGGCGAGCGCGCCGGATATTTCGGAGGAATCCACCGCCATGCCGAGCTTGGTGGTGACTTCCGAGCCTGTCAGCCCGCTGCCGGCCAGGCAATTCACGGCGCCAAGGGCAACGTCCTCGTCGTGATCGGTGAAGCCCTGCGTGAGGCCGTCGTTGCGCGTCACGATCCAGCAGCGGCACAAGGTGGTGACACCCGAGTCGAGTTTCGTCTGCAAGGCGGAGGGAATGGTTCTCATAGCCTGATCTCCACCAGCGGGATTTTCGGAATAGCGCCGGCGGCAAAGGCCGAAAGATCGACCTCGAGATAGTCGGTGTCGAAACGCACCGGGACGTCGAACAGGAATCCGGCGGTGACGGCAGCCCCGCTCGCCGGCACATGCCCGGAAAGAAACGTGACGATGCCGCTCGTCGTGTCGAGCGTGAAGTCGGTCCCCTCCGTCACCTCGCTGCCGGCGACCGCCACCCGCACGCTGCCGGCGACCGGCTTTGCGATCGGCCGCTGATAGGGCGAATCCGCGCCGTAGGTCTTGACCAGGGCGAAGGCCGCGGTTGCGCCGTCACCGAGCCCGATTGCCTGGTCGGCCGCAGCGACCGCGGCGTCGGGCGCGGCAGAGGAATGATCGAGCCGGTCGCGCCAGCGGAACCCGTACAGCCGCCCGCGCCGTTCCTCGAAAAATGCCAGCACCTGCGACAATGAATCGTAGCTTTTCACGCCGTAACCGGCGTCGTAGCGCCGCCGCGAATGCGCCCAGCGCGCGTTGCGCTCCTCGGCGCCCGAGCCGAGCGCGACCACATCCGTGCGCCGTTGCGGTCCGCCCGCGCTCTTGAGCGCGATATCGAGCGGAAACAGGATTTCGTGGAAGGCGGTCATCACAGGTTTCTCTGCCCTCTGGCCACCGCGCGCGCGATCTGCCCGGTGAGATAAGCCTCCGAGCGGCGGAAGCTGCCGACGTCCGGCGTCGCGATCTGCACGGTGACGTTGGGCGCTGCGCCCGCCCCGCTCATGGCGATGCCGAGGCGGCCGTCGCTGCCGCGCGACAGCGGCACGATCGCTTCGGGGCCTGCTTCGCCGGCGAGGCCAAGCCCGCCGGGGGAAAGCGGAAAATAGGTCGGCGCCCCGATCACCCCGCCGGCAGCGAAAGGCTTGATGCCGCCGCCCTGCATCTTGACCGGCGCGCCGAACAGCCCGCTGAACACCTGCCCCAGTCCGCCGCTGAGCGCGGAGGTGATGCCGCCGGCGACCGGCACGAACGCCTGCGCCACGGTGAGGCTGGACAGGCGGAGCGCCAGCGACTTGAGCACGTCGTCGAGCTGCTTGCCGCCGGCGGCGGCTTGCGTGAAGGCGCGCGTCATGGCGCTGGCAAAGCCATTGGCGCTCACGGTGAGGGCGTTCGACTGGCTCTGCAAATTGGACAGCGCCGTGGAAAGATCGCCGGCCGATGCAATGGCGCCGGCCGTCGGATCAAGGCTCTGGTCGGCCATCGGGATATCTCTTCATCAGTTGTCTGAGCGCATCGCGGCCGAGCGGCGGCCCGCGCCCGCTCGCAGCCTCGATCGCATAGGCCAGTTCGCGCGGCGTCATGCGCCAGAACTGCTCCGGCGGAAGCCGCAGCACTCCGAGCCCGAAGCCGATCGCCTGGCGCCAGGGAAACGGGCGCATTTCGTGCTCACTCACCGAACGTCGCCTCGATCAGCGCGGCGGCGATGCGCACATAGCCCTGCGCGCCATCGGCAACGGCCATGCGCGCCACGTCGCCGTCGCTCACATCGTCGCCCGCCCCGCGCAATCCCGCGCCGATGATGCGCGTCAGGTCGAGCGCGGTAAGCCTGCCGCTGCCCAGCCGCTCGGTCAGCGCCACCAGGTCGGCGGCGCCGAATGCGGCTTCGAGTTCGGCAAGCGCGCCGAGCGTGAGCACCAGCTTGCGCCGGGCGCCCCCGATCTCGGCTTCGATCTCACCGCGGTGGTGATTGGGCATGTCAGGCCGCCGTGAAGGTCAACTCGCCCGCCGATTCCAGCGCCACGTCGTAGGTCACTTCGCCGTTGTGCTCGCCGGCAAATTCCAGATTGGTGAGCTGGAAGATGCCCTGCACCGCGCCGAAATCCGGGATCACGATCTGGTAATCGAGCAGGCTGCCGTCGAAAAACGTCTGCCGCATCGAGGCGTCGGTCGCGGCATCGGTGAACAGCCCGCGCCCGGACACCGAGGCGCGCTTGACGCCGGCGCCGTCGAGTAGCTCGCGCCAGCGGTTGGCGCTTTCGGCATGCGTGATGTCGACGGTCTCGGCGTTGAACGCCAGCCGCCGCGTGCGCAAGCCCGCGACGGTGGTGTATCCGCCTGCCCCGTCGGAAATCTTGACCAGCAGGTCCTTGCCTTTTTGGGCGGTCATGCAGTTGTCCTCTTATGAAACGGGCTCGGTCACCGCGCGGAAACGCACGGCCGCGTGATAGGTGCGGCCGTCGGCCTCGCGGCGGATGTCGGCGACGGCGAAGCGCAGGTTGACCAGTCGGTGATCGGTCAGCGTGAGGGCTGCGTCATCGAGCGCCTGCAACAGTGCGCCTGCGATCACATGCGCTTCCTTGTGGCCGCCCTGCCGCGACCAGGCGTGCAGCATCAACTGGTGTTCCTCGGCCGGCTCGGCGTCGGCGGAGAAATCGGCAACGCGCGTTTCGCCCAGCGTGACGTAGGGAAATGCAGCCGCGCGCGGCGGCTCGTCATAGATTTTCGGCCCGCCGAGCACGGACACTAGCGCGGCATCGGCGGTGAGCGCGTCGTGGATCGCGGCGCGCAGGGCGGCGGAAGCGGCGGTCGGCATGATCAGTCCTCGCGGATTTCGGCGTCGATCTCGAGAAAGCGGCGGTCGGCGCCCGGCCGCGCCGCGACGACGCGATAAACGGCGGCGCCGTCCTGAAACGCGTGGCGCGTGGTGACGTCGTCGCGATAGCGAATGACGATCGTGTAGCGCAGCGCAGCGCCCAGACTGCCGGCGGCGATGTCGACGCGCTCCGACTGCGGCACGACTTGCGCCCACAGCGTGGTCCCGGTTGCGTAGCTTCGCGTCACCCCGCCCTCGCCGTCATCGCCTTCCACCGGCGCCAACAGCAGCAGCCGGCGGTTGAGGTCGCCGATTTTCGTCGATGGGTCGCTCACAGCGACAGCATCCGGTAGGGCGCGATCAGCGCGGCGACGGTTGCGGGCAGCACCGAATAATTCGCCCCGGTCGTCACCAGCCCGCGGTTCTCGTACCAATGCGCGGCCAGCAGGCGGATCGCCTGGCGCAGCGGCTCCGGCACATCGACGGCGGCATCGCCGTAACCGACCGTCACGTCGAGCTCGATCCCGGCCGCGGCGCGGCCCGGCGCCGGCAACGGCGGGGCCGCGAGGCCAGGCGCAAAAATCAACTCGGATGCGCCCTTGTCGAGCGCGAAGGCGGCGGTGTCGAGCGCCTGCGCATTATTGTCGAAATCGTAGACACGCACGGCACCGAGCGCTTGCAACGGCGCCGGCACGACGATGAGCCTGCCGTCATCCGGCCAGGCGTCGATCGCGATGCGCCAGCTTTGCGTGATCAGTGCGCGCCGCGTCTGCGCCTCGATATGGATGCGCGAGCCGGAAATCAGCGCCGAGATCACGTCGTCATCGTCGCCCGTCTCGACGCGCAGGAAGGCCTTTGCCTCGGCGAGCGACAGCGGCTCGAGCGCGGGAGCGGTCAGCAATATTGAACTCATGTGTTATCCTCGCCGGGCATGCCCCGCATCCTTTCCGCAATGCTTTGTCTGTGGCTATCCGCGCCCGCCTGCGCACTCACCGGCAACGCGCCGCCGGCAGAGGGCTATGCGGGGCGCGCCATCGTCATGGTGATCGACCCGCGCGGCGACCTGTGCACCGGCACGGCGCTGACGCGCGAGCTGGTGCTTACCGCCGCGCATTGCGTCGCCGCCGGGCTCGACTATCAGGTCAAGACCTTTCAGACCGGACAGACGATTGCCGTGCGTTCGGTCGCGCTGCATCCGCGCTTCGACATGGCGAACTATGCGGCGAGCCGCGCCACCGCCGACCTCGCCCTCGTCAAGCTCGCGGCGCCGCTCTCCGGTCTGGTATTGCCGGCAAAGCTCGCGCCCGCGCGCCGCGTTGCCGCAGGTGAGACGCTGACCATTGCCGGCTTCGGCGTTACCCTTGCCGGCACCGCGCTCGGGCTCGGACTGCCGCGCATGGCGAGCCTCACCGTCACCGGCAAGCCGGGCAGCCTGCAAATCCGTCTGTTCGATCTGGCGGCGCGCAACGCCCGCGCCGGCCTTGGCGCCTGCACCGGGGATTCCGGCGCGCCGGCCTTCGAGCCGGCGAGCGAGGGCGTGATCGGCGTCGTGAGCTGGACCACCGCGCCGGGCGACGAGGAAGGCTGCGGCGGGCTGACCGGCGTGACGCCGCTGCTGCTCCACTACACATGGATCGCCGACACCGCGCGCAAGCTTAAATCGCCGCTTATACCCTAACGCTGCCCGTCGTCGGGCCGGCGCGAGAACGGATTGATCTTGCGCAGCCGCTCGCGCAGGCCGCCGCGCTGCGGCTGGGCCTGCCCGCGGTTCTGCTGCTGCTGCGGCCCGCGCAAATTCCGGTTCTGCTGCTGCGGCCCGCGCGGATTGCGGTTCTGCTGCTGCGGGCCGCGCAGGCCGCGGTTGTTCGGGCCGCGCAGATTGCGCCCGCGCAATTGCCGCCGCTGGATCGCCATGCGCCGGCCGATATTGTGCGAGGCGAACAGCCGCTGCACCACGCCGCGGTCGCGCGCGGCCTCCTGCGGCGAAATGGCAAAGCGCACCGCGCTGAATCGCCCGCCGGCGCCGCGGCGGATTTCAAAGGCGCTCGCGCCCTGCGTCAGCGCGCCGAGCCGCGCGCCCTGCCGGTCGAACACCTGGATCTGCCCGACATGCCCGTCGGCATCGGCGTAGAGCTTGATCTTGGCCTCGCCGCCCGCCGCCGCGTCGGCCGGCACGTCGATGACGCCGGTGGTGCCGCGGATGCCGAGCGTAGCGGTCGGCGTCGTGATCGTCATGTCGCCGGTTTTGGCGACGAGGCTCGCGACAAAGGCGACGGTGCCGCGCGCGGCATTGATGACGGCCTTGTTGCCGCCGGCGCCTTCCTGATAGACGAAGTCGTCGACGACGATGCGCGCGCCGGCGCTCAGATTGAACGTGCTCTCGTCGTCGAAGGTGACGCCGAGCGATGAATTGTCGCCGGTCTCCAGCGCGTCGTTTTTGTAGATCGCGTCGTTGACCTTCAGCGCGGCAGGCGCCGCCTGCCCGCGCGTGACCGTGGCGTTGCCTTGCAGCGTTCCGACCTGGCCGATCGGATTGTTCGCCGGAGCGTCGGCCTGCGTCTGTGCGAAAGCGCGCAGCGGCCACAGCACCGCGCCGCCGAGCCATCCGGCCATCACTGTAATGAATTTGCGCCGCCGCACCACGCCCCCCGAAAGCCAAGCCTAGCAGACTGGCGATCAAAATGGCTTTGTCAGGGCGCCGCTTGCGGCCAATGCACGGGCATTTATGCCAGGTTTTCCACAGCACCCGCGCTTGTTGCGTGCCGCCCCCGCCCGCTAGGCTGGGCCACGCGAGGGGGGAGTTTGCATGCCGCGTCCGGCCGCGACCGGTCTCACATTATTATGGGCCGCCATAGCGCTCGCCGCCGGCCCGGCGCAGGCCATCGTTCTCGGTTCATCGTCCTCGCTCGGCTCCTACACGGTGCGCCTGGTCGGTGCGGGCTATTGCACCGGCGTCGCCATTGCGCGTCGCGCCGTGGTCACCGCCGCCCATTGCGCGCGCGGCGTGCGGGTCGAAATCGACGGCGGCTCGATCGCCATCGCCGGCACTGCGCGCAGCGCCGCGCTCGACGACGGCCGCCGCGTCAGCGTGTCGGGCGACGCCGTGATCCTAAGGCTCGCCTCGCCGCTGCCGTTCGGTGTCTCTGCGGCGCCGGTCGGCGCCCGCAGCGGCGACACGTTCACCATTGCCGGCTACGGCACCACCGACGAACGTTCGCGCGGCGCCTTCGGCGCGCTGCACGAGGCGACCTTGGTGGCGGCGAGCGCCCGCGCGCTGGTCGATCCCAACCGCTCGGGCTCGATCGGCGCCAGCGCCTGTTTCGGCGACAGCGGCGGACCGGTGATGCGCGGCGGCGAACTGGTCGGCGTCATCACCCGCGCCAACTACCCGCGCAAAGCTATTGCCTGCGGTTTCTACACCCGCTGGGCGGCGGTGACCGTGAGCGGCGAAGCGGCCGCCAACGCGGCGGCGCAACCGGCCGCCGCCGCAGACGAACCGTCGCCGCGGCATCGTCGCCTCGCAAAGCACAAACGCGAAGCCGAAACGGCCTCGTTCAGCCTTTTCCGCTGGTTCGGTCAGCCCGCGACATCGAAAGTCATTCGCCGGTCAGCGCGTCACAAAGAGGCGCAGCGCTAGCGATTCGTCTAACTTTCTGAAAAATAACGATTAATTCAGCCACTTGACTTTCATTATCGAAAGTCGATATAGGCTATGTCGATTTACGAAATCCCTAAACCACAAACCGCACAGCACAAAACTCGAACCCAAAAGCACAAAACCAAACCAGACACACATCACAGAAACCCGAGTAACAAACGCATGGCAAACAACATCAGACTTTCAGGTCCCACTCTCAGACTGTTGAAACTGATGATCGAGAAACCGCTTCAGGGTCGTTCCGGCGCCGAAATTTCCAAGACACTCAATATCGGCTCCGGCACGCTCTACCCGCTCCTCCAGAGATTGGAGAATGCGGGCTGGCTCAAAAGTGAATGGGAACAACTCGATCCATCAGAGGCAGGGCGTCCGCGGCGGCGTTATTACAAACTGACCGGTGAAGGACAAAAACTAGCAGTCCAAGCTCTCGCGGAGCTTCAGACTGCGCCTGGAGTTCTCGCATGGCAATGATCACAGATCTTCTCGCGGCCGTGGGGGCCGCCGCCGCAGCGTTCTTCGGACATCTCGTCGCGCACGACTTTACGGAAATCGCACCCAGTATCGCGCGGGCGCTGATACTTAGCGCCACGCGCAAACTTCCGAAAAAGATTCGCCAAAGATACTCGGAGGAATGGTTAGCCGATCTAAATGATAGACGTGGAGTTCTCGCAAAGTTAGGCCACTCTTTCGGTTGCGTTCTGTGCGCACGTCGCATGCGAACGCAATCGATCAGAGCTGGATTGTCCAAGAAGAAGTTCCGGTTCCAAATTGGCGGTGTCGGAATAATCGAACTCGACTTCCCGACCGCTTTATTCTTTGTGGGCTTGGCGACGCATTGGATGAAAAGTCGCAATAGTTCGCGGCCAGTGAAGATGGCCCGCATTGCATACGGACTCGCGAAGCATGCATTTATTTTCCGAAATCTTGGTCCGATCGACTTTGGAAAGACGGCTCGTTTGGTAGGCATGCTCGGACGCATTCCAGATAAGAAAAACCCGCAATTCAAAGCTTGGGTTGACGGCCGCCAGATCTTGCCTGAAAAACAAAAGGACACAGGGGCCTAATTTTCTTTTGGTTATATTAAGCCGCGTCGAGCGGTTAACTCGACACGGCTCAAATACTTCTTCAACTCGCCGCGAACTTCATCAGCTTGATGGCGTCGAAGTCCTGCACGCCGCCGCCCACGCGCTTGGTCGTGTAGAACAGCACATAGGGCTTGGCGGTATAGGGATCCCGCAATACGGTGACGCCGGCGCGGTCGACGATCAGATAGCCGCGGTTGAAATCGCCGAAGGCGATCGACAGCGAATTGGCCGCGATGTCCGGCATGTCCTCGGCCTCGATAACCGGGAAGGTCATCAGCGAGGCCTTGCCGCCCGCTTGCGCCGGCGGCTGCCACAGATAGCTGCCGCCCGAGTCCTTGAACTTGCGGATCGCGGACTGCGTCTTGCGGTTCATCACGAACACGGCGTTCTGCCGGTAGCCGGCATTCACCGCATAGACCAGATCGACCAGCACGTCGGAGGGGTCCGACGACGGGAAGGCGCCGGCCGCGCCCGATGCGACATAGCCGATATCGCCCCAGGTCCACGAGGCGTTGTCGACGGCGGTGTAGCTGAGAAAGCCCTTCGGCTTGTTGGAGCCGTCGCCGGAAACGAACGCCGTGCCCTCCTGCGCGGCGAACACCTGCTCGACCTCCTGCGCCAGCCACTGGTCGATGTTCACCGCGGCGTCTTCAAGCAGCGTCGCGGTTGCCGCCGGCATGGCGTAGAGCTCCATGGCCGGGAACGACAGCTCGTCGAGCGTCGGCGACGTCGTCTGCGTGCGCGCGTCGGTCTCGCCGACCCAGCCGACCGCGGGGCCGGCCGTCATGAACGGCTTCTTGTAGACGTTGCCGGAAATCGTGCGCACGCCAGCGATGGAACGGATCGGCGAGATCGCGGTGAGGCGCTGGCCGATCTGCGTCTCGACTTCCGGCGGCACCAGGTAGCCGCCGTCCGCATTGGAGCCGGCCGACAGCGCCTTGAGCTCCAGCGCACGCAGGCCCGACGTCTCGCCCGAACGCACGTAGGATTCGAACGCGGCCTTGTGCTCGATGCCGGCGGCCGAACGCTGCGCGGCGCGTTCGGCGCCGAAGGCGGGGCGTGCGCTTTTCAGCGTGATCTCGTCGAGCTTGCGCGCCTGCGCGTCGATGGCGCTGTTGATACGCGCGAGCTTTTCCTCGAGCACGACGTCGCCGCCGCGCTTTTCGCCGAGCGCCAGGCGCTCGTCGTTTGCCTGCTTGAAGGCCTCGAAGGCGCGCATCAGCTCGCCATGCGTGACCACGGCGTCGAGCGGGATGCCCGCCTTGGTCTCCAGGTCGGTGTCGGTGTCGATATCCATTTCAGGTTTCTCCTTGTGGATGGATGTGAGCGCCGCCGCGCCCCGCGGCAATCCGACGCGGTGCTTCGGCGGCAGTTGGTCAATTTCCTGAATTGCCCGGCAAATCGAATCGAACGAAAATTCAGCGGGGGCGCGAATCGCATGCAAATCGGCGACCGGCTCGGCGATCGGCCGGGGCCGACCGGCACCCGGATGACGCTCACCGATACCCGCATCGCATTAAACGGCGTCGATTATGAGCCGCATGAGATTCCGGTCGTCTATTTCGGGCGGAAAAAGCGATTGGCCTATGTGCACAATCCGAAGGCCGCCTGCACGTCGGCCCTGAATTTTCTGTTCTTTGCCAATCACGGTTATGCGTATCTCAAGCCCGGGCTGATCCACTTCAGCAAATTCGCCTTTGTCCGCCTCGGTCCGCAGTTCGATCCCGCCGTAATCAATGCCTTTAACGAGCTCGCCCCCGAAACGTTTTCGATCGTGCGAGAGCCGCTGCAGCGATTCATTTCCGGGTTCATTACCAAAATCGTCTCGCACGAGGATGCCAACTACAGCGACCTTCGCGACCTCGTAACCTCGATCCACGACGTCGATCTGAGCGCGGACGCGGACCCGGCGCAGACCTGCCTCGCATTCGCACGATTGATCGATTCCCAGCACGACAGGAAACAGATCGATCGGCACTTCCGGCCGCAATATCTCAATCTGGGCCTGGACGGGACGTTTCGGCCCGACACCATCCTGCACCTCGAGGACATCGAATCCGTTAGCGCTTACCTTTCGCGTTGGATGGACCCCGCCAAAGCGCAAGCGCTTCTCGCGCGAAAACACGGCGCCGAGCCGGGCTATGCGAAAGACAAGTTTATGTCGGATGAGCTCGTTAAGCTTGTCCGCAAGATTTATGCGCGGGATTACGAACTGTTCTACGCCTAGGCCCGCTCGCGGAACGCGCCCGCCCGCGCCCGTCGCCGACCGGGCCTGCTCCCCCTCCCCAGCCGCCGCCCGAAGTGGCAGTCTCGCCGCCTGACAGGCCGATAAAAGCCCGGGAGGCGACGATGAAAAAGCAATTTATGGCGGCGGCACTTTTCGCGCTGGCCGCTATTGGCGGCGCGCAGGCGCAGGATTACCCGACGCGGACGGTGACGATCATTGTGCCGTTCGCCCCCGGCGGGCCGGCCGACGTGATGGGCCGCATCGCAGCCGACATCTTGTCGCGCCATCTCGGCCAATCGTTCGTGGTCGAAAACGTCGCCGGGGCCGGCGGCACTGTCGGCGCGACCCGCGCCGCGCGCGCCAACCCCGACGGTTACACGCTGCTTGCCGGACACATGGGCACCAATGCGCTGGCGCCCGTGTTCTATCCCAATCTCGGCTACGACCCGGAGAAGGATTTCGAGCCGATCAACCTGACCGCCGTGCAGCCGGAATTGCTCGCGGTTCGCAAGGACATTCCCGCCAACAACCTGAAGGAATTCGCCGACTGGGCCAAGTCAAACCAGAGCAAGCTCAACATGGGGCACGCCGGTGTCGGGTCGGTGTCGTATATCGGCTGCCTGCTGCTCAATTCGGCCCTCGGCATCAAGCCGACGCTGGTGCCCTTCACCGGCACGGCCCCGGTGATGAACGCCATCCTCGCCGGCAATGTCGACTACGATTGCGATCCGGTGCTCGGGCCGCTCCAGCATGTGCGCAAGGGCACGGTCAAGGCGCTGGCCATCGCCGCCAAGAAGCGCAGCCCGCTCTTGCCGGACGTTCCCACGTCTTATGAACAGGGCTTCCCGCAATTCGACTGCGCGCCGTTCTACGGCATCTTCGCGCCGAAAGGCACGCCGAAAGCGATCGTCGACAAGCTCGCCGCCGCTTTGAGCAAGGGGCTCGACGAGCCGGCCGTGCAACAACGGCTCGGCGCGCTCGGCGCGCAGATCCCCGAACAGAGCCAGCGCGGACCGAAGGCGCTCGGCGAACTGGTACACAGCGAAATCGCGCGCCTCACGCCGATCCTGAAGGCGGCGGCGGGGAAATAAGGCGCGGCGATTTGCCGTCATCGCGCCACGCCCGCAACCGACCTCGGGCTTGCCCGAGATCGGCACCTTTAATGTGCCCAAGCTGGCCAGGGCCGACTTGGGCTGCGCGCGTGCGCACTGGAGAATGCGGCCGGGAGGGCGCCGCCTTCACCGCACGCACGCGCGCTCCCGCGAGCAGCGGGAACGTGACGATGGAAATCTCCCAGAGATCGACCGCCACCAGCCGGCGCACGCGCGTGCGCGGGTCGATGGTGCCCTTCACCGTGCGGAAGCCGATCGACAGCCCGTCGATCGCGCCGGCCCGCAGCAGCGAAAGCAATTCGCGCGCCCGCGCCACTTCCGGGATCAGCCGCCCGCGCGCGTAAAGTCCGCGGGCGTCCTCACGCAGTTCGAGCCAGATGCCGATCGGCTCCGACGGGTCGTGCTGGAACAGCATCGGGATGCGGTTGACGCCGCGCGCGGCGAGTGTCGCAGCGAATGCGCCGCGCATCACCATGTCGCGCGCCTGGTCGATCTCGCCGAACAGAGAAGCATAGCCTTCGACGGTGCCGTCGCGGTCGATGGTGGTGCGCGGCGCAAACACCGAGGCGACGGTCGGTTCGGAGACAGGTGCGAGCATGACAGGACTTTCTCCGCCCACGATCCGTCACCCCCGGGGGCTTGACCCGGGTGTCCATCGGAAGGCGCGTAATGTCTCGAAATTGCCGGACGGATTGCCGGGCCGGGCCCGGCGGTGACGCGTGGAGATGCGGAGCGAGCCTAGCGCTTGCCGCGCTTTGCCTTGACCTTGCCCGCCTTGGTCGCACGCGCGGCCGGCCGCCGGCGCGTGGCGCGGTCGAGGTGGTCGAGGAATTCGCGGAACACGTCGAGATGATCGCGGCGCGATTTCGTTTCGCCGCGGATCGAGCGCAGCACGGTATGCAGCGTATCCATCAATGACCTCCGAAACGCTCGTTGAAGCGCGCGAGCTCGCGCACGAAATCGTCGAAGCGGCGGCTGGCGGCGGCGAGTTCGCGCAGCGCAAACCAGGCAAGCGCCGAGGCCGACGTCGCCCACAGGAACAGCGCCAGATGCGCGAGATCGCCGCGCTCGGTGAAGATGCCGATGAGATCGCCCATGCGGAACCGCCAAACCGTCCGATGCGTTGATCCCTCGGAAAATCGAGGGAGAACCATCGATGCCGCGACAGCGCAGCCGCGTAGCAGAGACCGTCAGCGCGATGGCGGCCGTCGTTATTGCCGCCGCCGTGATTGTCGGTGCGATCGAGTATTTCGGCCGCAGCCCCGACACGCTCAGTCTGTTCGCTCCCGCCCCCGCGCTGTCAGGCGCGCCGCGGAGCGGCCACGGCTGACGGCGGGCAAATCAGGTGAAGACGTACCCGCCCGGCACCGCGCCATAGCCGGTCGCCGCGCGCTTCTCGTTGACGGTGAGGAACGGCGCCCTGGTGACGCGGTCCCACAGCGCGGCGCGGTCGGCAGCGAGCGCCTCGATGCGGTCGGCATCGATGCCGAGCGTAAGCCCGGCCCCGAAGGCCGGCGCGAGCCACTGCGCGAGCGCACCGCCGATGCGGTTGCCGAGCGGCAGCACCGTCTGGCGCCAGAACACGCGCGTCGCTTCCTGGTAATTCGAGTAGGTGTTGTCGCCGGGGATCGCCAGCAGCATCGGTGGCACCCCGAAAGCGAGCGCGATCTCGCGCGCGGCGGAGTGCTTGGCCTCCATGAAATCCATGTCCTTGGGCGAGAGCGACATCGCCTTCCAGTCGAGCCCGCCCTCGAGCAGCAGCGGGCGCCCGGCATTGGCCGTGCCCTGGTACTGGTCGGACAATTCCTTCTTCAACCGCTCGAACTGCGCGTCCGACATCACCGCGCCTTCCGGCCCGTCATAGACGAGCGCGCCGGAGGGCCGCGCCGCATTGTCGAGCAGCGCCTTGTTCCATTTCGCCGCGGCGTTGTGGGTGTCGACCGCAGCCGCGGCGGCTTCGAGCGGGCTCAAGCCGTAATAGTCGTCGAGCGGATTGAACAGCGTCAGTTGCAGGATCGGCGGCAGCGGCGCACCCTGGTCGAAGCGCACGGCCGCGCCATTGACCGTGTATTCGTAGGCCTGTGGCCAGCCGTCCGGTCCGGGCACGACCTTCATGCGATCGGGACGCAGCGCGTAAAGCTCGCGCACATTCGGGTTTTCCTCGCGCCCCGCCTCGCCGCCGACGGCGACCGCTTCGAGAAAAGCGTTGCCCGACAGCATGAGATGCGAGGCGACGGCTTCCATGAGCGCGGCGCCGTCCTGCCGCGGGTTCGGCCGCGCCAGCAGATCGAGCAGCGAATGCCGGGTCAGTTCGTTTGCGCCCTCATAGAGGACGAAGGCGAGCGAGCCGACGCCCTCGGCGATCAGCCGCACCGCGCGGTGCACGATGGCGTTGCGTTGATAGCCCTCGCGCGCGAGCGCGGCATAGTCGCGCGGCGTCCAGCGCGCGCGCCCGCCGGAGTCGAGCGCGATCAGCCGCGCGGTGCGCGAGGCCTTGCGCTCGGGCGGCGCGAGAAAATGACGGATTCGATCGAGCATGTTCGCTTCCCCGGTCTTGCGGGACAGGCTGTCGCCACCTTGCGGCGGCTCTGAAAACGGCGCAGTTTTCCCGCCGCATTTGTCAGGAGGGCGAGATGACCGCGTTCAATATCGTGCGTTTCCGCGTCAAGCCGGGCCACGAACAGCAGTTCGTTGCCGCGCATCGCGGCCTCAATCCGGGTCTCAAGGGCTTTCGCGGCGGCGCGCTGATCAAGACCGGCGAAAGCACCTTCTGCTTCGTCGGCGAATGGACGAGTTTCCAGAAGATCGTCGAGGCGCGCCCGCTGATGGGCGGCATCCTCGAGCCGATGCGCCAGCACCTGGAAGACCTCGGCGGTGGCCTCGGCGTCACCGATCCGGTGTCCGGCGAGGCGGTGATCATGATCCCGGCGACCAGGCCGGCGAAAAAGAAGAAGGCCAAGGCGAAAAAGGCCAAACGCAAGAAGCGCGGCTGATCAAAGCCCCCTCACCCGCGGCCCCGCGCGCGCGCCGAAACTCAACGCCGTCACCGCCCACACCAGCGCATCCAGCCGGTCGGGCGAGCGGCCGGACGACAACCCGTCGGGGCCAAAGTCGCACATCTCGTCTTCCAGCGCGGGAAACGCGCCGGCGTGCTTCACCCGTCCCTGTTCGTACAGCTGCGCCACCGGCTCGGCGCGCAGATATTTGCCGCGCGTCGCGCGCACGGTGACGATGGGAACCGAGGCGTCCGCCTCGCGGATCACCGCCTTGACCATGTCGCCGCCCTGGTTGACCTCGGCCACCAGCGCGTCGGCGTCGAGGCGCCGCCACAGCGCGATCGCCTTCACCGCCCAGGCCTGCGGCGACAGGCCGGCGGCGCTTGCATCGCCGAGCACGTAAATCAGGCCGTCGCCGGCAGCCCCTGCCGCGACGATACCGCAGGCGTCCGCCCCCTTGCGCGCCGAGGCCGGCGGATCGACCGCCACCACGATGCGCGCCAGCGAAGGCGCCGCCTCGACGCGGCACTCCTCGAGCCGCGCGCGCGTCCACAGCGCGTCGGCGCGTTCCGCGACGATCTCGCCCTCGATCTCCTGGCGCCCGAGCCGCGTGCCGCCGTAGCGGGCGAGCACATGGTCGAGAAAGGCGGGCGCGAGATGATAGGCGTTCGCCTGCGTCCCGGCGCGGGTGAGCGCGGTCGCCGGGTCGGCGATCAATCGCTTGATCAGCGCGACCGGCCGCGGCGTGGTGGTGATCACCTGCCGCGGCCGCTCGCCAAGGCGCAGCCCGAACTGAAGCATATCGAACGTCGCTTCGGCATGACGCCACTTGGCAAGCTCGTCGCACCAGGCGGCGGTGAACTGCGGACCGCGCAGCGATTCCGGCTCTTCCGCGGAGAACACCTGCGCCACCGCGCCGTTCGGCCATTCCAGCCGCCGCCGCGTCGGGATCCATTGCGGCTTTTCGTCGTGGCGGTGCACCGCCAGCAGGCCGGAAATCCCTTCGACCATCACCTCGCGCGCGTCGTGCTCGGTCTCCCCGATCAGCGCGATGCGGGCCTGCCGGTCGCGCGCAACGGCGCGCACCCATTCGGCGCCGGCGCGCGTTTTGCCGGCGCCGCGCCCGCCCAGCATGAGCCAGGTGGTCCAGGGCTCGCCGTTGCCGGCGGCGAGCGGAAATCTCTGATGCGCGTGCGCGAATGCGTCCCAGGCGGTATCGAGCGCGACGCCTTCACTTTTCGTCAGCCACGCGACGTAGCGTGCCCTGCTGTTCGGCGACAAGTGCGTCAAGCTTTCGCGTAAGTGATCGCCGAAGCTCGTCGATGTCGAGGGGGATAAGTTCGTCATTCGATCCGCCGGACTTTCCCGCCGCCTCGCGTTCGTCGATCGCCGCCAGTTCGCGCATGGTGCGCGCGAGCAGAGCGATGGCGCGCGAATTGCGCTCGCCTTCACCCGGCTCGTAGCCGGCCCTGGCGAGCTGCTGCTCGAGCCCGTGCACCTGCAATTCCGCTGCGCGCATCAGCCGCGTGACCAGCGCGACGCGCGTGGCGGCGCGGCTCGTTCTGCGGATGATGACGCGGCGGCGCGCAATCGGCGGCAGCAAGGTGCCCCCGTCGGCCTGCGCGACGCCGTCGAGCGCGTCATAAAGCTGATCGAGACTGAGCGCGGTTTCCTTCACGATCGTGCGCACCGGCTTGCCCTCGAGATACATCTGCCGGGCGCGCAAGCCTGCTTGCGGGATCTCGGTCATGGCCGTGCATTCTCGGAAATGGCAAAGCGGGCGGCGCCGCCGCCGGGCAGATCGGTCAGTGCGTCGAAAGCGCGGCGATGGCGATCATGGTCAGGATAGCGACGACGAGGCTCGCGACCAGCACCGAGCGCACGTCCGGCCGGCCGCCGCCGGGACTGCCGGGCGCCTCGGCCAGCCGCTTCATCGCGCGATCCGCTTCACCGTCCGGCATCGTGGGTCTCCGCCCGGATTATGCCGCGCCATTGGTGAACGATACGTAGCGGCGCGAAAACAGCGCCGCCGTGGCGGCTCTTTGCGGGTTACCCGCGGGAGCGGGCGGACATGACTGTGAAGCGTGGCCGGTTTGTAGCCGGGCAGCGTGCCGCTGTCAAGGAGTTTTTTCCTAGGACTTTGGTACTATGATGCGGCGCTCCCTGCCGCGCATAGAAACCGGCCGCCCGTTACCGGGGAAACGAGCCGCCTCACCGCGCCTCAGCGCGGGGCCTCGGAATGGCAGGCGTGGCCGGTGTCGTTCCACAGCCAGCCGCATTTGGTGCAGCCGCCAAGCGCGAAGGCGAGCGCGGCAAGGCAGATGATGGCGGCAAACGACTGACGCATATTACGCATGGGTCCAGTCTATCCCGGCGCGCGGTCTGTGGCGAGCGCGGCATGCGCTTATGACTGCGCCCGCCGGCGGGACGCGCTTCCTTGCCAGGCGGCCGCTTTTGCGGAAGAGTCGCACCGATCAACGCGGAGGGTGCGCCGATGGACATCGTCCCGCTTGGCCCGGGCTTTGCCGCCGAACTGCGCGGCGTCACGCTGGCCGACATCGCGAACGACGATGCCGCCTATGCGGCGGCGCGCGCCGCCTTCGAGGACCATTCGGTCCTGGTGTTCCGCGCACAGGAGGTGACCGACGACGGCCAGCTTGCCTTCTCGCGCCGCTTCGGGCCGCCGGAAGTGACCAAAGTCGGCTCGATCGGCACCGGCACGCATTTCGTCATCCTCAGCACCATCGGCGCCGACGGCAAGGTGGTGCCGCCCGATCACCGGCTCGCCATGCGCAACAAGGCGAACCAGCTCTGGCACACCGACAGTTCGTTCAAGGCGGTTCCGGCGCTCACCTCCGTGCTCTCGGCGCGCATCATTCCGGCGCGCGGCGGCGAGACCGAATTCGTCTCGACGCGGCTTGCCTTCGAGCGGCTCGATCCGGCGAAGCGCGAGAAGCTTGCGCATTCCTTTGCCTGGCACGACTACGCGCATTCGCGCCGCCAGATCGCCGCCGACCTCGCAAGCCCGGAGGAGCGCGCGGCGCTGCCGCCGCGCTGCTGGCGCATGGTGTGGAAGAATCCGGCAAACGGCCGCGGCGCGCTCTATCTCGCCTCGCATGCCTGCGCCGTCGAAGGCATGGATGCCGCCGCGGGCCTCGCTTTGATCGACGAGCTGATGCAGGCGGCGACCGCGCCGGGCACGAGCTACGTCCATGCCTGGAAGAGCGGCGACGTCGTCATGTGGGACAACCGCGCCACCATGCATCGCGGCCGGCCCTGGCCCGCGCACGAAGCGCGCCTCATGGTGCGCACGACGATTTCGGCTACGGCCGCGGACGGCCTCGAAACCATGCGCCCGCCCTCGCAGCAGGCGGCGGAATAATCGCGGCGCCGCTACACACCCTTGCTGTCGTCAAAGCGCCGGCGCGCATCGGCGATCGCGGCGCGGTGCTTGCGCGCCCATAGTCCCAGTTCGCTCACCGGTTCGAGCAGCGAGCGGCCGAGCCGGGTCAATTCGTAATCGACCCGCGGCGGCACCGTCGGGAACACGGTGCGGGTGACCAGCCCATCGCGTTCGAGCCCGCGCAAAGTCAGCGTCAGCATGCGCTGCGAGATCGAGCCGAGCGCCTTGCGCAATTCGTTGAAGCGCCGCGGCCCATCGCCCAGCGTCGAGACCACCAGCACGGTCCATTTGTCGCCGACGCGCGAGAGCACTTCGCTCACCGCCCGGCAGTCCTCGGCAACATGCAGGTTACCCGGTATCGCCGGTGTGCCTTCTTGCGCCCGCCGTGCAGTCATCTATGTAGCCTCAGTATCGTTTCGTAACCAGCAAGCTAGAGGGCCCCATGGCAAAATTCAAGCTCGGCGTGATCGTCGGCTCCAACCGCCGCGAATCCATCAACCGCAGGCTGGCGCTGGCGCTGACCCGGCTCGGCGGCGAGGCTTTCGAGCCGGTCTTCATCCAGATTGACGACCTGCCGATGTACAACCAGGACAACGAACAGCCGCTGCCGGAGGCGGTCGCCCGCTTCAAGGCCGAGCTCACCGGCACCGACGCGCTTTTGTTCGCCACCCCCGAGCACAGCCGCTCCATACCGGCGGTGCTCAAGAACGCCATCGACTGGGGCGCGCGGCCCTATGGCAAGTCCTCCTGGCCGGGCAAGCCGGCCGCCGTCATCGGCACGTCCGGCGGCGCCATCTCCACGGCGGTCGTGCAGCAGCATTTGCGCGCGGTGCTGGGCAATCTCGGACTGCACTTGATGGGCGGGGAAGCCTATATACAGTTCAAGCCCGAGCTCATCGACGCGCAGGGCCATGTGAGCGACGAGAACGTGCGCAAGTTCCTCAAGACATTTATCGATAATTTTGCGGGCTTTGCCGCGCGCTTCGCGAGCGCGCGCGCCGCAGCCGCAGCCTGACCGAAAGGCCCAACAGCCATGTCCATCAGACCCGTCAAACGCGTCGCGCAGAGCAAGCCGACGATCGAGGGCGCCGGCGTGCGATTGCGCCGCGCCTTCGGTTTCGGCGAGACCGCGGAGACCGATCCATTCCTGCTGCTCGACGATTTCCGCAACGACGATCCGCAGGACTATCTCGCCGGCTTTCCGTGGCATCCGCATCGCGGCATCGAGACCGTCACCTATCTGCTCGAGGGTTCGGTCGAACACGGCGACAGTTTGGGAAACCGCGGCAAGCTCAACAAAGGCGACGTGCAGTGGATGACCGCCGGGCGCGGCATCATGCATCAGGAAATGCCGCAGGGCGACGCGCAGGGGCGCATGCACGGCTTCCAGCTCTGGGCCAACCTGCCCTCGTCGCTGAAGATGACCGCGCCGCGCTACCAGGACGTCCCCGGCGGCGCCATCCCCGAGGTCACCGACGACGACGGCACGCGCGTGCGCGTCGTCTGCGGCGAGTTCTGGGGCAAGAAAGGCCCGGTCGAAGGCGTCGCCGCCGATCCGCGCTATCTCGACGTCTTCGTGCCGGCGGGCAAGCGCAAGACGCTCAAGGTCGAAACCGGACGCCACGCCTTCGCCTATGTGTTCGAGGGCGACGGCAAGTTCGCCTATGCCTCCAAGCCATTCGGCGTGCTCAGCGAGAAACAGGTGAACGGCGAGGAAATCCTGTTCCGCGAGCCGGTCGGCGACCGCTCGCTGGTCGTGTTCGACCGCGGCGATGAAGTCACTGTGCAGGCGGGCGATAGAGGCATCCGCTTCCTGCTGGTGTCGGGCAAGCCGATCGAGGAGCCGGTTGCCTGGTACGGGCCGATCGTCATGAACACGCAGGCCGAGTTACAGCAGGCCGTGAGCGAACTGCGCAGCGGCACCTTCATCAAGGGCTAGCGCCGCAAACGGCGCGATTGCGGAAATTTACCCTTTCCGCCGTCCGCAAGCTGCTATCGTAGCCGCAAGCCGGAGCGGCCATGCGCCCCGGTTCGCGCAGCGCGCATCGGATTGCGTTCGACATGCCCCGCGACAGAGCCACGCCGGCGAAATTGACATGCGGTCTGCTTGCGGCCGCGCTCGCCGTTCTCTATGCGGCGCCGGCCGAAAGCCGGCCCGGCACGATCAAGGCCGAGACCTTTGCCTGCACAAGCTGGGGCGCTGCGCATGAATACACGTTGCAGTCGCTGACTCCGAAAGGCGGCCAATTCAGTAAATACTGCCCCACCCGTCTGGTAAGAGGCACGAAAGTCGATGTCATCAATGAGGACGACGAAGGCTATGCCGTCGTGAAGCACCGCGGCAAAACCTGGTGGGTCGATGGCGAAAGGGTGCAGTGACCGGCCGGATCGGCGTTTTTCTTGGCGGTACATCGCTTTCTTTACACGCCAAACGGCCGGAACGTAGTAGGTTTTTGCGCGAGTCTTGTGCGGATCGGCGCATACCCCGGGCGGGCTACCTCCTGTGAGGACGCCCATAAAGGCGCGGCCAGATGGCGGTCGAAGCACCTGCATTATTTGACGGCAGTGCGCCGCAAGCGGGCGCGTCGCTGCAATCGCAATCGAAAATCGTGACCTGGCTGCGCGGCATCGGCGTGCGGCAGGTTCGCATTGCCTGCGGCCTCGTGATGTTCGCTTATATCTTTTCCCACTTCTTCAACCACGCACTCGGCAATATTTCGTTCGCGGCGATGGACTGGTGGTGGTGGATCCATGTCGGCTGGTGGCGCATCCCCATCGTCAATTTCACGCTGTATGCCGCGGCCCTCACCCATTTGTCGCTCGGCTTCTGGGCGCTCTATCAACGCCGGCACTTCCGCTACACCACGGCCGAAATCGTGCAACTCGCACTCGGCCTGAGCATTCCGCTGCTTCTTGCCAGCCATTTCGGGGCGGTGCGTGTTGCCGGCTGGGTGCTGGGGCGCGGCGCGCCGCATTACGCCGGGCCGCTCTTTCAATACTGGGGCCCGCGGCCGCACATGATTTTCGTGCAGCTTGCGCTGCTGACGGTTGCGTGGACGCACGGCTGCATCGGACTTTACTTCTGGCTTCGCATGAAGCCGTTCTTCAAGTGGGCGACGCCCTATCTGCTCGCCGTCGCCGTCTTGACGCCGCCGCTTGCATTCCTCGGCGCGCATCAGGCCGCGCGCGAGGTCATGCAGCTCGCCAAATCGCCGCAGTGGCGCGCGGCGAACATGAAGCCGATGTCCCCGGCGCAGCGCGCGTTCATCGACAACATCACGCTGTTTTACTTTCCCATCGGCTATGTGGGGGCCATCGGTTTCGTATTTCTGGCGCGCGGCGTCCGCGCTTTGCGGGAGCGCCGGCGCGGCATGTACACCGTGACCTATCCGAACCGGCAGGTGAAAGTGCCGAAAGGATTGAGCGTGCTCGAGGCGAGCCTGCGCTACAAGGTGCCGCACGCCAGCGTGTGCGGCGGGCGGGCGCGCTGCTCGACATGCCGCGTGCGCGTGGTGAGCGACCGGTTCGCGTTGCCGAAGCCGTCGGGGCGCGAAGCCTTCGTGCTCAAGCGCGTCGGCGCGGCGAGCGATCCCTCGATACGCCTTGCCTGTCAGCTGCGGCCGCAAAGCGACGTTTCGGTCATCCCGATTTTGCCGCCCTATGTCGGCGCCGATTTCGTGCGCAACCGCCAGCGCATCAATATCGGCGAAGAACGCTTTCTGGTGAGCATGTTCGTCGACATGCGGGGATCGACCACCTTGTCCGAAATGCGGCTGCCGTTCGATATCGTTTTCCTCATCAACCGCTTCGTCGACGCCGCCTCGCGCGGCATTACCGAGGCCGGCGGCCAGCCCAACAACTTCGCCGGCGACGGCATTCTGGCCTTGTTCGGGCTGCGCACCGATGCGGCGACCGCGTGCCGGCAGGCGCTGCGCGCGGCGGCGCTCATCGCCTCCAACATCGCGCATTTGAACCATCAGTTCGCGACCGAGGTGCGCGAACCAATCCAATTCGGCATCGGCATCCACGGCGGCGACGTGATCATCGGCGACGTCGGTTTTCGCGGCCACACGATCTTCACCGCGCTCGGCGATTCGGTGAATGTCACGGCGCGGCTGCAAGAGCTCACGAAGACGCTCGATTGCAGGGTCGTCGTGTCCGATGCGGTCTGCAAGACGGCCGGCTTGCCGGACGATGCGCTTGCCCGCACGCAAGTCGAGATTCGCGGGCAAACCCAGCCGATGACCGTGCGCACCGAGCAGGACCCGACCGTGCTCGCGAGCCTGCTCGAGGGGCAGCGAAACGACGCTGACCCGGACGCCGCCATGGTGGCATGACCGCCTTGGGACCGACGGAGCACGCGAATGTTGAGCCGTAGGGACTTGCTCAAGGGCGCGGCGGGCCTGCCGATTCTCTCTGCCAACTTTATGGAGACCGTTCCCGGGCTCGCGGCGCCCGTTTCGCAGCGGGCCCGGCCCGGCTCGTCCGGCTGGCCGTCCGCCGGCGATTGGGAAAAACTTCGCAACGAAACCGGGGGGCATTTGCTCAGGCTGCAATCGCCATTCGATGTCTGTCGCGCGAACCCGAATGGCCAGGATTGCGCCGAACTGTTCCGCGAACTCAAAAATCCGTATTTCATTGGCGACAACCCCGCGCTTACGCAAACGACGGGCTGGGTGGACGCATGGACGTCAACGCCGAGCGCCTATTGCGTCGCCGCGCGCTCCGCGGCCGATATCGCGACGGCGGTGGACTTCGCTCGCAAGAAAAATTTGCGTCTGGCGGTCCGCGGCGGAGGCCATAGCTATTTGGGCACGTCCACCGCGCCCGATTCACTTCTGATCTGGACGCGCTCGATGAACGAGGTCGTGCTGCATGACGCGTTCATCGCCAGGGGCTGCGAAAGCGTTGATGCCGCCGCTCCGGCCGTTTCAGTCGGCGCCGGTGCCATCTGGATGCACACTTATAACGCGGTCAGCACAAAAGCCGGCCGCTACGTCCAGGGCGGCGGTTGCGGCACTGTCGGCGTTGCCGGCCTCGTGCAGGGGGGCGGCTTTGGCAGCTACTCGAAACAATTTGGCACCGCAGGCTCCAATTTGCTCGAGGCTGAAGTGGTGACGGCGGATGGACAGATAAGAGTCGCAAATTCCTGCGGCAACCCGGATTTGTTCTGGGCGCTCAAGGGCGGCGGCGGCGGATCGTTTGGCGTGGTTACCCGCATGACACTCAAGACCTACGCGCTGCCAAACTTCGTCGGTGTCGTATCGACAAAGATTAGAGCCAGCTCCGATGTGGCTTACCGTGAATTGATCGGCAGGTTCCTCGAATTCGCTGCACGGCACCTTGTCGATCGTCATTGGGGTGAGATCGCAACGCTTCGGCGCGGAAACCGGCTCGATATAGATTTCAATTTTCAGGGTATCGACGAAACCGACGCCAGGCAGATCTGGCAGCCGTTTCTTGCCTGGATCGATTCTGCGGCGGGTCTGACCCTGACGACGCCAATCATCCGCTCCGCGCCCGGGCGCTACCGGTGGGATGGCGACTTTCTGCGCAAATATGCGCCCGCGGCGATCAGGCAGGACGATCGGCCTGGCGCGCCCGACGACAATTTTTTCTGGTCTGCCAACCTGCCAGAAGCAGGCCATTTCATTCATGGCTTCGAGTCCATGTGGTTGCCGCAATCCTTGCTACACGACGAGATGCGGGTCCGGTTCGCCGATGTCCTGTTTGCCGCCAGCCGGCATTGGTCCATAGAACTTCACTTTCAGAAAGGACTTGCCGGCGCGCCGGCGGAGGCCATCGAGGCAACCCGGGCAACACCCATGAACCCGGCCGTGCTGGACGCGTTCGCCTTGGCAATCATCGCCGGCGAGGCTCCGCCGGCAATTGTCGGCCTGGCGGGGCGCGAGCCCAATCTGGCGCTTGCTCGCCGTGACGCGAAAGCCATCGCCAGCGCGACCGCCGTGCTGAAGTCCGTTGTGCCTGCGGCCGACGCCTATGTTGCAGAGAGCAGTTTCTTCCAGCCGGACTGGCAACGAGCTTACTGGGGCCCGCACTACGAGCGGCTCAAGTCGATCAAACGGCAGCTGGATCCCGACGGCTTGTTCATCGTTCATCACGGCGTCGGCAGCGAGGATTGGAGCCCCGACGGCTTCACGCGATTGGCTCAATGATTTTCGACGACAGGGCCGCCGTGCACGGGTCGCGATGCGATGTGGTATGCATCGCCCATTGAACGGGTGACGGATGATTGACCATGTCGGAAACTGACAAAGTATTCGCCGGATCGGTTCCGGAAAACTACGACCGCTATATGGTGCCGCTGATTTTTGCGCCCTACGCGGCGGATATGGCGCGGCGGGCGGCGGCGCTGTCGCCGGGCGCTGTCCTGGAAACCGCGGCGGGCAGCGGGGTCGTCACCCGCGCGCTCGCGCCGAAGCTGCCGCGGAACGCAAGCTATATCGTCACCGACCTCAACCAGCCGATGCTCGATTATGCCGCATCGCGCCAACCCGCCGGCGCGCGCGTCGAATGGCGCCAGGCGGACGCGCTGACGCTGCCGTTTGAGAACGCTGCGTTCGATGTCGTTTGCTGCCAGTTCGGCGCGATGTTCTTCCCCGACCGCACCGCCGGCTACCGCGAAGCAAGACGGGTGCTCAAGCCCGGCGGACATTTCATCTTCAATGTCTGGGACCGCATCGAGGAAAACGTCTTTGCCGACGACATCACGAATGCCCTCGCAAAGATGTTCCCCGACGATCCGCCGCGCTTTCTGGCGCGCACGCCGCACGGCTACCACGATACGGCGCTGATCCGCCGCGAGGTGGAAGCGGCGGGCTTTTCCCGTGTGGCGGTCGAGACCATAGCCGAACAAAGCCGCGCGCCCTCCCCGCGCATTCCAGCCGTCGCCTATTGTCAGGGAACGCCGCTGCGCAACGAAATCGAGTCGAGAGATGCGGGAAAACTGGAAGCCGCGACCGACTACGCCGAATCCGCGATCGCGGAAAAACACGGGCGCGGCGCGGTCGCCGCCAAAATCCAGGCGCATGTTATCGTGGCCGTGGCTTGATTATCGCGAACGCACGCCGCGAATTGCGTCGCAGCGTCAAACCGCCCATATAATGCCGCCATGGACGCCGCCAACCCTTCCGCCATCCCGGCAGACGCGCTGCGCGCGCCGCTGCACATCGGTGCCGTCGGGCTTGCGGTTCGCGATCTTCCCCGGCTGACCGCCTATTACCGCGACCTGCTCGGTTTGACCGTGCAGGCGCAGACGGCGCAAAACGCCAAACTCGGCGCCGGCGGGGTCGCCCTGCTCGAATTGACCCGCAGGCCCGGCGCGCTGCCCGATGATGCGCGCGAAGCCGGGCTCTATCACACGGCGTTCGTGATGCCGACACGCGCGGATCTCGCGCGCTGGATTCTGCATATTGCGAAAAACCCCATGCCTATCGCCGGCGCCTCCGATCACGATGTGAGCGAGGCCATCTACCTCGACGACCCGGAAGGCAACGGGGTCGAGGTCTATCACGACCGGCCGCGCGAGATGTGGCGCCGCGACGGCGGGACGATTTTCCAGAAGACCGACCCGCTCGACATCGACGCCATCATCCGCGAGATCGATCCCGGGACCGCCGCCTATCCGGCGGCGCCGGAAGGGCTGCGCATCGGTCACATCCATCTGCGCGTCGGCAATATCGAGCGGGCGGAAGCATTCTATTGCGGCGCGCTCGGCCTTGATGTGACGCGGCGGCGCCACGGGGCGACGTTCATGTCGACCGGCGGCTATCACCACCACGTCGCCGTCAACACCTGGCACAGCAGCGGCGCGCGCCCCCGCGACGCAAGGCGCGCGGGCCTCGACTGGTTCACTATGGAGATCAACGAGCGGGCGACGCTGGACCGCCTGCGCGAGCGTCTTACCGCGGCCGGCGTGGCGATCGACGCGATCCCGGGCGGCTTTGCCGCGAGCGATCCCGGCGGCACCCGAGTCCGCCTTACGCTCGCGCCTTGAGCGGCGCGCCGCCGCTAATCGGCGATGCTTTCATCCGGCAATTGATGCTCATGCCAGACGGCGTTGAGAATGCCGCAACCGCAGGCAAAGCCGAGGCCGAGAATCCAGGTGAAGTACCACATGACTTTGCTCCTCAATAAAGATTGGCCGAGTTGCCTTCGACGTGCTTGGCGGTGACCGGCCCCCTGAGCACGCGGAACACATAGCCGGTATAGGCGAGCACGATCGGCAGGAGGATCAGCGTCGCCAGCAGCATCACGAACAGCGTCATCTGGCTCGAGGTCGCGTCCCACACGGTCAGACTCGCCGCCGGCATGATGTTGGATGGCATCAGGAACGGGAACATGCTCACCCCCGCCGTCGAGATGATGCCGAAGATGCCGACGGCGCTGGTGAGGAAGGCAAGCCCGGGCTTTTTGCCGCCGACCAGCGCGGTCAGCAGCGGCCCGAGGATGCCGAGCGCCGGCGCCAGCAGCATCCAAGTGTAGACGCCGTAATTGTGCAGCCACTGGCCGCGCGCCAGCGTCACCGTCTTCACCAGCGGATTGGACGGGCCATTGGCGGTGAGCCCGCCGGTGATGGCGTAGCCCTCGATGCCGAAGGCGACCCAGATGCCGGCGAGCACGAACAGCGCGACGGTCGCGAGCGCGCCGATCCGCACATAGGCCGCGGCGCGCTCCTTCACCGGGCCGTCCGCCTTGACCGTGAGATAGACGGCGCCGTGCGTGGTCAGCATCGCCACCGAGACCAGCCCGCACAATATGCCGAACGGATTGAGCAGCTCGAACAGCCCGCCGCCCTCGTACAGCACGCGCAGGTCGCTATCGATGCGGAACGGCACGCCCTGCAAAATGTTGCCGAACGCGACGCCGAACACCAGCGAGGGCACGAAGCCGCCCGCAAACAGCGCGTAGTCCCAGAACGTGTGCCAGCGCGCGTCCTTGATCTTGTTGCGGAAATCGAACCCGACCGGGCGCAGGATCAGCGTCGCCAGCACCAGGAACATGGCGATGTAGAAGCCGGAAAACGAAGCCGCGTAGATCGGCGGGAACGCTGCGAAGATGGCGCCGCCGCCGGTGATCAGCCAGACTTGGTTGCCTTCCCACACCGGGCCGATGCTGTTGATGGCGACGCGCCGCTCGCTTTCGCTTCTGGCGACGAACGGCAGCAACGTCGCCACGCCGAGGTCGAAGCCGTCCATGATGGCGAAGCCGATCAGCAGTACGCCGAGGAACAGCCACCAGATCACGCGCAGGACATCATAGGCGAGCGGAATATTGTGCATAACGGTTCCTCCCTTACGACGCCGTTGCCGCGCGGGTCGGCGGCGACACCGCCTCGCCAAGCGCCTCGACCGGCCCCATGCGCACGTATTTGCGCATCAGGATGACATCGACGACCGCGAGCGAGGAATAGAACAGGACGAAGCCGCAGAGCGTGAACAGCACCTGCCCCGCCGACACCGAGGAGGAGGCGAGGAAAGTCGGCAGCACGCCGTCGATCGCCCAGGGCTGGCGGCCATACTCGGCGACGATCCAGCCGAGTTCGGCGGCGACCCAGGGCAGCGGCAGCGACCACAGGAATATCCGCAGCAGCCATGTACGCGAGAAGTCGAGCCTGGTCGTGAAGTAGAACGCCGCCGCGAACAGTGCGATGAAATAGAAGCCGAGCGCGGCCATGACGTGGAAGCTCCAGAATATCGGCGCTATCCCCGGCACCGTGTCGTTGGCGGCTTTCGCGATCATGGCATCGTCCGCCGTGCGCGGATCGGCGGTGTAACGCTTGAGCAGGAGCGCGTAACCGAGATCGTGCACATGCGCCATCAGCGTGGCGCGCGCGGCAGTGTCGGCGCGGTTTGCCTTGAGCTTCTCCAGCGCGTCATAGGCGATGAGCCCGTTCCTGATGCGGTCTCTGGCGCGCGCCACCAGGTCGTCGATGCCCGGGATCGGCGTGCTCAACGAGCGCGTGGCGATGAGGCCGAGCGCCCAGGGCACCGCAATCTCGAGCCGGTTCTCATGCTTTTCGGAATCCGGAATTCCGAACAGCATGAACGGCGCCGGCGCCGGCTCGGTCTTCCACATCGCCTCCATGGCGGCGAGCTTCATCTTCTGGTTTTCCGTCACCGTGTATCCGCTCTCGTCGCCGAGCACGACGACGGAGAGGGCCGAGGCGAGGCCGAAGGCGGAAGCGACGATGATCGAGCGCTTGGCGAAGGCGTGGTGGCGGTTGTTGAGCAGGTAATAGGCGCTGATCGCCAGCATGAAGACGGAGCCGGTGACGTAGCCGGCCGACACCGTGTGCACGAATTTCGATTGCGCGGTCGGGTTGAAAATCAGGTCGTAGAACGACGTCAGTTCCATGCGCATGGTGTCGGGATTGAACGCCGCGCCCACCGGATTCTGCATCCAGCCGTTGGCGATCAATATCCACAGCGCCGACAGGCTCGAGCCGATCGCCACCAGCCAGGTCACCGTCAGGTGGCCGAGCCTGCTCATGCGGTCCCAGCCGAAAAAGAACAGGCCGACAAAAGTCGATTCCAGGAAGAACGCCATCAGGCCTTCGATGGCGAGCGGCGCGCCGAAAATGTCGCCGACGTAGTGCGAATAATAGGCCCAGTTGGTGCCGAACTGGAATTCCATGGTGATGCCGGTCGCCACCCCCATGGCGAAATTGATGCCGAACAGCTTGCCCCAGAACCGCGTCATGTCGCGCCAGATCGGGCGGCCGGTCATGACATAGGCGCTCTCCATGATGGCGAGCAGGAACGAAAGGCCGAGGGTGAGCGGCACGAACAGGAAGTGATAGAGCGCGGTCAGGGCGAATTGCAGCCGCGCCAGGCTCACCGGATCGAAATGCTCCATGGCTTTCTCCTGCTTTCGTTCACGGCGACGACGGCGGGCCGATGAGACGGTAGACGGCCGCCGTATCGGGCGCCGCGTGCCGGCCGGTAAAGTGGAAATAAACGCCCATCGCCGTGACGGCGACAAGCTTGACCGCGAGCACGACGACGATGGCGCGAGCGAGCGCGCTTTGCGGCCTCAGGCCCGCGCGAACAAAAGCGGCGAGCGATGCCAGCACCGGCCGCGGCGTGACGAGTCGATCCCGGTCGACCTGCAAAGCCGTCTCCTTCACGTACCGGTATACAACGTCATCGGGCAGTTGTCGTTTGACCCCCACAACGGAAAAATGCGTGGACCGCCGGCCGGCCATCAGTTTAACATATACCAATATGCGGATATGAGAGCGCCGGCGGCCGCAGCAGGAGCCAATGAATGAGCGGATTATCCTGTCGCATTTTGATCGCCGCGGCGCTCGTTTTGCCGGTCCATGGGGCGCAAGCCTTTCCGTTTGGCGGCCAGCGGTTGTATCCCGGTCTCATCGTCCCGGTCGCCGACGGATGCGGCATAAACCGCTATCGCGACGCGCATGGGGTCTGCCGGCGCAAATACATCCTCGGCGGCCATATGCGAAAAGGCTCCGCCTTCGACACCTGCGGCGGCAAACATTCGCACCGTCAATGCAACATCTTCGGCTATTGCTGGACGGTCTGCGACTGAAGCCTCGCCGGCCTGGCACCCAGGGCCACCTTCCGCCAGTCGCGCAAAACGTGTAATTTGAGCGGCCGGCTCCCGAAGCGAGGCGCCATCGCCCGCCGATCTGATTGGCCTTTGCGCCCCAGCCGTCCGGATTTTTCCGTCATGAAGCCGCACGAGACGCTTGGGAAGATCGCGATCCTGCGCTCGCTCGACGCCAAGGAGATCGCCGCGCTCGACCGCCGCTGCCTCTGGCGGCACGCCGACGCCAAGCAATGGTTGCTCGAGGAAGGCGAAATCGGCACCGACATTTATTTCCTCACCAGCGGCGCGGTGCGGGTCCTGATCACGCCCTCGCCCGACCGCGAGGTGATCCTCGCCGACATCAATGCCGGCAATTATTTCGGCGAGATGTCGGCGATCGACGGTCAGCCGCGCTCGGCCGGGATCCTCGCGATCACCGACGCCACCATCGCCTGCATGCCGGCGGCGGTCTTCCGCGAGATTCTGCGCAAATACCCGGATGTGAGCGAGATTTTGCTCAAGCAACTGGTCGCCCGCGTCCGGGCGCTCGACCAGCGGATCAATGAATTCAGTTCAATGGATGTGAAACACAGGATTTATGCCGAACTGCTGCGGCGCTCGCGCGCCGACCCGACCGATTCGCATCAGGCCGTGGTCTCCCCGCCTCCGGTGCATTCGGATATCGCCGCTTGCGTGAGCACCCGCCGCGAAATGGTGGCGCGCGAACTCAAACTCATGGAGCGCCAGGGGCTGTTGAGCAAGCGTCGGGGGGCGTTCGTCATCACGGATGTTCCGGCTCTGTTGCAGCGGCTGCACGACGAGTGAGGATGGCGCCCCTTATTGGCGGGCTTCGCGCAGGACGGTGTTGAACTCGGCTTTGCGCGCGTCGCAACGGATCTCGTTGCTGCTGCGGCCGGCCCGGTAATAATCGCCTTCGAGAATGTAGGAACCGAAGACCGTGAAAATCTGGCTGGTGTTGGTCTGGCGGAACATGGCGGTTTCTCCTCTATCTTGATGATGAAGATGCTCCCGGAATCGCCAATCTTGAAGTGTGAAAAGTCACACTGCAAAAAGACTTCACCGCAGCGCCATAAATCCGATATATTGTAGTAAATTCAAATACTTAATAATATGCACTTGTTCCGGGCCCAGGCCGAAAAAGGGCGTTGCAGCGACGTGTCCGCCATTCCTTTGAGGGCGCCGGCGGCCGCTCAGGCCGCTCGATAGGCCTTGAGGAACACATGCACGGCGATGCCGACCACGTGGCGGATGCGTTCCGGCGTCGGCGGCGGCGCAAAATTGAACAGCATCGGCTTGAACATGGTGGCGTGGCAGGTCTCGATGAACTGCGCCGCGGCCACCTCGCAGTCCTCGATCGCGAGGACGCCCGCTTCCACTTGCGCCTGCAAATAGGCCGCAAGCTTGGCGATGGCTTCCGCCGGCCCGGCCTCATAGACCTTGCGGCCTAGATCCGGCATGCGCTCGGCGACCGCGATCACGGTGCGCAGCGACGACAGGCGGCTACGATCCCCCATGTTTCGCACGAAGGCCTGGCCGTGGCGCATGAGCACCGCCTCGACATCGTGATCGGCGTGGTCGAACTCGAAGACGCCTTCGGCCTGCATCGAGCATTCCCCATGCACGATCGCGCCGAATAGTTCGTCCTTATCCTTGAAATAGACGTAGAGCGTACCCTTGGAGACCCCCGCCGCCTTGGCAATATCGCCCATGCTGGCGGCATCGAAGCCGCGCGCCAGAAACACCTGGCGGGCACCATCAACGATCTGCCGGCGTTTGGCACTGTCGTCTTCCACCACAATCGGGTGGGTTGAGACCATTTCAGCGGTGTCCGGCATCTCTTTTTCCTCTCTCATCAGCGTTTTTAACGCCGAATCGCCCTTTTCGGAACCCGCTCTCGTTATACCTTCGAACTATGACCGAACCGTTCGGTCAAAAAAACATTGACAGCGGGTACCCACCTACATAGTTTGACCGAACGGTTCGGTCAATACCTGTTTTCGAGGAGCGGAAGATGCAGTCCCAATCCAGCAACGACGACAATGTGTCCAGCCTGCCCGGCCGCCTGGTCGGCGCCCGCGGGGCTCACGCTGCCCAACGCGCGGCCCATGCCTTCCGCCTCGAACCAGCCCTGCCCGCGAGCAACGACGACGAGAAGCCACAAAGCGACGACACGCCGGCCGCCCGCCGTCCGCAAGCCCCGGCCAATGACAGCACGACCGCCGCAAAGCCGGCTGGCGGCAGCCGCCGCAAGTTCGTCGCCATCGGCGCGGCGGCGGTTGTCGCGCTCGCCGCCGGCGGCTGGTACGGCTATCACTGGCTCACCGCCGGCCGCTTCATCGTTTCGACCGACGACGCCTATGTGCGCGCCGACACGACCACGCTCGCCGCCAAGGTGTCCGGCTACGTTTCCGCGATCGAGGTTACGGACAATTCCAGCGTCCACACCGGCGATGTGATCGCCCGCATCGACGATGGCGACTATCGCCTCGCGGTTGCCACCGCCCGCGACAAGGTCGCGACCCAGCAGGCGACCGTCGAGCGGATCGGCAAGCAAGTCGAAGCGCAGCGCGCTTCGGTCGAGCAGGCGCGGGCGCAACTCGCCTCCGCCGAGGCGGTCAAGACCCGCACCGAATCGGAATGGCAGCGCCAGCAGGAACTGGCCGCCAAGCAGTTCGCCAGCCGCCAGACGCTCGAACAGGCGCAATCCAGCCGTGACCAGGCGGTGGCCGGCGTGCAGAGCGCGCAGGCCGCGCTCGATTCCGCCCTCGCCAATGTCGACGTGCTGACGGCGCAAAAGCAGGAGGCATCGCGCCAGGTCCAGGAATACCGGACCGCGCTCGCCAAGGCCGAGCGCGATCTTTCCTTCACGATCGTGCGGGCGCCGGTCGACGGCGTGATCGGCAATCGCGCCATGCGCGTCGGCGATTTCGTGCAGACCGGCCAGCGGCTGGCGAGCCTGGTGCCGCTACGCGACGTCTATATCGACGCCAACTTCAAGGAGACCCAGCTCGCGCGCCTGCGGCCCGGCCAGCCGGTCGCCATCAGCGTCGATGCGCTGTCCAGCAGCGACATCACCGGCACCGTGGCGAGCGTTTCGCCGGCTTCCGGCTCCGTGTTCTCGCTGCTGCCGCCCGACAACGCGACCGGCAACTTCACCAAGATCGTGCAGCGGCTCGCCGTGCGCATCAGCCTGCCGGCCGAGGTCGCCGAGCAGCGCCTGCTGCGGCCCGGCATGTCGGTCGTGGTGGACGTGAATACCAAGCCGCAAGCCGCGACCGCCGATTCAGCCGCCTGGTCGACCGCCGGCGCCGCGCCGCACTGGCAAGCCGCAAAGCGGTGAGGCGCGTGTCATGACGGCACGTTCCGCCACCGCCGCGTTTCCGGTCTCCGCCCAATCCCCGATGGGCGGAGCCGGAAGCGCGGACATTCTGACGCCGCGCCGGCTGCTCGCCTTCGTCACGATGTGCTTCGGCATGTTCATGGCGTTCCTCGACATCCAGATCGTCTCCTCGTCGCTCGCCGAGATCCAGGCCGGCCTGTCGGCTTCCGCCGATGAAATCCCCTGGGTGCAGACCTCGTATCTGATCGCCGAAGTGATCGCGATCCCGCTGTCCGGCTTCCTGTCGCGCGCGCTCGGCACGCGGGTGCTGTTCACCGCATCGGCCGCCGGCTTCACGCTCGCCAGCATTATGTGCGGCATGAGCTCGTCGATCGAAAGCATGATCGTGTGGCGCGCCGTGCAGGGCTTCATCGGCGGCGGCATGGTGCCGACCGTGTTCGCCTCCGCCTATCTGATTTTCCCCGGCCCGCGGCAGAAATACGTCGCCCCGGTGGTCGGCCTGATCGCAACATTAGCCCCCACGATCGGGCCGACCATCGGCGGCTATGTCACCGACGCGCTGTCGTGGCACTGGCTGTTTTTCATCAACGTCGTGCCCGGCATTCTGGTCACGGCGGCGACCTATTTCCTGGTCGACTTCGACAAGCCGGACTATTCGCTGCTGGAGAATTTCGACTGGTGGGGCTTGATCAGCATGGCGGGCTTTCTCGGCGCGCTCGAATACGTGCTCGAGGAGGGCCCGCGCAAGGATTGGTTCGACGACAGCTCGATCGCGATCCTCGCCGTCGTCTCGGCGCTGTCGGCAATCGCCTTCTTCGCCCGCGTGCTCACCGCGCGCGTGCCAATCGTCGACCTGC